>WBZP01000051.1_pt2 | contig 24973 bp, 20 predicted proteins | sample 5204301 | NCBI WGS metagenome assembly WBZP01 (sample SAMN12412401, study PRJNA552823) | activated sludge metagenome | isolation source: activated sludge from nitrification reactor of wastewater treatment plant... | place: USA: Pennsylvania | collected 2017 | reverse complement strand
TGGCTCTACGCGACGACGGATGCGTGTTCCCCTGGTGCACCAAGAAAGCGTCCGTCTGCGACTGCGACCACATCACCCCCCACGACGCAGACGGCCCGACATGCGACTGCAACCTCGCGTTGTTGTGCCGGACCCATCACCGGTTGAAAACCCACACCCGATGGAGATACGACCACCACGGCCACGGAGTACATGTCTGGAGATCACCCCACGGACTCCTCTACCGCCGAGACCCATCCGGTACGCAGGCCATCAACCCCATCCCAGCCGCACGACCACCCACCACACAAGACACCAGCTAACAACCAGCACCCCCGTGGTTTCGACAAGCTCAACCGACGGGGAGAGCGGACGGCACAACCGGGCGGGGTGGCCGTCGTTTCGACAAGCTCAACCGACGGGGAGAGCGGACGGCACAACCGGGCGGGGTGGGCCGTGGTTTCGACAAGCCTGTCCTGAGCCACGACGAAGGGCTCAACCGACGGCAGGGGAGCCGTGGTTTCGACAGGCTCAACCGACGGGATGGGCCGTGGTTTCGACAAGCCTGTCCTGAGCTACGACGAAGGGCTCACCGACATGAATCCTCGGTGGCTGAGCAGCGCCCAACGGGCGCGAACGACGAAGCCATCGGTCTCACACTGGCATCCCGGTTTCGATCGGCCGTTTCGGGTCGGTGATGTAGCCGCTCCAACTGTCGGCGTACAGAACACCCCGCAGGCCGGCATGTTCCATGGCTAACAGGTTGTGGCAGGCAGTCACGCCTGAGCCACAACTGACTGCAGCCATCCCGACGTCGGCGTAGTTCTCTGCCAACTCCTCGGGCGACCTGAAGGTGCCGTCGGGATTGAGGTTGGAGTCGGTCGGGATGTTGACCGCCCGCGGGATATGTCCGGCTATGGGGTCGACCGGCTCCACCTCACCCGAGTAGCGCTCGGGGGCTCGTGCATCGATGATCTGCCAGTGCTCCAGGTCTTCGGCACTCACGACCACCATGTCGCCCTGCGCGGCGATGAAATCACCGGGAGAAGCCGTGCCAGGGCCGGCCTCGACGTCTCCGCCGCTTCGGACCCAAGCTGACCAGCCCCCATCGAGCACACGCACTTGGGTGTGGCCGGTCCAGCGCAGCAGCCACCAGCAACGCGCTGCAGCCCGACCTGACCAGTCGTCATACACGACCACCAACCTGTCGTTGCACACCCCGGCGCGACGCATCGAAGCGGCGAATTCAGCGGGTTCGGGCAACGGGTGGCGCCCTCGTCCTCCGGGGCCGGTCTCGGGAGGGGCGGCGAGTTCGGTCTCCACATCGACGTACGACGAGCCCGGAATGTGCCCGAAGACGAATTCCTCCGCACCAGGAGGCCCACCGAGGCGCCAACGGACGTCGAGCACGGTGACGGGGATGCGGCTATCGCGGATTCCCTGGAGTTCCGACACGGTGATCAACGGCGAATGCTGCATATCCACGCGCGCCAGAGTGCCACAGCTCACACTCTCGCCCCCTAGAGTGGGAGGCTAACCAACACCGAAGGACACCAGCGTTGACTAGCACCTCCAGCGCCGAACGCAACACTCGCGTGCGCGCCATTGCAGAGCAGCGGAGTCACGACCGGGGCGCGCTCCTGCCGATCCTCCACGAGGTCATGGCCGAATTCGGCCACATCGACCGCGTTGATCTCGAGACCATTGCCGACGTCTTGAACTTCTCGGTGGCCGACGTTCTCGGCGTGGTCAGCTTCTATCACGACTTCCGTGACCGCCCGGCCAGCCAGCGCGTGCAGGTCTGCCGGGGCGAGGCCTGTCAGGCGGTCGGCGCAGAGCGGGTCTGGGAAGAACTCCCCAGCCACCTCACCAGAGGCGATGTGAGCGTGGAGCAGGTCTTCTGTCTCGGCAACTGCGCCCTTGGGCCCTCGGCGATGGTCAATGGACGGCTGATCGGGCAAACAGATGCCTCCGGCCTGGCTGCGGAGGTGGCTCGATGACCACGGTCTGGGTGCCAGGAGACGCAGCAGCGGTCTCAGTCGGGGCCGACCATGTTGCGGCCGCGTTCGAGGCAGCCGGAGCCGTCGTACGACGCAATGGGTCGCGCGGCATGCTCTGGCTCGAACCGCTAGTCGAAGTGGAGACCAATGAGGGACGCATTGGCTACGCCAACGTCACCCCCGACGCCGTGGGCGGCATCCTCGACGGCAGCGCAGAGTCAATGGGTGACCCAGCAGAGCACCCCTGGTTGGCGCGTCAGCAGCGGGTGAGCTTCGCCCGAGTCGGCGTGATTGATCCGCGCGACATCGACGACTATGAGGCTCACGGTGGTTGGGCCGGTTTGCGGGCCGCTCTGGCTAAGGACCCGTCTGATGTGGTCCAAGACGTGCTCGACTCCGGACTGCGCGGTCGTGGTGGCGCGGGCTTCCCGGCCGGGATCAAGTGGCGCACGGTCGCCGAGACCCCGTCTGATCTCAAATTCGTGTGCTGCAACTTCGATGAAGGCGACTCCGGCACCTTTGCCGACCGCATGTTGGTGGAAGGCGACCCGTTCACTCTGATCGAAGGCATGGTGATTGCGGCCTACGCGGTCGGGGCTCACGAGGGCTACATCTATGTGCGCTCGGAGTACCCCCATGCGATTGCAGCCCTGCACCGCGCGATCGAGTCGGCCTATACCAACGGATTCCTGGGCGCAGACGTGCACGGCAGTGGCTTCGCGTTCGACCTGCATGTGCGGGTCGGAGCCGGTGCCTACATCTGCGGTGAAGAGTCCTCGATGCTGGAGAGTCTGGAAGGCAAGCGTGGCGAGGTTCGGGCCAAGCCGCCGATCCCCGCGATCTCCGGTCTCTTTGGCCAGCCAACGCTGGTTAACAATGTGCTCTCACTCTGCGCGGTGCCGATGATCCTCGCCGACGGTCCTCAGGCCTACGCCGACCTCGGCATGGGGCGCTCTCGCGGCACCCAGATCTTCCAGCTGGCTGGCAACATCGCCCACGGTGGCATCGTCGAACTGCCCTTCGGAGTCACGCTGCGCGATCTGATCGACGACTTCGGCGGGGGCACCCGCTCCGGACGGCCAGTCCGTGCAGTGCAGGTTGGTGGACCGTTGGGCGCTTATCTCCCGCCGAGCAAACTCGACGTCCCCATGGACTATGAGGCGCTCGCAGAGGCAGACGCCATGCTCGGCCACGGCGGAATCGTCGTGTTTGACGACAGCGTCGACATGGCCCGCATGGCGCGGTTCGCTTTCGAGTTTTGTGCTGTGGAGTCGTGCGGCAAGTGCACCCCATGTCGGATTGGTTCGGTGCGCGGCAAAGAAGCCATGGACCGCGTGATCGCGGGCGACGACGTCGACGGCAACTTGAATCTGATCGATGACCTCTGCGCGACGATGACCAAGGGTTCGCTGTGTGCCATGGGCGGGCTGACCCCAATGCCAGTGCAGAGCGCGATCCGCCACTGGCCCGAGGACTTCGACAAGGCCCAGGACCTCACGGAGGAGGCCATCTCATGACCACCTATGCCCCCGAGCCCGACTTGGGCACACCTGCCGTCGAAGGTGTTGACGTCACCGTCACCATCGATGGCCACGATGTCGTCGTACCCGCCGGGACTTCGGTCATGCGCGCTGCCGCTCTGGCTGGGGTTGAGATCCCGAAACTGTGCGCTACCGACTCCCTCAAGGCCTTTGGCTCTTGCCGGATGTGTCTGGTCGAGGTCGACGGCATGCGCGGCACCCCCGCGTCCTGTACGACGCCATGCGGGCCAGACATGGTGATCTCGACCAACACCGAGCAAGTCCAAGACCTGCGCCGCAACGTCTTGGAGTTGTATCTCTCCGACCACCCAGCCGACTGTGACGGGTGTGCCCGCGGCAACTGCGAGATGCAAGGTTTGGCCCAGAAGTTGGGCGCCTCCACTGTCCGCTACGGATTCGGTGCGCGACACACCGCCGAGGTACCCGATCTCAGCAACCCCTATTTCGACTACGACCCGGCCGCCTGCATCGTGTGCTCACGTTGTGTGCGGGCCTGCAGCGACATTCAGGGCACCTTTGCCCTGACAGTTGAGGGCCGAGGTTTCGACTCCCGAATCAGCCCAGGTGGCACCGACTTCTTGAGTTCGGAATGTGTCTCATGCGGGGCCTGCGTGCAGGCCTGCCCCACCGATGCTTTAGTCGAGAAGTCGCTGGTCAGCCTCGGGATGCCGACGCGAAGTGTCGACACCACCTGCGCGTATTGCGGAGTCGGGTGCTCCTTCCGTGCCGAAGTCAGCGATGGCGGCGACGTGGTGCGGATGATCCCGTCAAAGCAGGGCGCGGCCAACGAGGGGCACAGTTGCGTGAAGGGCCGCTTCGCGTTCGGCTATGCCTCCCACAAGGACCGTCAACTCAAGCCGATGGTGCGCGACACCATCGACGATGAGTGGCGCGTAGTGAGTTGGGAGGAGGCGATCGACAAGATCGCCACCGGCTTCAAAGCGATCCAGGCCGAGCATGGCGTGGGCGCGATCGGCGGCATCTCTTCGTCAAGGTGCACCAACGAAGAGGTCTACGTCGTCCAGAAGATGGTGCGCGCCTCCTTCGGCAACAACAACGTCGACACCTGTGCGCGGGTCTGCCACTCTCCCACCGGCTATGGGCTCAACCACGCCTTCGGCACCTCGGCTGGAACCCAGGACTTCAAGTCGGTGGCCCAGGCTGACGTTGTGCTCCTGATTGGGGCCAACCCAACCGACGCCCACCCGGTTTTTGCCTCCCGGCTCAAGCACCGCCTGCGTCAAGGCGCCCAGATCGTGGTCGCTGACCCACGCAAGATCGATCTGGTGCGCAGCGCCCACGTCGAGGCCGCCCATCACCTGCCGATCTTGCCGGGTTCCAATGTTGCTTTCGTCAATGCGATGGCTCACACCATCGTCACCGAGGGTTTGCACAACCTTGAGTTCATGAATGAGCGCTGCGAGAACGTCGAGGGCTACCTCGAATTCATCTCTGGACCCGAGAACTCCCCCGAAGCGACTGCGGAGATCACCGGGATCGACCCAGAAGACTTGCGCGCTGCCGCGAGGTTGTACGCCGCTGGCCCCAACTCCGCGATCTACTACGGCCTCGGCGTGACCGAGCACTCCCAAGGCTCGACGATGGTGATGGGCATGGCCAACTTGGCCATGATCACGGGCAACCTCGGGCGCGAAGGCGTCGGGGTCAACCCGCTCCGTGGTCAGAACAACGTGCAGGGCTCGTGTGACATGGGGTCCTTCCCGCACGAGTTTCCCGGCTACCGCCATGTGTCCCGCGACGACGTGCGCGGCATCTACGAAGACCTGTGGGGGCTCGAACTCGACCCCAACCCGGGTCTGCGGATCCCCAACATGTTCGACTCGGCGATCGCGGGCAGTTTCCGCGGGCTGTTCGTCCAAGGTGAAGACATCGCCCAATCTGACCCCAACACCGCCCATGTCGAGGCCGCGTTGCGGGCGATGGATCTGGTGGTGGTGCAGGACCTATTCCTCAACGAGACCGCTCGCTTTGCGCATGTGTTCCTGCCCGGCACGTCGTTCTTGGAGAAGGACGGCACCTTCACCAATGCCGAGCGCCGGATCAACCGCGTGCGCCCGGTGTTTGCGCCCAAGACGGGCAAGGACGAATGGCAGGTGGTCAGCGAGATCGCCACCGCGATGGGGTATCACATGCACTACGGGTCGGCAGCCAACATCATGGAAGAGATCGCCGCCACCACGCCGACCTTCGCCGGTGTGTCCTTTGAGCGTCTGGACGCCGAGGGTTCGATGCAGTGGCCGGTCAATGAGGCCTCCCCCAACGGAACGCCGACCATGCACATCGGATCGTTCGTTCGCGGCCTGGGTCGACTGTCGGAGACGGTCTATGTGCCGACCACCGAGCGCACCAACCGCCGGTTCCCGCTGATCTTGACCACCGGCCGGATTCTGAGCCAATACAACGTGGGGGCGCAGACCCGTCGTACGCCGAACCAGACCTGGCACCCCGAAGACGTCTTGGAGATCCACCCCTCCGATGCCGAGATGCGCGGGATCAAGACCGGAGACCTGGTCAGCCTGTCCTCACGGGTGGGCACCACTGCCATGCACGCCGAGGTCTCCGAACGGATGCAGCCCGGAGTCGTCTACACCACCTTCCACCACCCGGTCACCGGGGCCAACGTGGTCACCACCGAGAACTCCGACTGGGCGACCAACTGCCCCGAATACAAGGTCACTGCGGTTCAGGTCGAAGTCGCCAATGCCCTCGCTCAAGACGCCACCGCCGATGAACTCCAAGAGGTGACGCAGTGAGAGTCGACCCCGTCATCCGGATGGGCAACGACATCAGTCGCCATTTCGCCCATCTGCCCGAACGTGACGCCGCCGAGGAGATCGCGACCCACATCGAGAAGTTCTGGGAAAAGAGGATGATCGACGACCTGCTCCGCGTCGCTCGACCTGAGGATCCCGACGTTGATCCGCTCTTGGCTCACGCCGTGTCCTGCCTGACCGTGGACGACGTCGATCACGAGGAACTCACCGAGCCCTCAGGCGGCTGAACCACGATCGCGGCATGACAGACTTGCGCCCATGCCCGAACTCCAGTTCTTCACCGGAACCATGGATTCGGGCAAGAGCACCCTGGCGCTGCAGACCAATCACAACCACGCGGTGCGCGGCCGGCAGGGCCGAATCTTCACCACCCATGACCGGGCCGGCGCGGCCACGATCAGTTCACGGCTGGGCTTGACCCAGCAGGCGATCGAGGTGACCGCAGAATTCGACTTTTGGCGCTACGTCGTCGACGAACTCACCCATGGAGCGCGAATCGACTACCTGATCTGTGACGAAGCGCAGTTCTACAGCGCTGCCCAGATCGATCAACTGGCCAAAGTAGTCGACGAACTCCAACTCGACGTCTTCTGCTTCGGCATCCTCACCGACTTTCGGACCAGTCTCTTCACTGGGTCACAGCGACTCGTTGAAATCGCCGACCGCACCCACGTGCTGCAAGTAGAGGCACTTTGTTGGTGTGGTCGCAGAGCGACCCACAACGCCCGCACCGAAAATGGCGACATGGTCACCGAGGGTGATGTGATCGTGGTCGGCGACGTTGGCTCCCACGCCGAGCCCGCTCCAGAGGTGGGTTATGAGGTGCTGTGCCGGATGCACCACCGCCGGCGGATGACCGCCTCGCGCGCCGAAGCCGTCTCGCTTGTGGCTGAACCGCTCCCCTTCGACGCGCACTCCGAATAGCACCGGCTAGCCGAGCAGAAGCGGAATCTGCATCTCAGCCGGCGTGAGCGAGCCGTGCATGCCGACGAGATAGGTCTCGATCTCGAAATCGCGCGAACTCAACACGGCTAGGTCTGGGCCAGCCGCCACCATCACGTCGCCCAATCGCGGCACTACGGCCGCGTCGACCGGCCCGAACCAGCCAGCGGCAACGGCTTCCTCGCGGGTCACGACGAGCCCCTGATCGCCCAGCAACTCCTGCCACGTAGCTTGCACCGACTCGGCTGCACCGGCTCGGCAGTAGAGGTGCCGAAACCGCGCCTCGCCCGCTACCAAGAAGACACCATCGCGCCACTGTGGCGCCGCGTCGATGTCGATACGCACCGTGGGATCGACCATGCCGTGATCGGCAATCACGAGCAGGCGCACCGATTCCGGCAGATCCGCGCGCAACTGCTCCATGGCCGCGTCGACGTCGTCTAGGGCCTGTCGCCACTGCCATGAGTCGACTCCGTGCGCATGCCCGGTGTGGTCTGGGTCGCTGTCATAGAGGTAGGTCAGCGAGGGCGTCCGCCCCGCCTCTCCTACGGCGAACTGCACTCTCTCCACCAAGGTGTCGGCCCCGACGAAGCGAACGCCGCGCTGAGCTACTTGGGTGAGACCGCTGCTCTCGAAGGCACTCTTCGACAACACTGTGGTCGCAATCCCAGCGCGTTCCAAAGTGGCGAAATAGGGCTCGTGCGGCTGCCATAGGGTCGGATCGATCGACTCATCCCAGCGCAGCGCCTGCAGCACCCTCGTCGTACCCGGGATCCGACTGGTGAATCCGACCATCCCGTGCCCACCGGGTGGCAACGCGGTGCCCAACGACGTGAGTGAGGTGGCCGTGGTCGACGGCACCCCACACGTGCCTGTGGCCGACTCCAAAGAGGTGAGGAAGGGAGCGTGGTCAGCGTTGGCAGCCAACTGTTGAGCGCCCATCCCATCCAGCAGCACCACAACGTAGGCCGGGGCCCCCGGCAGGTTCAGGTGCGAATCGCGATCGACTGACGCGCCGAGCGCGCGCCCGACAGCCGGCAGCACATCGGCCAGCGAGGCCCCGCCATAGTCGGGCAGAAGGTAGGTCATCCCTGAGTCAATGACGAGAGGGCCTCGGCAAACGCCAGCAGGCGGTTGACGGCGTCTTGACCGTCGGCTGCGGCCGAGACCCGCAAGGAGAAGTCATCCGGACCGACCACACCGGTGTAGCCATGGTCGGCTTCGCACTGCGGATCGCTGCACATGGCTGGCTCCAGGTCGATTCGCGAGACCCCACCCCAGCCGATGGTGAGCACCGCTTCAGCCGGGTCCGGGATTCGGGAGCGTAGCCGAGCAGGGTTGGCCACCATGCGGTTGACCACGACCGAGCGCACACTGGACAACTTGATCGCCTCTGTCGAGGTCGAGGTGTAGGGCTCCGGGAGCAGGTCGTCACCGGAGTGCTCGTCGGTGTGGGCGAGCAGCAGACGACTCGGAGTCAAGACCGCCACCGTCATATGACGACGCACCTCGTCACGGTCGATGGTCGGCTCGTGGTGGACCAAGAAGGAGACGACTTCTTCTCCCGCTACGGAGGCCAGCACCGCCGAGGTCACGACGGCTGGGTAGTAGCCGGTCTTCTCGATCGCGCTGAGCAGGTCGGACTTGTCGCTACGAAGCATGGGCGCAGTCTGTCACGCGTCGTCGTGCATCCGACGTACGAACTCCGCAGTGCGGGCATCCGCCACGGGTGCCACCGAGCCACTTGCCGACAACACGTGGACACCGTCTTCGGAGGCATGGATCAGCGGTAGCGACAGGCGCTGCAGTTGTGGCAGGTCGTGCTTCATGGCCGCGATCCGACCCACCAGGTCTTCGAGAGCATCGATGTCGATCGGCGGTGTGCCTCGGAAGCCGAACAGCAAGGGCGAGGCCTTCGGCCCTCGCACCATGTCATGCACCTCACGTGAACTCAACGGCGGAATCCGAAACACCCGGTCGCCGACCAGCTCGGTCAATGCCCCTGCCAGAGCAAACGACACCGTCGGCCCGAATAGCGGGTCCTCCAGCCCTTCGAGCGAGACTGGGACCCCTGCAGGAGCATTCTTCTGCACGACAAATTCAGCTGTCTCCGGATTTGTCACCACGACCGAGAACGCCTCCCATGCCTCCTGCATGTCGGCAGGGGTCATGATCTGGCGCCAAACATGGGCCAGATCCGGGCGGCTGCGGAGGCGCTCCGCGGTCGCTTTGAGCACCACGTCCCAACCCAACTCTGCACCGGCGGCGATCGCCTCTTCGGCGCTACTCACCGAAATCCGATCCCAGAGTTTCACCCCATAGCAGGCCAGCAGCCGGCCCACCTCGGCCTGGCTGAGGTCGCGGCCCTTGCGAGAGTCCTGCAGGGCCTCCCCCAAGATCCGCTTCGCCGAGGGCACGTCGACGTCGGTGAACGGAATTTCCACCTCGTCAGGCAACGCGCGCCATGCGGCGTACTCGGCAACTTTGGCAAGGGCACGCACGGCCGACTCCACGGCCGGGTACGACGGCACCGAGCCACGACCGACCACGCTGCCAGCCAAGTCGGGGATCCGCAGCAACTCCGGCACACCCTCAGAGGCCAAGAAGGTGGAGACCAACGGCTTCTCGGACTGTTCACCGACCGCGGCCAACACATTGGCCACAGCTTCACCGGTGGTGTTCAACGGCGGTGTGTAGACCGCCACAACCGAGTCCACTCGATCATCGTCAATCGCGTCGTCGAGGGCCTTCTCGAAGTCGCTGGCGGTGGCTGTGGAGCCCAGTGATACCGACTTGGTCACCTTGAGGCCGTTGCTCGCCGCAGCGTCGGCAGCCAACAGGCCGAGGGCGTCGGAGTTGCCGACCACGGCTACGCGTTTTCCCTTGGGCAGTGGTTGGTGAGCGACGACCTGGCCAACGTCAAACATCTCATCAAGGGTGTCGACCTGGATGATTCCGGCTTGGGCGAACATGGCATCGACGGCCTCTTGCGGCGCCTCCACCGAACGCGACGACTTGCCCATCGGCACGCCTTGAGTGGTCCGCCCGGACCGCACGGCCACGATCGGCTTCTCCCGCGACACACGACGTGCGATTCGGGAGAATTTGCGCGGGTTACCGATCGACTCCAAATAAAGCAGGATCACCTCGGTCGCTTCGTCGTGCTCCCAGTACTGCAGCAGGTCGTTGCCGGAGACGTCGGCCCGGTTTCCGGCGCTGACGAAGGTGCTGATCCCGAGTCCGCGATTGCTGGCCCGCTCCAAGATCGCCGTGGCCAGGGCACCGCTCTGGCAGAAGAATCCCGCCCGGCCACGCTGCGGCATATGCGACGACAGCGAGGCGTTCATCGACACCTCGGGATCGGTGTTGATGATCCCCAGACAGTTCGGCCCGATCAGCCTGAGGCCATAACTGCGCGCGAGGCCGAGCAGTTGCCGCTGACGTTTGCGGCCCTCTTTGCCGGTGTCGGCGAACCCGGAGGAGATCACAATCAGCCCGTGCACACCTTTGACGGCGCAGTCCAGCACCACATCAGGTACGGCGTCCGCGGGAACCGCGACGATCGCCAGATCTACGTCGCCAGGGATCTCCGCGACTGTCGGATAGGCAGGCAGACCCGCGATCGACTCAGTCGTCGGGTTCACTGCATAGACCCGACCGGTGAAGTCACCGAGCACCAGATGGCGCACTAGTGCCTGTCCGATCGTGTCTTGCTTTCGAGACGCACCCACCACGGCAATGCCACGAGCATTGAAGAAGGCGGCGATCGAGGCCGCCTCGGCGCGGTGCTCGCGGTCACGCATGACCCCCAGCGCAGTGTCGGTCGGGTCGATGGAGAAGTGGTAGTGCATCACCCCGTCGTCGAAGCCACCACTTAACTGGTAGCCAGCGTCACGGAAGACACCCAGCATCTTGATGTTCTCCGGCAGCACTTCGGCCACGAACCGTTCAATCCCACATTCCCGGCCCGCCTGGGCCAGATGTTCGAGCAGCAGTTGCGCCACCCCACGTCCGTGGTGCTTGTCCATCACCAAGAACGCCACTTCGGCATCGCCGGGAGCCACATGCGGGTCGTCAATCGCGTCGTACCTGCCGACGCCGATGATCTGCTCAGCCACCGTGACCACAAAGGCCACCCGACGGCGGTAGTCGACGTTGGTGAACCGGTCCAAGTCCTTGTCTGACAACTTCGGCATCGGGGCGAAGAAGCGGTAGTACTTCGACTGGTCGGAGACCTGGTCATAAAAGACGATCAGACGCTCGCGATCGTCGGGGCGGATCGGGCGCAGATGGGCCGTATGCCCGTCGCGCAGCAATACATCGGCCTCCCAGTGCTCGGGGTATGGCAGCACGTTCTCGTCGACCTGTGTCACAGAGGTGGAATCTACCGTCACACAGCGTCGTTGGCGGCGTGCCCCGGCGGCCAACCCTGCCCATACCGGTGAGAATGACCGGCATGGCTACTCGCAAGACGACTGCACCACTTGAGGAGTTCGAAGAACACATCGTCGACATCGATGTCGGCGAGGAGATGCGGTCCAGTTTTCTTGAGTACGCCTACTCGGTGATCTATAGCCGGGCCCTCCCCGATGCCCGCGACGGGCTCAAGCCAGTGCAGCGCCGAATCCTCTACACGATGAATGACATGAACCTCCGGCCTGACCGGGGTCACGTGAAGAGCGCGCGTGTCGTCGGTGAGGTCATGGGTCGCCTCCACCCCCATGGCGACACCGCGATCTATGACGCGCTGGTGCGGATGGCCCAGCCATGGTCGATGCGCCTGCCGTTCATCGACGGTCACGGCAACTTCGGCTCGCCTGACGACGGTCCGGCGGCGATGCGCTACACCGAATGTCGGATGGACCACAGCGCGGTCGCGATGACTGCGTCGATCAACGAAGACACCGTGGACTTCAAGTCCAACTACGACGGGCGCGAGACCGAGCCGGTCGTTCTGCCCGCCGCGATTCCGAACCTCTTGGTCAATGGCACCACTGGCATTGCCGTCGGGATGGCCACCAACATGGCCCCACACAACTTGGTCGAGGTGGTGCAAGCGCTGCGGCATCTGATCAAGCACCCCAAGGCCTCGGTCGAGGACATGATGCGGTTCATTCCCGGCCCGGATCTGCCCACCGGCGGCAAGATCATCGGTCTGGATGGGATCCGTGATGCCTACGCGACCGGTCGTGGCACCTTCAAAATCCGGGCCACCGCCCGGATCGAGAACGTCACCCCGCGCAAGAAGGGGATCGTGGTCACCGAAATGCCCTACGCCGTCGGCATCGAGCGGGTCGTGGAGCGGATCAAGACGCTGGTCCAGACCAAGAAGTTGCAGGGCATCTCCGACATCAAAGACCTCACCGACCGCGACAAGGGCACTCGGCTCGTGATCGAGGTCAAGAACGGATTTCATCCCGAGGCACTACTCGAGCAGCTCTACAAACTGACCCCGATGGAGGAGTCGTTCGGGATCAACAACGTGGCCCTGGTCGACGGCCAGCCGCGCACGCTGGGGTTGCGGGAGTTGCTCCAGGTGTTCTTGGACCACCGCATCGACGTCGTACGACGGCGTACGACGTATCGGCGCAACAAAGCCGCCGACGAACTCCACCTGGTCGATGGGCTGCTGATTGCGATCTTGGACATCGACGAGGTGATCCAACTGATCCGGTCCAGTGACAACGCCACCGTGGCCAAAGAGCGACTGATCGCAGTCTTTGACCTGACCGAGGTGCAGGCCACCTACATCCTCGACATGGCACTACGGCGGCTGACCAAGTTCTCGCGGTTGGAGTTGGAGTCGCGCAAGAGCGAGTTGGAGCAGACCATCGCCACGTTGGAGGAGATCTTGGCCGATCCGGCCCGGCTGCGGTCCGTGGTCTCCGACGAACTGGCTGACGTCGCCAAGACCTTCGGCACCCCGCGTCGTACTGTTTTGTTGGCGGGGAGTGGCCAAGTCGCCACAGCACAGACTTTGGAGGTCGCCGACGACCCCTGCTATGTCTACCTATCGTCGGCCGGTCTGCTGGCCCGAACCGCCAATGTGGAGCCGCCCGGGAGCGGTGGAGCGCGAGCCCGCCACGACGTGATCCTCGATGCCGTGCGCACCACCGCACGAGGTGATATCGGGGTGCTGACCTCTGCCGGACGACTGCTGCGACTCAGCGCCTTGGACCTACCTACGCTTCCTGAGACGGCCAACCATCCCCACCTACAGGGTGGGGCACCGGTCACGGAGTTCTTGACCCTGGTGGCCGGTGAGCGCGTGATCGGGCTGACCGCCTTGAGCGAGGAATCCCCCGGCTTGGCCCTTGGCACCAAGCAAGGCGTAGTCAAGCGAGTCAAGCCAGAGATCCTGACCCGCGACGAGTGGGAGGTGATTTCGCTCGGCGAGGGCGACGAAGTGGTCGGAGCCGTCGAACTCTCCACCGGATCCGAGGAACTCTGCTTCATCACCAGCGATGCCCAACTGCTGCACTTCGGAGCCGACGCGGTGCGGCCTCAGGGCCGCAGCGGCGGGGGCATCGCGGGCATCAAACTGGCAGCCAATGCCCGAGTGGTCTACTTCGGTGCGTTTGATCCCGCCGAGGCGGTGGTGGTCACCGTGTCGGGCGCCTCGACAGCTCTGCCGGGCACCGACGCCGGGTCAGTCAAGGTCACTGCCTTCTCGGAGTTCCCTGGCAAGGGCCGAGCAACTGGCGGTGTCCGCTGCCACCGATTCCTCAAGGGTGAGGATGCCTTGGTGTTTGCCTGGGCTGGGCCAGGTGCGGCCCGCGCCGCCGCAGACAGCGGCGCCCCCGTTGAACTCCCGGCGGAGTTCGGCCGGCGCGACGGGTCTGGCACCTCGGGATCGGCGCCGATCGCCGCATGTGCTGGCCCGGTAGGGTTCGGCTCATGAGAAGGCTCCTCGTCCTGGTTGCGGCTCTGGGCCTGTTGACCGGCACCAGCGCCTGCGGCAAGTCCGAATCGACGGTGCCGCCGGAGAAGCGACTAGCGGCGGCTCAGAAACTCCTTGATGAGACCTCCGGGCTCAAGATCAACCTCCACACCGACAAGCTCCCTGAAGGCATCAACGGCCTGCTGGAAGCCAAAGGCATCGGCACCAAGGCCCCCGCCTTCCAAGGCGACATTCGGGCGGTGCTCAATGGACTGCCCGCCGGCGTACCCGTGATCGCGGTGGACAACAAGGTCTACATCAACTTGGGCAAGTGGAAGGCGATCGACCCCACCGACTTCGGCGCTCCTGACCCGGCCAAACTCTTTGGTACCTCAGGTGGACTGTCTGGACTGTTCACCCAGGTCAGCGACGCCAAGGCTGGCAAGCAGACCAGGCGGGGTGAGCATGTCTATTCGACGATCACCGGCAAAATCCCGGGCTCTGCAGTCAAGGCGTTGGTGCCGCAAGCCACCGAAAAAGACTTCGACGCCACCTTCTTGATCGACGACCGCGATCAGGTGTGGCAGGTCGTGCTCACCGGTCCCTTCTATCCGAAGGTCGACGACGTCACCTACACGATCGACCTGAGCGACTACGGCACAACCGCCACGATCACTGCCCCATGACCCGCGAACGGCTGCTGTTGGCTCTTGCAGCCGTGGCGGTGGCGTTTGCAGCCGCCGACACCTATGTCGTCGTACTTGCTCTGCCCGACATGATGCTCACCGTTGGGTTGAGTGTGGACCAACTCCAGCAGGCAGCCCCGATCGTGTCCGGCTTCTTGCTCGGTTATGTCGCGATGCTTCCGCTGATCGGCCGGATTGCTGACCTACGTGGCCGGATACCGGTCTTGGTGGCCTCACTGATTGTCTTCGCGTTTGGCTCGCTGATCACGGCGCTGGCCTTCGACCTGCCATCGGTGGTCGCCGGCCGCTTCTTCCAGGGTATGGGTGGCGGCGGACTCGTGCCCGCCACACTGGCTCTGGTCGCCGACCTCTATCCCACCGAACGCCGTGCCGTGCCACTCGGTGTGGTTTCGGCGGTGCAGGAGATCGGCTCCGTGCTCGGCCCGTTGTACGGCGCGGTGGTGCTGGCGCTCGCCGACTGGGAGACGATTTTCTGGATCAACTTGGCCGTCGGTCTAGTGCTGGCGGCTGCGATCTCACGGTCGGCCGGTGAGCGACGGCTTCGGACTCAACGCGCCGACCGGCTGGGCTGGGGTTTGCTCGGAGTCGCCCTAGGGGTGTTGGTGCTGATGCTCGCCGAACCCGAGTGGCTGATCACCGATGTCACCCTCGGCCTACCGTTCGTGCCCTTGGCAGGCGACACTCGGTGGCTGGCACCGCTCTCGCTGGTCGGAATTGCGCTGACTCTGGCCTTCATTGCGCGCTGCCTCAGGCATCCCCACCCCGTGGTCGATCTGCGTAGTTGGGCAGCAACCCTGTCCGACGCCGACCCGCTGGGGGCGACCCTGCTGGGGCTCAGCCTAGGGGCCGTCATCGTGGCCTTCGCCTCCGCCGACCCAGCCATCCAAGTCTTCTCTCCGATCGGCGAGTGGCTGATCGGTGCGGCCGCGCTCCTCGCGCTGGCCTTCGTCTGGCACGTACGTCGGTCGCCCCACCCCTTGGTACCCGCCCGTGCAGTTGCCACCCGGCCAGCATGGGGCAGCCTGGCGGTGAGTTTTTTCGTCGGAGCCGCGCTGATTGCCGCCTTGGTCGATATCCCGGTCTTTGCCCGACTCACCGAATATCCGGACTCCCAACTCATGGCCGCCCTAGTTCTGGTGCGACTGCTCGCTGCGCTGCCGGTTGGGGCGGTGATCGGTGGCTATCTGACCCGCACGTTGCCTGCTGGCGTGGTGTCGGCGGCAGGCATGTTGATGGCAGCCGCCGGCTTTGCCTGGATGTCTACGTGGGGCGACGCCTCACTGGGTTCGCCGTTGGCCACGGTCCCCCTGGTCTTGACGGGGTTCGGCTTCGGACTGGCGCTGGCCCCGGTTAATGCGGCACTGCTGGCCAGCACCCCACACGACGTCCACGGTGTGGCATCAGCGCTGGTCGTCGTGGCCCGCATGTGCGGGATGCTGATCGGCATTTCGGCACTGACCACGATCGGGATGCGGCGGTTCTATCAAGCGGTTCGCGAGATGAGCGTTCACGATGCTGGTCTGGCTCAAGTGCACGTGGTGTTCCTGGGGGCGGCCATCTGTGCCGTGATGGCCGCAGCGCTCTCCGTCGTACTCTTCGCGGGGGCGAAGACCCGAGACACCAGCACTGCTGAAATCCTGCGCACAGCGGGCTAGCGCAGGGCCCAGAAGGCTCCGCCCAGACACGCGACTACGCTGGCAAACATGACGAACTTCCCGGACAACTCGGCGTTCGACGACCTGCTCGCCGCCAACCGTGACTTTGCAGAACACTTCGAGTTGGGCGGCTTTGACGGTGTGGCTCACGCCGGGGTTGCTGTGATCACCTGTATGGATTCGCGGATAGATCCACTCGCCATGCTCGGTCTCAAACACGGGGACGCCAAGATCTTCCGCAATCCCGGTGGGCGCGTCACCGACTCGGCCTTGGAGGCCTTGGTGCTAGCCGTGCACCTGCTCGGGGTCAACCGAATTCTCGTGGTCCCACACACCCGTTGCGCGATGGCCGCCAATACCCAAGAGCAATTGCGCGAACGAGTCGGCAAGTCGGCCGGTCAGGATGCATCCTGGCAGCACTTCAATGTGGTCGCAGACCAAATCGCCCAGTTGCGCGATGACGTCAATCGCGTGAGCAAGCATCCCCTTGTGCCCGATTCGGTTCCCGTTGCCGGCTTCCTCTACGACGTCGACACCGGAATTCTCGAGCGCCGGGTCTAGCTACTGAGTTCCTCAGCCCGAGTGCGCACGGCGCGGTAGTCGACCTTGCTCACCGGAGTGCGCGGCACTTGGTCAACGACGAAGATCTCCTTCGGCACCTTGTAGCCAGCCAGGTGCTCCCGGCAGTGGCGCTGGAGGTCCTCAACATCGACCGTGACCCCTTCGCGCGCGTGCACGAGTGCAGTCACCTGCTGACCCCAGCGCTCGTGGGAGATGCCGGTGACGGCGGCGTCGAAGACGTCGGGGTGCTGTTTGAGCACCGACTCGACCTCCTCGGGGTGCACCTTCTCGCCGCCGGTGTTGATGCACACCGATCCGCGGCCCAGCACGCTGACCGTCCCGTCTTCCTCGATGCGGGCAAAGTCGCCCGGCAGGACCCAGCGACGGCCATCGACCTCGCGGAAGGTGGCTGCGGTCTTCTCCTCATCACCGAAATAGCCCAGCGGAATGTGACCGCTGCGGGCCAGCACCCCGACCTCCCCCACGTCACAGGCAGAGCCGTCCAGACGCATCACTCGCAGGTCGTCGCTGAGGTCGAACCGCGGCGCCTCCCGCTCCTTGCCGTCATCCATCCTGGCGGCCGCCGCCCCAGACTCAGAGGCACCGTAGTTGTCGCGGATAAAGACGTTGGGCAGCACCTGCTTGATCTGGTCACGCACAGCGGTGCTCATCGGAGCCGCCCCGTTGGACACGGCAAACAGCGCGGAGAGGTCCCAGCGATCGGGGTTCGCAGCCAAGGCCTCCATGACTGGGCGCGCCATGGCATCACCGAGCAATGCCAGTGAGTTGGTGCCCGACGACTCCACCAAGTCGAGCACTGCCTCGGGGTCGAAATGGGACCCGCAATAGAGCGTGAAGACGGCACCGCCCACGTGGGAGTTGCACATCGTCCACTGGCTACCGCCGTGCATCAAGGGTCCGCAGACCATCATCCGCAACGGGTTCGCGTTGGCGGCGGCTTCGTCGCCCAACTTCTCCACGGACTCGATCGGCGCGCGGTAGCGCAACTCGTTGAGCGCCCCGAGAATGACGTCTTCCTGCCGCCACACCACTCCCTTGGGCATACCGGTGGTGCCACCGGTGTAGACGATGTAGTGGTCGTCTTCGCTGCGCCCGATTTCTGGGCGGACGTCGGAGGCTGCGGCCAACGCCGCGTCGTACTCCTCGCCGATGACCAGGATGTGACGCAGCGTTGCCGCGTTGAGTCCGCGGACCACGTCGGCATAGTCCTCCCCCACGATCGCCGCCACCGCTTGGCAGTTGTCGTAGAGGTAGCTCAACTCGTCGTGCACATAGCGGAAGTTGACGTTGATCGGCACCGCGCGTGCCTTCTGCACCCCATAGAACGCCTCAGCCCACTCCGGGCCGTTGGCGGCATGCACCGCCACGTGGTCCCCGGGGTGGATGCCATTGGCGATCAGGTGATTGGCCAGCCGGGTGGCGTTGTCGTCAAGTTCGGCATAGGTCCGATTGCCCGCATCGGAGATAAAGGCCATTCGGTCCGGTACCGAGTCGGCCATGACCTCGATGATGTCGGCCAAGTTGAGGGGTCGCGTCATGCGGCGCAGGATACGCGAAATCTAGAACGTGTTCTAGGCGTCGATCGCGTCGACACAAACTCGCTCTAGCCCGATCCTCCCGCTGAAGCCGAGATCAGCGCGGCTGCGATAGCAGAGCCACGGGAGAACCTGAAGAGAGAAGCAGTTTGTCTATTGGACACGTTCAGACGGAGCCCGTCGCTGAATTGCTGTAGCCCAACGAGCCGGTCGCCCCGAAACTCCAGCGTTCGCTTCTGGCCCAAAAACAGGGAGCGTTGACTGGTCACGACAAGCACCCCGTAGTCCGCCTGAACCAACTGCGTTCCAATCACCTCACTGCGCCCTCGCACTCCACCAACCCTGTATCGGACTCCACCGCCCAGAGGAATGGACACGCTGCCGCTACTCCCGCGGAACTCTCGGACGGCGACCTCTTTGAGCAACTCCACCGCGAAGGATGCATATGCCTCCTCGCCCCGCTTGAGAACCACACCCGGTTCTGGAGTTCTTGGAAAGCGGCCAGCATTGATGCCCGCGATGATCAGCTCCTCGAACAACATCGGATCCTGCTCATCCATCGCCTGCACCGGGGTGCCGAGTATCTCGCCCAGGCGGTGCAGCATCGCCTCCTCTTCGGCGGTGAGCACGTCGTCGTCGATCACCGATCGGACCGCACTCCCCATAGATTCCCAGAGCAGCTTGTGGAGCTGCGCAGCCTTGTATAAATGTCGAGACTGAGCTAGTGCGGCTGGCAGCGACTCGATGGCGTGCTGATTGCCCCTAGCTGCGGCCAAGACCAGAGCCTCGAATTCGCTGCGGCTCTCAGCCTTTGCCCGCCGGTCGTCCATCAGCCGAGAGACGAAGCCATGCTTGGGAGCGCTGATCGCGGTCGACGAATCGATCTCATTAGACGCACGAACGAGATCAGTTTGCGCCGGAGACCCATGGTCGATTGGGTCTACGCTCGCCTGCCCACCGTTGGCAACATGCTGCGTCCAAACCTTACCGTCCCAATAGCGAAATTCGTGGCGCCCCAGGGGATCTGGGTGCCAGGCAGCTGGCGAAGTGGACATACGGGCCTCCAGTCGTTTCACCCGAGGCTAGGCACTCTTGGGAGTTCAGTCACCTCCAGCCGGCGACCAGAAGCCTTCAGGAGAACGTGTTCTAGGCGTCGATCGCGTCGACATCCACCTCGTAGGCACCTTGCACGATGAACTCCTTGCGCGGCGCAACTTCTGACCCCATCAGCAACTCAAACACCCGGGCCGAGTCGGCGGCGTCATCAACGGTGAGGCGGCGCAGGGTGCGGTGGCGGGGGTCCATCGTGGTCTCGGCCAACTGGTCGGCATCCATCTCACCGAGGCCCTTGTAGCGCTGCACAGGATCCTTCCAGCGGACTCCCTTGCGGGTGAGTTCGGCCATCCTGCGCTGCAGTTCGGGATCGGAATAGGTGTAGATGTATTTGTCCATCCCGCGCTTGGGATTGGTCAACTCGATCCGATGCAGCGGCGGGACGGCGGTGTAGACCCGACCGGCCGCGACGAGCTCTGGCATGTAGCGGAAAAACAGCGTGGCCAGAAGACAGCGAATGTGGGCGCCGTCGCTATCGGCGTCAGCCATGAAGATGATCCGCCCATAGCGGGCCGCGTCTAGGTCGAACGTGCGCCCGGAGCCAGCACCCACGACCTGGATGATGGAGGCGCACTCGGTGTTTTTGAGTACGTCGGCGATGCTGGCCTTCTGGACATTGAGGATCTTGCCCCGAATCGGCAGCAGCGCCTGAAACTCCGAATCCCGAGCCAGTTTGGCTGTGCCCAGTGCTGAATCTCCCTCGACGATGAACAGCTCAGAGCGATCTACGTCGTTGCTGCGGCAGTCGGCCAACTTCGAGGGCAGCGCGGAGGTTTCCAGTGCGTTCTTGCGGCGTTGGGTCTCACGGTGCTGGCGGGCGGCGATCCGGGTGCGTGCCGCCCCGGAGACCTTCTCCATCACGAGTTTGGCCTGGGCCTTCTCAGCACGTTTGGTCGAGGTGAGGAATGCCTTGAGTTCACTGGCCACCACCCGACGTACGACGCTGCGGGCGGCGGGAGTGCCAAGCACCTCTTTGGTCTGGCCCTCGAACTGGGGCTCGGCAAGGCGGACCGTGACCACTGCGGTGAGGCCCTCGACCACGTCGTCCTTGATCACATCGGCGTCATTGACCTTGAGCACCTTGGCCGCCTTCATTGCCTCGTTGAAGGTGCGAGTCAGCGCCGCCTCGAAGCCAGCCACATGAGTGCCGCCCTTGGGTGTAGCAATCACATTGACGTAGGAGCGCACCTCGGTGTCATAGCCAGTTCCCCAGCGCAGCGCGACGTCGACGCCCAACTCACGCTCGACGTCTTGCGGCGTCATGTGCCCCATGTCATCGAGCATCGGGACGGTCTCGGTGAACTTCTCGCTGCCCTGCAACCTCAGCACCGGCGTCACCGCCTCATCGGCGGCGAGGAACTCACAGAACTCCCCAATCCCACCGTCATGCCGGAAACTCTCGGTGACTGGCTCAGGACCACGCAGATCAGTGATCACCAGCTCCAGCCCCGGCACGATGAACGATGTCTGTCGCGCCCTGGTGACGAGTTCGTCGTAGACGAATCTGGCGTCCTTGGTGAAGATCTGGCGATCCGGCCAGAACCGCACTCGGGTGCCGCTGCGAGTCTTGGCCACGCGAGCACCCTTGCGGGTCAGGCCAGAACGCGCGGTGAACGGCGCCCGTGGACCATCTCCGTCAAAGACTCCGGGAACTCCGCGTTGAAAGCTGATCCCCTGAACTGCAGGCGAGCGCTCCACGTCGACGTCGATTCGCGAGGACAAGGCATTGACGACCGAGGCGCCCACGCCGTGCAGACCGCCCGTGGCGGCGTAGGAACCGCCGCCGAACTTCCCGCCCGCGTGGAGTTTGGTGTAGACCACCTCAACCCCAGGCAGCCCGGTCTTCGGCTCCTTGTCGACCGGAATCCCGCGACCGTTGTCATGCACTTCAGCGGAGTCGTCGGCGTGCAGAGTCACCTCGATGCGGGTTGCCGCTCCGGCCAAGGCCTCATCGACACCGTTATCAATGATCTCCCACAAGCAATGCATCAACCCCCGTGTGTCGGTGGAGCCGATGTACATGCCTGGGCGCTTGCGGACCGCTTCCAGCCCCTCCAGGACCAAGAGGTGCTGGGCGTTGTAGGTCTTGTCGATGGTCGTTCCTTCTCCTACGACGGGGTCGTGATGGCGTTCGCCAATGTACCGAGGCCCACCGACCACTCTGGGTCCAACACCCCGAGGAGGCTGGCGCACATAACGACTCGGCTCACGTCGGTGGAAACAGCGGGCGCGATCACCACCGGCATGGTTTGATGGACCCCAAGTTGGTCGGTGCCAGGGGGAATGATGTCCATGGCAGCGACGTTCCACCACCGGCAAGGAAAGGAAGTGACCCGATGAGCACTGCGACAGCTGCGTCACCATTGACCGCTCTTGATCGGTGTGACCGGTGCGGCGCGCAAGCCTATCTACGCGTGCTTCTGGCCTCCGGTGGCGAGTTGCTCTTCTGTGCGCACCACGCCCGCGAGCACGCACCCAAACTGCGTGAGGTGGCCGCTGAGATGCACGATGAGACCGGCAAGTTGGCGTCGTCGAATTCGACCGCAACCGACGACGACTGAGCAGATCACAGACTCTGTCAACGGGCCCTAGACCTCGATGTCTGGGGCCCGTTGCTTTGCACGCTCAGAGATGGTGGGGCGTGAGAGGCTTCTCCGCATGAGTGCGACGGAGATCCTGGTAGCGGTGGCGATCGTGATCGGCATCGCAGGCACCCTGTTTCCGATCATTCCCGGCTCGTTGCTGGTCGGCGCAGCCATCGTGGTCTGGGCGACCGAGCAAGGCACTACCCAGGCTTGGGTCGTGGTCGGGATCGCCGTGGTGTTGATCCTGATCGGATCGCTGGCCAAGTTCTTGATGCCGGGTCGCCGTCTCAAGCAAAGTGGCGTGCCGAATCGATCCTTGGTCGTGGGTGGCGTGGTCGCCGTGATCGGCTTCTTCGTCGTACCCGTGGTGGGGCTGTTGTTCGGCTTCGTCCTTGGGATCTATCTCGCTGAGCGGCAGCGACTAAGCACCCATGCCGCCGCATGGCCATCCACTGTCAGTGCCCTCAAGGCCGTCGGGGTGAGCATGCTGATCGAATTCTCTGCGGCCTGCTTGGCAGGTCTCACCTGGTTTGTCGCGGTGATGCGCACGTGATCGCAGTCTGGCTCGGCCTACTCTCTGCGACCCTGCTGGGTCTGTCTGACTTCGTCAATGCGCTGGTCACCAAGCGGAGTTCACCGTGGGCCGTCGCGACCCTGGCCTGCACCGGCGCGGGGGCCGTTGCCCTGCTTGCCGCGCCAATCTTCGGTGGCCGCCTGTCCGGTCTTGATCTGCTGTGGGCCTGCGTCGCCGGGGTCGGTTCCGGGGTCGGCACCGTCTATTTGTACCGAGGTTTGGCCGCCGGGCGCATGGGCGTGGTGGCGCCGGTGTCGGCCATCGGCTCGGCGTTGATCCCGATCTGCTTCGGCTGGCTGGCCGGAGAGCGCCCCGGACTGCTTGTCTGGGTGGCGGTGGTGATCGGGCTGCCTGGGATCTGGCTGGTCGCCAAGGCGCCTTCTCCGGCGGCTACGTCGTCGCAGCGGGGCATCGATGTGCGCAACGGACTGGCAGCTGGCGCCGGGTTCGGGCTGCTCTTCGGCGGATTGGGTCAGGTGAGCCCAGACGGAAGCTATTGGGCCTTGGTGCTCTGCGAGGTGATCGCAGTCGCGGTTCTGATCGCAGCCGCATACTTCGTCGGAGCTCGCTGGCTGCCGCGCGGGCGCGGTGACTGGGTGGGGTTCGCGGGCGGGATCATCGCCGGAATCGGGACTTTGAGTTTCATGCTGGCCAGCCAAACCAGCCTGCTCACCATCGCCGCAGTCCTAGCCAGCCTCTATCCGGCGGTGACGATCGTGCTGGCCGTCGCCCTCCTTCGTGAGCACGTGAGTCGCCCGCAAGCTCTTGGGCTGGCGCTGTGCGCGGCGACGGTCGCATTGCTCACCGTCGCGTGAGCACAGCTCAGTGGCGGCTAGTCGAGGTAGTCCCTGAGCACTTGTGAACGGCTGGGGTGGCGCAACTTGCTCATCGTCTTGGACTCGATCTGGCGGATCCGCTCGCGCGTGACGCCGTAGACCTTGCCGATCTCATCCAGCGTCTTTGGTTGGCCGTCGGTGAGCCCGAAGCGCATGCTGACCACGCCGGCCTCACGCTCGCTCAGGGTGTCAAGCACGGCGTGGAGTTGCTCCTGCAGCAGCGTGAAGCTGACCGCATCGGCCGGAACGATCGCCTCGGAGTCTTCGATCAGGTCACCGAACTCCGAGTCGCCGTCCTCACCCAGAGGTGTGTGCAGCGAGATCGGCTCTCGACCATATTTCTGCACCTCGATGACCTTCTCAGGGGTCATGTCGAGTTCGGCTGCCAACTCCTCCGGGGTGGGCTCGCGGCCTAGGTCTTGCAACATCTGGCGCTGCACACGCGCCAACTTGTTGATCACTTCGACCATGTGCACCGGGATCCGAATGGTGCGTGCCTGGTCGGCCATCGCTCGGGTGATCGCCTGCCGGATCCACCAGGTGGCATAGGTGGAGAACTTGTAGCCCTTGGTGTAGTCGAACTTCTCCACCGCTCGGATCAGACCGAGGTTGCCCTCTTGAATCAGGTCCAAGAACAACATGCCGCGACCGGTGTAGCGCTTGGCCAGGCTCACCACGAGACGCAGGTTGGCCTCCAGAAGGTGGTTCTTGGCGCGACGGCCGTCTTCGGCGATCCACTCCAACTCGTCGAGCGCCTTGGCCGCGATGCTGCCGCCCTTGGCCAACTTCTCCTCACTAAACAGACCGGCCTCGATCCGCTTGGCAAGTTCGACTTCCATCTCGGCGTTCAGCAGCGGCACCTTGCCGATCTGCTTCAGGTAGTCCTTGACTGGGTCGGCGGTGGCGCCAGCCACCATCACCTGCTGCTCTGGCTCGTCGGTGTCGTCGGCTGCCGAGACGACGTAGCCAGCCTGCTCTTCATCTTCTTTGATCGTCGGGTCGGTCGCGACATCCTTCTCAAACTGCTCATCGGGTACGTCGGGCAGCACCTTCTTGCCGTCGGGGCCGATCTCGGGTGCCGCCACCAAAGGCGCGATCGTGGTCTCGGCGGTCGACGTGGCCGCAGCGCGACGTGTCGCGGGCTTCTTCGCCGGTGCGGTGGTCTTCGCGGTCGTGGCCTTCGCTGCGGTCGCCTTGGTCGCCGTGGTCTTGGTCGCCGTGGTCTTGGTCGCCGTGGTCTTGCTGGCCA
>WBZP01001876.1_pt1 | contig 24990 bp, 23 predicted proteins | sample 5204301 | NCBI WGS metagenome assembly WBZP01 (sample SAMN12412401, study PRJNA552823) | activated sludge metagenome | isolation source: activated sludge from nitrification reactor of wastewater treatment plant... | place: USA: Pennsylvania | collected 2017 | reverse complement strand
CGCGACGGTCCGGACGTCGCCCGCCGCGGTGCCCGGAGTCACCACGATGCTGAAGTCGACGTCGAGGGTGAGTTCGGCGAACACCTGCAAGGGGGTGCCGGTCGCCAGATTGTCCAGCGTCGGCAGGACCGTGCCGTCGATCGAGTTCTCGATCGGCACGCAGGCGTAATCGGCCGATCCGTCGCGCACCGCGTTCAGTGCGGCGGGGGTGCTGTCGGTGATGACGGTCTCGGCTGGTGACGTGGCGGTGCCGGGTGCGGTCGGTATCAGACCGGCGGCGCTCATCTGAATCAACGCGGCTTCGGAGAACGTTCCCTCTGGGCCGAGGTAGGCGATGCGGGCCACCCTCAAACCCTATCCGGTGACCCTTGCGAAACCCGGGCTGTTCTAGTTAAGTAAGGCTCACCTTACTAACGTATACCGAAGGGTTCCTCGATGTCACTGGCGAACATCCCCGGCCCGACGACCGCGGAGCGGGTCCGCAGTGCGTGTTTTCGTTCCGGCGGCGCCCTCGTGGCGATCGAGGGTGTCGAGCCGGAAGCCACCGGCCTGCACCACCTTCTCCCCGACGGCGCGTTCGCGATCACCGTGCCGGCCCCCGGCCTCGCGGCCGCCAACCTGACCGCCGCCGGTGTCGCCGGGGTGCCGGCCATGCTGGAACTGACGGACTACGCCCCGCTGCCGCTGCGCGAGCCCGTCCGTTCGCTCGTGTGGATCCGCGGCCGGCTGCACCCGGTGCCCGCCGGAGCGGTCGGCGAGCTGCTCGACCTGATGGCCGCCGAGCGGCCCGATCCGGCTCTCCTGCAAGTCGGTTCGGATCACGCCCTGCTGCGGCTGGAAGCCGAGTCGGTTGTGGTCGCCGACGCCACCGGCGCGGAGTCCGTCGGCGTGACAGCACTGCTCGCCGCGCAGCCCGACCCGTTCTGCGCGATCGAAACCTGCTGGTTGCGCCACATCGACGCCGACCACCGAGACGTCGTCGCGCGCCTGGCGTCCCGGCTGCCCGGCCCGCTGGGGCGCGGCCGGGTCCGACCGCTGGGTCTGGACCGCTACGGGGTGCGGCTGCGCGTGGAGGGCCGGGACGGCGACCACGACGTCCGGCTGCCGTTCGCCCGCCCGGTCGACGACGTCCAGGGGCTGAGTCAGGCGATTCGGGTCCTGATGGGCTGCCCGTTCGTGAACGGCCTGCGCGCCCGGGGAACCTGACCCGCGCCGAACCCCGGCCGCGGCTACCGTGACGGGGTGATCGATCCGGCCCCGCCCCGCCGGGACAGCGCGCGGGAGCTGAAGTTAGAGGTCGCGCTCATGCTGGCGGTCACCTTCGGTTCCAGTGCGGTCACTTCGGTCCTGCTGCTGTTCGACGCGGTCCTGCGGGGCCTGGCCGACCAGCGGGTGGCGCTCAACCCGCGCCGCGCGTACTTCGACCTCATCGATCTGGGCGCCAACCTCGCGGTCATCGCCCAACTGCTGGCCTGGGGGGCACTCGGGCTCTACCTCCTGTGGCGCAGCGGCATCCGGCCGGCGAGCATCGGGCTGGGCCGGTTCCGGCTGCGCTCCGACCTGCTCGGCGGTCTCGGTCTGGCCGCCCTGATCGGGTTGCCCGGCCTCGGCCTCTACCTGGCGGCCCGTGCGCTCGGTCTCAGTGCGTCGGTGGTCCCGACGGAACTCACTGACACCTGGTGGCGGGTTCCGGTGCTGGTCATGGCGGCGTTCGGCAACGCCTGGGCCGAAGAAGTGATCGTGGTCGGCTACCTGCTGACCCGGCTGGACCAACTGCGCGTCCGGCCCGGGGTCGCGATCCTGTGGTCGGGTCTGTTGCGCGGTGCGTATCACCTCTACCAGGGATTCGGCGGCGGACTGGGGAACCTGGCAATGGGTCTGGTGTTCGGTGTGGTGTGGCGCCGGACCGGACGGCTGTGGCCGTTGATCGTCGCCCACGGCGTCATCGACACGGTGGCGTTCGTCGGCTACGCGCTGCTGGTCGGCCACCTGACGTGGCTGCGCTGACGCTTCCCGCCGGCGCGCCCGGCCAGGCCGTACCTTGTGTTGGTGAGTGCTGACCGGCCGCAACCGCCACGCGATCCGCGTGGGTATCCGAGGCGTGCGCCGCAGTACGGCGCGGACCGCGAACCCACGCAGGTGATCCGCCGCGATCCGCGCTATCGGCCGCCGCCTGCGTCGTCCGCGGGGCCGACGGTTCCGTTGCCCCGCACACCGCGGCAGCCGCCACCCCCGCCGTTGCCCCCGCCGCCACCCCCGCCGCCGGCGCCGCGCGTCCGGCGGCGTCCACGGGCCACCACCGCGCCGGCGCCCCGGAAACCCGCGCCCGCGCCCCGCCGGCGGCGCCGACCACCGATCGGGCGCAGCCTGCTCGCCGTCCTGCTGCTCGCCATGCTCGCGGTCATCGGTGTGGGGGTGTGGGCCGAACGTGCGCTGCACCGGATACCGGCACTGACCGAATACGCCGACCGTCCGGCCGGCGGCAGCGGCACGAACTGGCTGCTGGTCGGATCCGACAGCCGCGAGGGCCTGACCGAGGAGCAGCAGGCCGATCTGGCCACCGGCGGCGACCTCGGCGCCGGCCGCACGGACACGATCCTGTTGATGCACATCCCCGCGCTGGGCTCGGGCACGCCGGCGACGATGGTGTCGATCCCGCGGGATTCCTACGTCGACATCCCCGGCTACGGCTCCGACAAGATCAACGCAGCCTTCGTCGAGGGCGGTGCCGCTCTGCTGGCGCAAACCGTCGAACAGGCCACCGGCCTACGGGTGGATCACTATGCCGAGATCGGCTTCGGCGGGTTCGCGGCTGTCGTCGACGCACTCGGCGGCGTGACGATGTGCCCAACCGAACCGATCGCCGACCCGCTGGCCGGTATCGACCTGCCAGCCGGCTGCCAGCGCCTGGACGGCCGCAACGCCCTGGGCTATGTGCGCAGCCGTGCCACACCGCGCGCGGACCTCGACCGCATGGCCAACCAGCGCCAGTTCGTCTCGGCCATGTTGACCCGGGCCGCCAGCCCAGCGGTGTGGGCCAACCCGTGGCGGTGGTACGCGGTGCCCCGCGCGGCCGTCGCCGCAGTGGTGGTGAACACCGGCGACCATGTCTGGGACCTCGCGCGGCTGGGCTGGGCCATCGGCGGTGCGACGACCGTCACCGTCCCGATCGGCGAGTTCGGCTACAACGACTCCGGGGACGTGGTGATGTGGGACGACACGGTGGCCGGCCAACTGTTCACCGCCCTGGCCAACGACCAACCGGTGCCACAATCGGTGCTCGACGCCCAGCCGTGACGATGTCACCGAATCAGCAAAGGCGAAACGATTCACAGCGCTCGTGCGTAATGGCGGAATGCGGACGAATTCAGTTAGGAAAACCTTTCCTGAGTAAGGATCTCCTGACCAGAAAACGGCCCCTACCTGCCGTATCATCAGCGGCATGAGTCGCGTCGATAATGCCGAAACCAAATTCTGCGCCCTGATGCAGGATCAGATTCACAACGAATTCACCGCCGCCCAGCAATATCTTGCGATCGCCGTGTATTTCGACGGCGAAGACCTTCCGCAGTTGGCCGCCCACTTCTACCGCCAGGCCGTCGAGGAACGTAACCACGCCATGATGCTGGTGCGTTATCTGCTGGACCGCGATGTCAAGGTCGAGATACCCGGTAGCGACGCCGTGCGAAACGACTTCGGTTCGGTGCGGGAGGCCGTCGCGCTGGCTCTGGACCTCGAACGCGGAGTCACCGATCAGATCACGGCGCTGGCCGGCACCGCCCGCGACGAACGGGACTACCTCGGCGAGCAGTTCATGCAGTGGTTCCTCAAGGAGCAGGTCGAAGAGGTCGCCTCGATGACCACGCTGCTGCGCACCGTCGACCGGGCGGGCAGCAACCTGTTCCACATCGAGGACTTCGTCGCGCGCGAGCTGGCCGCTCAGGGGGGTGCCGACCCGGGCGCCCCCGCGGCGGCCGGCGGTGCGCTGACCGCCTGATGGCGGGTTCGGTCAGCTGGGCAGATCCTGCCCGGCGCCGGGGCGTCCCGTTTCCAGCCAATCCCGGGTCCGCCCGGGATGGTTGGTGGCGATCCAGGCCACGCCGAGATCGTGGCAGTAGCCGACGTCGTCGATGGCGTCGACGGTCCAGCAGTACAGCGCCCGGCCCTGGGCGGCGGCCCGGTCCACGAGGTCGGGGTGTTCTCGCAGGGTCTGGATCGACGGTCCGACGGCCGTCGCCCCCACTGTGGTGGCGGCGCCGCCCCCCAGCACCCGTGACGTGTCGCCGAGCAGCACGGTCGGCAGGAGCGGGGCTGCGCGCCGGACCCGCCACACCGCGGCCGCGGAGAACGACATCACCACGGCGCGCGACAACGCCGCCGAGGCGGGAGCCGCGATGCCGTAGCGGTGCAGCAGCGCCAGCACCTTGCTCTCCACCAGAGCTCCGTAGCGGACCGGGTGCTTCGTCTCGATGAAGAGTTTGACCGGCCGGGTCCAGTCGAGGGCGAGGCGCACCAATTCGTCCAGGGTGAGCAGGCCGGTGCCGCCGGGGTGGTGCGCGCCGTGCCAGGTGCCGTAATCGAACCGGCGCAGCTGCGCCAGGGTCATCTCGCTGACCAGCCCGGACCCCGTCGATGTGCGGTCGATCCGGCGATCGTGCACACAGACGAGATGTCCGTCGCGGGTGAGCCGGACATCGCACTCCAGCCCCTCAGCGCCTTGCTGCAGGGCCAGGTCGTAAGCGGCCAGGGTGTGTTCGGGGCGCTCCGCCGAAGCCCCCCGGTGAGCGACCACGAACGGGTGTCCGCCCGCCACCTCCGCTGCGGAAGCCATGTGGCTATGCTGCCGGTTCCCGGTCCTGCGTTTCAACCGCGACATCCGGGTCCGCTGCCGGTTCGGCGGCCACCAGCACCCAGCGGTGCGCCGGGCGGTCCACCGGCTTGCTCACGAAGCCCTCGTACAACCGCGTCAGCTGGATTACGACGGCCAGCGCCAGCAGATATGCCAGGACTGTCCGCACGGTGTTGTCGGCGATGCCCTGTGCGTCCGTGGCGAAGCTGGTGGCGATCGCGAACACCGACAGGAGCGTGCTGAGCACCCAGAGCACCCACCACAGCACGATGTGCCGCTGCAACCGGCTGTAGACACCTTCGAAGGTGGCGGTCTCGATCACGAACACCGGGGCCCAGGCCAGGTTGAACACCGGCGCCAGGCAGCCGGCCCACAGCATCCAGGTCGGTCGCGGGTCGTCGAGCCCTTGGTGCGCGTAGGCCGCCGCCCGCCGGGCGATCAACCACCGGGTCAGCACGACGGCACAGGCGATGACGGCGGCCAGCGCTGCGAAACTGGCCAGAACCCCCAACCACACCCCGATCGCGGCGATCACCGGGTGCAACAGCGTGGTCCTGTTTATCAGCAGCAGCAGGTAGCGCAGCGCATGTGCGGCGGCCGCCACCGCGAGCACGACGGTGGTGATCCGGAGCACCGAGGCGACGAGCGCGGGCGAGGGTCCCGTTGGTGGGGTGTGGATGAACGGGACGGGGACGGGGTAGTCGTGCAGTCCCCATCCGGGATTGGCGGGGTAGCGCGGCGTCGGGGACGGGGCGGCATGGTGCCGGCGCCCCACTGGTGCGGGTCCTGGTCGCACGGCGATCCACCTGAAGCCCGGTGGTGCGCCGCCGGGACGCGGCGCGGGCGGTTGGGGAGCCGGGCCCGGCGCCGGTGCCAGCAGTGCTCCCTGGCAGCGCGGACACCAGGCACGCTGGCGGTCGCGCACATTCCAGCGGGTACCGCAGCCCGAGCAGACCTGAATCACCGGACCAGCCTAATCAGATGTCGCCCGCGGCGCCGTCGCCGGCGACCATCGGCCGACGAAACGCTCCTTCGTCGGGTCGGTTCCGCTACGGCGGCAATGCCGGGGCTATGCACAATTTCCACAGCGTTATCCACAGGCAGGTCGCGGTCCCCGGGGCCGCTAGCGGCTCGGTCGCCGCATGGGCGCCGGTCGTTGTGGATAACGCGCCGAACAGCGGGCCCGATGATCAACAGCCGCCGACACGGTCGAGCGAAATACCTTGTCACACTAAGTTTTTCCGGGCGTTCGACGACCCCGGTCCGATTCGGCCATTCGATTTTTGTAGTGGAACAGAAACCGCTATGATCGCCGTCACAGGCGGGATTTGTGACCCATCTCACTGCGGAAAATCGTGGCCGCATGGGTCGGTGCGCCGGACAGGAGCGATTGATGGCAGCGGTGCGTCCCCTGGGTCAAGGGCAGGCTTCGCACTGGTACACGCCGTCATCGACCTGCAACAACTCTTATACGGTCGCGCTGATGCGGGCCGGGATCATCGCGGCCCTGCTGATCGGGGTGCTCGCGCTGATCGTCCTGACCTGATCAGCGGGCACGCGGTCCGGACCGCACGGTCCACAGCACGCGATAGGAACCTGCGCCCGGCACCCAGCCGAACTGCCGGGAATCGGCCACGCCCGGCGCCTCGGGGTTGTCCGATCGCGCTTCGAATGTCGCCCCGCGACCGGTGCCGCGCACGCCACCCACTCGTTTGATGAGCCAGCGCGTCGGTGAGGTCGGATCGGGAAAAACCCGGAGCTGGCCCGATCGGGGGCGACCGCCGCGCACCGCCAGCAGTCCGTCTCCGGGTTCGAGCGTGGGCCGCATCGAGTCTTCGACGACGGCGAACCGGCGCACCGGCCACCGCGCCAACCGGTGGTTTCGGCTCACGGGCTAAGGGTAAGTTATGGCCATGCTGCTTCGACTGTTCGCCAATGCCACACCCGCCCATGCCCACTGCGATCTGTACTGCGGCGTCTACGATCCCGCGCAGGCCAAGATCGAGGCGTTGTCCTGCCTGAAGACCGTACAGAAGTACAACGACTCCGACGACGAACACTTCCGGACCCGCGCCATCCTGATCAAGGAGCAGCGCGCTGAGGAGGTCAAACACCACCTGATGGTCCTGTGGGCCGATTTCTTCGCCAAGGAGCACTTCGAGCAGTTCCCCAACCTGCACCAGCTGTTCTGGGACGGCGTGCATGGTGCCGGGGATGTGAAGAAGTCCACCAAAGTCGAAGACTGCGAGAAGCTGCTCAAGACCATCGACGAGATCTCCGACATCTTCTGGCAGACCGAGAAGGCCAAGGGGATGGGCGTTTACCCGCCCAAGTAGCCCACCCCCCGCGGTTTGTCCGCGGTTTGCCGTCGTGTCCTGTTGCGGGACGGCCGGGTGGTGGCCCATCCTGGTCGGACAGACCCGTCGTTGTGTCGCCGCGTTGGACGAACCGACAATTCGCGGGAGGGCAGATGGATTCCGGCCCCAGGCAGTCGATCGGGCTTGCCCCGTTCCACTCCCGAGGATCGCTCAAGGGTTTCGTCGTGTCGGGCCGCTGGCCGGATTCGACCAAGGAATGGGCGCAGCTGCTGATGGCGGCCGTTCGGGTGGCGTCACTGCCGGGACTGCTATCCACCACGACCATCTTCGGGGTGCGCGAGGAATTGCCCGATGCACCCGAGCCCGACACCGTCGGGCTGGTGCTGGCGGAAGGCACCGTGGTCGGTGCGTCGGCGGTCGCGCCGGGCCATTTCGCCGATCATCAACCGCCCGCGCTGATCATGCTGCACCCCCCTTCGGAGACCATGCCCTCGCTGCCCGAATGCGCCGGCGCGGCGTCGGGCTGCGTGTTGTTGCCCGGACTACCGCACCTGGGGCTTGAACATCGCGCCGCGTGGGTGGAGGCCGAATCCGACGGCACCATCACGTCGATGGTGAGCCGGGTGGGCGTCGACCCCATCAGTCATCCCGACACCGCGATCCTGGCGATGCTGCTCGCCGCCTGAGCCCCGCCGAGGTCATTAACGCAGGTAATGATCATATCCGCGGCCGTGCGGCGGCGGATACCCTACGCGCGGTTGGCAGCAAAGTGTCACCAACCGCACATTCGTGGGCACTGACCGTTGCCGAGGAATGTCACGACTGAGGACGCGCGGCCCACCGGCGTTCTGTGGTGGGCTCTGCTCCGGATTCATCCCCGGCCCATAAGTGGGCATATGCATGGTCTTTTGCGCTGACGAGGGCCGGCGTTGTTTCCGGCGGCCGAGGAATTCACCGGACGAACACGGACTGGCAGCCGCTGTAAAATTTACCGAGGTTTGCACTTGGTTGTTTGCTGATCACTCGCTACCATGATCAGCAAACAACTTACGTTATGGATTGCTTGCTGCTGGACGTGGAGGGTCAGGGAAGTATGAGTACGACGTTTGCCGCGCGGTTGAACCGCCTCTTCGACACCGTGTATCCGCCGGGCCGCGGCCCGCACACATCGGCTGAGGTCATCGCCGCGCTGAAAGCCGAGGGCGTGACGATGTCGGCTCCCTACCTGTCGCAGCTGCGTTCCGGAAACCGGACGAACCCGTCGTCGACCACCATGGCGGCACTTGCGAACTTCTTCCGGATCAAGCCGGCCTACTTCACCGACGACGACTATTACGAGAAGCTCGACAAGGAGCTGACGTGGTTGGCGAACATGCGGGACGAGGGCGTCCGCCGGATCGCTGCCCGCACGGTCGGCCTGTCTCCCGAGGCCCAGCAGAACCTGGTCCAGAAGGCCGAGGAACTGCGTCGTCAGGAACACCTCGAAGGCTGAGTTCGCCCACCCGGTTGCACGTCACCTCACCGGGCCAACGCGTCGTACTGTCGCGCGATCTCGATGATCCACTCCCGGTCGGAGTAGTTGTCGGGCTGTCGTAGCCAGGTCAATCCCGGGAAATTCTGAGTGCCGGACACGCGATCGTGCCCGCGGCCCGCATAGATCCAGCTCGCGATCGCCCGCGCCTGCTCGTCGGGCGGCACGTCCGGGCAGTCCTCCTCGTCGGGAAGGTCGGCGGGTCCGTCGAGTAACGCGGTTGCGCCCCGGTCGGCCTTCGCGGCGCCGTGGGCGGCGGACGCCTCCAGGAAGATCGCATCGGAGATCATCGAGAGCTTCTCCGCGAGCTGAAAGGCCAGTGGCCCGCGCGGGCGCACCCCGATGCCGATGTCGGGTTGGCGGCTGAGCAGTTCCGACAGAATGGGTTCGATCAGCCGGTTCTCCTGCCGGGCGCCGAACCAGTCCTCGACGGTCGGCAACAGGGCCCCGGCCGCCACGATCGTCATCGCGCAGGCGAGGATCGTTGCGGCCGTGCCCACCCCGAGGAGCCGGGGGCTGCCGATCGCGCGGATCACGAAGTATGCGCTGGCCAGCAGGATCAGCACGATGCCGACGGTGAAGACGAACAGCGCCCGGCCGCGGCGGCTGCGGTTCGAATGCCGCAGCCCGGCCCAGGACGCCAGGCTCAGCGCCAGCGACACGTAGAGCAACGGGATCAACCACGAGAACGACATGGTCGCCTTGTCGAGATTGCGCTCGATGTACTCCTGTGGGGACATCTCCGGCTGTCGGCCCCCCGACACGAAGGCGGCCAATGTCACCGCGATCACCACGACGGCAAAAGCGTACTGCAGCAACGCAATTCGACGAACCGTCTCGGGGCTGCGCTGGGAGCCGACGCTCGTGATCATCACGCAACTGCCCGTGGCGCTGGCGATCAGCGCGCATTGGCTCAGGGCGACCGACGCGTTGGGCCAGTGCAGCAGCATGTCCAGCAACAGCGTCAACGGCTGCCAGTTGAGTGCGGCCACCAGGCCCAGACAGCCCAGGGCGATGATCATCGCGGTGCTGACCAGGGATTGCTTGTTGACCAGTGCCCAGCCGATGCGTACGCCGGTGGCCAGCCCGAGCAGGCCGGCGATGACCCAGACGATCAACCAAACGCCTCGCCGAGTCGGACCTGGAACAACGACGAACGGTCGGACGGGATGCGGCCGAGGCGGTAGATCAGCAGCGCGGCGAAATCCTCCGCCTCCTGCTCGGCTTCCTGGCCGCTGGGACCCATGCAGCCGGTCCGCTGGTTGAGCATGTACCGGATCAGATCGCCGCTGGCCAACTCCGCGGTGTCGAGCGCCGCTTCGACGATCGGGATGCCCCCGTGGCCGAGGATGAGATGGCCCAGCTCATGGGCCAGCGTCCGTTCCCAGGTGGGAAGACCCTGCTGAATGACGAAGACATCGTCGTCGGCGTACTCGCGCCACTGGCCGCACACGCCCGCCGGCAATTCGGCCATCCGGATCGCGATCGGCCTGCCGCGGTGCTCACCGACGGCGGCCACCAGGCGCGTGACGGTGACTTCGCCCTGACGGGGAGCCAGGTCGATGACGTCGTTGACCGCCTTGGTCACCCGCCGGTTGGCAGCCATCTCGTCCCTCCTGTGGTGGACGTCACTGTAAGAACCGTGCCGTACCGGCAGCCCTCACCGCAAGACCCGCCTTGGCCTGCCGGAACCCGATCAGCCCGCCGAGCGCAGTCAGGGCGGCCAGGCCACTGACGCCCAGCGCCGCCAGTCCCGCCACCTCGCCGATCGACGCCGACTGCAGGTAGGTCGGGTAGCCGACGCGGAAGCCGTCCGGCACGCCGCCGGGCACGGTGGGTGACGTCACGGGCATCGCGGGCCGCTTCGGCGGTTGTTGCGTCTCCGTGGAATTCGGCGTTGCGGGCACGGCTATCGGCGGGGTGCTCGACGACGGCGGCGGCGCGGCTCCCGGCACTTCGACCGGTGGCGGGATGGCCGCAGCGGGCGGCGGGGCCGGTGTCGCGGCGGGCGGTTCCGTCCCCGCGGGTCCCCCGGCCCGCTCCGGCAGCTCCTCACCTTCCGGTGGGAGCCGGGTCGGGGGACTCGGCCAGGTCGGTGATTCCGGGATGCGGACCGACGGGAGGGCGGGGCCGCCGCCCTGGCCGCCGCCCGTACCCGGGGATGCGACGGTGCCGGGGTCAGGGGTGAACAGGTGGAACAGCCAGGTCCAGAACGTCTCGTGGTGCGGCCACCCGCAGTCGTCGTCTTCGTCGTCACCGCCGTTGTCGCCGTCCCCGTGGCCGTGACCGTGGTGGGCGAAGCCGGCCGGCGCCGACGGGTCCGGCGAATCCTCCGGGCCGGGCGCTTGGCCGTCGTGGGTCGAAGATTCGGCGTCCGCGTGCTCCGGGTTCGGTGCGTCCGCCGGGTCGGCGGACTCGTCGCGGTGCAGGTCGGCGCCGGGGTCACCGTCGGCGGCGTCGGACGGCCGCGGGTGTGAACCACGCCTCGGACCGGCCTCGCCCTGAGGCGCCTCGTCGTGTCCCGTCGGGTCGGTTGCAGGCCGGGTGTCCGGGGAGTTCCCATCCTGGTGCGGCCGCACGCCGTCGCGCACTTCGGGGCCGGCATCGGCGCTGTGCCCGGGTGCGCCACCGGATTCCGGGTCGGCGACGGCGATGGCGGCGCCGAGACCTCCGCCACCGGCAAGAACCACACCGCACGCGACGATGCCACTGATCACTGTGGTCCGCAGGGGTGAGCCGGTCACTGATATCCCGTTCCATCTGGGGCGCACGAGGCGCCGTCAGCTGTAGTCGCGCCCGTCCGGTTTGCGGGTGCGTCTGACGGGTCATTGTCGCATAATCCAAGGTCGCAAACTTCGCTGTCGGACCTGACGATAGGGTTGGCCGAGGTTCGCGGAACGGACCGCGTGAACCTCGAACGAGAGCATCGGGAGGTTGCCGGGATGGGCCTGTTCACCAAGCGCAAGACCCGCGCCACGCGGCGCGCTGAGGCCAAGGCGCTCAAGGCCAAGGCCAAGCTCGAAGCCAAGCTCGAGGCCAAGATCCAGGTCCGTCGGATCAAGGCCGAGGAGCGTGCCGAGAACAAGGCGTTGCGGGCTCAGGTCAAGGCGCAGCGTGACGCCGACCGGACCGCGGTGAAGGTTGCCGAGGCGCAACTCAAGGCCGTCCGCGAAGGCAGGTTGCTGTCGCCGGCGCGGGTTCGGCGGTTGCTGACGGTCGGGCGCATGCTGGCGCCCGTCCTGGTGCCGCTGGCCTACCGTGCCGCCATGACCGCGCGCGGAGTCCTCGATCAGCGCAGGGCCGGCAAGCTCGGCGTCCCGTTGAGTCAGGTCGGTCAGTTCTCCGGTCCGGGCGGGCAGTTGTCGGCGCGGATCGCCGGGGCCGAACAGTCCGTGCGGGAGGTCGCCGAGAAGAATCCCGCCGACGCCGAGGCCCGGCAGTTCGTCACCGCGATCAACGCGCGCCTTGTCGACCTGTCGGCCGCGGTGACCGCGGCCGAACACATGCCGGCCAGCCAGCGCCGCGCCGCCCATACCGCGATCAGCGACCAGCTCGACGGCATCGATGCCGATCTGATGGCACGTCTCGGCGTCTTCTGAGCCGGTCACCCGGATGGTCAGGTTGCGGGGAGGAGCTGTCGGCGCTTTGCCGGCGGTGCTCGCGGGTGCGGCACACGGCGTGGCTTCCGGCGCCGGACCCGGCGGGGGTGCACCACGACCACTCTGGCAGTCCCGAACCACTGCCGGGCGCGTTGATGTTCGGTGCGCACGCCGCCGCGGTGGCGACCGGCGGGATCCTGCTGGCCGTCGCCGACCACCCTCTGCGTCGCAGCCTGCTGGTCGCGGCGTCCATATCGCACCGAGGCCCACCGCCGCTGCCGGTGTTCTGATTACCACCTCGAACCCGTTGCAATACGAGAAAGTTCAGTTTCCCATGTCTTCAGTTTCCCAGTCGTACCCCGTCGCGCCGGTGCGGAGGCGGGCATGAACCGGACCGTCAAGCTTGTCCTCGGGCTGCTCGTCGCGGCCCTGCTGAGTCTGGCGGGCGTGGCGGTCGCCGCCGCGCACGCCGCCCTGATCGCCACGGACCCAGCCGAGAACGCTTCTCTGGCAACGGGTCCCGATCACGTCACCGCCACGTTCAACGAGGAGATGCAGCCCGAGTTCGCCGCGATGACGGTGGTGGGCCCGGACGGCAACATCTGGTCGACGGGCACCCCGGAGGTGCACGGCGCGGTCGTCAGCACCGCCGTGCGTCCCTTGGGGCCCGTGGGCGTCTACACCGTCAACTATCGGGTGACTTCGGCCGACGGTCATGTGGTGTCGGGCGCGTGGTCGTTCCGGCTCACGCACAGTGGCGCGGGCGAACCGGGTCCCGCGGCGGCCGCACCGGCTCCCGCGTCCGGTCTGCCGGCCTGGCCGTTTCTGGCCGGCGCCGTCGTGTTGATCGCGCTGGGGTCCTGGTGGGCGGTGCGTCGGCGGAGGTGATTCGTCCCGAACACCGGTGGTATGCCGGGACCGCCGCGGTGGTGGCGGTCGCCGTCCTGTTGGCCTGGGCGATGGCCCGGCCGGTGATGCCGATCGCCGTCACCGCCGTGCGCGCGGTCGCCGACATCGCGGCGGTGGTCGCGCTGGGTCTGTCGGTCGTGCCGCTGCTCGAGGAGGACCGCCGCCGCGGCGAGTTGTCCGGGCGGGCCCGTCGGCCACTCGTGGTGGTCGGCGCGGTCTGGCTGGTGGCGGAGTTGTCCCGGCTGGTGCTGCTCGCCGCCGGTGCGGCCGGAACGGGGGCGGACTCGCTGACACTGGCGACCACCGCGCAGTTCGCGACGCAGACCGCCGCGGGCCGATCGGCGTTGTGCGGGATCGCGGCGGCGGGGGCGCTGTCGGTCGCGGCCGTCGTCCGGCCGGGTCCGGTCCGGGATCGGTGTGCGATGACCGCGGCGGCCGCGGGGGTCGCGGCCCGGGCGGTCACCGGACACGTTTCGGGTGGCGTGGTCGCCGGCGCCGCCCTCGTCGGTCACGCCGTGGCCGCGGCGCTCTGGTGCGGAACCCTGGCCGCGATGGTGCTGACCGTGCGGTCCCGGGGACAGTGGGCACGCCTGCTGCCGGTGTTCTCGCGGTGGGCCGTCTGGTGTGTGGCGGCACTGCTCGCGGCCGGCAGCGTCGCCGCCCTCGCGCTGTTCGATTCGCCGGCGCAGTTGTACAGCACCGGTCACGGCCGGATCCTGCTGGCCAAAATGGTGGTCAGCGCCGCGTTGTCGGGTGTCGCGTGGCGCAACCGCGCGGTCTGGTTGGCTGTGGCGCAGCGGCACCTGATCGGGGCCGGTGAATCGGAGCGCCGGGCCGTGGCCGAGCTGTCTTTGATGGCGATGGCGTTGACGTTCGCGGCCGCCCTCTCGGTGACGGGCTAGCATCGGCGGAAGCGCACCGCAAACCTCATCGACGAAGGAGCAGCGAGATGGCCGACCAGCAGGACCTTCCGGACGAGCGTCCGGAGGCCACGCCGCCACCGCAGCCGGCCGGGAAGACTCCCGCGAAGAAGGTCGCCAAGAAGGCCGCGGCCAAGAAGGCGCCCGCCAAGCAGCCTGCGGCGAAGAAGGCGCCCGCGAAGAAGGCCCCGGCCAAGAAGGCGCCGCCGGTGGCTGCCGCCGTCGTCGGACCGGTGGATAGCGGGGCGAAAGAGGCCGCCGCGCAGGCGAAGTCGACGGTCGATCAGGCCGATACCGGATTGTTCACGCCCACCCTGTTGCCGGTCCCCGAGTCGAAGCGCTCACCGGTGCCGCTGGCCGTTGCCATCGCCGTCGCGCTGCTGGCCATCCTGTTGGTGCGGCGGCTGCGTCACGAAGACACCGACTAGCGTTCGGCCGTGAGCGTCACTCCCCGCCCCACCGCGGACCTCGTCGACGACATCGGTCCCGATGTTCGCAGCTGCGATCTGCAATTGCGGCAATTCGGCGGCCGTTCGGCCTTCGCCGGCCGGATCAGCACGGTGCGGTGCTTTCAGGACAACGCCCTGTTGAAGTCAGTGCTCTCCGTGCCCGGCGACGGGGGAGTCCTGGTGATCGACGGTGCCGGGTCGGTGCACGCCGCGCTGGTCGGCGACGTGATCGCCGAACTCGGCCGCTCGAACGGGTGGTCGGGCCTGATCATCAACGGCGCGGTGCGCGACGCGTCGACGCTGCGCACGCTCGACATCGGGATCAAAGCGGTGGGCACCAACCCCCGCAAGAGCACCAAGTCCGGCGAGGGCGAACAGGATGTCCCGGTCACGTTCGGCGGGGTCACCTTCGTCCCCGGCGAGATCGCCCACAGCGACGACGACGGCATCGTCGTGCTGGGCTAACCCGGACTAACCCCGGTTACGCCGGTACGCGTGCGCGGTGCCGACTGAACCGCAGTTCCGGGTCGGCGATCGGGGTGCGCCGCAGGCTGTTGATATCCCGGAAGTAGTTGTGCTTGATCTGCCATGGTCCTTTCGAACCACGCTTGGGCAGGATGTCCACCGCCCGCCTGAAGTACCCGGAACTCATGTCGGTGAACGGGAGCCGCTCGACGTCTGCGCCCGGTGACACGGGTTCCACGGTGTCGTAGCCGTTCTCGTCCATGTAGTTGAGCAGCCGGCCCACGTACTGCGACACCAGATCCGCCTTCAACGTCCAGGACGCGTTGACGTAGCCGAACGTGAACGCCGCATTCGGCATGCCCTCGAGCATCAGGGCCCGGTAGGCCAGCCGCTGACCCGGATCCACCGCCTCGCCGTTGCGGCTGATGGTGGCGCCGCCGAACAGTTGCAGCTTCAAACCTGTTGCGGTGACGATGATGTCGGCGTCCAGATGGGCGCCTGAGGCCAGTTGGATCCCGGTCGGGGTGACGTGGTCGATGCGGTCGGTGACGACGTCGGCCTTGCCGGAGCGAATGCTCCTGAACAGGTCGCCGTCGGGGGCCAGGCACACTCGCTGATCCCAGGGGGCGTAGTCCGGGCCGAAGCTGCGTTCGACGTCGTAGCCCTCCGGCAGTTGACGCTTGGCCATCGCCAGCAGCGCCTTGCGGAAATTTTTCGGGAACCGTCTGGCCAACCGGTACTGTGCCGCGCTGACACCGATTGCGTACCAACGGTTTACCAGGTTGGCGGGTCCCGGTGGCAGCCATTTGTTCGCCTTGGGTGCGACCGGGCTGATCCCCGGTAGCACGCCGATGTAGGTGGCGGTGCGTTGCAGCATCGTCACATGACCGACGCCGGAATCCACCAGCGCCGGAAGCAGGGTCACCGCGGTTGCGCCGCTGCCGATGACGACGACCTTCTTGCCCGCGTAGTCGAGGTCCTCGGGCCACTGCTGCGGGTGTACCACCGTGCCACCGAAGTTCTCGATGCCCGGGAAGTGCGGGGTGTAGCCCTGGTCGTAGTCGTAGTAGCCGGAGCAGGCCATCAGGAAGCCGCACTCGATGGTGCTCTGCTTTCCGGCGTGCTCGACGGTCACGGTCCACCGGTTGTCCTCGTCGGACCAGTTCGCGGCGACCACCCGTTGGCCGTAGCGGATGTGCTTGTCGATGCCGCTGTCGACAGCGGCCTCTCTGATGTACTCCTTGATCGCCGGCCCCTCGGCGATCCACTGGGTCGAGCGCCAGGGCTTGAAGCGGAAGCCCAGCGTGAACATGTCGGAGTCCGACCGGATACCGGGGTACTTGAACAGGTCCCAGGTGCCGCCGAGGTCATCGCGGCGCTCCAGGATCACGTAGTTCTTGGTGGGGCATTCCTTCTGCAGATGCCATGCGGCGCTGATACCGGAGATTCCGGCGCCCACGATGACGACATCGACATATTCACTCATGGGCCGCACGCTATCAACGGAGTGTCGAGTTAGTCAACGCCTCGTCGAATTACTCGACGGACTGTAAACTCGGGCCCGTGACGACGGCCAGTCAGCGCATCACCAGCCGCGGGCCTCGTGGTCGGCGTTCCTCGCGACCGTCGGGCGACGAGCGTGAACACGCCATTCTCGCCACCGCCGAGAAGCTGTTGGAGGACCGCGGGCTGGCGGACATCTCCGTCGACGACCTGGCTCGCGGTGCGGGCCTGTCGCGGCCGGCGTTCTACTTCTATTTCCCGTCCAAGGATGCGGTGCTGCTGCGGCTGTTCGAACGCGTCGTCGAAGAGGCCGACGCCACCGTGCCCAGCCAGGACCGCCTGCCCGACGAGACCGGTGCGGCCTGGTGGCGCGGCGGCATCCGGGCGTTCATGGTCTCCTTCCGGACGCACCGGGCCGTGACGCTCGCGGCCATGGCATCGCGGCCGACGAATCCCGAGCTGCGCGATCTATGGTCGACGTTCATGAGCAAGTGGGTCGCGCGCGTGGCCGAGATCATCGAGACGGAGCGGGCCCGCGGCGCGGCACCGGCGACCATCGCTGCGGCGGACCTGTCGGCGGCACTGAACCTCATGAACGAACGCGTGATGGTCGCGTCGTTGTCCGCGGAGCGCCCCGGGATGCCCGAGGAGGACTCGCTCGACGCGCTCGTGCACATCTGGGTGACGTCGATCTACGGCCAGCTTCCCTGACCCGGCTCCCTCTGCAATGGAGTGAGCTCATGCGGCCCAGTCAAGCAGCCGCTCCAAGGGCCAGGTGTTGATGATCCGTTCGACGGGCACCGCGTGGTCGAGCGCCCGCTGCGCGCCGTAGCCGAGGAAGTCGAGCTGCCCGGGTGCATGCGCATCGGTGTCGACCGCGAAATGGCAGCCGATCTGCGCGGCCAGCTGGATCAGCCGCGACGGCGGGTCGCGTCGCTCGGGCCGCGAGTTGATCTCCACCGCGGTGCCGTGGTCGTGGCAGGCGGTGAACACCTTCTCGGCATCGAACGCCGATTCGGGCCGCAGTCCCCGCCCGCCCTCCACCAGCCGGCCGGTGCAATGCCCGAGGACGGCCACGCGGGCATGCGACACGGCGGCCACCATCCGCCGGGTCATGGCCGCGGCGTCCATCGACAGCTTGGAATGCACGCTGGCGACGACGACGTCCAAGCGGTCCAGCAGTGCGGGTTCCTGGTCCAAGGTGCCGTCGTCGAGGATGTCGACCTCGATCCCGGTCAGGATGCGCATCGGCGCGAAGCGCTCCCGCAGCTCGTCGATCAGGTCGAGTTGCCGGCGCAGCCGATCGGCCGACAGGCCGTTGGCGATTCTCAGTCGGGGGGAGTGGTCGGTCAGCGCGCAGTATTCGTGGCCGAGGGCTTGGGCGGTCGCCATCATCTCATCGACGGGCGCCGAGCCGTCGGACCAGTCCGAGTGCAGATGCAGATCTCCGCGGAGGGCGGTCCGGATCGATCCACCACCGAGATCCGTTGCTGCCGTGCGTAATTCGATCAACAGTTCGGGTTCGCGGCCCGACCAGGCCTGCGTGATGACCTCGGCCGTTCTCGGCCCGATCCGCGGGAGTTCCTGCCAGGTGCCCGCCGCGCCGTGGCGCTCCAGTTGCGCGTCGCTGAGCGCGGCGACGACGTCGGCCGCATTGCGGTAGGCCATCACCCGCCGGGCGTCCTCCCGGGCCCGGTCCTTGTAGTAGGCGATCTCACGCAGCGCCCGCACAGGGTCCAAACGGTCCATGAGTCCAGTCTGGGATCCGCGACTACTCTCGGCAAACTGCGCTTCGGTTTCAAGACCTCCCCGCAGAACACCACCAGCTCAAGGACCTGGCGATCGTCTACCTGCCGCCGCCCCATGAACCGGCGGCGCTCGACCCGCTGGCCGAACCAATCCGGGACGCTGGGCTGCTGAACGGGTAGTTACCGGCGCAGGTCGCGGTTCGACAACGGCCGGCCAATTGTCCGCCAGCCGCTGGTCGGGTAGCTAGAAGCCGAGGCGGACCAGGTCGGCCTGCGTCACCAGACGCTCGTTTTTGGCGGGAAACTCACGGCTCTTCATGGGATGCCATAACAATGACCAGGCAATTCGTCCCATCCGCCCCCGCGGTATCGGGTTGATGTGCACTGCGATCACTCCTGCGGTCTTTGCTTGCTGGACCGGGGCCTTACCCTACCGCAGCGCCCCTCGCGAAATATTAGATATCGCGACATCGGCAAACACAGGAAGGCGCGCCGAGAAAACATATGATGTTTTTAGAGTGGCTCATGTGATTAATGAGGTTGAACGGGCAGAGCGTGCGCCGAGCGCGAGGCGTAGCCTGACCAGTTCCGTCGGACCGAGATCGGCCCGCGTGCGTGTCCGCCCGGCCGGATGAGGTCCCGCGTGCCGGCCGACGTGCACGGCTAACCCCAGCACATCCGCGCAGGTGAGCAACATCACAGCTAACGCTGCGGCGCCGCCGTCGGGGTGATCGGTGCCGGCAGCGCCGTCGAACCCATCAGGAATCGGTCCACCCCGGCGGCCGCGGCGCGGCCCTCCGCGATGGCCCACACGATGAGCGACTGTCCGCGGCCCGCGTCGCCGGCCACGAAGACTCCCGGCACGGAAGTCTGGAAGTCCGCATCGCGGTAGACATTGCCGCGGTCGGTGAACTCCACACCGAGATCGGTGAGGAGTCCCGCCCGCTCGGGTCCGACGAAGCCCATGGCCAGGAACACGATGTCGGCATCCAGCTCGAAATCGGATCCTTCGACCTTCTCGAACCGGCCGTCCGACATGGCGACCTCATGCACCTTGAGTGCCCGGACGTGGCCGTTGTCGTCGCCGAGGAATTCCTCGGTGTTGACCGAGAAGACCCGTTCACCGCCCTCCTCGTGCGCCGAGGACACCCGGAACATCAGCGGATAAGTCGGCCATGGCGTAGACGGCGAGCGGTCGGCGGGGGGCCGCGGCATGATCTCGAACTGGTGCACGCTGGCGGCGCCCTGGCGGTGCGAGGTACCCAGGCAGTCGGCCCCGGTGTCGCCGCCGCCGATGATGACGACCTTCTTGCCCTTGGCGGTGATCGGCGGCTCACCGTCCGCGTCGGTGACGGGGTCACCGAGTTGCACCCGGTTTGCCCACGGCAGGAACTCCATCGCCTGGTGGATGCCCGCCAGGTCGCGGCCCGGGATCGGCAGATCGCGCCAGTCCGTCGCACCCCCGGCCAGCACCACGGCGTCGAAGTCGTCGTGGAGTTGTTCGACGGTGACGTCGACGCCGACGTTCACGCCGGTGCGGAACTGCGTGCCTTCGGCCTCCATCTGGGCCAGCCGGCGGTCGATGAACCGCTTCTCCATCTTGAACTCGGGAATGCCGTAGCGCAGCAGCCCGCCGATCCGGTCGGCGCGTTCGAACACCGTGACCCGGTGACCCGCGCGGGTGAGCTGCTGGGCCGCGGCCAGTCCCGCGGGTCCCGAACCCACCACCGCGACCGCCCGTCCGGTGTGCACGTTCGGCGGGAGCGGACGCACCCAGCCCTCGTCGAACGCGTTCTCGATGATCTCGACCTCGACCTGCTTGATGGTGACCGCATCCTGGTTGATGCCCAGGACGCAGGAGGCCTCACACGGGGCCGGGCACAGCCGGCCGGTGAACTCCGGGAAGTTGTTGGTGGCGTGCAGCCGTTCGACGGCATCCTGCCAGCGGCCACGGAACACCAGGTCGTTCCACTCCGGAATAAGATTTCCCAGCGGGCAACCGTTGTGGCAGAAGGGAATACCGCAGTCCATACACCGCGACGCCTGGATTTCGAGGGCGTCGTGCCCGAAATCCTCGTAGACCTCTTTCCAGTCCTTGAGGCGCAGGGGCACCGGCCGTCGCGCGGGTAGCTCGCGGTGCGTGTGTTTGAGGAAGCCGCTCGGATCACCCACGAGCGGCCGCCATGATCGCATCGTTGGTTTCCTGTTCGGAGGCGCCGGACCGTTGCGCCTCGGCGATCGCGGTCAGCACCCGCTTGTAGTCGCGCGGCATGACCCTGGTGAAGTGTTTCGACTCGGCGGGCCAGTCGGCCAGGACCCGCTGTCCCACAGCGGAATCGGTGGCATCCACGTGTGCGGTGATCATGGTGTGCAGCCAGTCGAGGTCGTCGTCGTCGCAGGCCTCAAGGTCGACCATCTCTCCGTTCAGGTTGGCCGGCAGTGCGCCGGCCGGGTCGTAGACGTAGGCCACGCCGCCGGACATGCCGGCGGCGAAGTTGCGGCCGGTGCGGCCCAGGATGACGACCTTGCCGCCCGTCATGTACTCGCAGCCGTGGTCTCCGACGCCCTCGACGACGGCCTCGGCGCCGGAGTTGCGCACCGCGAACCGTTCGCCGACCACACCGCGCAGGAAGGCCTGCCCGCTGGTGGCGCCGAACAGGATGACGTTGCCGCCGATGATGTTGTCCTCGGCGACGTAGTTCGCCGGGGTCCGGTCCGACGGTCGCACCACGATGCGTCCGCCCGACAGGCCCTTGCCCACGTAGTCGTTGGCATCGCCGTAGACCCGCAGGGTGATGCCCCTGGGCACGAACGCGCCGAAGCTGTTGCCCGCAGACCCCTCGAAGGTGATGTCGATGGTGCCGTCCGGAAGGCCCTGGCCGCCATAGGCTTTGGTGACCTCGTGGCCCAGCATGGTGCCGACGGTGCGGTTGACGTTGGCGATCTTCGTCGAGAATCTGACAGGTGTCGCGTCATCGAGGGCCTCGCGGCACTGCGTGATCAGCTGCTGGTCGAGTGCCTTGTCCAGGCCGTGGTCCTGCCGCGAACTGCAGTACAGGTCCTGGTTCATGAAGGCCGACTCCGGCGCGTGCAGCACGGGCGACAGGTCCAGCTTGTGGGCCTTCCAGTGCTGGTCGGCGGCCAGGGTGTCCAGCGCGTCGACTCGTCCCACCATCTCGTTGACGGTCCGAAAACCCAGTCGGGCCATCAACTCTCGGACCTCTTCGGCGACGAAGAGGAAGAAGTTCTCGACGAACTCGGGTTTGCCGGTGAACCGCTGCCGCAGCACCGGATTCTGGGTGGCGACCCCGACCGGGCAGGTGTCCAGGTGGCAGACCCGCATCATGATGCAGCCCGACACCACCAGCGGCGCGGTGGCGAAACCGAACTCCTCGCCGCCCAGCAGCGCCGCGATCACCACGTCGCGGCCGGTCTTGAGCTGACCGTCGACCTGGACGACGATGCGGTCGCGAAGTCCGTTGAGCAACAACGTTTGTTGGGTCTCGGCCAGGCCCAGCTCCCACGGTGCGCCGGCATGTTTGAGCGACGTCAGCGGCGATGCGCCGGTGCCGCCGTCGTGCCCGGAGATGAGGACCACGTCGGCGTGCGCCTTCGAAACACCGGCAGCGACGGTTCCAACCCCATTCTCGGCCACCAGTTTCACGTGGATCCGCGCCGACGGGTTGGCGTTCTTGAGGTCGTGGATCAGCTGTGCGAGATCCTCGATCGAGTAGATGTCATGGTGCGGCGGCGGGGAGATCAGGCCGACGCCGGGCGTCGAGTGCCGAACCTCGGCCACCCACGGATACACCTTGGGTCCCGGAAGCTGGCCGCCCTCGCCGGGTTTGGCGCCCTGGGCCATCTTGATCTGGATGTCGGTGCAGTTCGACAGGTAGTGGCTGGTGACGCCGAAGCGACCCGAGGCGACCTGCTTGATCGCACTGCGGCGCCAGTCGCCGTTGGCGTCCGGGGTGAACCGGGCAACCGACTCGCCGCCCTCACCGGAGTTCGACCGCGCGCCGAGGCGGTTCATCGCGATGGCGAGCGTCTCGTGCGCCTCGGCGGAGATCGAGCCGTAGCTCATGGCGCCGGTGGAGAACCGCTTGACGATCTCACTGGCCGACTCCACTTCCTCCAGCGGAACCGGTTCGCGCACACCCTCTTTGAACTTCAACAGGCCGCGCAGGGTGGCCAGGCGCTCACTCTGGTCGTCGACCAGGCGTGTGTACTCCTTGAAGACGTCGTACTGCCCGGTGCGGGTGGAGTGTTGCAGCTTGAACACGGTGTCGGGGTTGAACAGGTGGTACTCGCCCTCGCGGCGCCACTGGTACTCGCCGCCGACCTCGAGTTCGCGGTGCGCCCACTCGTCGGGCCGGTCCAGATAGGCCATCTCGTGGCGGGCCGCCACGTCGTCGGCGATGTCGTCCAGGTCGATACCCCCGGTGGCGCAGTACAGCCCGGTGAAGTACTCGTCGAGCACCCGCTGGGACACACCGACCGCCTGGAACAGCTGTGCGCCGGTGTAAGACGCCAGCGTGGAGATGCCCATCTTGGACATCACCTTCAGCACACCCTTGCCGGCGGCTTTGACGAAGTTGGCCTTGGCCTGGTCGCTGCTGATACCGGTGATCACGCCACGGTCGACCATGTCCTCGATGGACTCGAACGCCATGTAGGGGTTGATGGCCGCGGCGCCGAAGCCGCACAGCATCGCCATGTGGTGAACTTCGCGGGCATCGCCGGCCTCGACCACCAGGCCGACCTGGGTGCGCGTCGTCTCCCGGACCAGGTGATGGTGCACGGCGGCGACGGAAAGCAGCGACGGGATCGGCGCCATCCACTCGTTGGACTCCCGGTCGGACAGCACGATGATCCGGGCGCCGTTGCGGATCGCCTGCGAGACCTTCTTTCGCACGTCTTCCAGCGCCCGGCGCAGGCCCTTGCCGTCCTCGGCGACCGGGTACAGGCAGCTGATCACCGCGGCACGCATGCCGTGCTTTCGACCGTGGATCTCATGGTCGGGGTCGACGTTGATCAGCTTGGCGAGCTCGATGTTGCGCAGGATCGGCTGCGTCAACACGATCTGCCGGCACGAGTTCTCGTCCGGGTTGAGCAGGTCGCCCTCGGGTCCGACGACGCCCTGCAGGCTGGTCACCACTTCTTCGCGGATGGCGTCCAGCGGCGGGTTGGTCACCTGAGCGAACAGCTGCTGGAAGTAGTCGTAGAGCATCCGCGGGCGGGCGGAGAGGACCGCGATGGGGGTGTCGGTGCCCATCGAGCCCAGCGCCTCGGCGCCGGTCCGGGCCATCGGTGCCACCAGCAGGTTGAGTTCCTCATAGGTGTAGCCGAAGATCTGCTGGCGGGCGACGACGCGGTGGTGCGGCATCTTGACGTAGTCGCCGGGGGGCAGTTCGTCGATGGGGAACAGGCCGTTGTCCAGCCAGTCCTGATAGGGGTGCTCGGCGGCCAGCTCGGCCTTGATCTCGTCGTCGGAGACGATGCGGCCCTGCGCGGTGTCCACCAGGAACATCCGGCCGGGCTGCAGGCGGGTGCGGTGCACCACGGTGGCCGGGTCGAGGTCGAGCACGCCGGCTTCCGACGCCATGACCACCAAGCCGTCGTCGGTCACCCAGATGCGCGACGGGCGCAGGCCGTTGCGGTCGAGCACGGCGCCCACCACGGTCCCGTCGGTGAAGCACACCGAGGCCGGGCCGTCCCACGGCTCCATGAGAGAGCCGTGATACTGATAAAAAGCTCGGAGGCGCGCGTCCATACCCTCGTTGCGTTCCCATGCTTCCGGGATCATCATCAGCACCGCGTGGGCGATGCTGCGACCACCGAGGTGCAGCAGTTCGAGGACCTCGTCGAAACGCGCGGTGTCCGAGGCTCCCGGCGTGCAGACCGGGAAAATCTTGTTCAGGTCGTTGTGGTAGCCGAAGACGTCGGTGTGGATGAGCGCCTCGCGGGCCCGCATCCAGTTCTCGTTTCCGGTGACGGTGTTGATCTCGCCGTTGTGGGCCACCCGGCGGAACGGGTGGGCCAGCGGCCACGACGGGAAGGTGTTGGTGGAGAACCGCGAGTGCACGATGCCCAGCGCGCTCTCCATCCGCTCGTCCTGCAGATCGAGGTAGAACGCCCGCAGCTGCGGGGTGGTCAGCATGCCCTTGTAGACGAACGTCTGCCCGGAAAGGCTTGGGAAGTAGACGGTTTCGCGTCCCGGACCGTCCTGCCCGGGGCCCTTGGTACCCAGCTCGTGCTCGGAGCGCTTGCGGATCACATAGGCGCGACGCTCCAACTCCATCCCGGAGGCGCCGCCGATGAACAGCTGCCGGAAGGTCGGCATGGCGTCGCGCGCGAGTGCTCCGAGCGAGGACTCGTCGGTGGGCACGTCGCGCCACCCCAGCAGGTCCAGGCCCTCAGCTTCGACGATCTTCTCCACCGCGGCGCAGGCGGCGGCGGCGTCCCTGGCCGACTGCGGCAGGAAGGCGATGCCGGTGGCGTAGCTGCCGGGTGCCGGCAGATCGACCCCGATGTCTGAGCACACGGCGCGCAGGAACTTGTCCGGCACCTGAAGCAGGATGCCCGCGCCGTCGCCGGTGTTCGGTTCGGCGCCCTGGGCGCCGCGGTGCTCGAGGTTGAGCAGGGCCGTGATGGCCTTGTCGACGATGTCGCGGCTGCGTCGGCCGTGCATGTCGACGA
>WBZP01000948.1_pt2 | contig 24997 bp, 23 predicted proteins | sample 5204301 | NCBI WGS metagenome assembly WBZP01 (sample SAMN12412401, study PRJNA552823) | activated sludge metagenome | isolation source: activated sludge from nitrification reactor of wastewater treatment plant... | place: USA: Pennsylvania | collected 2017 | reverse complement strand
GCCGAGCCGCTCGAAATGCGCACCATCGACGCTGAGCAGCTCGCCGCCCCAGGCCTGGCCGTCGGTGCCGAGGCCGACACCATCGAGCGCCAAGCCAAGAACGGGACCGCTGATGCCGTGCTCCGCCGCGACGGCGGCGATGTGGGCATGATGATGTTGGACGCCGACGGGCTCGACGCCAAGCTCCGCAGCGAGCTGCACGGCAAAGCGGGTGGAGTGCAGGTCGGGATGAAGATCGTGGCCGATGGCAACGGGTTTGCCGCCGACGGCAGCCAGCGCCTGCAACAGTTCCCGGGCGGTCGCCTCGTGAGCCAGACACGCTTCGGCCTGGAACAAATCGCCCACGGTATGCGATACCCAGGCTTCGTCACCCTGCGTCAGGCAAACCGTATTCTTGAACCAGGCGCCCATGGACAGCAACGGCGGCGCCGGCCTCGCCAGTCGCAGCCGGTGTTCGACACAGCGTGGCGCCACCTGGTCAACGCTGTTCATCGCTTCAGACGCTCCGCGCCGCCAGTTCACCTTCGAGTTCGGCGACGCGGCGTTTCAAACGGTCGACCGTCGCCAGCCGCTCGGCACGAGTCTCGTCCGCGCCGCGCGCCAGCCAGGTCAGCCATTGGTCCATGCCCTGTCCCGTGGTGGCCGATACTTCAATGACTTCAATATGAGGATTGACGCGGCGCGCATAGTCGACGGCGCGCGGCACGCTGAAACTCAAATACGGCAGCAGATCGCACTTGTTCATCAGCATCAACGTCGCGGCGCGAAACATGTCGGGGTACTTGATCGGCTTGTCCTCGCCTTCGGTGACGGAGAGGATGACCACCTTGTGCGCTTCGCCAAGATCGAAGGCCGCCGGGCAGACCAAGTTGCCGACGTTTTCGACAAACAGCAGGGAATCGTCCGCCAGCTCGAGCTTGTCCATGGCATGGCCGACCATGTGCGCATCGAGATGGCAGCCCTTGCCGGTGTTGATCTGGATCGCCGGGGCCCCGGTGGCGCGAATCCGTTCGGCATCCTGGCTGGTCTGCTGGTCGCCTTCGACAACCGCCACGCGCCGCCGGCCCGCGAGCAGTTCAATGGTTTTCACCAGCAGCGTGGTCTTGCCCGAGCCGGGGCTGGAGACCAGGTTCAGCGCGAATATCCCGCGATCGGCCAGGCGCTGGCGGTTTTCGGCGGCATAGACGTTGTTCTTGGCCAGGATGTCCTGTTCGATCTGCACCATCCGCGTAGTGCCGATGCCCGGGGCATGGCTGTGCGCCGGCGCGTAGCTGTGGCGGGGCTGCGTACCGTGCGAATGCTTGTGGTCGGGGCCCGCCGGGTGATCATTGGCGTGGCTGTGCCTGGCTCCGTCGGCATGGACGTGCTCATGATGATGGTGTTCGCCCTCGATCCGGGGACTGTCGGTGCCGCAGCCGCAAGTCATGCACATTCCTGTTCTCCTAAGCGACTTCGAGTTCCTTGACGCGCATTTCGGTACCGCCGGTGACCTGCATCTGATGGCTCCCGCAGAGCGGGCATTCACCGAACACCTCGCGCATCGGCACCGTCATCGCGCATTTCATGCACCAGCCGCTGCCCGGCGATTCGATGATCTCCAGCCGGGCCCCGTCAGCGATGCTGTCCCGCGTCACGACGTCGAAACAAAACTTCATGGCCTCGACCTCGACGCCCGAAAGCTGACCGATCTCCAGCCAAACCCCGGTGACGCGTTCGAAGCTTTGCTCGCGCGCCGCATCCTCGATCAATTGCAAGACTCCCTCCGCGAGCGACATTTCGTGCACGCGACGCTACAGCCCGTTGCGCACGTAGTCCGCAAGACGCTTGTCGCGGGTATCGATGTGCTGGCGGGTGAACTCCAGGATCTCTTGCGCCTTGCCGGGAATCAGCAGGGACTTGCCCGCCGCATGATCGTCGGCGATCTGCTGCATCACCTCCAGCATGTGCTCGTGATCATCGAGATGATCCTCGTATTCGTCATAGCTTTTCAATCGCATCAGCAGCTCCTCGGAGGTGAAGTGCGCCTCGCAGTAGGCGATCAATCCCTCGAGAATCGCGCCCTGCGCCGCCGGGTCGGAATTGCCCGGGGCCGGGTCGCACAGTTCCTGCAGCAGCCCGAGCAGCACCGTGTGCTCGTGATCGGTTTGAGCATTCGACACGGCATTGAATTCGGATATGTTCGACATGCTGTTCCTCCATCATCGTCTGCGAAAATACCGGACACCCGAAGGTTACCGCAAAGCGAGGAAACGGCGGCGCGAAAGCGACGGTTGGTCGCTCTGCGGTTCTTTCGCGGGCGACGGCTGGGCCGAAGTCAGCAAGGCGATGAGCGAGGCACGGGCGGTCAGCGTCGCTTCGGACTGGGTCGAAAACTTGGCCATCGGCGAAAACAGCGAACAGCTCTGGTACTCGCCGAGTTCCTCTTCCTCGGCGCCAAGAAAGGCGAAATCTCCCGCCGGAAACTTGACGAAGCGGCGCTGGTTATTGCCTGCCGACACCCAGTTGTCGGCGCTGCCGGGGACCAGCAAGGCACTCATGCACCACGGTGTCACGACGATGCCCAGCCAATGGTGTTGCCAACGCTGGAAATCCACTGCCGCCACGGACAGCGCCGGATTGAGGATCGGTACGCCGCTCATGCGCTCCTGCTGGATCCGGAAGAAAGCCGCTTCCACCGCATCGGCAGGACTGGTCTCGTGGATGCGCAGACTCATGGCGCCTCGACGTTCCCGCCCCAGCTGCGGAGGCCGTCGCCGCGCGCCAGGAGCTCTTCCATCAGCGCCAGGGCCTCTTCGGCGTGTTTTTGTTCAAGCCGCTCGAAAGCGAAGCCTCCGGCCTGGATCAACAGATAGTCGCCCACCGCCACCGGTTCGTTCAGCAGCAGCAGGCTGACCTCGCGCCGCTGGCCGAAGCACTCGGTCAGCGCGACGCCGTCGCCGACTTCGATCACCCGGGACGGGGCGGCGAGGCACATCTCAGTTGGCGCCCGCCGCCACGGCCTGCAGTGCGTAGCCGCGCGCGCCCAGTTCGGCCGCCGCCATGGCGACCAGTTGCGGAATTTTTTCCGCGACCGTCGGCGTCATCTCCATCCCCAGCTCAAGGGAAATCGGCTCCACGCCCAGCACGACAATTTCCTTGGGCATCGTATCGAGCAGTTCGAGGCTTGCCAGCACATCCGGCAGCGCAATCTGATGCGGGGACAGCTTGCTGCGGAAGAACACCGGAATTTCCTTGCCGGCAATCTTGACCACGGTGCCAGGCGCCGCGCCGGTCTTGACCACGTCGAGCACGATCAGGAAATCCAGATTGGAGAGATCCTCGATCATCTCCATGCCCGAGGTTCCGCCGTCGATGGCCTGCACGTTTTCGGGCAGGCGCCAGGCCCGTTCCAGTGCCTCGACCGCCCGCACCCCGGCCGCCTCGTCGGTGAGAATGGTGTTGCCGATACCAAGGACGACTGCACGCATGAAGGGAAATCCGGGCAAGCAAAGGGCCGGCAACGGCCGGCCCCGGGCATGGTACGCGTAGTTGGACCGATCAGACCGCCTTGACGGTGATCGCGGTATTGCTGTCCGTGTCCGTCAGGTGGATGGCGCAGGCGATGCACGGGTCGAAGGAGTGGATGGTGCGCAGCACTTCCAGCGGCTTCTCGGCATCCGCGATCGGGGTGTCGACCAATGACGCCTCATAGGGGCCCGCTTCGTCCTTGTCGTTGCGCGGGCAAGCATTCCAGGTCGACGGCACCACGCACTGATAGTTCTTGATCTTGCCGTTGTCGATCACCACCCAATGCGACAGTACGCCGCGCGGCGCCTCGTGGAAGCCGACTCCCATGACTTCGTCCTTGGGGAATACCGGCCGGTTGAAGGTCGTCATGTCGCCCTTGGCCATATTGCCGAGCAGCAGGTTCCACTGGTCGGCCAGCAGGTCGACATTGACGCAACAGGAGATCGCCCGCGCCGCATGGCGGCCAATCGTCGAATGCATGGCGTCGAGCCCGACCCGGGTCTTGGCCAACGCGGAAACGGTGTCCAGCGCCGCGGTCGCATAGACCTTGGTCGGCTCATGACCCGCCGCCAGGCAGTTCAGCAGGCGCGCCAGCGGACCCACCTGTGCGACCTTGCCATAGAAGGTCGGCGATTTCAGCCAGGAATACTTGGCGTCGTCCTTGAAATCCGTGTAGTTCGGCACCGTCTGGCCGTTGTAGGGATGCAGCGCGCCGGCCTTGTCGTAGTTGTACCAGGAATGCTTGACGGCTTCCTCGACGCCCTTGATCCAGTATTCGTCGCTGAACGAGGTAATCGGTTTCTGCTTGCCCAGATCGCCGGCCTCGATGTATCCGCCGGGAAATGCGAACTGCGTGCCCTTGGTGTCGAGCGGAATATCCGGCACCGACAGGTAATTGGTAACGCCGCGGCCCACTTTGGTCCAGTCGGCGTAGAAGGCGCCGACCGCGGCAACGTCGATCAGGTACACGTCCTTGACGAAGTCGGCCAGCTCGTCAATGTGGGTCTTGATCGCCATCAGGCGCTCGACCGTGAGCACCGACTGCGAATCGGTGGCCAGCGGGTTGGCGACGCCGCCGACGGCGACGTTCTGGATATGCGGCGTCTTCGAACCGAGGATGGAGACGATCTTGTTGGCCTTGCGCTGCACTTCGAGCGCCTGCAGATAGTGCGCCACCGCCAGCAGGTTGACTTCGGGCGGCAGCTTCATCGCCGGGTGTCCCCAGTAGCCGTTGGTGAAGATCCCGAGTTGGCCGCCATTGACGAAATTCTTCAGCCGCGCGTGCACCCGCCGCATCTCCTGCTTGCTGTTGAGATGCCAGGACGACAGGCCTTCGCCCAATGCCGAGGTCTTGTCCGGATCGGCTTTCAGCGCCGAGGTCACATCCACCCAGTCGAGCGCCGACAGATGGTAGAAATGCACGATGTGGTCATGCACCGAGTGCGCCAGAATGATCAGGTTGCGGATGTACTGGGCGTTGAGCGGGATTTCCATCTTCAGCGCGTTTTCCACGGCACGCACCGAGGCGATGGCATGCACGGTCGTGCACACGCCGCAGATGCGCTGCGTGATGGCCCAGGCGTCGCGCGGATCGCGGCCGAGGAGGATGAGTTCCACGCCACGCCACATCTGCCCGGAAGACCATGCCTTCCTGACGTGGCCGCCGTCGACATCGACATCGATACGCAGGTGGCCTTCGATACGGGTGATCGGATCAATCGTTACGCGCTTGGACATTTTCTGTCTCCATCCCTTGTTTTAGTGAGCGGCCGTGACGGCTTCCCGCGGCAGTACCGGGAAGCGACGGGTGATGACGATGTAGCCGAGAACTTCGAGCGCGAACATGCCCATCGTCACCAGAAACTCGGCCAGTGTCGGGAAATAGGTGAAGCCGCCGGCACTATCGACATTGGTCTCGTAGCCGATCAGGAAGCCGTTCAGGCGCAACAGCGCGCCACCCAGCATCAGCAGGATCCCGGCGACAAACAACCGGGCCGGATTGCGCCGGTTGGTTTCGGCGCCGATCAGGATCAGCGGCGCGACGAAACAGGCCGTCTCCAGCCAGAACATCAGGGCCTCGACCGACGGCACGAAGGCCCTGCCCAGCGCCCCGCGCACCAGCAGGTCGCCGAAGCGGACCACCAGGAAGACCGCGAGGAAGCCGAGCATGATCTTGGCCAGCGGCGTCAGCAGGTGCATCTCGATCTTGCGCCGCTCCGCGGACGATCCCAGGCAGGACTCGAACAACACCACGGCATAGCCCATGGTGATCGCGGTGAGCAGGTACAAGGCCGGTTGAATTGGCGTATTCCACAGCGGATGGATCTGGATGCCCATCACGACCAGCAGCGTGCCCAGCGATGACTGGTGCATCATCGGCAGCACGGTGCCCAGCGCGATGATGAAGAACATCGCCTTGTTCAGCTTCTTCTTGGCGTCGGTCCTGCCCATCTTTTCGAGAAAGGTCGGCGAGAATTCGATCCACATCACGATGATGTAGAGCGTGATGCACACCGCCACCTCGAACATCACCGAGTTCGGATTGATCGAGGTCGGCCAGAACATGTTCCACACATTCCACCAACGGCCGAGATCGAAGAGCACCCCGGCGCCGGCCAGCGTGTAGCCGAACAAACTGGCCAACAACGCCGGCCGCACCAGCGGGTGGTACTCCCCCCTGTTGAAGATATAGACCAGCATCGCCACCGAAAAGCCGCCGCAGGCGAAGGCCGACCCGATGATCACATCGACCACCACCCAGATGCCCCAGGGATAGCCGTCGTTGAGCCCGGTGACCGCGCCCAGGCCGAACAGGAAGCGGACCATCAGCACCGCGACCATCAGCGCGACCAGTACACCGCAAATCAGCGTCGTGGCATTGACCAGGCTGCCGCCGAGGGGCGCCGGCACCGCATGTTGGTTGTTGGCCATGATCAGCCCTCCTCTTTTTCGGACGCGTCGTCGTCGGGCTTGACGTTACGCTTGGCGACATAGGTCATCGCCCCCAGCACGGCGAAGGGCATGATCAGGTTGCCGTAAAGAGTGTGCTGGATGGTCTCCGACAAGGCCGCGGCCGCATCGGGAGGTAGATTGGGCATGCCGACCTTTTCGAAATTGACCGCCGACAACTTGAGCACCTGGGTGCCGCCGTACTCGTGCTCGCCATAGACATGTTGCAGGTAGGGACCGGCCGGTGTCTCGTAACTCTGGTCGGGCTCTTCGCGCCAGCCGTCGCGCATCAGCACGCCCTTGCCGTCGTCCTTGGCGACCAACTGCTTCTGCTGCGCCGAAAGCAGGTGGCCGCGCGGGAAACGATTGACTTCGCCGGGCTTCATTGCAATGCGGCGCTTGGCTTCGGCCAGCAGGTCCTCGGTGCGACCAAACAGGGTCGCCCCGGTCGGACATACCTCGGCGCAGGCCGAATAGTGGCCCTCGGCGTGGCGGTGGCGGCACAACTCGCATTTGCCAATGCGGCCGGTCGGGGAATCGTATTGGTACTTGGGTATTCCGAAGGGACAGGCGACGACGCAATAGCGGCAGCCGATGCACTTGTCGGCGTTGTAGCCGACCACGCCGGTCACCGGGTTCTTGGTCATCGCCGACACCGGACAGGCCGACACGCAGGACGGGTCACCGCAATGCATGCAGGAGGTCTTCATGAAGGCATAGCCGTTCTTCTCGTGGTCCTTGGCCTCCATCGTGCCGTTGCGATACATCTTGATGATGTTGAAGGTGTGGCCGGAGGTATCCAGCGGCGTATCCCACAGATGATCGACCGTGGAAAACTCCGCGGGATTGTTGTTGGCTGTCTTGCAGGCCGCAACGCAGGCCTTGCAGCCGACGCAAAGCGTCGCGTCGTAGAGCAGTCCGAGCGCCTCTGGCGGACGCGGACGCGTTTCCCGGGCCAGCGCCGAAGGTGCCACGACACAGGTCGTCGCCGCCGCCCCGCTTGCAAGAACGCCCTTGAGGAACTCTCGCCGGGTGCCCATGATTACACTCCCGCCTTGTCTGTCGGCTTGCTCGCGGACCGCTCGGCCTCTTCGGCCGCGTGCGACAAGCCCAGGTTGCGCGTCAGCATGATCGCCGCACCGGCGGCGGCGCCGGCAACGGCCGCCACCGCGGCGGCCGAAGCGAACGAAGCGGCCTTGCCCTGCTCCTCGACGATGCGCGGATACTGCAAGGGCGGCACGACGTTGAGCATCTTGGCCACCTGGTGGATCGGTTTCTGGAATCCCACACCCTTCTCGGAGCAACCGATGCAGGGGTGGCCGCAGCCGACAGGCCAGTTGTTCTCTCCCGCATCGCCGAAGCCGATGGTCGGACAATTGGCGTAGGTTTCCGGTCCCTTGCAGCCCAGCTTGTACAGGCAATAGCCCTGGCGATGGCCGGCATCGCCGAACTCGATGGCGAAACGGCCGGCATCGAAATGCGCGCGACGTTCGCAGTTTTCATGGATCAAACGCGAGTAGGCAAACTTGGGACGACCCAGCTTGTCCACCTCCGGCAGTTTGCCGAAAGTCAGGAAATGCACGACCGTCGCCAGGAAGTTGTACGGGTTGGGCGGACATCCGGGAATATTCGGCACGACCTTGCCGAGAATGTCGGAAACACTTGACGAGCCGCTCGGATTCGGTCCCGTCGAAGGCATGCCGCCCCAGGAAGCGCAGGAGCCGATGGCGATCACCGCCGCCGCATCCGCCGCGCATTCCTTGACCAGGTCGATGGCCGTGTGGCCACCGATCTTGCAGTAGATGCCGTCCTCCTTGGTCGGCAGGGCACCTTCGACGACCAGCACGTACTTGCCCTTGTTGGCGGCCATGGCGTCCTTGCGCGCGGCTTCGGCCTGGTGGCCCGCCGCGGCCATCAGGGTTTCGTGGTAGTCCAGCGAAATCACGTCGAGAATGAGCTTGTCCAGCGTCGGGTGCTCGGCGCGCAACAGCGACTCGGAACATCCGGTGCATTCCTGAAAGTGCAGCCAGATCACCGACGGCCGCTTGGCCGCCTCGATCGCCTTGGCCACTGCCGCCTCGGCTCCGCTGGGCAGACCCAGGGTCGCGGCCAGCGTGGCGCAGAACTGCAGGAATTCGCGCCTGGGCATTTCCAGGCGCTGCTCGACATCTACCAGCGTCTTGCGGCCGGTTTCGAAGATTTCGTTCATGGTGCCCATGTCTGCTGTCCCCTCCAAGAGCCAGGCCGGAACCGGGCCTGTTAACGGGGGGGTCTGTGCAAGTCTCGCGCCAGATCGGCAAATGCCTGGCGTCACTGCTATTTCAATGACTTGCAAGCTGTGCAGCGCAACATAGCCAAAGCGATATGGTTACTTTGTTATCGCATCACTAACCACCTTACGGCAATCGCGGAAGCTACGCCACAGCGCCAGGTCGTAGGCGATCTTCAGACCCGCGCAGGCCATCGGCCGGGCAGCGAGCTCGCCGGGGGATGTGGCGCAGCGCCACGAAGGACTCAGGGCCGCCGACCGCCAAGCACAGGCGATGCGGTCACTTCGACCGCTCGCGGGTGTCCATTTCATCGCAATGTCTCCACGGGGCCATCCCTTGTGGCTTGCGCCCTCCGATGGGGGAGGCGGATGCCGGTGGGCGCAGAGGCCACTACCTTCTGCTTAACGAACGAATGACAGCGCCAGCCCGAGCAGCGCGCAGACGCCGATCACCTTGATGATGTCGGCCTTGAATTTCCACAGTGCAAGGAAAGAGGCGGCGGCGATGACGACCGGGATGGCGTCGAAAGGGCCGGCGAAAGGCGCCGCCTCGGTCGCCTGCGGCCAGAAGGTATGCCAGGCGAAGAACACCGCCAGGTTGATGATCACGCCGACCACCGCGGCGGTGATTGCGGTCAGCGGCGCGGTGAATCTCAGTTCGCCGCGCGTGGCCTCCACCATCGGTCCGCCGGCGATTATGAACAGAAAGCTCGGCAGGAACGTGAAGAAGGTCGCCACCGCCGCCCCCGCGAGGCCCGCGGCAAGCGGGTTGCCGGCGACCAACCTGGATACCCCGCCGAGATAGCCGACCCAGGTCACCACCATGATCAGCGGCCCGGGCGTGGTTTCGCCCAGTGCCAGGCCGTCCATCATCTGCGGACCGGTGAGCCAGCCGAAATGCTCGACGGCGTTCTGGTAGACGTAGGGCAGCACGGCATAGGCGCCGCCGAGCGTCAGGAAGGCCGCCTTGGTGAAAAACTCGCCCATGTCGCGAAGGTCGCTACTAACGCTGATCGCCAGCAGCGACGCGGCCCAGATGGCGACGAATGCCACGGTCGTCAGACCCAGCTTGCCCCAGGTGAATTTCGCGTGCGCCGGCGGCGGCGTATCGTCATCGATGATCGCGGCGCCGTAGCCCCGGTTCGACGCGCCGTGGCCGCCGCCGGCCTTGAACTTGGCCGGCATCAGCTTGCCGCCGACGGCGCCGAGGATAGCCGCAGCCAGCACGATCCACGGAAAGTCGATCTTGAAGAAAAAGATGCCGACGAAGGCCAGCACGGCGATGCCCAACAGAACTTCGTTCCTGATCGAGCGCGAACCGATGCGCCAGGCAGCGAACACCACCACCGCAACCACCGCGGGCCGGATGCCGTAAAAAATGCCCTGCACCGCCGGCACCTCGCCATAGGCCAGATAGATTCCTGCCAGCGCGGAGAGCAAGACGAAGGCCGGCAAAAAGAACAGCACGCCGGCGATCGCCGCTCCCCTGACGCCATGCATCAGCCAACTGATGTAGATCGCGAGCTGGATCGCCTCCGGCCCCGGCAGCAGCATGCAGTAGTTGAGCGCGTGAAGATAGCGGTGTTCGGAGATCCAGCGCCGGCGCTCGACCAGCTCCTGGTGCATCATCGCGATCTGCCCGGCCGGGCCGCCGAAACTGATGAAGCCGAGCTTGAGCCAGTACCTGAAGGCCTCGCCCAGACTGGGGACGGGCGGCGCGATGCTCGGGGCTGGCGTCATACCAGGGCGTTCCCGTTGCCGCCGCGCTGACGCTGGCGACCGGGTCGACCACGTGCCGCCGCGGCGCCAGGAAAGTCGGTCCTGGAAACGCGGCGAAGGTGGCAAGAATGCGGCGTTCCGGGCCGCCCGTTCCTGCGCCAGGTCGCCGAACTCATATCGCGCCGGCGTACTGCTCGGCGAACAGCGCCGGCTGGCCGCCGGTATGCCAGAACAGCACCGTGTCGGATTTCCGGAAGAAGCCCTTGCGCACCAGGTCGATCAGGCCCGCCGCGGCGCGCCCGGTGTAGACCGGATCGAGCAGCAGTCCTTCGCAGCGCGCAAACAAGCGCAGCGCTTCACGCTCGGCGTCGGTCAACACGCCGTAACCGGCGGCGCAATAGCTCGCATCGGCGAGCACGTCTTGCGGATCGAAGGGGATGGCATGGCCCAGGCGTGCGCTGGCCGCCGAAGCCAGTGCCGCAACATGGGGCTTGAGCCAGTCTTCCGGTTCGTCGATGCTGATGCCGAGCACCCGACCGTCGTAGCCGAACAGCCGCTGGCCCAGCACCAGTCCGGCGTGGGTGCCGCCCGACGAGGTGCCGAAGACAAACCAGTCGGCATCGACGCGCTGCTGCATGAATTCCTCGACAGCGAAGGCGTAGCCCAGCGCGCCGGTCGGACTGGAACCGCCGTAAGGCACCAGGTACGGGTTTTCGCCAGCCGCCCGGGACTGATCGAAGGCTTCCTGCAGACGCCGTTCGCGGTCCTTGCGGTCCGCGACGAAGACAACGCGTGCGCCGAGCCAGTCGTCGAGCAACAGGTTGGCGGATGGCCGCGACGGTGCCTCGCCGGTCAGCACCAGGATGCAGCCCATGCCGTAGCGTGCCGCCGCCGCAGCCGTCTGCCGGCAATGATTGGATTGCAGCGCGCCGCCGGTGACCAGGGTGCGGGCGCCTTGCGCCTGGGCGTCGGCGACCAGAAACTCCAGTTTGCGCGTCTTGTTGCCGCCGAAGGCCAGGCCGGTCTGGTCGTCGCGCTTGACCAGGATGCGGGGACCTCCCAGCGCGGCACTGAGGCGCGGCAGATCCTCGATCGGAGTCGGCAGATGGGCGAAGCGCAGACGCGGGATCGTGTGCATGATATCCAGGCGATCAGTGCGTGTGCCGGTGGTGAGCCTCGGGGAAGTGCGGATGCGCATGGACCTGCGGCAAGTGCCGGTGCGCGTGGCGGTGCCTGACCCCGGGCGGCGCTGCGACGCCGTGCCCGTGCTGGTGGTGTTCGTCATGCAAGTGTTCATGATCGTGTTCCATCGCTTCGTGAACATGCTCGTGCGCATGGCGTTCGCTCAGATGCAGCCAGGTGCCCAGCGCCATCAAGGCACCGGCAACGAGCAGCGGCAGCGTCACCGGTTCTCCCATCAGCACGGCGAGCGAGGCGCCGAAGAAGGGCGCGACCGAAAAGTAGGCGCCGGTGCGTGCCGTGCCGAGGTGGCGCAATCCCACCACGAACAGTGCCAGGCTGGCGCCATAGCAAAGCAGACCCACCGCCATCGCCGCCAGCAGATTCGGCAGGCCCGGCAGCGCCGCCCCCAGCGAATAGGCCAGCAGCAAATTGACGGTGCCGGACGCCAGTCCTTTGACCGACGCGATCCAGCTGGCATCGGCCAGGGAAACCTTGCGCGTCAGGTTGTTGTCGATGCCCCAGGCCAAACAGGCGCCAAGCACGGCCAGTGTCGGCCACCAGCCGGCGAAGCGCGCTTCTTCCGGCCAGTTCAGCACGGCAGCGCCGGCCACGATGGCGGCCATGCCGAAGGCAATGCGCCGGTCGACGTTTTCCTTGAAGGCAAACCAGGCCAGCAACGCGGTGAATACTCCTTCGGCATTCAACAGCAGCGACGCGCCCGAGGCCGGCATGCCGCTCAAGCCGATCATCAGCAGCACGGGCCCGACGATGCCGCCCGCCAATATGGCGCCGGCAAACCAGGTCACATCATTCCGTGGAAGCCGCACCGCCGGCGCCCGGATCAGGCGCCGGTACAAGCTCAGGCCCAGCCCCGAACCGAGATACAGCAAGCCGGCCAACAACCAAGGACTGATGCCATCGAGCAGCCATTTCGCCAGCGGCGTCCCCGCGCCGAACAACAGCGCGGCGCCAAGTGCCGCCGGCACGCCCGTCTGTCGCAGGCCTTGGCGCCAATCCACACGTCACCCCAGCGGCTGAAACAGCACGTCCAGGTCGCCGGGGGTAATCAGATGCCCGCCGCCCTCGCCACCCGATCCGCCCTGGGTCATCAACTGGTCGGCCAGGCCGCGCTTGCGGTTCTGCAGGACGAGGATCTTTTCCTCGACGGTACCCTGCGTCATCAGCTTGTAGACGAACACCGGCTTGTCCTGCCCGATGCGGTGGGCACGCGCCGTGGCCTGCTCTTCCACCGCCGGGTTCCACCAGGGATCGTAATGAATCACGGTGTCGGCGGCGGTCAGGTTGAGGCCGGTGCCGCCCGCTTTGAGGCTGATCAGAAACAAGGGCACGCGTCCCTGCTGAAAATCGCTGATCGGTGTTTCGCGATCGCGGGTCTGGCCGGTGAGCTTTGCGTAATGCACGCCGCGCTTTTCGAGTTCGACTTCGATCAATGCCAGCATCGATGTGAATTGGGAGAAGAGCAGCACCCTGCGACCCTCGTCGAGCAATTCATCGAGCATTTCCATCAGGGTCGCCAGCTTGGCCGAATGGGCGTGGCCCTTCTTCACCAGCGCTTCGGCGGCCGGCAGCTTCACCAGGCGCGGATCGCAGCAGATCTGCCGCAGCTTGAGCAGCGCATCGAAGATCATGATCTGGCTGCGGCCGACGCCCTGCTCGGTCAGCGCGCGGCGCAGTTTGCGGTCGAAGGCCACCCGCAAGGACTCGTAGAGGTCGCGCTGGCCGCCCTCGATCTCGACCCAGCGCACCATCTCGGTACGCGGCGGCAGGTCCGTCAGCACCTGCTCCTTGGTCCGCCGCAACAGGAAGGGTCGCACCCGTTCGGCAAGCCGCGCGCGCATCTCCTCGTCGCCCAGCTTTTCGATCGGCGTGCGGAACACCTGGGTAAAGCGCTTGGCATTGCCGAGCAGTCCCGGCATCAGGAAATCGAACTGCGCCCAGAGTTCGCCCAGGTGGTTCTCCAGCGGCGTACCGGTCAGCGACAGGCGGTGCCGCGCCTTGAGGCTGCGCGCCACCTGATGCGACTGCGCCTTGGGATTCTTGATGAACTGGGCCTCGTCCATGACCAGCAGATGGAACTCCTGGGCCAGCAGGGTTTCCCGATCGCGCACCAGCAAAGGATAGGTGGTCAACACCAGATCGGCCTGGGCGATCTCGCCAAACAGTTCCGCGCGGTCCTTGCCGTGCAGGATCAGCACGCGGAGGTCGGGGGCGAACTGCGCGGCTTCGTCGCGCCAGTTGGCCATCAGGCTGGTGGTGGCCACCACCAGGCTGGGCCGATCGGCCCGGCCGGCGGCCTTTTCCAGATGCAGATGGGCCAGCGTCTGCACGGTCTTGCCCAGGCCCATGTCGTCGGCAAGAATCCCGGCCAGGCCGTATTCGCGCAGGAACTGCAGCCAGTCGAGGCCGACCTGCTGATAAGGGCGCAAGCTGGCCGCGAATCCGGGCGCCGGCGATTGGTGGGCGATCCCGGAGAAATTGAGCAGGCGGCGGCCGAGCGCGCGCAATTCTTCGCCGCCGATCCACTGCGTCGGCAGGTGCTCCAGCCCGGCCAGTGTCGCGGCATGGTGGCGCGCCAGCCGCGGCCGGTCCTCGTCGAGAAGTTCCAGCAGGGGCAGCAGCCACGCTTTCAGGCGACCCGCCGGGACGGGAAGAATCTGCCGCGCGTCCAGAGCCACGGGGAATGTCGTGCTGTCATCGAGACCGCGCACCAGACCCAGCAGATCCGGCTGCTCACGCAACAGGCGCAGCAGCGGGGGCACCAGACTCACCCGCTGGTCGCCGATGCGCACCCCCAGATCCAGGTCGAACCAGTCGTTGCCGACCGACTCCTCCACGGCGACGAACCAGTCGTCGGCCTGTGCCAGGCAGTACGGAAAATCGTCGGCGAACACCACCGAGACGCCTTCCCGCTGCAGCGCCGGAACGCCTTCGTTCAGGAAGGACAACCAGCCGACGGCATCGTTGCGCGGGGGCAGCAGAGCCTCCTCGTCGCCTTCGAGACGCTGGTAGTTGCCCAGCCGCCCCTGCCACGGCGCCAGGCCCAGATGCTGCAGGCGCTGCCATATCGCGTCTTCCGCCGCCAGGTCGCGTTGCAGTGTCCGCCACCTGCCGTCCACCCGCTGCCGCATGAAGGGCGAAGGCCGCTCGGCGCCCGCCACGGACAACTGCTGCGGATAGTCGAAATTGAGGATCGCGATGGCCAGTTCATCGTGCAGATGGCTCATCGCGGCGTGGCGAAAGCGTCCCTGGGTAAGCACCAGCCGCGCTGCCGGCTGGCCCGCGGCGACCACCTCGGGCGCTTCGGGCAGCGGCAGCGTCAGTTCCCGCTCGCGTGCCAGGCGCGCGAGTTGCTGTCGCACCATAGGCGCATCGGCTTCATTCAGCGGCGGGGCCTGCAGGAGTCCCTGCAACAGCTGCGCGGAGAGGCCTGACTGCAATTCGCCGATGATCGCGCCCGCAGTATCCAGATAGAAGGGCGGCGACGTCGGCAGCACGTGCAAGGACGCCGGCAGGTCGACGCCCAGTTGTTGCAGGCCGGCCGGATTGTGGGTCCACGCCAGGCCGAGGGGCATTGCCGGGCCGGGCGCCAGCGGGCGCTCTATCGGCCCGTCGAGATACATCCGTCCCGTGCGTAGCGCCAGCCGCAATAGCAGCGCACCGGTCTCGCCGCCGAGATCGACGGCCTCGTTGTAGAAATACCCGCCACCCGCCTGCAACGCCAGGAACAGGCGCAGCGGCGCGATGTCGTCGTCAAGGATGAAGTCGCGATGACTGCGCTCGCCGGCAAGGTCGTAAGGCTGCGGACGATAGGCTACCGCTTTGCCGTAGCCGCCCTTCTTCAGGCGCCGGCTCCTGCCCAGGACCAGCGTCGGCGGGCTGCCGGTTCGCAACAGATAGACGACGCGTGCCTGCGGATTCCTTGACGGCGACGGCTGGACCGCGGGTTCATCGAGCGAGTTCAGCCATGCCAGCGTGGCGCGGCTCGGCTCGGGAAAATCTTCGGCTTGGCGCTCCTCCGCCGGGGGCCCGGCAATCCCGCCGATCTGCGCCATCGGGCCCAAACTCAGCATTACCGCCACCACATGCTTGCAGTTCTCCTGCATCGGGCACATGCAAATGTTGTCGACGTCGACGATGGCGCCGGCCTGATCCACCTCCAGCCAGAGATCGACTTCGTAGGGCCGCTTGCGCGTGCCTTGCACTTCCGCCTCGACATGGATTTCGCCGGGCGCCCGTTCGATGTGCATTACCCGTGCGCGTCCTTCGGCGGCGTAGGCCCGTCCGCGCTGCATCGTCGCGGCGTCGAACTGGCCGGCGAGACCGGATTGAAAGGCAGCATTGAAGGGCAAGTGGTCATTCATTCTGGAGCAGGCGGAGCGGGCGACGAAGGGGCGAAGACCTTAGCACATACAGCGTAGCGAGGATAGAAAACCGGTCATTGCGCGACCGTGCTGCTCCTTTGACACGCTGTTCCGCGAGCGGCCTCCGAACGCGCCGGGCCCGGCGGGTGTTGATTTCGTATGATGACTTCAATAAACTTCATACCACCGACCGTTGCCGAGGCTGATGTTCATGGAACTGCCCACCGACTGGATTGCCCTGATCGCCCTGGTTTTCGTCCTCGGCGCAAAACACGGACTCGACGCCGACCACCTCGCCGCGATCGACGGATTGACGCGCCACAACCTGCGGCTTGCACCGCGGCGCGCACGCTGCTGCGGCGCCCTGTTCTCGCTCGGCCACGGCGCCATCGTCATGCTGATTGCGCTCGCCGTCGGTGTGCTATCGACCAGATGGCAAGTGCCCGGATGGATCGACGACCTCGGCACCTGGATTTCGATCAGCTTTCTCACGCTCATCGGCATCCTCAACCTGCGCGCGGTACTGACAGCGCCGGCCGACGACATGGTGGCGACGGTGGGTGTCAAGGCCGGGCTTCTGAGGCGCCTGCAATCCGCCTCGCACCCGCTGGCGATTGCCGCCGTCGGCGCTCTGTTCGCGCTGTCCTTCGACACGATCAGCCAGGCCGCGCTGTTTGCGGTAACCGCCACGTGGCACGGCGGCGTGACCGCTACCCTGACCCTGGGCCTCGCCTTCACCGGCGGGATGCTGGCGGCCGATGGCATCAACGGATTGTGGATCGCCCGCCTGCTGACGCGCGCCGACCGGCGCGCGCGCATCGCCTCGCGCGTCATGGGCCTGATGGTCGCGGCCATCAGTTTGTCGGTCGCCGCGTTCGGGCTGGCGCGCTGGCTGCGCGCCGATGTCGCGCAGTGGTATGAAGGCCGCGAACTGCTGATCGGCGCCGGCGTCATCGGCGCACTGGCCGCCAGCTTTGCTGTCGGCACCTGGCTGGAACGGGGTTCGCGTCCGGCCCGGTTGGAGACCGCCTCGTCCTGATCGCCTGTCAGTCCAGTTCGCGCAGTCCGTCGGGAGTGCGCAGGTAAGCGACCAGTTGCGCCGGCTCGTCGCCCGCGGCGGCGTGCACGTCGAGCCGCGTGGGCACGCCGAGGGCCGCCAGCCCCATCTGGATGAGCGTCGGCCGCGGATGGAAGCCTTCCAGCTTCATCAAACGACAGCCCGCGTCAGGCAGACGCAAGGCGGGATGAAGCGGCGAATCCCACTGGATCAAGGTCGGTAGCAATCCGTCCCCCGGCAGGTGTCCGTCGGCCGGCACGGTGATGCGCCAGCGAAAGTCATCGCGTTCCATGGGCAGTATTTCCCCCAGCGCTTCGCTGCTGGCGGCGGCATCGCGCTCGATATCGTCGCTGCGCGCCACCCAGTGGATCAGGCGCGGCCGCTCGCTCGCCGGCAGCGGCACATCAAGCCCGAACCAGCGCGGCCGATCCGGTGGCGGCACCTGCGGGTCGATCGCGATCAATTCCAGGTAGAAGCGATCACCCAGCCGCAGCAGACGATTGTGGGTGCCCATCCTGCGGTGGCGGCCGCCGACGGCAAGCTTCACGCCGAGATGTTCCTCCAGCCACGCCGTGCCGGCATCGAGGTCGCGCGTGGCAAGCACCAGATGATCGGGCTCGACCATCAGGTCTTAGGTTTCAGGTGTACGTGGCCGTGAGACCGCCCGGCGGCCGTGTAACCGTGCCGATGCGGCTGCCCCGAATCGACTTCGACATCGACCAGGTTGAGCTGGCCGTGGCGCACCCCGCGCTCGGCGATCATGGCGTCCGAAAAACTCCGCACCGCGGCTGTCGGCCCCTTCAGGATCACGCTTTCCAGGCAATTCTCGTGGTCGAGATGGGCATGCATCGTCGCCACCGTGAGATCGTGGCGGCCGTGCTGCAGGGCGGTCAGCCGTTCGGCCAGATCGCGCTCGTGGTGGTTATAGACATACGACAGGTTGGCCACGCAATGGGTCGCTTCGCCGCGCTTCTGACGCGCCTGTTCGAGATGCGCCCGCAGCAGGTCGCGCACCGCCTCGGAACGATTGCGATAACCGCGTTCGGTGATCAGCCGGTCGAACTCGGCCGCCAGATCCGCGTCAAGTGAAATTGTGATGCGTTCCATATCCAGGCTCCTGTCATGTCCCGCAACCGGTCCGCGTTGCCGTCGCCGGATGGACACCCGCCATCGACCGCGAACATGCGATCGTGGCTGGAGCACAAAGGCCCGGCAGAACTTTGCTATTCTGCCCCAGACGCGCAATTCTGTTGATTGCCGCCGACGCGCGGAAGCGGACCGATTGTTGACGCAGGTTAAATTGCGACAAGCGGCGCGCGCTATGCTGTTTGTCGTCAGTGGTTCGCGAGTACTTTCTTGAGGTGATTGGCATGTCCGATATCGATGTGATCGACGCCGTCCTTGACCGCCACCGTCGCGACGGCACGCGGCTGATGCAGATTCTGCGCGAGATCCAGGAACAGCTCGGCTGGCTGGCTCCCGCGACGCTGACGCACGTCGCCGCGGCCGTCGGCTGGCCGCGCGCCAAGGTCGAAGGAACCGCGGGCTTCTACAGTTTCTTCCACACCCGGCCGCTGGGTCGCTACCGCGTGCTGTGGAGCGACAACATCACCGACCGCATGCTGGGCAATATCGACCTGATGCGACTGATGTGCGAAAAGCTCTGGCTCGAAGCCGGACGCGTCTCGGAAGATGGTCTGGTCAGTGTCGACACCACCTCCTGCACCGGCATGTGCGACCAGGGACCGGCGCTGCTGGTGAATTACCGCGCCATCACCCGGATGACCGCCGAGCGGGTCGAGCGCATGGTGGAACTGATCCGCGACGAAACCCCGCTAAGCGCGTGGCCCGCGCAATGGTTCGCCGTCGACGACAATATCCGCCGCGCCGACATCCTGCTTGCCAACGCCATGCCGCCCGGCGACGCCTTGCGTGCCTGCGTTGCGCGCGGACCCGCCGCCGGCCAGGAAGCCTCGTCCAACGAACGCAGTTGGCGCGAAGCCGTCGTCGCCAATCCCGGCCCGGCGCTGACGCTGGATCAAATCAAGCTGTCCAATCTGCGCGGCCGCGGCGGCGCCGGCTTCACCACCGGACTCAAGTGGGAGGCCTGCCGCAACGCCCCGCTGAACGAAGGCGCGCGGCGCTACATCGTCTGCAATGCCGACGAAGGCGAACCCGGCACCTTCAAGGACCGCGTGCTGCTCACCGCCCAGCCGGACCTGGTATTCGAAGGCATGACCGTCGCCGCCTATGCGGTGGGTGCGACGCAGGGCTACATCTACCTGCGCGGCGAATACCGCTACCTGCTCGACCCCCTCAACGCGGTGCTGGCCAGGCGCCGCGAGCAGGGCCTGCTCGGCCGCGACATCGCCGGCCAGGCCGGCTTCAGCTTCGACATCGAAGTCCATCTCGGCGCCGGCGCCTACGTTTGCGGCGAGGAATCGGCGCTGCTCGAATCCCTCGAAGGCAAGCGCGGCATACCGCGCAATCGCCCGCCCTACCCCCCCATCCAGGGCTTTCTGAAGCAGCCGACGGTGGTCAACAACGTCGAGACCTTCGCCTCCGCCGCGCTGATCGCACTGAAAGGCGGCGACTGGTTCAAGGGCATCGGCACTGCCAAGTCGAGCGGCACCAAGATCCTCTCGATCTCCGGCGATTGCACGCGCCCCGGGATTTACGAATACCCGTTCGGCATCAGCGTCGCCCAGGTGCTGGCCGATTGCGGCGCCCGCGACGTGCAGGCGGTGCAGGTGTCCGGCCCCTCCGGGGTCTGCATCGACGACACCGAGTTCAAGCGCCGCATCGCCTTCGAGGACATCCCTACGGCGGGCGCCATGATGATCTTCAACGACCAGCGCGACATGTTCGAGGTGGCGCGCAACTTCGCCCATTTCTTCGCCCATGAATCCTGCGGCTTCTGCACGCCCTGCCGGGTCGGCACCTCGCTGCTCAGGAACTGCATGGACAAGATCGCCGACGGCCACGGCTCGCAGCACACGATGGACGAGATCTTCCAGATCAATCGCCTGCTGCAGACGGCCAGCCATTGCGGCCTCGGCCATACCGCCTGCAATCCGATGTTCGATACCCTGAAGAAGTTCCGCCCGGCCTACGAGCGACGCCTCAAGTCCCTCGACTTCGAAGCCTCGTTCGATCTCGACGGCGCGCTGGCGCAGGCCCGCCAGATGACCGGTCGCGACGACGCCGGCTCGCACCTGGAGACCCAATCATGAACGGCACCAGCGAACAGGTGTTTTCCATCGACGGCCAGGAGGTGCCTTTCGCCGCCGGGCAGACGGTGATGCAGGCGGCGCTCGATGCCGGCGTTTACATTCCGCATCTGTGCTTCCACCCCGAATTCAAGCCGCATGGCAGTTGCAAGTTATGCACGGTGAAAGTCAACGGGCGCCCCGCCACGTCCTGCACGCTGGAGGCCGCCGCCGGCATGGACGTCGAAAGCGAGACGCCGGAGCTCAAGGACAAGCGGCGCATGCTGTTGCAGATGCTGTTCGTCGAGGGCAACCACTTCTGCCCCTCCTGCGAAAAAAGCGGCAACTGCAAGCTTCAGGGCCTGGCCTACGATCTGGGCGTCATGTCGCCGCACTTCGAGCATTTCTTCCCCGACCGGCCGGTCGATGCCTCGCATCCCGAAATCCTGCTCGACTTCAACCGCTGCATCCTGTGCGAGTTGTGCGTGCGCGCCTCGGGCGAGGTCGACGGCAAGAACGTCTTTGCGCTGTCCGGGCGCGGCATCACCAAGCACCTTATCGTCAACGCCGAAAGCGGACGGCTGGGTGACACCGACATGCAAACCACCGACAAGGCGATGAGCGTCTGCCCGGTCGGCGTGATCCTGAAGAAGCGCGTCGGCTTCGCGGTCCCCGTCGGCCAGCGCAAGTACGACGCGATACCCATCAGCGAGCAGTTCGCCGATGCGCCGAGACTGGTCGGGGAGGACGCGCGATGAACGCCCCTGCCAAAAAGCTGCGCGTCGCCACCACCAGCCTGGCGGGTTGTTTCGGCTGCCACATGTCCTTCCTCGACATCGACGAGAGGATTTTCAAGCTGGTCGAGCTGATCGAATTCGACCGCTCGCCGCTGACCGACATCAAGCATTGCGGTCCCTGCGACCTCGGCATCGTCGAGGGCGGCGTCTGCAACGCGGAAAACGTGCATGTGCTGCGCGAGTTCCGCGCCAATTGCAAGATCCTGGTGGCCATCGGCGCCTGCGCGGTGAACGGCGGCCTGCCGGCGCAGCGCAACCATCTCGACCTGCGCGACATCCTCGCCGAGGTCTACCACACCAGTCCCGGCCTAGCGCTCGGCAGCCAGATTCCCAACGATCCCGAACTGCCGCTGCCGCTGGACAAGGTGCGGCCGATCCACGAGGTGGTCAAGATCGATTACTTCCTGCCCGGCTGCCCGCCGTCGGGCGATGCCATCTGGAAATTCCTCACCGACCTGATCGCCGGCCGCACGCCGCATCTCAACCACGAGATGATGCATTACGATTGAGGACCCGCCATGAGCTACGAACTCGAAACCGCCTCCAGTCCCGAAACCCTGCGTCGCGTCGCGATTGACCCTGTCTCGCGGGTCGAAGGCCACGGCAAGGTCACGATCCTGCTCGACGAGAACAACAAGATCCATCAGGTGCGCCTGCACATCGTCGAATTCCGCGGCTTCGAGCGCTTCATCCAGGGCCGCCCCTACTGGGAAGTGCCGGTCATGGTGCAGCGCCTGTGCGGCATCTGCCCGGTCTCGCACCACCTGGCCGCCTCCAAGGCGCTGGACGTGATGCTCGGCATCAGGCAGATCACGCCCACCGCCGAGAAGGTGCGTCGCCTGATGCACTACGGCCAGATGCTGCAATCCCACGCGCTGCACTTCTTCCATCTGTGCTCGCCGGACCTGCTGTTCGGCTTCGATTCCGAAGTGGCCCGGCGCAACATCGTCGGCGTCGCCGCGGCCCATCCGGAAATCGCCAGGCAAGGCGTGCTGCTGCGCAAGTTCGGCCAGGAAGTGATCCGCATGACGGCCGGCAAGCGCGTGCATGGCACCGGCGCGATTCCCGGCGGCGTCAACAAGTCGCTCGCCGCCGAAGATCGCGCCGCACTGCTCAAGGACGTCTATCAGATGGTGGCCTGGAGCCGCGACGCGGTGCAGATCGTCAAGCAGTTGCACGAGAAGAATCCCTCGCTGTATGACGTCTTCGGCAACTTCCGCTCCAACTTCATGAGCATCGTCGCGCCCGACGGCGGCATCGACTTCTATCACGGCGCGCTGCGCGGGCGGGATGCCGACGGCGGCCTGCTGTTCGACCAGGTGGATTACCAGGGCTATGACGATTTGATCGAGGAGGAAGTCCGCTCCTGGAGCTACATGAAGTTTCCCTTCCTGAAGAAGCTGGGCCGGGAGGACGGCTGGTACCGCGTCGGGCCGCTGGCGCGGGTGCAGAACTGCGACCAGATCGCCACGCCGCTGGCCGAGGGCGAGCGCAAGGAATTCATCGCGCATGGCCAGGGCAAGCTGGTGCATGCGACGCTGGCCTACCATTGGGCGCGGATGATCGAAATGCTCTACGCCGCGGAAACCATCAAGGACCTGCTCCACGACGATGACATCGAAGGCCGCGAGCTGATGGTCGCCGGCACGCGCCAGCCCGGTGTGGAAGCCGAAGGCGTCGGCGTCATCGAGGCGCCGCGCGGCACCTTGATCCATCACTATCGCGTCGGCGAAGACGACCTGGTGACCATGGCCAACCTGATCGTGTCCACCACCCACAACAACCAGGCGATGAATACCGCCGTGCGCGAGGTGGCGAAGAAATATTTGAACGGCCACGAGATCACCGAAGGCCTGCTCAACCACGTCGAGATCGCGATTCGCGCCTTCGACCCCTGCCTGTCCTGCGCCACCCATGCGCTGGGCCGCATGCCGCTGGAAGTGGCGCTGGTCGGCGCCGATGGAACGGTGCTCGACGAGGTGACCCGCGACGCACGGGGCTTCCGCCAGCACCCCTCCGAAGCGAGCGCAGCTCGCGAACCAGTGTCACCCCCGTCCCGGGGAAGGGGGATGGGGGCAAGGTAGGCCGGTGACGGCGCCGACGCTGGTATTCGGCTGGGGCAATCCCAGCCGCGGCGACGACGCGCTGGGGCCCTTGTTCGTCGAGCATTTCCAAACCCTCGCGGCGCGCCATCCGGAATGGGGCGAGGTCGAATGCCTGACGGATTTTCAGTTGCAGGTGGAACACGCGCTGGACCTGCACGGCCGCCGCCGCGTGCTCTTCGTCGATGCCAGCCTTGACGCCCCGGCGCCCTTCTCCCTGCTGCGCATTACGGCCGCCCGGGACGCCAGCTTCACCACCCATGCGATGAGCCCGCAGGCCGTGTTGCAGGTCTATGCCGAGATCGAGGACGACGAGGCGCCGCCCTGCTGGCTGCTGGCCATCCGTGGCGAACGTTTCGAGCTGGGCGAGGCGCTCAGCGCGGGTGCGCGGCGCTCGTTGGAAGCCGCCTTGCTGACCGGCGCCGACTGGGCCGCCAGCGGCCGGGTGCCGAGTACGAAGGCGATCAGCGACACGCCGCCGCGCTGCACGAAGTAGCGCCCGCCCGTTACCAGTTGCCAGCGCTCGACCTCTTCCAGCCGGGTGAAGCCGCTCGCCAGCAGGCGTTGTTCCGTGTTCGCCACCGCGTGCCAGGGACGTCGATGAAGGCAAAGAGGTCATGGGCGCTTTGGCGGGCTTGGGTGGTCGGTGCCATGGCGCGCAGGACGAGAGATCTAAGACGTGAAGCATAGATACTGGCTACGGGCATCCGGCGTCACCGCCGGGCAGCATCTTTTCTTTAACTTCGTTTCGGCCCAGTCGCCCGGCTCGAAAACCCGGTCGCCCTGCGCGCGCATCACCGCAAAGAAGCCTCCACCGCGTCGAACATAGAAATCGGGACACTCCCTGCTGGGGAACCAATTTGAGGGCAACCGCTGTTTAACCGTGTCGGAATACTTTACACAGGCTCAATTGCTGCAAACGCACATATGGGCCAAGGCTATGATTCAATGAAAATATCATTTTCAGGAACAATTGATGCTTCAAGTGACTCGGCTGGAAAGTGTTACTGCTCCGGCTGCCCCGCCCACGACTTCGGCTGACCCACTTCAAGGATGACGCCATGAACACGTTCTTGCGTACCTGTATCTTCGGCGCTTCGCTGGCGTTATGCGGCTCTGCGGCAGCCAGCATCATCACGAACGATCCCAGCTTGCCTCCAACCGCTGGCGGATACATTCTGGCTGACCCGCCGGTCACGTTCAACTTGCCGGGGCCGCTCGTTGTCGATCTTTTCGATATCACTCATTTCGGCTTCGTCAACATCATTCGGATACCACAGGGTGCGAATGAGCTGGAGACTTTCGATTCGACCGTGACGGGCAAGGTCAGCATCAATTCCGGCCCGATGTCCCCGGTGACGTTGATGGGTTCCGTGGAAACTTTGGTGTACGGCAAGACGGGAAACACCACAGGTACTTTCCAGACCGAGATGCTGCAACTCAACCTGACGGGAGGCGGAATCATGGTGCGCGAAAGTCCGACGCTCGCCTCCCTCGGGCAGACCACGATCACCGACCTGGGTGGGGGATCGTTCAAAATTGACAGCTTCTTCGATATCTTCACGGAGCTTTCTGTGGACAATGGTCAGAATTGGATACCCGCGGTTCGCCGGGAGCGTGTCGAACTGGTGCCCGAACCCGGCACGCTGGCCCTTCTCGGCCTCGGCCTGGCCGGACTCGGATTTACGCGACGCTGGAAAGCGTGATCTTCGCCGCACTCGGACAGAATGACCGGGAGGAAAGGCCATGTCGAATTTCGTGCGCATACTCAAGCTGACCCTGTTTTGCGGCATCCTGGCCGCGGCAAACCTTCCCTTGCCCGCC
>WBZP01001875.1_pt1 | contig 25000 bp, 26 predicted proteins | sample 5204301 | NCBI WGS metagenome assembly WBZP01 (sample SAMN12412401, study PRJNA552823) | activated sludge metagenome | isolation source: activated sludge from nitrification reactor of wastewater treatment plant... | place: USA: Pennsylvania | collected 2017 | reverse complement strand
CTATGTTTCTCGAATCCTCGACCTGCCGCCAGCGTCATCTGCTTCATTGTCTTGTCCCTCGTGATCCAACTCTTCGTCTGACTCTATGACGAAGAAATCGTTCACCACTTATTCAGTGTTTCCCTAATCCTTGCCGCGAGCCAGCCGTTCCGGCAGTTCGAGAATGGCGTCGCGATTGGTCCAGGAAAAGCACTTTGCCGCCGCTTCGCGCCAGGGCAGCCAGATGTAGCCGAGATGCTCGCAGGGCGCGACGGTGACTGGCGTATCGCGCGGCACGCACAGGCTGAATACGTGTTCGGTATTGTGCGTGACGCCGGGGCCGTAGCGATAACGCCACTCGAGAAATATCTCCCACACGCTGCTGCGCTGCCAGTCGACAGGCCCGAAGCGGCTGGCGTCGATGCCGGTTTCTTCGAGAACTTCCCGCCACGCCGTGTGGGCAATCGGTTCGCCGATCTCCGCGCTTCCGGTGACCGACTGCCAGTATCCCGGATGCTTGGCGCGCTCAAGCAGCAGTATCTCGAGGTCCGGCGAGTGAATGACCACCAGGACGGAGACCGGCTGCTTGTAGGCCATTGGCCTAAACCTCGAGGGAAGGGAGCAAACGCTTGCCGTCAGTGGGCGGGGTCAGAAGCGCCCAGAAAGGGACATCCTCTTCGCGCCAGTAATCGGCCGCCTCGGCGAAGATCTCGATCAGCGTGGCGAATTCATCCGGAAGTGCCGCCCGTAGTGCATCGTGGCCCTCGACCACGATCAGGTAGCCCGGCGCCGGCTTCCAGGAAAGGTCGCAAAGGCAATCTGCCAGCGCGTCCCAATTCTGGCCGTACCATTCCGGCAACCTGAGCGCCAATGCCAGTGCGCCCTGCAAGTCGTCCTTGTCCCGCGCCTGCGCCAGATCGAGGTGGGCGAAGGGGAAGCCGAGGTTCGCGGCAGCAGCCTGCAGGTCTACCAACAACGCTGGCGGGAATTCCCGCGGACCTGCTTGTTCTGCATCGCAGAGCAGGGCTTCCAGATTGGCCAGACTCACTCGCGAATCCTCCGGAAAGAGCGGTAATGATCGTCGGTGTAGTAATACTCGCCGGACGTCTGGATGCTGCCGGTGCTGCCCGCCCCGGCCACGATGCGGCGCGCACCGCGATCCCGGCTTGCCGGCGTTTCTACCGTGAACTCGCGATAGTAGCCGCGTGGGCGCTCGGGCAAGTGGCGCTCGCGGTTCTGGAAAATCACGCCGTCGCGACGGAAAGGATACGGGCCGCCGTTGCGGATTCTGGCGAGAGTTTCCCGCGCTTCCGGCGGCAGCGAAGCGACTGTAGCTTCGCCGCGCAAACCACCGCGAAACGGCCAATCGAACGCGAAGCTCGGTCCATTGGCAATCAGGGCAAACAGGGCCAAGAAAACCCGCGCCGCCAATGCATAAGAAAATGACTGCATCGAGTTCATCCGCCCATTCATCCTGCGTCGGCGTGCCGCGCTCCCGTGCTGCCGCGATCGACTACTGCATGGTCTTGCGCAGGCGAATGTGCAGCTCGCGCAACTGCTTTTCGTCCACCGGCGACGGCGCCTGGGTCAGCAGGCACTGCGCGCGCTGCGTCTTGGGAAACGCGATGACGTCGCGGATGGATTCGGCGCCGGTCATCATCGTCACGATCCGGTCGAGGCCGAATGCCAGGCCGCCGTGCGGCGGCGCGCCGTAGCGAAGCGCATCGAGCAGAAAGCCGAACTTGAGCTGCGCTTCCTCGGCGCCGATGTTGAGCGCGCGGAAGACCTTGCTCTGGACTTCTTCGCGATGGATACGCACCGAGCCGCCGCCGATCTCCCAGCCGTTCAGCGCGAGGTCATAGGCCTTGGCGAGGCATTTGCCCGGGTCGGTTTCGAGCCAGTCTTCATGGCCGTCCTTCGGGCTGGTGAAGGGGTGGTGGCACGCCGCCCACCGCTTGTTTTCTTCGTCGTATTCGAACATCGGAAAATCGACTACCCACAGCGGACGCCATGCTTCGCCGGTCAGGTATTTCTTGTCGTGACCGATCTTGATGCGCAGTGCGCCGAGCGCATCGTTGACAACTCTCGCCTTGTCGGCGCCGAAGAAGATCACGTCGCCGGTCTGCGCGCCGCAGCGCGCCATGATTTCGCGCAGCGAGCCCTCGTCGAGGTTCTTGACGATGGGCGATTGCAGGCCATCCTCGTTGAGCCTGGTGGCGTCATTGACCTTGATGTAGGCCAGTCCCCGGGCACCGTAGATCTTGACGAACTCGGTGTAGCCGTCGATCTCGCCGCGCGACATGCTCGCGCCGCCGGGAATACGCAGTGCCGCGACCCGGCCGTCGGGAGCGTTGGCCGGACCGCTGAACACCTTGAATGCGACGTTCTTGACCGCATCGGTGACTTCGGTGAGTTCGAGCGTCACACGCAGGTCGGGCTTGTCGGATCCGAAGCGGCGCACTGCCTCGGCATGGCTCATGCGCGGAAACGGGTTTGGAAGATCCACTGCAAGTGCTTCCTTGAACACGCAACGAATCATGTCTTCCATGATCGCCGTGATCTCGGTTTCGCCGAGGAACGAGGTTTCGATATCGACCTGGGTGAATTCGGGCTGACGATCGGCGCGCAGGTCTTCGTCGCGGAAACACTTGGTGATCTGGTAGTAACGGTCGAAGCCGGCGACCATCAAGAGCTGCTTGAACAATTGCGGTGACTGCGGCAGCGCGAAGAACTGGCCGTCGTGCACGCGGGAGGGTACGAGATAGTCGCGCGCCCCTTCCGGCGTGCTCTTGGTGAGCATCGGGGTTTCGATGTCGATGAAGCCGTTGGCATCGAGAAACCGGCGGAAGGCCATCGCTACCTTGTAGCGCAGAATCATGTTCTTCTGCATTTGCGGGCGGCGCAGATCGATCACCCGATGAGTGAGCCGGACGTTCTCGGACAGATTCTCGTCATCTAGCTGGAAGGGCGGCGTCACCGCGGCATTGAGAACTTCGATCTCCTGGCACAGCACTTCGACTTCGCCGCTCTTCATGTTTGCATTGGTCGTGCCATCCGGACGACGGCGCACCTTGCCGACGATCCTCAAAACGAACTCGTTGCGAACGGTTTCGGCCAACTGGAACATCGCCGGACGATCCGGATCGCAAACTACTTGGACCAGTCCTTCCCGGTCGCGCAGATCGATGAAAATGACACCGCCGTGGTCGCGGCGCCGATGCGCCCACCCGCAAAGGGTGATGGTCTGATCGAGTTGGGCGGCGTTGACCAGTCCGCAATAGTGAGTGCGCATGATTTCGGGTCGGCTGGAGGATTCGGTTTGGCAGAAGGCCGGCGAAAGCCGGCCCATTCAATGGGTCTGCAGTGCGACGCCGCCGCTGGGCGCACGCCGATGTGGTGCGACCACGCCCATCGAGACGATGTACTTGAGGGCCTCGTCAACCGACATGTCGAGTTCGATTGCGTCGGATCGCGGCACCATCAGGAAAAAACCCGAGGTCGGGTTCGGTGTCGTGGGCACGTAGACGCTGACATGATCCGTCAAGTGGCGGGCGGCGTCGCCGCCGGGTTGCCCGGTCAGGAACGCGATCGTCCAACTATTGGCGCGCGGGTATTGGACGAGCACGGCCTTGCGAAAGGCCTGTCCATTGGAGGAAAACAGCGTATCCGAAACCTGTTTGACGCTGTAGTAAATCGACTTCACGACCGGTATGCGCGAAAGCACGTTGTCCCAGTAGCGAACCAGGCGCTGACCAATGATGTTGGCGGCGACCATCCCTGTGAGCAGCACAACCGCAACCGAAAGTATCACGCCGAGCCCCGGCAGATTGAAGCCGAGCAGGTTCGCCGGCCGCATCGAGGACGGCAGGAGCAGCAGAGTCTGATCCAGGGTGCCGACAATCCAGGCCAGAACCCAGACCGTGATGACGATCGGAATCCAAATCAGTAGTCCCGCGATGAAGTAGCGTTTCATGAACAACGGGTCAGTGACAACTGCACGATCCTCCGCAGGGCGTGGCCGGCGCAGGGCTCTCCGCCGGCTTGGTTTCGCCGCTGCTTTCCTTGCCCTCGGGCTTGGGCGCGGCCTTGCCGCCACCCTTGAAGTCCGTTGCGTACCAGCCGCTGCCTTTCAAGTGAAATCCGGCTGCGCTGAGCATCTTTGAAAAACTGGCGCCTCCGCATGCCGGACATGCCGCAATCGGGGCATCGGAGACCTTCTGCAAGAATTCCTTCTGCAGGCCACAGTCAGTGCATCGATACTCGTAGATCGGCATTTTGCAGTCTCCTGAAAGCGCGAAGTATACCCTACGCCCCGTGGGCAATCGGGTCGTGAAAGGCAGGTTGCAAGCCTTCGGTAGCCAAAAGCAACACTGGAGGTTGCGAAGATTGGGGCGCCCCCGCAGGCTTTCAACCGTGCGGCCAGACTACGCCAGAAGCCCCAGATAGCTGGCTGTCAGTGACTTGCCCCAGAACAGGGCGATCATTCCGGCGATCGCCAGATAGGGGCCGAATGGAATCGGAACTTCGCGCCCGCGCCGCGCAACCACGATCAGCGAAATGCCGATTACGGCACCGACCACCGAGGAGAGCAGAATCGTCAACGGCAGTTGCTGCCAGCCCAGCCACGCACCGATCGCGGACAACAGTTTGAAGTCGCCGTACCCCATGCCCTCCTTACCGGTGGCCAATTTGAACAGCCAGTACACCGACCAGAGCGCGAGGTACCCCACAACCGCACCAAGCACGGCGCTCCTGATATCCACCAGGTGTCCGCCAAGATTGAATAGCAGGCCGATCCAGATCAGGGGCAGCGTCAGGCTGTCCGGCAACAATTGTGTGTCGAAATCGATGAAGGTCAAGGCGAGCAGGATCCACAAGAACAGGATCGCGCCGGCGGCGGTCCAGCCCGGGCCAAAATGCCAGGCCGCGTACCCGGAGAGTGCGCCGGACAGCGCTTCGACCAACGGGTAGCGGAGGCCGATTCGCGCCTTGCAGTGGCTGCATTTTCCACGCAGCAACAGGTAGCTGACGATCGGAACATTTTCCATCGCCGTGATCTGGTGGCCGCAATGCGGGCAGCGCGAGCGCGGCTGTGAGAGTGAAATGCGCTCCGACGCCGGGGCAGACTCGCCGCGCAGATCGGCGCAATTGGCGTGCCACTCCTGTTCGAGCATCTTCGGCAGTCGATGGATCACGACATTGAGAAAACTGCCGACCAGCAGACCCAGAACTACGCAGCCAACGGTGAAGTTCAGCGGGTCGAGGAAAAGATCCGGCATCGTCTCATTGTCTTGAACCCGCGGCGGCGACGTGCCGCGGGTTCGCTGCACGGGCTATACGACCTGACCCAGCTTGAAGATCGGCAAGTACATGGCGACCACAAGTCCGCCGATGACCACCCCGAGAAAAACCATGATGATCGGTTCGATCAGGCTCGACATACTGGCGACGGCGTCGTCGACCTCCTGCTCGTACATGTCTGCGACCTTGCCGAGCATCGCATCGAGCTGGCCCGATTCTTCGCCGATCGCCACCATCTGAACCACCATCATGGGAAAGACCTGTGCATTCTGCATCGAGAGGGTCAGGCTGGTGCCAGTACTGACTTCGGTCTGAATCTGCTTGGTTGCGACCTTGTAAACATAATTGCCCGATGCGCCACCGACGGAATCGAGCGCTTCCACCAGCGGCACGCCTGCGGCGAACATGGTGGACAAGGTTCGGGTCCAGCGCGCGATGGTCGCCTTTCGGATGATGTCGCCAAAGATCGGCATACGCAGCAACATCCTGTCGATCACCACCTGCATCGCGACCGACCGCTTCCAGAAATAGAAGAACGCAAAGATGCCCCCGCCCAACGCCCCGAAGATGATGTACCAGTTGGAAACGAAAGCGTCGGAGATGCCGATCACGAACAAGGTTGGAGCCGGGAGGTCGGCCCCGAAACTGGTAAACACCTTCTTGAATTCCGGCACCACGAAAAGCATGATCACCGCGGTCACGACGAACGCGACCACGATCACGGCGGCCGGGTAGAACATTGCCGACTTGATCTTGCTCTTGAGCGCGAGTGTCTTTTCTTTGTAGGTCGCCAGACGGTCGAGCAGGGCGTCGAGAATACCTGCCTGTTCGCCGGCCGCGATGAGGTTGCAGTACAACGAATCGAAATACACCGGGTGCTTGCGGAAGGCCTGTGCCAGGCTGCTGCCGGTTTCCACCTCGGTTCGCACGTCGGTGAGCAGTTTGCCGACCGCCGGGTTCGATGCGCCCTTGGCGGTGATGTCGAAAGCCTGCAGCAAGGGCACGCCGGCTCTCATCATGGTCGCCAACTGGCGGGTAAACAGCGTGATGTCCTTTTCGGAGACCCGGCCACCCCGTCCGAACTTCTGTTTGCGGACCTTGGTGACGATGATCCCCTGCCGTCTCAGCGACGCGGAAACCACGTTCTCGCCCGTGGAACGCATCTCGCCCCGCAGTTGCTTGCCGGTCTTGTCCTTGCCTTCCCAGACAAACATCGATTCGCGCTCGGCGGCGGCCCGGCGGGTGGCTTTGCTGGTGGTTGCTGTTGCCATACTGCTCTCCTGTCTGCGCGCTGCGCAGGCTAACTCTCAAAGGGTCATTCGTTGGTCGTGGCGAGCACTTCTTCCAGAGACGTCACGCCCTGCTTGACCTTGAGAAGGCCCGACTGGCGCAGATCCCGCACCCCTTCGCGCTGGGCTTGTTCGGCAAGTTCCATGGAGTTGCCGGTGGTCATGATGATGCGCTGCATGTCCTCCGATATCGGCATCACCTGATAAATGCCGACGCGACCCTTGTAACCCGATCCCTTGCAGCGATCGCATCCGGCCGGACCATACAATTGCCAGGAGCCGTCGAGATCGGCCTCGGAGAAACCCGCCTGCAACAGGGCTTCGACCGGCACAGTGTGCGGCTTCTTGCAGGAACACAGTTTGCGGGCCAACCGCTGGGCGGTAATCAGGATCACGCTGGACGCGATGTTGAACGACGGCACCCCCATGTTGGCTAGGCGGGTCAGCGTCGACGGTGCATCGTTGGTATGCAATGTCGATAGCACCAGATGGCCGGTCTGTGCGGCCTTGACCGAGATCTCTGCCGTTTCAAGGTCGCGAATTTCACCGACCATGATGATGTCGGGATCCTGCCGAAGAAACGCCCGCAACGCGGTGGCAAACGTCAGCCCGGCCTTCTCGTTGACGTTAACCTGGTTGATCCCCGCGAGATTGATTTCCGCCGGATCCTCCGCAGTGGAAATATTGGTGCCCGGCTTGTTCAGTAGGTTGAGGCAGGTGTAAAGCGAGACTGTCTTGCCGCTACCGGTCGGACCGGTAACCAGAATCATGCCGTAAGGACGACCGATCGCCGACATCATCATCGCGCGCTGATCGGGCTCGTAGCCGAGCGCCTCAATGCCCAACATCGCGGAACTCGGATCGAGAATCCGCATCACGATCTTTTCCCCGTGTAACGTAGGCAGGGTGCTGACGCGGAAATCGATCGCCTTGGTCTTAGACAACTGCAGCTTCATCCGGCCGTCCTGCGGTACCCGCTTTTCGGCGATGTCCAGACGCGAGATCACCTTGATGCGGGAGGCGATCTTCTCGCGCAATATCAATGGCGGTTGGGCGATTTCGCGCAGGATTCCATCGGTGCGGAAGCGGATCCGGTAGTACTTTTCGTAGGGTTCGAAATGGATATCCGACGCCCCCTCGCTGATCGCGTCAAGCAGCATCTTCTGGATAAAACGGACGACTGGCGCGTCGTCGACCTCGGCCTGGGCGCTTTCTGCTGCAGGGTCGGCGCTTTCCTCCTCGCCATGCAGCAAGTCCATGTCGAACTCGTTGCCGGTCAGTTCCTTGAGCGCATTCGCTGCGGTTTCCGAAAGCTTTGCCACCGCGGCAACGAGCTTGTCTGCTTCGACAACTACCGGGTCAACCGTGAGGCCGGTCTGGAACCTGATCTCGTCCAGGGCACGCAGGTTAGTGGGATCGGCCAGTGCCACCGCCAGCCGGTTACCCCGCCGCGACAGAGCCACCACCATGTGCGACTGCATCAGCTTGTGGTCTATCGAGTCGCGCGGAAATTGCGACTCGTCGAGTGCTGCCAGATCGGCCACCGGGTAACCGAACGTCTGCGAGGCAAATACCGCAAGATCCTTCGGCTTGATCGCACCTTGTGCGATCAGTTCGGCGGCAAACCCGTGCCCCGATTGCCTCGCCTGGATGCCAAGCTGAACGGCTTCGGTCTCGGCAAGCCGTCCTTGTTGCACAAGGGCGCGCGCCAGTCCGCTTAAAGCCATCTGTGGGTTTGCAGCCATAGAACCTTGTTTTTACAGGATTTGATGCCCAGGAGGGCTCGATAATGCACGCCTGGGTCTGGTTTGTAAAGGACAATTCCCCCTGTCTTGCCTACTGAAACGCGCGGGACACAACACCTTTCACGGTTTTCCGGCCTTGGGCTTGAACAAGCGGGCGGTACGTACCATCCGGTCTTGCGTCTGAACCACCTCGATCGGCACACCGGCGATACGAACACCTACGCCCGTCTCCGGAATATCTTCAAAGTGCTCGAGTATCAGCCCATTCAGCGTTTTCGGCCCTTCCAGCGGAAGATTGAGGCCAAGTTTGCGATTCAGTTCGCGCAGGCTGCGGTGCCCATCGACCAATACCGCATCCTCGCCGTCCCAGGCCAGTTCGGCATGACTCGGCGTACTGGTGGTGAACTTCCCCACGATCTCCTCGATGATGTCCTCGAGTGTGACCAATCCTTCGAGTTCTCCGTATTCGTCTACGACCAAGGCGATCCGCTGCTGGTTTTCCTGGAAAAACTGCAACTGCGAGTAGATTGGCGTTGCGCCTGGAATGAAGTAGGGCTTGGCGAGGCGTTCGCGCAACGTCTCTTTGTCGAGTTCCCCGGCAACGACTGCGGCCAGCAAATGGCGCTGGTGCAGGATTCCTGCCATGTTGTCCAGTTCGCCGTCGAATACCGGCAGCCTTGTGTGGTAGCTGGTCGCGATTTGCGCCTTGATCTCATCCAGCGGTGCGCGCAGATCGATCGCTTCGATCGAGTTTCGCGGTGTCATCACATCTTCAGCGGTGATGTCTTCGAGTTCAAAGAGGTTGAGCAGAATGCTGCGATGTTTTTGCGGAATGAAGCGGCTGGATTCGAGTACCAGCGAGCGCAACTCTTCGGCTGATAGGCGTTGCGCGTCGTTCTCGGCCGGCCCTTTCAGCCTGAGCAGCCAGAGCAGCGCCGAGACGAAAAGGTTGATGAAATTCACAACGACCGAAAACACCCGAAGCAGCGGCGCGAGAACGAAACTCACCAGCGGTGCGAGCCGGTCGGCGCTGCGGGCGCCGATCACTTTGGGCGTGATCTCGGCAAATACCAGAATCAGGAAGGTCACCAGCAGTGTGCCGATTCCGAGTGCCCACTTTTCGTCACCGAACAGTTCGATGGTGATCAGGCTCACCAGCGTTGCCGCTGCCGCGTTGATCAAATTGTTGAACAGCAGGATTACGCCGAGCAGGCGGTCAGTCTTTGCCAGCAAGTCAGCGGCGAACTGGGCGCCCCGGTTTCCGGACTGCGCCAGCGCGCGCAACCGATAGCGATTGGCCGCCATCATCGCCGTCTCGGACAGCGAGAAGAATCCGGACAGGACGAGCAGGAGCAGCAATGCCCCGGTTAGCACGGACAGGGGGAAGTCGTCCAAGGTTCTCGGTCGGGCGTGGGATCGAAGACGAGTATCGGTAGACCCTGCGGGAGCGTCAAGCCCGGTTCAGGATGACTTCCAGCACGAACCGGCTGCCGACGTAGGCCAGCATCAGCGTCACGAAACCTGCGAGCGTCCAGCGCAGCGCAATGCGGCCACGCCAGCCGCGAAAGTGGCGGCCGACAAGCAGCGCGCCGAAAATCAGCCAGGACGCGATGGCGAACACCGTTTTGTGATCGAGGCGGAACGCCTTGCCGAACAACGCCTCGGAAAACACGATTCCGGTGCCCAGCGTCAACGTGAGCAGCACGAATGCGATCGCGATCAGCCTGAACAACAGTGCTTCCATGGTAAGCAGTGGCGGCAATCCCGCCAGCGCACGAGACAATCGGCCCTGATGCAGACGCTTTTCCGCTGCCGCCATCAACAGCGCGTGGAGGGCTGCCAGGGTGAAGAGACTGTAGGCGAGCATGGCCACCATGAAGTGCGCGCGAAAGACCGGCGATCCGGCGTTGGCCAGCAGATGCTGGCCGGGAAAGGCAAGCGGCAAAAGCGTGCAGACCGTCGCCACCGGCATCGCCAGCGTGTGCAGACCCTCGATCCTGGCGTAGAAACTCTCGATCCAGTAGAAAACCAGCGCCAGCCAGACGATCAGCGAAAGCGCATAGCTGAACCCGAACTTCATCGCGCCACCCGGAAACAGCAGCAAATACAGCCCCGCCCCATGCAACACGATTCCGCACAGCAGGGTGATCCGCTCCCACAGCGCCAGGCGGCGCAGCGTCGGGTTGGCGTCGATCGGCAGACTGGCGTCGGTCCACCGGGTTCGCCAGAAGTGAACGCCCAGCAAGGCGTACAGTGCCGCCGGAAGCACTTGCAGTAGAATCGTCATGGACCCAGTTTACCGCATGGGCGTCCACCCGGCCGCCGCTGCGTCGCATGCTTGTTTCGTACTTCAATGGCTCGGAAACCCCAATGCTCGATAACCTGACCCAGCGTCTCGCGCGTGTCGTAAAAACGGTGCGGGGGCACGCGCGCCTGACTGAAGACAACATTTCCGATGCGCTGCGCGAGGTGCGGATGGCCCTGCTCGAAGCAGACGTGGCGCTGCCGGTGGTCAAGGATTTCATCGCGCGGGTCAGGCAGCGGGCGGTCGGTGAAGAAGTCGTCGGGTCGCTGACACCCGGTCAGGCGCTGGTCGGCGTCGTCCATCGCGAATTGACCGACTTGATGGGCGGCGCGCATGCCGCATTGAACCTTGCTGCCCAGCCGCCGGCCATCATCCTGATGGCGGGGCTGCAGGGGGCGGGCAAGACCACGACTACTGCAAAGCTCGGCAAGCTGCTGCGCGAGACGCAGAAGAAGAAAGTCCTCGTCGTTTCGTGCGACGTTTATCGCCCCGCTGCCATCGAACAGTTGCGCCTGGTTGCCGAACAGGCCGGAATCGATTTCTTCCCGTCCCAGGCTGGTCAGAAGCCGGTCGATATTGCCGCTGCTGCGCTCGACCACGCAAAGCGGCACTATTACGATGTGCTGTTCGTCGATACCGCCGGCCGGCTCGGCATCGATGAAGCGATGATGGAAGAGATCCGGACCTTGCATGCCCGACTGCAACCGGTCGAGACGCTGTTCATCGTAGACAGCATGCTCGGCCAGGATGCGGTCAATACCGCGCGCGCATTCAACGAGAACCTGCCGCTCACCGGCGTGATCCTAACCAAGCTGGACGGGGATTCGCGCGGTGGTGCCGCACTGTCGGTGCGGCAGGTGACCGGCAAGCCGCTCAAATTCGCCGGCATCGGTGAAAAGCTCGCCGGGCTCGAGGAGTTCCATCCTGAACGAATGGCCTCGCGCATTCTCGGCATGGGCGACATCCTCGGCCTGGTCGAGGAGGCCCGAAAGAGCGTCGACGAGGAAAAGGCCAAGGCCTTTGCGCAAAAACTCAAGACCGGCAAGGGGTTCGACCTCAACGACTTCAAGGAGCAGATCTCGCAGATGCGCAAGATGGGCGGCCTGTCGTCGCTGCTCGACAAACTGCCCGCGCAGTTTGCCCAGGCGGCAGGCCAGATGCAGGGCGGGATCGAGGAGAAATCGATCGGTCGCATCGAGGGCATCATCAATTCCATGACGCCGCTGGAACGCGGCAAACCCGAACTCATCAAGGCGAGCCGCAAGCGCCGCATCGCTGCCGGAAGCGGTGTTCCGGTGCAGGAAGTCAACCGCCTGCTCAGCCAGTTCGAGCAGACGCAAAAGGTGATGAAGCAGATTTCCAAGGGCGGCATGCAAAAGCTGATGCGCGGAATGAAGGGCATGCTGCCCGGAATGCCGCGCTAGGCCGAGCGACGCGTCGTTGCGGTCGGTCCGCGCGCCTGCCAACTCCACGGTGCAGCAAGACGTGCATCTCGATCCGGACCTCGCGTCGGACCTCGATTACCGCGCGGTATTCGATGCGGCACCCGATCCCACTCTCCTGCTGAGTGCCGACGGGCTGGTTTGCGATGCCAATGCGCGCGCGCTCGCGCTCTACGGCTATCGGCGCCACGAAATCCGCGGGCTGCCCGCGGCGGGCCTGCTGGGAGAGGAGTTCCGTGCAGTCGACCTGTTTCCGGAACGTCCTGCGACGATTGCCGCCGCCACGCACCGGCGGCGCGACGGTTCGACCTTTATTGCCGAAACCATCCTTTCGTGCATTCCCAGGCCGGGCTTGCCGGCGCTGGCACTGGCGGTAGTGCGCGAGACCAGCGAACCGCGATCCACGCTCGACAGGTTGCGCGAGGCCGAGGAACGCTGGCGCTTTGCCCTCGAAGGTGCCGGCGATGGCGTATGGGACTGGAACCTGGCGACCAACGAGTTCTACCAGTCGCCGCGCTGGCGTGAAATGCTCGGCTACGAGGGCGATACGCCGGACCTGCTGTGGAACCGGCTGATCCACCCGGATGACAAGCAACACGTCTTCGGCAACCTGGAAGCGTATCTGCGCGGAGAGACGCTGCTTTACCAGTCAGAGTTCCGCCTGCGCTGCGCCGACGGCGGCTACAGGTGGTTCGCCGCACGCGGCAAGCTGCTGTCGCGCGATGCCTCGGGCAAGCCCCTGCGCATGCTCGGCACGCACCGGGACATCACGGAAAGCCGGCGCATGATGGAAGAGCTGCGCGCCTCGGAAGAACGCTGGCAGTTCGCCCTCGAAGGCCACGGCGATGGCCTGTGGGACTGGGATCTGGTGTCGGGGCGTATCGTGCTTTCGCCCCAGTTCAAGCAGATACTCGGCTATGGCTCGAACGACCTCGAGGCCGGGTTCGGTTGGGACGAATTTGCGCATCCGGATGAGCGGGTGCGAACCCGCGCGCTGTTCGACGCGTACCTCACCGGAGCCAGTCCGTTGCTTGTGGCCGAAACCCGCATGCGCTGCAAGGATGGTTCGTATCGCTGGGTCGCGCTGCGTGGCAAGATCATGGAGTACGGCTCGCTCAATCGCCCGGCCCGCATGATCGGCACCCTGCGCGACATCGAAGACATCAAGCAGCGCGAAGGCCGGGAGCGCTACGAGCAGGAGCAACTGGCGCACGCCGGGCGTCTGATCACGCTGGGCGAGATGGCCTCCGCCTTGGCCCATGAACTGAACCAGCCGCTGACGGCGATCCGCAATTTCAGCGCGCTGGGCCTGCGGCGCCTGGGCGAAAATCCGCCCGAGGGTGTCAAGGCGACGCTCGAGATCATCGCCGAACAGGCCTTGCGCGCCGGGGAAATCGTCCGTCGGGTGCGCAGTTTCGTGCACAAGGGCGAGTTGAGCTTTGCGCCGGTGCAAGTCAATGACGTGGTGGCGGACATGTGCCGCTTTGCCGAACTGGATGCGCCTACTGCCGGCGTCCAGGTGGTGCGCGATCTCCAGCCGGACCTCCCGCCGGTCGACGGTGACCGCGGCGGCCTCGACCAGCTGGTGATGAATCTGATCAAGAACGGCATCGAGGCCATGGCATCGAGCGGCGCCGAGCGGCGTCTGACGATCGCTACCGCCTTGCGCCAGGACGAGTGCATCGAATGCAGCGTCAGCGACCGGGGTCCTGGTGTGCCCGAGAACGTGCGGGCCAGTCTGTTCGAACCCTTCGTGACGACCAAGGCCGACGGCGTGGGGCTCGGCTTGGCAATCTGCCGAACCATCGTAGAGAATCACGGCGGGCGCCTGTGGGTCGAAGCGAACCCGGGCGGTGGCGCATGCTTCCGTTTTGTGGTGCCGATAGCGCACAAGGGGCAGAATGTCCGGGAATGATCTGGTTTGCGTGGTCGATGACGACGAAATGGTGCGCCTGTCGGTCAGCCTGCTGATCGAGACGCTCGGCGTCCAGGCCCGCTCGTATGCCAGTTGCCTGCAACTGATCGATGACGAAGCCAGCCTCCAGCTGGCCGGCTGTCTGGTGCTCGACGTGCGCATGCCGGGCATCGGCGGCCTCGAAATGCAGGAGCGTCTCGAGGTGCTGCGCGTCGATGCGCCGATCATTTTCATCTCCGGGCATGGCGATGTGCCGATGGTGGTGCGCGCCATGCGCGCCGGCGCGCTAGATTTCCTGCAGAAGCCGTTCGACGAGCAATTGCTGCTCGACCGGGTGCAGCAGGCGATCGCGATCAGCACGCGGCGGCGACGCGAGCGGGTCAAACGGGCCACCATCGAGGCGCGCCTGGCCACGCTGACGCCGCGCGAGCGCGATGTGCTGGAAGGCATCATCGCCGGCCGCCAGAACAAGATAATCGCCGAAGATCTGGGCATCAGCATGAAGACGGTCGAGCAGCATCGCGCCCGCATCATGGAGAAAATGCATGCGGCATCGCTGGCGGAACTGGTGCGTAACGTAACGGAACTGCAGCGCGGCGACTAGCCCGGAAGAAGCTGGCGGCGCGCTTCCTAGCGCGCCTCGGCGAGCGCCGGGCGGCGCCACGACCAGGCGCCTTCCCAGGCGCCGCGCACTAGGTTCGGGTATTCGGGCTGGCCGAGACTGCCGTTGTAGCGGCCGAGGGCGCGGTAGAGGTCGCCCTTTTCGATGTCCAGGTAATGGCGAAGGATGGTGCAGCCGAAGCGCAGATTGGTGCGCATGTGAAACAGGTTGCTGTCATCGTTGCCGATCAGCCGCACCCAGAACGGCATGATCTGCATGTAGCCGCGGGCGCCGGCACTGGAGACGGCGTATTTGCGGAATCCGCTCTCGACCTGGATCAGTCCGAGCACCATCTGCGGGTCGAGCCCGGCCCGCGAAGCTTCGTAGTGCACGGTCTTGAGAAAATCGATGCGCGCCTGCGGATCGGGCATGCGCCGCTGCAGCCGCTTGGACATTTCGCCCAGCCACTGAAGCTTCTCTTCCACGCTGGCAAAGCGCGGTTCGGGCGAGGCCTGGTCGCTCACCGCCGCATGAAGCGCCGCCCGCACGCTCGCCGCCAGCGGTTCATATTGCTGATTGCCGGCCAGCGCCGGCAATGCGCTGAGCGTCAGGATCAGGCAGGCCAGGAGCCGCATGGAATGGTCATTTGCGGACATGCTGCTCCAGGAAGCCCGCCAGCTCTGCCATTGCGACCGGGGTGGCCTGAGAGGCCCGCCGCGCCTGGTATTCCGCCGTGCCTTCCTTGAGTCCGCGATCGCCGATGACCACGCGGTGGGGAATGCCGGTGAGCTCGCAATCGGCAAACATCACGCCGGGGCGCTCGTCGCGGTCGTCCAGCAGCACGTCGATGCCAGCGGCACGCAATTCGGCGTAGAGCGTGTCCGCCGCGTCCTTGACCGCCGCGCTCTTGTGGTAGCCGACCGGCACGATCGCCAGTTCGAACGGCGCGATCGGCTGCGGCCAGATGATGCCCTTGTCGTCGAAGTTCTGTTCGATGGCGGCGCCGACGATGCGCGACACGCCGATGCCGTAGCAGCCCATTTCCATCACTTCCGGCTTGCCCTGCTCGTTGAGAAAGGTGGCCTTCATCGCCTCGGCGTACTTGGTGCGTAACTGGAAAATGTGGCCGACTTCGATGCCGCGGCACAGTTCGAGCGTGCCCTTGCCGTCGGGCGAAGGGTCGCCGTTGACGACGTTGCGCAGGTCGGCAACCCCGGTGCTTTCGATGTCGGGCAGGTCGCGGCCGAAGTTCACGCCCGTCAGGTGGTAACCGGCCTCGTTGGCGCCGCAGACGAAATCGCCCATCGCCGCGACCGCGCGGTCGGCGTAAATCGCCACGCCGGATACGCCGACCGGGCCGATGTAGCCGGGCTTGCAGCCCAATGCGGCAACGATTTCCTCGTCGCGCGCGAAGCGGAACTCGCCGATCGCTTTTTGCGCCTTGATCTCGTTGAGATCGTGGTCGCCGCGCAGCAGCAGCAGCGCGAAACGGCCGGGCTGGCCGTCCTCGATTCCGGTGCGGATCACGGCGATCGCCTTGACCATCGACTGCAGCGCCACCTTCAGGAAGGCGGCGACATCCTCGCACTTGATCTTGCCCGGCGTGGCGACCTTCTGCATGGTCTGGGTAGGCCCCGCGCGTTGCGCGGCAGGTGCGAGCGCCTCGGCCAGTTCGACGTTGGCGGCGTAATCGGAATCCGGGCAAAAGGCGATCGCGTCTTCGCCCGAGTCGGCCAGCACATGGAATTCGTGCGATCCGGTGCCGCCGATCGAGCCGGTGTCGGCCGCCACGGCGCGGAACTTCAGGCCCAGGCGGGTGAAAATCCGGGCGTAGGTGTCGTACATGTTGCGGTATTCGCGTTCGAGGTCGGCGAAACTCGAATGGAACGAGTAGCCGTCCTTCATCAGGAACTCGCGGCCGCGCATCACGCCGAAGCGCGGCCGGATCTCGTCGCGGAACTTGGTCTGGATCTGGTACAGGTGCAACGGCAACTGGCGGTAGCTCTTGATCTCGCGCCGGGCGACATCGGTAATCACCTCTTCGTGGGTCGGCCCGATGACGAAATCGCGCTGGTGCCGGTCCTTGAAACGCAGCAGTTCCGGGCCGTATTTCTCCCAGCGGCCGGTTTCCTGCCACAGTTCTGCGGGAACCACTGCCGGCATCAGCAACTCGATCGCGCCGGCGCGGTCCATTTCTTCGCGCACGATGTTTTCGACCTTGCGCAGCACGCGCAGGCCAAGCGGCATCCAGGTGTAAATGCCGCCGGCCGCGCGCTTGATCAGACCGGCGCGCAGCATCAGCTTGTGGCTGACGATTTCTGCGTCGGACGGGGCTTCCTTGAGGGTGGCGATGAAGAACTGGGTGGTGCGCATAGGTCGGCGGCAAGGTTCGGATGGAGCGTGGATTCTATCGCAGCGCCGGTTAAGCGGCCCGCGGCCGCGCCGTGCCTTGAACAGCGCCGATTCGCCTTTGCAAGCCGGTTGAAATGTGAAAAAATCAACTCAGACAACTGAATACGCAGGTAACGATCATGCTCGACCGTGAAGGCTACCGCCCGAACGTCGGCATCATCCTTGTCAACGCACGCAACGAGGTCTTCTGGGGCAAACGGATACGCGAGCACGCCTGGCAATTCCCGCAAGGGGGCATCAAGCACGGTGAGACACCGGAGCAGGCGATGTACCGCGAGCTCTTCGAGGAAGTCGGGTTGCTGCCCGAGCATGTGCAGATTCTCGGCCGCACGCGCGAGTGGTTGCGCTACGAGGTGCCGCGTCAGTGGGTGAAGCGGGAGTTCCGTTCCACCTACCGGGGGCAAAAGCAGATCTGGTTTCTTCTCCGGCTGGTCGGACGCGACTGCGACGTTTCGCTGCGCGCCAGCAATCACCCGGAATTCGACGCCTGGCGCTGGAGCAGCTTCTGGGTACCGCTCGACTCGGTGATCGAATTCAAGCGCGAGGTCTACCAGCTCGCGCTAGGCGAGCTCGCACGGTTCCTGTTTCGCAGCCAGCGCGGTCCACGCCGGCAGCCGCCGGCAGCGCCCGACAGTCCGGTTGTGGTGGCTGGCGGAGACAATTCTGCAGTCGATTCGCCGGCCGACTTGCGCGAAGGCGTGTCCCCGTCGAGGTAGTCGCCCGGTTTTCAGCCTGACGATTTGTCGTCAGCGGTTCGGTCGATGCCGGGGCGAGTTTGAATCGGACGCAGCGATCAACCCGCAGTCTGCTCCCGCAAGGTCTAGAATTGGGGTCGTACACGCGCCGTCATGCGATTCGGTTTCCCCGTCTGGCCCGTCGTCTCTGCGGAGGTACTTCATGATTCGAGAACGCTACAAGCCAATTTCATCGCGCAGCCTGGCCTCGTGCCGCCCCAGCGGACTGCCCGAGGCAATGATGCCAACACGCGTTGCGCTCGATTCGCCGGCAATCGAGGTGATGACAGATTTGCGCCGTGTTGCGGCAGCATCGATCCATCCGGATCTAACCTGGACGCAGGCGAACGACGCGATGATCCTGCGCGGCGTCCGCTTGCTATTGGTTGTGTCGGACGACGGCATGGTGATCGGCACCCTGAGCGCAGCGGATTTGCTCGGCGAGCGCCCGCTGCAACTGGCCATGGAGCGAGGCACCAAGCGCGATGAACTCACGGTGCGCGATCTGATGGTCGCGGCCGATTCTGCCGACGTGATCGACCTTGACGACGTGCTGCATGCGGAAGTCGGGCACGTGGTCGCCACGCTCAAGAGCCTCGGCCGACAGCACTTGCTGGTCGTCGATAAAGACGCCACCGAGGGCCCGATGGTGCGGGGCATTTTTTCCGCCACGCAGATCGCGCGTCAGCTTGGCGTGGCGCTGCAAACGACCGAGATCGCGCGCACCTTTGCGCAAATCGAATCGGCGATGGTCGCCTAGGCGGCGGGTCGCCACTGCCGAATTGACAGACCGGAACCCCGTTTCTATACTTTGTCCAGCATTTGGAATTTGTCTCGCTCCGCCTCAACCTCGCAAGAAAAGGAGATGTTCATGCAACTCAAGGGCTCGAAAACCGAAGACAACCTGAAGGCCGCATTTGCGGGTGAGTCGCAGGCAAATCGCCGCTACCTGTACTTCGCCGCCAAGGCCGACGTTGAAGGTCAAAACGACGTTGCCGCGGTCTTCCGCTCGACTGCGGAAGGCGAGACCGGGCATGCGCACGGTCACCTCGAGTATCTCGAGACCTGCGGCGACCCGGCGACCGGCCTGCCGTTCGGCGCTACGCGCCTGAATCTGAAGACGGCGATTGCGGGTGAAACTCACGAGTACACCGACATGTACCCGGGCATGGGCAAGACCGCCCGCAGCGAAGGGTTCGATGAAATTGCCGACTGGTTCGAGACGCTGGCCAAGGCAGAACGCTCCCACGCCAACCGCTTTCAGAAGGCGCTCGACGCGCTCGCAGACTGATCGCCGCCAGCTCATCGGCATGGTGCGGCGACCCCGCACCATGCCGCGTTCGGCTCGCGTCCCGCTAGAGGAGAAAACATGACCGTGCGCGAGGGCAGTCTGGAAGCGCCGAAACGCCACCCGCTCGACTGGAAGAATCCCGACTTCTACAACGAAGAAAAGCTCTACGCAGAACTTGAGCGGACTTACGACATCTGCCACGGATGTCGTCGCTGTGTGAGCCTGTGCAACGCCTTCCCCCGGCTCTTCGATCTGATCGACGAGGGCAACTCGGGTGAGTTGGACGGCGTGCCGAAGCAGAAGTACTGGGAAGTGGTCGATCAGTGCTATCTGTGCGACATGTGTTTCATGACCAAATGCCCGTATGTGCCGCCGCACGCATGGAATCTCGATTTTCCGCATCTGATGCTGCGGGCGAAGGCGGTCAAGTACAAGAAGGGCGAGGTCCGCCTGCGGGACAAGTTACTTACCAGCACCGATGCACTCGGCAAGCTCGCAGCTATCCCGGTTGTCGCGCAAACCGTCAACACGATGAATGGTGTCGGTGTCGCGCGCAGCATCATGCAGAGCGTGCTGGGCGTTCACAAGGATCGGCAGTTGCCGCCGTTCGCGCCGAAGAAGTTCCGTTCCGGTGCACGTCCCGATGGGGGCTTCGCGGTGCGCGCCGGCGAGCGGACGCCGGGCAAGGTCGCGGTTTTCTCGACCTGTTACGTCAATTACAACGAACCGGGTATCGGCGACGATCTGCTTGCCTTGCTCGCGCACAACGAGATTCCCGCGGTGCTGGTCGAGAAAGAGGCTTGCTGCGGCATGCCCAAACTCGAACTGGGCGATCTAGAACAGGTCGAGAAACTCAAGGACATCAACGTTCCGCCCCTGGCTCGCCTGGCGCGCGAAGGCTACGCGATCCTCGCACCGGTGCCGTCTTGTGCGCTGATGTTCAAGAGCGAACTGCCGCTGATGTTTCCGGGCGACGCGGAGGTGGCGCTGGTTGCCGATGCCATGTTCGATCCGTTCGAGTACTTCATGCTGCGCAACAAGGATGGCTTGCTGAAGACGGATTTCAGAAAGCCGTTGGGCAAGGTGTCCTATCACATCCCGTGCCATTCACGGGTGCAGAACCTGGGGCAGAAAACCCGTGAAACCCTGCAGCTGGTGCCGGAAACCACGGTCAATACCGTCGAACGTTGCGCGGGACACGACGGCACCTGGGGTGTCAAGAAGGAGTACTTCGAGCTGTCGATGAAGATCGGCAAGCCGGTGTTCAAGGCGATGGCCACGACCGACCCCGACTACATCAGTTCGGATTGCCCGATCGCCGGGCGCCATATCCAGCAAGGCATTCGCGACGGCGGAACAACAAGTCGCGCCGAGAAGGCGCATCCATTGACGCTGTTGCGCATCGCCTACGGTATCTGACGCCGCACGAGCTTCCAAGGAGAGTCCATGCCCCGGATCACCCGCGACAGCCTGTTATCGCTGGAAGTCTACGCGCGCCAGCGCACCGACTTTCGCGCCCGCGTAATCGCGCACAAGAAGAGCCGCAGCGTGCAGATCGGCGAGCACATCACGCTGATCTTCGAGGACGAACTGACGGTTCGCTACCAGGTCCAGGAAATGCTGCGGATCGAACGGACGTTCGAGGATGCCGGGATTGTCGGCGAGCTTGAGGCCTACAACCCGCTGGTGCCGGACGGCAGCAACTGGAAGGCGACCATGTTGATCGAGTACCCCGATCCGCAGCAGCGGCAACACTGGCTGGCGCGCCTGATCGGCATCGAGGATCGGGTGTGGGTTCAAGTGGGTGGCCAGCCGAAGGTATTCGCCATTGCCGACGAGGATCTGGAGCGGGAAAACGCGGCCAAAACGTCGGCGGTGCATTTTCTGCGTTTCGAGTTGGCGGCTTCCATGAGGCAGGCGCTGCGCGGCGGTGCCGACGTGTCCGTCGGGGTCGACCATGAGGACTATTCGGCTGCGCTGTCGCCGCTGCCGGGAAACGTGCGGGCGTCGCTGATCGGGGATCTTGTTTGAGGCGCGCGTGCCTGCGCCCGGCATTGTGCCTGGCGATCACGGTTTCGCTGCTTGGCGTGCTTCCCGCACAGGCGGACAGCGACGAGGAAGCGGCCGAACCGGCGGTCAAGGAAGCGGAAGTGCCGTTTCCCGCCTACCCGGCGACAGAGTCGCTGCTTGACTTCGACGCAGGTCCGGCGTCGGGCAACAAGTTCATGATCGACCAGAAATCGATCTCGATCGGCGAAGATGGTGTTGTCCGCTACGTTCTGGTGATCCGTTCGCCCAGCGGGGTGGACAATGTGAGCTTCGAGGGCATGCGCTGCGAAACGCTGCAGCGGCGCCTCTATGCAACCGGACGCGCGGATCGCACCTGGTCGCGCTCGCGCAACGACAAATGGATGGAGATCGCCAGCAGCACCTTGTCGCTGCCGCACAGGGCACTTGCGCGCCTGTATCTGTGCGACCATGGTCTGCCGATCCGTTCGGCCCGGGAGGGCATCGAGGCCATCCGTCGCGGCGGGCCGCCAGGATGGCTCGGCAGTTGAGCAGGTGGGCCGACGGATCGTGCGCCAGCGGTACAACGTTGTCGATCCGGTCATGGGCGGTGCCCGCAGACCCAGTATCCATGCGGGTTCCAGGGCATCGACTGGGGCGCAGCAGGGGCTGCCGAGGATTGAGGGGCTGTGATGATCGACAATTTGATCACCGAATTCGACAAGGGCTTGCGCACCGTGTTTGCGCCCGCGGTGTCGTTGCGCCCGGCGCCCGGCGCGGAGCTTCCGGAAGCCGAACTGTCGGACGAGGACAAGCGCCATGCCGCGGCGCTGATGCGCGTCAATCACGTCGGCGAGGTCTGCGCCCAGGCGCTGTACCAGGGTCAGGCGATATCGTCGCGACAGCCGGCAATCAAGGCGGCGCTTGCCGAAGCGGCGCGGGAAGAAACAGAACATCTGGCTTGGACCGAGTCGCGGATCGCCGAACTGGGCGGTCGCAAGAGTCTGCTCAACCCCGTCTGGTTCGGCGGCGCCCTGGCGATGGGTATTCTTGCCGGGCGGTTCGGCGATTCCTGGAATCTGGGCTTTCTGGCCGAGACGGAGCGTCAGGTCGAGGCCCATCTGGACGGACATTTGAGCCGCGTTTCCGAGCGGGACGCGAAATCGCTGGCCATCATCGAGCAAATGAAAGCCGACGAGGTGCGCCATGCGCGTACCGCGCTCGACCTGGGCGCCCGCGAGATGCCGGGCCCGATCAAGACCGCCATGAAGCTCGCCGCCCGCGTGATGACTACGGTCGCCTATCGCGTTTGAACCGCAGCGACTGGTTGGTCCTCGCGCCGAGCCCGCCCTAGTCCGCAACGATCTCCCAGTCGTGTGTCAGCACGGCAGACTTGCCGAGCATGATCGACGCCGAGCAGTATTTTTCGGCAGAGAGCTTTATCGCCCGCTCGACCATGTCGGGTTTCAGGTCCTTACCCGTCACCCGGAAATGGAAATGAATGCGGGTGAACACCTTGGGCTCCTTTTGCGCGCGTTCGGCGGTCAAGCTGACTTCGCAACCAGTCACGGCCTGCCGCCCCTTCTTGAGGATCATGACGACGTCGAACGCCGTGCAACCGCCAGTACCGGCCAGCACCGCTTCCATGGGCCTGGGCGCGAGATTCCGGCCGCCGGCATTCGGCGCGCCGTCCATAACCAGCGTGTGGCCCGAGCCAGTTTCGGCAAGGAACGTCATGCCGTCGACCCACTGTACCTTGCATTCCATGCGTGCTTCCTTTGTGGACCTGAGAGAAGCGGTTTTATACCACCGAACGTTTCCGGAGGATTCCCGGGTTTATCCTGGCGCGGCGCCACAAAAGAGGGAAGCGCCTATCGAGGCGCCGGTTGCCGTTGAGCGGACCCGGTTTCAACGGAAGGGTTTGTCGAAGAAAAAGGCACACTGAAAACAATAAGATACAGCGAGTCACGAATTCTTCTGAAGCGCTTGTGCCGCGCCGCACAAAAAGCTCTTGCGCTGCACAACGATCTGCGCAATAATGGGGCCGTTGATGAGCGAACGGCGAGGTTCAGTTTGTCTCCCCGGTCGGCTCACAGAGTGTCTCCTCCACCCTCCTCCTTTGGTGTGGATTCAGCGCAACCCCTAGTGGGTTGCGCTTTTTTTTGGCAGCGCCAAAGCATTTGACACGGCTTTCGTCAGCCGATATATTGCTGGGCTTTCCGCGAAACACCGTCGGTCCAGAGGAAGTCTCCATGAAAACGTTTTCCGCCAAGCCGCATGAAGTCACGCGGGACTGGTTTTTGATCGACGCGTCCGACAAAGTTCTCGGTCGTATGGCGACCGAAATTGCGCGCCGTCTTCGTGGCAAGCACAAGGCGATCTACACGCCGCATGTGGACACCGGTGATTTCATTGTGGTGGTCAACGTCGAAAAGCTTAGGGTGACCGGCAACAAGGCACAGGACAAGAAGTACTATCGCCATTCCGGCTACCCGGGTGGGATCTACGAGACCAACTTCACCAAGTTGCAGCAGCGCTTTCCCGAACGCGTGCTGGAAAAGGCGGTCAAGGGGATGCTTCCCAAGGGTCCGCTGGGTTACGCGATGTTCAAGAAGCTCAAGTGCTACGCCGGAACCTCCCATCCGCATGCCGCCCAGCAGCCCAAGGCGCTGGAAATCTGAGCAGTACAATTCAGGACTATCGAATGGCAACCAACTATTTCTATGGTACCGGCCGTCGCAAGACGGCAGTGGCACGCGTCTTCATCAAACCAGGCTCGGGAAAGTTCGTAGTCAATGACAAACCGGTCGACGTTTTCTTTTCGCGTGAAACGGGCCGCATGGTGGTGCGCCAGCCGCTGGAATTGACTCAGCATGCGAGCACGTTCGATATCATGGCCAACGTCACTGGCGGCGGCGAGTCGGGTCAGGCAGGGGCCGTGCGACACGGCATAACGCGTGCGCTGATCGAGTACGACGCCTCGCTCAAGCCGGCCCTGTCGAACGCCGGATTTGTCACGCGCGATGCACGCGAAGTCGAGCGCAAGAAAGTCGGCTTCCACAAGGCGCGCCGGCGCAAGCAGTTCTCGAAGCGTTGAGTCCTGCGGCAAACGCCGCCGGATCGCGAAAAGCCGCCGCCGCGCGGCTTTTCGCTTTTTTGGCGGTTGCGCGGGTATTCTTGGAAAGAACATATTATTCAATGGAGTAGTCCATGATACGGGTGGGCGTGGTAGGCGGGACCGGGTACACGGGCGTGGAGTTGCTGCGGTTGCTGGCGCAGCATCCGTCGGTCGAGCTGTCGGCAATAACCTCGCGCGGCGATGCGGGCGTTCCGGTTGCGGACATGTTTCCCAGTTTGCGCGGACGAGTCGGGCTTCGATTCGTCGATCCGGCCAACGCGTCGCTGCACGACTGTGATTTGGTGTACTTCGCCACGCCCAACGGAATTGCGATGCAGCAAGCCGTCGCCTTGCTGGATCGGGGCGCGCGGGTTATCGACCTTGCGGCGGATTTCCGGATCAAGGATGTGGAGCAGTGGCAGAAATGGTACGGCATGACGCACGCGGCGCCGCACTTGGTGGGTGAAGCGGTGTACGGTTTGCCGGAAATGAACCGCGAAAGCATCAGAGCCGCAAGGCTGGTTGCCAACCCCGGCTGTTATCCGACCGCCACGCAACTCGGTTTCCTGCCGCTGGTCGAGACGGGCATGGTCGACACCGATCACCTGATTGCCGACGCGAAGTCCGGCGTGTCCGGCGCAGGGCGCAAGGCGGAAGTGCATACGCTATTCGCCGAAGCGTCGGACAACTTCAAGGCCTATGGCGTCACGGGTCATCGCCACCTGCCGGAAATCCGGCAGGGATTGTCGCAGATGGCGGGCAAAGCTGTTCGGCTGACGTTCGTCCCGCATCTGACGCCGTTGATTCGCGGCATCCACGCGACGCTCTATGCCCGTCTGCTCGCTTCGGAAGCGGTCGATC
>WBZP01001668.1_pt2 | contig 25002 bp, 27 predicted proteins | sample 5204301 | NCBI WGS metagenome assembly WBZP01 (sample SAMN12412401, study PRJNA552823) | activated sludge metagenome | isolation source: activated sludge from nitrification reactor of wastewater treatment plant... | place: USA: Pennsylvania | collected 2017 | reverse complement strand
GCTCAAGGCCGACATAGAAGGTGACTTTGGTGTCGGAGGGCGCCTTCTTTGCCTCCGCGATGGCGGAGTCCGCGACAGTCCAGTCGGAAGCGTCGGCCAGGGCCAAGGATGTGCACCCCCCGACGGACAGACCTACGACCACACTCAGTGCCAGCGCGGCGTGGCCAACTGGGCGGGTTGCGGAATGCCGATTCGCGCTCATGGTTCCTCCGAGGGATCGCACCGCCGAGCCTATGGATTGCGCATCGCCGATGCTCGGCCAGTTGACTCAAGTCCGTGCGGCCGCAGTGGGCGGACACGTGGTGATTCGCAGGCAACAAGGGCGCCTGCAACGGGGCGTGCGAACTCCCGTCACCAAGCTCGATGTCTCGTTCGAGAGGCTGCTGTTGTCAGGCGGAGTTCAGATGGTGCGTCCCGGTTGCTGCTGCGCGTCAGCCGTTCGCTGCGATGGAAGCGCGGTTGGAGGGACTACGCGCGGCGACGGCACAGGGACGGAGCGCCGGTCCGCTCTGATCATCAGGCGGTGCCAAGCCACCAAGATCACCAGGATCACGGCAAGCCAGATGGCGCTGATGGCAATCCATGTGCCCACGGCGATCACCCCTTCGACCGTACCTGTCCGACGCTAGCCGGGACCGTCCCGCTATGCGTGGATATCGGCGCAAATCATCGCGAGCCGGACAGGGTTGGTCCTTTCGGGTGGGGAAATCTGCCCGCACGGTTGCCAGAAGGTTCACTGCGTCAGCAGTCGAGAGGCTTGCCCGGTACTTCGCACAGGAGTGTCACACGGCTTCCCGAGCGAGGAGGGCTGCGCCCACCGCCCCACCGTAGTCCGACAACCGGCTGAGCACGATCGGCGGCGCGGCCGATGCCAGCGTTCGGCGTTCCATGGCCTGATCGACCGCCGCTCGGAACGGCTCACCCAGCCGGCGTGGCAGATCCCCACCCAGCACTATCCCGTCGATGTCCACGAAGTTGGCTGCCGACGCGAGGCCGGCCCCGAGCGCCTCCTGGGCGTCCTCGATCAGTTCGACTGCCAACGGATCGCGGGCCGCCATCGCCCGCGCCCATTCCTCGCTGGATATCGGATCGGATTCCTCGCCCGCTGTCCGGTCGAACAGGACCGTGCGGCGCCCGGCTCGGGCAAGTTCCCGGGCGGTGGTTTCCATGGCCGCGCGGCCGCAGTAGGCCTCCACACACCCGTGCCGGCCACACGCGCACAACCGTCCGTCGTACTTGACGACAGTGTGCCCGAACTCGCCGGCGGTGCCGCTGCCGTGCCACAACCTGCCGTCCACCACCAAACCCGCGCCGACTCCGGTGCCGAGGTAGACGCCGAGGAATGAGCGGAACCGATGGCCGCAGCCGGCCTCGATCTCGGCTGCCACCGTCAGACGCACATCGTTGTCCACGAACACCGGGCGTTGGACATGGTGCTGAACCCTGTCCGCGAGGGGAAATGACTGCGCCCATTCCGCGGGCGTCGCGGTGATGTCCAGGCACCCAGCGGAGTGGTCGGCCATGGTCGGGCAGCCGATGCCGACGGCACGGACATGGGTGGGGTCGCATCGAGATGCCTCGACTGCCGCGTTGACCGAGGCGGCTATCGCGATCGGCATCTGGTCGGCGGCGTCACGGCTCGGGTTCGGACGCCGATGGGCGCCGAGCACGCCACCTGAGGCATCGGCGATCACCGCGTCGATCCCCATTCCGCCCAGATCGACCCCTGCGTACAGCTGAGACATCGTGGCTCCTTGGCTCGCGCCGACCTACCCTGCGGCCATGCTGGTGCATCACTGTGTCCCCCCCGTCTCGCACACGTTGCGCCGGAGTTACGGATGGGGCCGACCGTGCGTCTCAGCGAGGCGGGCACTTCCTGTCGTGTGCAACGGCCTGAGGAGGCGGAGCGCACCCAAGCCTGGGCCAAGTCCCACCGAGTCGAGCAGGGGGCTGTTCAGTGGAAAGACGTCAGGTAGGTCACCGTGTGGGGGTCGGTCCTACCACCGAAGAACTCCGCCAGCGCCCGCTCGAAGTGCGGTTCATCGGGGTCGATCAGGTGGAACAGGGTCATCGACGACCGGAACTTGGTGCGGTCGATGTGTCCGAATACCTGGGTGGCGTCGCGCACCCCGCTGTCCAGCACAAGGCTGGTGCATCGTCGCAATCGCTCGCCCAGGACTGGATGGGACAGGTACGCCCTGGCCTCGTCCGCGGATGTGATCGCGAAATGATGTGACGTCGGGGTATGCCCCAGATCCACTTGCGGGAACACGAACCACATCCAGTGGCCCCGCTTGTGGCCCGTGGCCAGTTGCGATGTGATGTCGTCCCAGTCCATACCCGGATGCTGCGGGTCGTTGCCGTCCTGCGCGTCGATGAAGCGCTGCAGATCGAAGGGGTCATCGATCATGCGCAGTCCTGCCTTTCGAGGGCGGCATCCAATGCGGCAGAGACGTGCAGCGCGGTCGACGCGAACAAGGGAACCGGGGAGTCCGAAGCGTCGACGAGAAGCTCCAGTTCGGTGCAGGCCAGTGCGATGCCATCTGCCCCCCCGGCATGCAGGTCGCCCATGATCCGTCGCACGTGTGCACGGGCGGTATCGCTGTATCGGCCCACCACCAACTCATCGAAGATGATTTTGTCCACCAACTCCTGGTCGATGGGGTCAGGCACTTTGCTCGTGATGCCATGGTGGGCGAGCCGATCGGCGTAGAACGGCCGTGACATCGTGAACCGGGTACCCAGCAGGCCCAGCGTGTGGCAACCGGAGCCTGAGGCGGCATCGGCCATGACATCGGCGATGTGCAGCAAGGGGACGTCCAGGCCGTCCTGGATCTGGTCCGCCACCATGTGGACGGTATTGGTGGCAAGGAGCACCAGCTCCGCCCCTTGATTCTGCAGAGCAAGGGCCTCGGCGGTGATGAGTCCGGCCACGACGTCCCAATCATCGGCCTGGAACAGGGCCTCGACGTCGGCGAAGTCCACCGAGCGAAGGATCAGATCAGCCGAGTGGAGACCGCCCAAGCGGTCGCGGGCACCCTGGTTGAGCAAGCGGTAGTACAGAGCGCTGCTCTCCCAGCTCATTCCCCCCAGGACACCGATCCGCCGCACGCCGATCACGCTAGCGGATGCCACCTGCCGGTCTGTGGCTGGGCGAAGCGTCAGTGCTCGCCCCCGACGTCGTAGTTGAAGGCCTCCCACACGACGTCCGCACCCCGCTGGCGGTGGCGGGCGAAGTCGTGCAACAGCGTTGTGCCGACGGAGCGGATGTCATGGACAAGATCGCGGGATGTGATGGGGGTCTCGACCAGTTCGGCTGTCGACATCAGTCGCACGCGGAGGCGATCGTGGTCGCGCTGCAACCGGATCACGTGCGAGGTGAGATGGGGCTGCGTGCGCACGATGTCGGCGTGGAAGGAATCGGGGCCCTCGTGGACTCGGATGTGGTTGTCGAAGGCGTCGATCAGGTCCTGCAGTCGCTGCCGTACTCCGTCGAGCCAGACGCCGGGATCGGCGTTGACCGGGCGCGCCATGGCGGCCTCCAGGGCGTTCATGGTGCGCTTGAGTTCGCTGCGGTGATGCTTCAGTTCACCCAACTGCTCGGTCGAGTCACGGAGATCGACCCCTTCGGTGCGGGGATCTGGCAAGGTCCCCGTCATTTTGTCCGGGGCCTGACCGGCCCGTGCGGACTCCACGACCCCTGCGGTAATGTTCGTCGCCGCCGACGAGGTGTTCGTCATGATGGTCACCCCCAAGGTTCTCTCCTGACCGACGCTACTCCCAGTGCTCGCCCAGGCCAGATCATCGTGTCCCCTGAGCGCATAAATCAGGACTTTGGTCCCGACCACAAACCGGGGGCGGAGGCTCAGGAACTGGCGTATCCACGCCCCCGTTCCCCACAGTGACCCCCGGTTTGCAGTCAGGTGGCTGCCGGCAGTCGGACCGTGATGGCCAGTCCACCCTCGGCTCGCGGGGTGATGTCGAGTTCGCCACGGTGGCTCTTGACCACGGCGGCCGCGATCGACAGGCCCAGCCCGTGGCCCTGACCCACCCGGTCCCGTCCTCGGCTGAAGGGCTGCAGGAGTCCGGCGACCTCATGCTCGGCCACCACCGGGCCGCTGTTGCTCACCGTCAGAATGGCACGGAGCCCGGCGGGGACGTCGGTCCCCGGCGTGCGTGATCCGACCAGGCCGGTCGAGTCCCCGTCGGCGGAGTCCGCGGTGACGGTGGTCACCTGTACCCAGCCGCCGGATTCGTTGTGCTGCACCGCATTCCCGATGAGGTTGACGACAAGTCGATCGAGCAGGCCGGCCGACCCCACCGTCCTTGCCGGGAGCAGTTCGGTGGACACGGTGACTCCGCCATGGGGTATCACTGCCAGCGCGTGCTGGACGAGGTCGGCTAGATCCACCCGGTCGGTCTCGGTGACCGGCTTCTCGCCCCGGGTCATGGTCAGGAGGTCGTCGACAAGTCGCTCGTGCCTCTCGTTGATCGTGAGTAGCAGACCGCTGACCCGCTTCAGGTCGGCCGACGCGTCCGGGTCGCCTGCCTCCACCTCGAGCAGGGTCCGCTGCACCGCGAGGGGCGTGCGCAACTCGTGGGATGCGTTTGCGACGAACCGCGACTGACTGTCGAAGGACTGGTCCAGGCGCGCAAGCATCGCATCCACGCTGTCAGCAAGGTCACGGACCTCCGTGGGGCCTTCGGTCAAGCTCACCCGCTGGTGCAAAGAGGTGTCCGACACCTGTCGGGCCGTGTCGGTGATCTGTTCCAACGGGCGCAAGGCTCGACCTGCCAACAGCCAGCCGACCAGTGTGGCAAGTGCGATCGATGCAACAAGCGCAACTGTTGACTGGATGATCAGCGATGTCAGAGTGGCGCTGCGCTGCCGCTCCAACTCCGCCACTATCCGGTCGACGACGTCTTGGGTCACCTGCCCGGTCACCGGAATCCTGTCGCCGAACGCGGCAACACTGGGCAGGGGTTGGTCGAGGCTGTCGTCGACCACGACGTATGACACCAGCACAACTGCCAGTCCGGCGATCGAGAACACCGCGGCGAACAGGGCCGTGAGTCTGGTCCGCAGCGACCAACTGCCCGGCCGCACAGTGCTCATGGGGAACCATCCCGGAAGCTGAGTCGGTAACCGATTCCGGTCACAGTAGACACCACCGGCGGATCGCCGAGTTTGCGGCGCAGTGTCATCACGGTGACCCGGACGACGTTGGTGAAGGGGTCGGTGTTGGCGTCCCACACGCTTTCGAGCAACTGCTCGGTAGACACGACCGACCCAGGGTCCCGCATCAACTCATGCAGCACCCCGAACTCCTTCTTGGTCAGTGACACGTACTGGTTGTCGCGGAACACTTCGAGTCTTTGCGGGTCGAGCGTGATCGAGTCGAATGTCAGCACCGGTGGCGTGGCCGGGTTCGACCGGCGCGCCAGCGCGTGGGTACGGGCCAGTAGCTCGGCGAACACGAAAGGTTTGGGCAGGTAATCGTCAGCTCCCAGCGTCAGACCGTGCACCTTGTCGATCACATCACCGGACGCCGTGAGCATCAGAGTTCGAGTACCGGGATGCCGGCTGACGATGTGTTTGCACACGTCATCACCGTGGATCCTGGGCAGATCGCGATCCAGCAGTACGACGTCGTAGTCGTTGGTGTCGACGGCCTCGATCGCGGCGGCGCCGTCGGCAGCGATGTCGACGGCGAACGACTGCCTGCGAAGTCCTTTCGCGATCGACGACGCCAGCAACGGCTCATCTTCCACAACCAGGATCCTCATGCCCCTATGGTGCCCCGCCGTGGCATAAGGGCCGCGTGAGTTCGGGAGTTGATGCCCGCCTTACGCTGCTGCAGGCACAGTCGTGTCATGACCCACCCATCTGGAGGCAACGCCATGACCCAGACCCTTCCATCGACGACGTCCACAACTGCCCGCCGCACCACCCGCATGGCCATCGCCGGTTCCCTGATGGGGCTGGTGGCATTGGCTGGCTGTTCCACCAGCAGTGATACCGGTGTCGCAACTGCCGGTGGGGGCGGTGTCTCGACGGTCCAGCCTTCCGAGTCCCCCGCGGCCTCACTGAGCGCCGAGGACCAGCGCCTGCAGTTCGTCGGGTGTTTGCGCGACAACGGCGTGGACATCCCCGACGACGCCCTGAACCAGGGCCCCGGGGCTATTGACCTGCAGTCCCAAGAGGTGCAGGACGCGCTCAAGGCTTGCGAGAGCAAGTTGCCGAACATGGGCGGCGAAGGACCGGGCGGCGCCATGAGTGAGGCTCAACAGTCCCAGTTCATCGCGCTTGCCGAATGCATGCGCGATGAGGGGATCGACTTCCCCGACCCCAAGTTCGATGCCAACGGCAACCTGGATCTCGGTGCGCTCACCAGCAGCGGGATCAACCCTTCAGACCCCAAGGTCCAGGCCGCCCTGCAGGCCTGCAGCAAGAAGGTCGACTTCCAGTTCCCCGGCGGGGGCAACTGACGATGCGACGTCGCACGAAACGGATCGCTGCGACCGCCGCCGGAGCAGTGGCCGTGGTGATCGTGGTCGGTTCGGTGGTCGTTTCGCGTGGCTCGGCGGAGCCCGAACAGTCCGATTCGGCCACCCTCGCAACCTCGACCGCACAGGTCGAACGCCGGACCTTGGTGGCTGCAGAGACCCGAGACGGGACAGTCGGGTTCGCCGACGAGACGACCCTCAGGACCCAGGCGCAGGGCGTCCTGACCTCCCTGGCCGGGGCAGGGTCGACCCAGAGGCGCGGTGACGTCCTTTACCGCGTCAATCAGAACCCCACGGTGTTGCTGTACGGCGAGATCCCGGCGTACCGGGCGATGGCCGAGGGTATGGCCGGTCGCGATATCAAGCAGCTGGAGATGAACCTGAAGACCCTCGGATACAAGGGCTTCACAATCGATCGGTCCTTCACCTACGCAACCGCTGAGGCAGTGCGCAAGTGGCAGGACGAACTGGGCGTCGCTCAGACCGGCTCTGTGGGCGTCGGTGACGTGAGCTTCCAACCCACCGCTGTCCGCATGGGCGCGGCAGCGGCAGACATCGGTCAGAATCTTCAACCGGGCGCCGCAGTCGCGGAGATCTCCAGTGCGGACGAAGCTGTCACCGTGACACTCGACGACGGCGACCAGGACCTCGCCGTGGTCGGGGATCCTGTCCGTGTGGACACCGGCTCTTCCGAGGCACGCGGAAGGGTGAGTGCGGTCGACGCGATATCCACGGCGTCTCAGGACGGGTCGAGCACCACGACATACGAAGTCACCGTGACCTTGGCCGACGCGGACACCAGCGCCATCAAGGGCTTGCCCGAAGGAGCGACGGTCGACGTGGACTTCGCCTCCGAAACGGTCACAGACGCATTGGCGGTTCCGGTCAAGGCGCTGTTGGCTCTGGCCGAAGGCGGCAGCGGAGTCGAGATCGTCGGGGCAGGTGGCAACACGATCGTGGCGGTGGACACCGGGACCTACGCCGATGGTTGGGTCGAGATCACCACTGATCAACTGGCCGAGGGTGATCAGGTCGTGGTCGCGCCATGAGCGCGGTCCTGCAGGTCGAGAACGCCGTTCGGGAGTACGAAGGGACCCCTCCGGTGAGGGCCTTGAACGATGTCACGCTGACGATAGACGCCGGCGAACTGGTAGCGATCGTGGGCCGATCCGGGTCTGGAAAGTCGACGCTCATGCATCTGGCGGGAGCGCTCGACACCCCGACCGCCGGAACCGTCCGGGTCGCGGGCCATGACTTGGCGTCTCTCACCGATCCCCAACGGTCTGCGCTGCGTGCCAATCACGTCGGGTTCGTGTTCCAGCAGTTCTTCTTGGACCCGCACCGGTCAGCCATGGACAACGTCGCCGATGGCCTCCTGTACGCAGGAGTCCATCGGTCGCGGCGCCGGGAACTGGCAGCCGCGGCGTTGGAGCGTGTGCAACTCGGGCACCGGCTTGAGCACAAGCCCGGCGAGATGTCGGGTGGCGAGCGCCAACGGGTGGCGGTCGCGCGTGCCGTGGCAGGTTCTCCGGAACTGCTGCTGGCCGACGAACCTACGGGGAACCTCGACCAAGCCAGTGGCATCGCGGTGATGGGTCTGCTTCGCGAACTGCAGGAATCCGGCACGGCTGTGGTCGTCGTGACCCACGACCGCGAGATCGCGGCGTCCCTGCCGCGCCGTATCGAACTGTCGGACGGCAAGGTCATCGGCGATGCGAAGGGCCAAGCGGTATGAGCGCCGCCATATCCCAGACCGGCCCATCCAGTCCCGACCCCGCCGAACTGACACCCGCCAGACTGTCGTTGAGCGATCGGTACGGGGTGGCGGTCAGTGGCATGGTCGGACGCCCACTGCGGGTCGTGTTGTCGGCGCTGGGTATCGCGTTGGGCATAGCCGCGCTGGTGGCAGTCGTCGGGTTGTCATCATCCAGTAAGGAGGCCATCAACCAGCAACTGGACTCGTTGGGCACCAACCTTCTCACCGTGACTGCCGGGCAGTCGATCTTCGGCGAGGACTCCCAACTGCCGCTGGAGTCGGAGTCGATGGTCCGGCGAATAGGGCCCGTCACAGAGGTGTCCAGCACGGGCGACGTCGATGCCAACGTCTATCGCAACGCCCAGATCGACGAACTGGAGACCAACGGCATCAGCGTCTTGGCGGCGCGAACTGATCTTCTGGATGTGCTGCGCGGCGGTATGGCGGCCGGCTCCTGGCTCAACGACGCGACTGCGGCTCAACCTGCGGTGGTGCTGGGCAGCAAAGCAGCCGAGCGGCTCGGACTCACGGCGACCGATGTCGATGGGTCCATCGCGATCCAGGTCGGAGATCAGATGTTCACCGTCGTCGGGATCATGAAGCCGAACGCTCTCGTGGATTCCTTGGACAACGCGGCGCTGGTGGGCTGGCCGGCGGCGGAGTACGGACTCGGTTTCGACGGGCACCCAACGGCTATCTACGAGCGCTCCGAAGAGTCGCAGGTGGAGGCAGTCTCCAACGTCCTTCCGGCGACGGCGAATCCGGAGAACCCCGAAGAGGTGGATGTGTCGCGTCCGTCAGATGCCCTGGCGGCCAAGGCCGCAACGGACACCACACTGACGGGACTGTTGCTGGGTCTGGGTGCGGTGTCGCTGCTGGTCGGCGGGGTCGGTGTTGCCAACACCATGGTCATCGCAGTGCTGGAACGTCGTCAGGAGATCGGGCTGCGCCGTGCGCTGGGCGCAACGCGGCGGCAGATCAAGGGTCAGTTCATCAGCGAAAGCGTGCTGTTGTCGCTGGTCGGTGGACTCGCAGGTGTCGCTATCGGTTGCATCGTGGTGATCGGTTACGCGCTGAGCCAGGGGTGGCCAGTGTCCATCCCGCCGTGGGCCGTGGCGGCCGGACTCGGCAGCACCGTTGTGGTCGGTGTCATCGCCGGGCTGTTCCCCGCCTCACGCGCAGCCAAGGTGGATCCGGCTCAGGCCCTGGCGTCGGCCTGACCGTCCTGCGTCATACGCAGGCCGGGCGGTGCTGCGGTGGCTGCCTTAGGGTGGCGGAATGGATATCCAGAAGGCCCTCGAATACGCGGCACCCATCGGCAAGGGCGTGCTCGCCACCATCAAGTCCGACGGGCGGCCGCAGTTGTCCAACATCATGTTCGCGGTCGGTGCCGATGGGGTGATCCGCATCTCCGTGACAGATTCCCGCGCCAAGACCGCCAACATGCGCCGCGACCCCCGAGTCTCCCTTCACGTGACGGCTCCGGACTTCTGGTCGTACGCGGTGATCGAGGGCGATGTCGAACTCACTCCTGTGGCCACCTCGACGGACGATGCCACGGTGACGGAACTGGTCGACACGTACCGGGAGATGGTGGGCGAACACAAAGACTGGGACGAGTACCGCCGGTCGATGGTGGCCGACGGCCGGCTCGTGGCACGAGTTCGGCCCACCCGCGCCTACGGCATGATCCCCTGATCCATGCGGGTCAACCACCTTGGTCAACCCCTCGGCGATCCGGTCCCACAGTGGACGCCCCCGCCCTCGCCGCCACGTTCCGAAATGATGGGCCGTTACTGCGGCGTCGTGCCGTTGTCGGCAGATCATTCCCCGGACCTGTGGCAGGCGTTCGCTGCCGATCGCCTGGGCCGTGACTGGACCTACCTGCCCTACGGTCCATTCCCGGATCCCGACCGGTTCGGGGATTGGGTTGTTGCTTCCGCAAGTCGCGGCGATACCCATTTCTACGCCATCACAGTGGACGACGCGGCGGTCGGAGTGGCTTCGTTTCTGCGGATCGCCCCAGACGAGGGTTCGCTCGAGGTCGGGCATCTTCATTTCTCACCACAGCTGCAAGGCACGACGGCAGCGACCGAGGCGATGTACCTGATGATGCGACGTGCATTCGAGACGGGATATCGGCGTTACGAGTGGAAGTGCAACGCCCTGAACGAGGCGTCGCGCGCGGCGGCGCAGCGCCTCGGGTTCTCCTTCGAGGGGGTGTTCCGCAACGCAGTGGTGGTCAAGGGACACAATCGCGACACTGCCTGGTTCGCTTGCGTCGACTCGGAATGGCCGCGCTTGGCAGCGGTCTACGAGCGGTGGCTCGACCCAGCCAATTTCGACGAGAACGGGCGGCAATCAACGTCTCTGTCCGACCTGACCGAACCGATCCTGGTTTCCCGGGGTTGAGGGCGCCGGGGCCGTTAGCCTGACGGGCAACGGAGTAGGGAGCAGATCATGAGCAGGGTGCTGTGTTTCGGTGACTCCTTGACGTGGGGATACGACGCGGACTCCGGCGGCCGGTTCCCCCAGGCGGAATGCTGGCCGGCTGTGATGGGCGGTCTCCTCGGCGGTGATGTGACCGTGCTGGTCGAAGGACTACCGGGACGCACGACAGTGGTCGACTCGCCCTTTGCTCCGGGCCGCAGTGGGTCGCAGATGCTCGGACCTCTGCTGGAATCACACGCGCCGTTGGACCTCGTGATCATCATGCTCGGCACCAACGATCTGCAGCAACCGCTCGGACTCTCAGCGCGGCACGCGGCTTCAGGGTTATGGACGCTGATCGATATCTCGCTGCGCAGCGCGGCGGGTCCCGCCGCCGACTCACCCCAGGTACTGGTGGTCTCGCCGCCGCATCTGGAGGACCCCCGCGGGTTCATGGGGGTGTTCTACGAAGGCCGCGAGGTGGAGTCGAGGGAACTCGCCCGGCACTATGTGCGCATCGCGGAGCGGGCGGGGGTGGCATTCTTCGACGCCTCCGACGTGTGCCGGCCGGGGGTCGCCGACGGTGTTCACCTGGACCTGACCGGTCACGCGGCGCTGGGCGTCGCGCTGGCGGGCGCGGTTCGCCCGCTCATGCGCGGACGCTGAGTCCCGCCGCGCCAAGCAGACAGGAAAGACGGCGACCGTCTGGGGCAAGGAGTGGCACGTCAAGAAGCGGCCCTTCACGACCTGCTCATCGAGCGCGAACGGCTGATCATTCGTCGGGGGTCCGCTGATCCCTGTGCTCGGGAGCCTGCGGACCGAGGATGGTCGTGTCCTGTGTGGAACGGTCCGGCGACTCGATGACGACCGTGTCCGCCGGTGCCGTGGCCTCATCCCCGGCCACCGGATCGGCGCGGACGGAGATGTCGGAGGTCGGCGTGTCGGTCGAGCCTACGCCGGCCGGCGGGGCCGACCAGTCTGAGACAGCGACGGACTCGCCGCCGGTGGCCGCATAGGTCTCGGACTCGACCGGCGCGTACTGGAGCGGTGCCATGGTGTTGTCGCTGCGCTGCTGGGCGGTGACGGCGCCGACCACCCCGGCGACGCCGAGGCCCACCAGCATCAAGGGCATCGCGATCTGCAGGCTGGGGATCGCGTCAGTCAGATCCCCGGCGACATAGGCAAGGGCCACGATCAGGAATACGACGCCCAGCAACAGGCTCAAGAGGTCGAGGGGATGGCGCTTCATCGGGAGTTCTCCTTGGTCTTCTTCTGTGAGTCCTGCGAGTTCTGGGGGGACTTGTTCGTGTCCTTCGCCGAGTTCGGCGGGGTGGTCGGTGACGGTGTGAGCGTGGGTGTTTCGTCGCCAGTACCGGCCTCGACCGGCCGCTGGCGGATGTCGATCTCGCCGACCGTGACCCGCAGCACCAGCGTCACCTCGCCTTCGGCGTCACCGCCCGCTGTGGGCGCCAGTGCGTCGGAGTACCGAGCGGTGGGAGACGAGGACCTTACGCTCACGCCGTTCACGGTGATGTCGCCAGTCGACGCCGTGGCATCGACCTGGACCTGCCACGTGTCCGGCACGATCACCAGCAGTTGGCCCAACCCCACTTCTGCGGTCACAGTGTCGCCCTTGCCGGGTTGGTCAGAGCGGGACCTCGCCCAGGGGCGCAGGTCCAGAGTGGCCTCGCCGACCCCCAGACGTTCGGTTGTGGCAGACGTCGGGGTCCAGACATAGGAGCCCATGCTCGAGTCGATCGACAGAGGCAGGATCGACACGACTTGCCCGACCAGTCCGAGTAGCAATGCGAGTGGCAGCGCCACGATCACCAGCCACTTGGCGCGCCCCCGGAAGGCGCCGATCACCATGCCTATCGCCAGCACGCCGAGCACGGCGGCGAGCCCGCCGACGATGCCGATGGGGCTGATGCCGATAGCGGCTGCAGCTGCGAGTCCGGCACCCACGACCAGGGCGGCGCACACGGTGATCAGACCGAGATAGGAGCGTTCCCGCGGAGGTGGCGGGGTCACACCGGGCCCGGTACCGGGCGCGTACCCGGTGCCGCCATAGGCGAATCCGGTAGGTGGCGGGTAACTCAAGCCCGTGTCCAGCCGCGCGACGTCGGCCGTCATCGGATCCGTGACAGGGCTGGGTGTGTCAGCTGAGCGGTCGTGCCGCTGGTACAGCCAGACTGCGAGACCCACCAGGAATGCGCCGACGACGACGCCTGCGAGTCCGCCCAGTTGTCCGAACCATCCGAGAAGAGCCGCCACCGCACCGACACCGAGCAGAACGCCGATGATCAGTGGGACGACGGACCGCGTCAAAGCGTTGGACGAGGTGTCCTGATCCGTCGGCAGCAGCAGCCACAGGGCCAGATACACCAGAAGTCCGACTCCGGACACCAGAATGCCGACCACGAACACCACGCGGAGTACAACCGGGTCGATTCCGTACCGGCGCCCGATTCCGCCGCATACGCCGCCGATCAGTCGGTCGGAAGTGCTGCGCCGCAGAGGCGTCAACGGTTGTCGAGACGGGGTGGGCGGGGGAACCACTTGGGTGTCACTCGTGCTCATGGCTTCACGATGCCCGCTTCGGGGCCCTGGCCGCATCAGGTGGCAACCCTGACCAGACCCTGAGACCCCACTGACGGATATCAGGGTTCTACCCTGATCCATGTCTGCGGGTTCCCCGGGATACTGGATGCATGCCTGCCTCAGTTGCTCCTGCCCGCGCCATGCGCGAGCCGCGGGGTCGCTGGATCGCCGGTGTCTGCACGGGACTGGCGGCACACCTGAGTTGGCCGCTGCCCTTGGTGCGGATGGGCTTCCTGGTGCTGGCCATTGCGAACGGATTGGGCATCATCTTGTACCTGGCGCTGTGGGCGGTCCTTCCGCTGAGGCGTGAGGGCGAAGAGCCCGAGGCTCGCGAGGCGGATGTCCTTCGGATGCTGGCGTTCGGCGCAGTGATCGTGGCCTTGGGCGCGCTGGTCTATGCCTGGGGCTGGGGTACCTTCCGTGCCTCCGTCGCCCCGGTGCTCGTCGTCGGACTCGGTGTCGCGCTGCTCTGGCAGCAAGCAGGGCGACCCTTGGGGCGGTCGCCCGGTTACCAATGGTTCGCTGCCATTGTCGGCATCGTGCTGGTGGCCTTCGGGATGGGCCTGGTCATCGTCGGCCAGGTCGGATGGCAACAGGGCATCCAGGCCGTGTCGATCATGCTGCTCGTCATCGGGGGCCTCGCACTGCTGGCTTCACCCTGGCTCGTGCGCACATACCGGGACTTGGTCAACGAACGCAGTGCGCGCATCCGGGAGCAGGAGCGCACCGAGATAGCCACCAAGGTGCACGACTCGGTGTTGCAGACCCTGACTCTCGTCCAGCGCAACAGTGACGACCCGGCCGAGGTGCGCCGATTGGCGCGGGCCGAGGAACGCCGGCTGCGCTCGTGGTTGTATGAGCCGATCGGCCCCGCCCACCAGACGCTCTCCGCTGCACTGGAGGGAGCCGGTGCGAGGGTCGAAGACGAATACGGAGTCTGTGTGGATGTGGTTGTCGTGGGAGATGCTCCCCTGACCGCGACGGTTGCGGCGTTGGTCGGAGCGGGGACAGAGGCCATGGTGAACGCCGCCAAGCACTCCGGCGATCAGGCTCAGATCAGTGTCTACTGCGAGGTGTCCCACGATGCCGCAGAGGTCTTCGTCCGCGACCGGGGTCCCGGTTTCGATCCGACTGCGGTTCCAGCGGACCGGCAGGGGATCCGAGAGTCGATCGAGGGGCGCATGGCCCGAGCGGGCGGCTCTGCTGAGATCGGCACAGGTGCGAACGGCACCGAGTGGCGCTTGGCGGTGGGACTGTCATGAGTCTGCGTCTGGTGATTGTCGACGACCACGCGTTGATCCGCTCGGGGATCCGCGCCGGGCTGCCGGAGGACATCGACGTGGTCGGCGAGGCCGAGGACGTCTCCCATGCCGTGGCAGTAGTCCGGGAGATGGCGCCCGACGTCGTCCTGCTCGACGTGCACCTGCCAGGAGGCAATGCGCAGCAGGTGCTGACTGAGTGTGCGGACCTGCTGGACCGAGTCCGATTCTTGGCGCTGTCGGTGTCCGACGCGGCCGAGGATGTGATCTCGGTCGTTCGACTGGGAGCTCGCGGATATGTCACCAAGACGATCACTGCCGATGAGTTGGCTGACGCCGTGCGGCGAGTGGCGGCCGGGGACGCCGTCTTCAGCCCGCGGCTCGCCGGTTTCGTCCTCGATGCTTTCCGGGGCGCTCCGCCGGACCCCGACGACGAGCTCAACCAACTGACCGACCGGGAGAAGGAGGTCATGCGGCTGATAGCGCGCGGCTACACCTATCGCGAGGTGGCCAATGAGCTGTTCGTCAGTGTCAAGACAGTGGAGACGCACATGTCGTCGGTGCTCCGGAAACTCCAACTGTCCAACCGGCACGAACTGACCCGCTGGGCACAGGCGCGCCGGGTCATCTGATCGGTGACCGCACTCATTCGACACGGACTCTTGTTTACAAAAGTGCCCTGTGTGTAAACTCCGGGTACCCGATCCCAGGAGGTCCAGTGAGTGCTGCCGATGCCGTCGCGCCCGCCGTCGCTTGGACCGACCGCAAGCGGTACCTGTGGTTGTTCGGCCTCCTTGTGCCGACGTTCCCGTTCATGGGTGGCGCTCTGGCATGGCTGACGGGCTGGTCTGTGTTCTGGTACATCGGCCCGGTGCTGCTTTTCGTGATCATCCCTGCCATCGACGTCGTGGCCGGCCTGGACCGATCGAATCCGCCCGACGAGTTGATCAAGACCCTCGAAGAGGATCGTTACTACCGCTGGATCACGTACCTGTACCTACCGTTGCAGTATGTGGCGCTCGTGTGGTCCTGCTGGCTGTGGGCCGGGGATTCGCTCACCGTGTCCGCCAAGATCGGTCTGGCTCTGACTGTCGGCACTGTGGCCGGGATCGGTATCAACACCGCGCACGAACTGGGGCACAAGAAGGAGAAGTACGAGCGCTGGCTGGCCAAGATCGCGCTGGCACAGTCGTTCTACGGGCACTTCTACATCGAGCACAACCGAGGACATCACGTGCGGGTGGCGACGCCCGACGATCCCGCGAGCAGTCGGATCGGCGAGAGTGTCTATGCGTTCCTGCCACGCACGATCATCGGTAGCTTCCGCAGTGCGTGGCGCATCGAACAGCCGCGGTTCAAGCGCCGCGACGAGAGCCACTGGTCGATTCGCAACGATGTGCTCAACGCGTGGCTGATGTCCCTGGTGCTGTGGGCGGCGCTGCTGGTCGCCTTCGGCATCGGCATCCTGCCGTACCTCCTCCTGCAGGCGCTGGTCGGCATCGTGCTGCTCGAGATCGTGAACTACCTGGAGCACTACGGCATGTTGCGCCAGCGTGAGAAGTCGGGCCGGTGGGAGCGGGTGCGCCCCAGCCACAGCTGGAACAGCAACAACATCGCCACCAACGTGTTGCTGTATCACCTTCAACGGCACAGTGATCACCACGCCAATCCGACACGCCGCTACCAGGCGCTGCGCGATGACGAGGATGCCCCCGTACTTCCCACCGGCTACGCGGGAATGATCGTGCTCGCGCTGGTACCACCGCTGTGGCGGCGCGTGATGGATCAACGGGTTGTGGAGCACTTCGACGGCGACGTGACCCTGGCCAATATCCAGCCGTCCAAGCGTGAGAAGGTGCTGCGCGACTACGGGGTTCCCGTGGCAGAGTCGGTGGCATGAGCAAGTACCAGTGCGACAGTTGCGAGTACCTGTTCGACGAGTCGGTCGGTGACGAACGCGAAGGGTTTCCGGCGGGCACATTGTGGACCGACGTCCCTGACGATTGGTGCTGCCCGGACTGCGGCGTGCGCGAGAAGGTCGACTTCATCGAGGTCGGAACCGACACCTGAGGGCCCCGCCGGCCGGTGTCGGCCATGACGACCCAACTGCTCAGCCGCCATCAACCCGGGCGCCGGACTAGGCTCACCGTGTTGAAGCTTCGGCACCCTTTGAGAGGTAGCGCCATGCGCGATTCCAGGCCCCGGCAACTGTCCATCCTGGTCGGGGGATGTGCGGGCGCCTTGCTGCTGGCGGCAGTAGCCGCCGCACCCGGCTCGGCGCAGGCACCCGCGATGCCAACCACCATCCAGGTGACGTCGCTGGCAGATTCCGGTGCCGGATCTCTGCGCGAGGCACTCACCATGGCCAACGCTGCAGCCGGCGGGACGGCGATCCACTTCACAGTGGCCGGCCGGATCACGTTGGCGTCACCGCTACCGGCGGTCAGCAAGCAGATGATCATCGATGGCACGACGGCGCCCGGCTATGCGGCCGGTGGAGCCCCCGTAGTCACGGTGAATGCAGCCGGCAAGTCCGGGCTTGTGTTCAGCGTTGGGTCCGACAGCTCGCAACTTCTGGGACTTGCCGTAACCAGGGCTTCGGGCAACGGCATCACGATCACGGCCCATTCGATCACCTTGAATGCCAACTACATCGGTATCACCCCCGCTGGATCGGCGGCCGGGAACTCGGGTGCAGGGATCTACCTGGCGCCGAGCTCAGCGCACAACGTGATCGGCTTGAACGAGTCCGGGGATTCGGGGGCCGTCAGCAATGTGATCTCTGGCAACGGTGGCGACGGCATCAGGTTGAAGGGATCGTCTTTCAACACCCTGGTGGCCAATCGGATCGGCACCAACCCAGCGGGGACCAGCGCGATCCCCAACAAGGGCAACGGTCTGGCGATCGTCCAGAACTCGAGCGCCAACACGATCGGTGGCACCGCCTACATCGACGCGGCTACGGGGGCGGTGAACGACCCCACCGGCGACAAGGGCACGGTGACCCCGGTCTTCGTGGTGCCTCCTTTGGGAAACCTGGTGTCGGGCAACGCCAAGAACGGCGTCAAGATCGCCAGCAACTCGCAGAAGAACATGCTCAATGGCAACTTCGTCGGTACCACCGCGAACGGCAACAGCCGCTTGAGTAACGGTTCGAACGGCGTGTGGATCACCGACGCCAACAACAACACGTTGCAGGGCTGTAAGTTCGTGGACAACCCCTTCATCTACTACAACGTCCTGAGCGGGAATGGTGGCAACGGTCTTCGGATCTCCGGCTCGGACAACACCTTGGTTCAGGCCAACTTCTTCGGGGTTGGAGCCAACAACACCTCGGTGGTGGCCAACAAGGGCGACGGCATCCTGGTCGACAAGGCAGCCACCAACACCCAGGTGGGCGGGGTCATCCCGCTCGGCAATGTATCCGCGGGCAACAAGAAGAACGGCATCGAAGTGCGCGGCAAGTCCAGCGGCTTCACAACTTTCAACACCTTCGGGGGCCTGCTCGCCTTCAAGGGAGCGGCGCCCAACAAGTTGAACGGTTTGCTGGTCAGCGCCACGGGCGGCGACATCTTGGTGCGCACCAATGTCATGTCGGGCAACAAGAAGAACGGGATCAAACTCGCGGGCAAGGCCACGGGCGTCACCGTCGATCCCAACATCGCCGGTCTGAATACCCGCGGCGACGGGCTGCTGCCAAACGGGGCCAACGGTGTGTTGGTCACGGACAAGGCCCATGGCAACGTCATCGGAGGCACGCTGAGGTCGGTCATCCTGCAGAACACCTTCTCGGGCAATGACGGCAAGGGTGTCGTCATCAATGACCACGCGCACCACAACAAGGTCTTCAACAGCTACATAGGCACCGACATCACTGGGGTCGATGCGTTGGGTAACGGCGGGGCCGGAGTCTTGATCGGCGGCAGAGCGAACAACAACAAGATCGGCTACGGCAAGTCCAAGACCTCCAAGTTGATCAGTGGCAACGACGGTGCCGGCGTGGTGCTGAAGGCCAAGACCCGCGACAACAAGGTGATCAACAACTACATCGGTCGCGGCAAAGCCGGCGAGTGCCTGGCAAACGGCGGACCCGCGGTCGTGGACTCGGGCTCCAACAAGGTGAGCGGGAACTCAACCTGTCTGCGCTGACTCCACCGCTGCCAGCAGGGCGTCGGCGGTGACGGCCAAATGGGCCGCCTGGGCCGCGACAGCAGTGGCCTCGGCCGTGATCGGCTGACCTGTCGACTGTGGCGGCGACCATGTGGGCGATGGATCGCCGCCCAGCCGCTCGGCACTGCGATCAAGCGCGACCACAGCCTGTGACGAGGGCCGCGAGACATCGACTCCCGGAGACGCGTGTTCGTGCAGCAGAAGCGCGTGGAACGACAGGGCAGTCAGGATCAGGTGCAGGCGTTGTGACGCCTCCGCCGCGGCCGTGAGCATCCGCGGATCGGTGGCCGGACGTGGCTCGAGCAGGGCCGCCCGCGCTTGGGGAAGCAGAATGGCCAGTTCATCACGGATGGTGTGCCCGGGTGGGATCATCTCCTCGGGAGTCGCACACTTCGGTTTGCCGAGGCCGGTGCAGACACCCCGACACCATGCAGCCAGGTCGGTCACCACATTGCCCAGCAAGGTGCTGGCGCCCCTGCTGCTCCACGTTGGCACGGCGAGCGCCACGGCGACCCCGATGAGTGTGCCGATCAGGGTGGCCACAATGCGCCACAAGTACAACGCGCCATCGGGGGAAAGTGCCTCGTCGAGAATCAGGATCGTGCCAGCCACTCCGAAGGAGGCCGCGATGTAGTTGCCTGTGAAGTATCGGAACGCTGTGGCCCCTAGCACGAACACCAAGAGCGTGATCGCCCACGGGACCCCGACCGCCGCGGACAACGCCAAAGGGACCAGCACCACCGCTGCCAGATTTCCTACCAATCGAGTCGCCGACCGGATCACAGTGAATGACCAGTCCGGCTTAACGATCAGGGCAACTGTCAGGGGTATCCAGAAAGAGTGCCCGATCTCCACCAGGAGAGCGGCGCACTGGGCGATCATGATGGCCGCTGCCAGCCGGACTCCATGCCGCAGGAGCGGGTTGCCCGGAGTCAGGGCCTTCCACATCGCCGCCATGTCACCCGTCGGCTTCGCCTGATCGTGCTCAGGATGTGCACGGTCGGTCGCATCGGGCTTGCCGCCAGAATCGAGCGCTCTCAGGAAACAGTTGACGCTGTCGTCGAGCCCTGCGATCGCCCGGCTCACGGCCTCATCGATGGGCCAAGGGTCCGTGGCCTCGAAGATGATCGGCTCCGGTGCCCGGTGCAGGGATTCGTCGAGGCGCTCGATGGTGCGCCGCAGCGCCTCTGTGGCCCGCAGGCGGTCAGCCCACCCGGGCTGTTTGAGTACGCGCCAGGCCACGATGCATCTGTGCAGATGAGCGGTGGCCGACAGCACGTTGTTCGCTGCGATCAGTTGCGCCGGGGCCACGCCGGATGCCGCCAGGGCTGCCTTCACGCGCTCGGAGTCCAGGCTCGCCCCCTGACTGCGCCACATGTCGATGCCGTCACCGGGCAACAACTGCTGCACCGACCTGATGCTGTTCGCCAGCAGTCGTCGTACCGATCTGGTCCTCTCGGCACGCCAGGTCATGAGCCACACAGTCGACTGGATCACTGCGCCGACCAAGAAGCATCTGGCGGCCGTCGCGGCCATCGCCGGTGCATCGGGAAGGCCCGCGAAGATGACACCGATCAGCATCGCGCCCATCGATGTGGCCATCGGCAACAGACCCGAGTTCGTCATCGTGCCGTGGATGAACGCGATTCCTCCAAGCAGCACCACAGTCCACCACGTGCCGCCCAGTGAGGCAGCGACGTAAGCCACCGCAGTCAGGACGATCACGTTCACCAGCAGCAGGCGCAGGAGTCGACCAAAAGGCAGTGCGGCCTCGATCAGGCCCATCTGAAGCGCTCCGAACGACGCGAACACCGCGGTGGCCAGGTTTCCGGTGGTCACACCCCACCCGAAGATCGCGGCCAGCACCAGGGCGCGGCGCAGCACCGCCAGCCAGTTCGTCGCCGGCCACTGGATCTGTATGCTGCCGCGACCGATCTGGGCCAGGGCCATGCGGAATCGGGAGGGGAGCTCCGTGGCGTTCACGTCGCCATGCAACCAGAGCACCGCCGGTCAGGTGTCCCTTTCGGGTACACCACGAAGTGTTGATCGGGTCGACGTTGCCGCTGTGGACGGATGCTCGATGCGATTCCCTCCGCAGCGGATCCGCGTCCGCGAAGGTTGGGCATAGTCGTGCCCGTCCGGACCGTGGATCACCACTGCGGACACCACTGCGATGTCCACCAGCGCCGGATCAGCCAAGCCCGTCAGGAGCGACCAGACGTCGCTCATCATGAGATCCCGGAGAAGGCGCGTGGCGGTCCACATATCTGCGCCCCCCAGCCCGGGGAACTCCTTCATCAGACGGGTCCGCACCAGCGACTGTTCGGGATCGTCGGGATCGATCGGATCCTGAGCCGACCCACCTGCGGCCGCCCAAGAGATGGCCGCAGCCACTGAGCCGCAGGCCGTGGTCGGCTCGTTGCGGCCTCGCCGCAGCGATTGGCCCACCGTGCCATCGGACAGGACCCCGATGTGTGGCAGCGCGAAGACCACGATCTCTGTCCGGCGTCCGGTCTGCGGTGCGTGTCCGATGACCGCGGCAGCGCCGGTGGCGCCGGCGAGTGGGAGCCCCGCCAGGCTGCTGAAGTCGAAAGCGCGGTGCCAATGGACGCGCACCTGGGCACGCAATGGAGCCAGGAACTCGTCGCGGCACGTCGCGGTGACAGCCAGCGCCTCATCCGGATCGAAGCCGTGACCGCGCAGCCAGGCCGACCGCTCCGCCACGAACTCGTCCAGCGCGATCGCACGAGGGAAGGCCTTGGTGAGCACTTCGGGCGGCAGGACCGGCGGCGTCATGCCCCCATCATGGCCCGGTGACGCGACGGGTACGCGTTGTGCGGAAACATCCGGCCGTACATGACCGGCGGGCGCCTGCGCGGGCTGCAGGCCCGCGGATGCTAGCGTCCCCGCGGGAGGTCAGGCATGGGATTACCGACGTTTTGCATCGTGGGCACGCACAAGGGCGGCACGTCCAGCCTGCTGCAATTCGTGTGCCGGCACCCGCAGGTGGGACGCCCGGAGCGCAAGGAGGTCCACTTCTTCGACCGCCACTACGACCGTGGCCTGGACTGGTACGCGGAGCAGTTCCCGACCACGCGTCGATTGCGTCGACTCGTCCACGTGGGGGAGGCGACTCCCGCTTACATGTACGACGTCGATGCCCGCGAGCGGATGGTCGCGGCGCTGCCCCGACTCGCCATCGTCGTGACCTTGCGCGATCCTGTGAGTCGCGCCTATTCGCACTATTGGCATGCTCGCCGATACGGCAAGGAGGATTTGTCGTTCGAAGACGCGCTGGCCGCGGAACCAGCCAGGCTCGCCGATGCCTCACGGCGGGTCCGCAACAGTTACTCCTACATCGACCGCGGCCGATACGCGGGCCAGCTGAAGGCGTTGGAGGAGTTGTACGGTCGCGATGCCATCTGCGTCACGACGTTGGAGCAGACCATCGCGGATCCCCAGACCGAAATCGGGCGCGTACTGGGTCATCTCGGCCTGGACTCCAAGCGCGTCTCGTCATGGGAGATGCCCCAAGCCAATGCCCACACATCGATCACGCCCGGACAGCGCCGCCGGTTGCGCGACGCCGGCAAGGAACTGCCACAGGAGCAGGTCGGCTATCCGCCGATGCCGGCCGACACGCGGGCACGTTTGCGACAAGTCTTCGCAGATGACGATGCGCAACTTCGTCAATGGCTGGGTTGGGACCGGCTTCCGTGGGATCCGAGCGCGCCGGCCTGACGCCCGGGCTGGTCATCCGGACCCCGCGTCTCGATCTGGTCGCCATGACCGGACCTGAGATCATGGCCATCCGGGAGCATGACAGGTCCGGCCGGATGTGGGCACCCGACTACCCGGCCGAGGGTGACGTGCTGATTGCCGAACTGGCGGTCCAGGCATTGGCCGCCGCCGCGTGGCCGGCGCCCGTCGGCTGGGCAGCGGATGGGACACCCGGACCGTGGGCTCCACTGCAGATGCGTTGGCGCTTCGATGGACGGGCCATCGGGAGCGCCGGATTCAAGCACCCGCCGGACGCGCGCGGCACGGCCGAGATCGGTTACGGTGTCGTCCCATCCATGCGGGGACAAGGGGTGGCGACCGAGGCCGTGCAGGGTGTGATCGCCTGCGCGCAGCGACATCAGTTGTGTGCCTTGACCGCTGAGACCCATGTGTCGAACCTGGCGAGCCAGCAGGTACTGCGCAACTGCGGATTCGGAGTCGAATCTCGCGGCGGAACCGGCCTGTTCTGCCGGCTCGACCTGACCACCGGGTGACACCAGGTCGAGATTGCGACTCGTCACGGTGGGCATCTCCCCGACGTCAGATCACGTCAGCCGTTGCTCCCACTCGGCCGGTGACCCGACCGCGAAGAAGTACGTCTCGGAACTCGTCGTGACTGCGAGTACCGCCTGCGCCAGTGTCCGATCCGGCAGATCGCGGGTGTCCGAGACCCCCACGATGTCGAGCCGTTCAAGGGCCGTCACCCGACCGGAGTCGGCTGTGAAGATCAGTTGGGTCGGCGTCAACCGCAGCACTCCCGGCCCCCTGTCTGGGCCGTAGGCCAGCGCCGCGGATTCGGCGATGTGTCCATCTACGGGCGGAAGCACTGCCGGTCTCGAATGTCCCGGCAGTTGGGAGGTCGACAGGTGACGAAGCTTCTGCCAGCCCCAGATGACTCCCGCCACCACCACGCCCAGGAGTGCCAGGTAGATGAGAGTCCGCATGGTCCGACCGTATGCCGTCGGGCCCCGCGCCGTCTCGCCTGGGTCGTGGGCTGGCTGATCGGATGAACGGGCCAAGGCCTGCGAGCGGTGGTTCAGGAGGGCTGGGGCGTCCCAGGTGAGTTGGCCCAAGAGTCGGCGTGCGGTGGAGTCGCCAGCCCGAGTGACCGCCACGTGGCCAGCGAATCCGTCACCAGGTTCTGTGCGCTGGCCAGCGAGTCGTCGCGCGGCTGTCCGCTGCCGCCGAACCCCTCATCCAGGTACCACGACCGCAGGCGACCGATCGTGATCAGATCCGCCAGGTGGTGGGCCTGGCGGCGGTGTTCGGACGAGAGCCCGGCCGTCTGTCCGCACGCACGCAGCCAGCCGTAATCCATGTTGATGTTCAGCAATGCGGGTTCGGTCTCGAAGGTGCTGATGGCTGTGATCGTGGGGTCGATGGTGGTCAGGGTCGTTCCGTCGGCCAGCGGTTGGCTGGCATCACGGCGCTGCTGGTCGTAGAACGCCACGGTGTTCCCGGCTCGGATGCCGACCTCGAACAGGTTCGCAGTGCGGTAGTCCATCTGCGGTGGTGGGCAGTCCAGGGGATCCGCGAGAATCATGTAGATGTCCTCGGCTCCCAGCGCCAGCGCCGGCGCCAGGGGGATGTTCTGCAGCACCCCGCCGTCGACGTAGACGTCCGCACCGATGGTCCGGGGAGGGAAAACCATGGGGACGCTGGACGAAGCCAGTACCCCCTCGATGACACCGGGTGAAGGATCGCCGGACGTGGGCGTGTGGGCATCTTGCTCGACGACATGCCCTGTCTCGGTCACGTATCGGGTGCATCCGTCGGCGAGTGCAGTGATCGTCAGGCGCAGTTGGAGTCCCGGCTGAGCGATCGCGGCCTGGTCGATCGGAGCCGGTCCAACTCCGGGGGACAGACCCCGCAGCGCGGACTCCAGTGGGTCGAGCAACATGATGGAGCGACTGTCGTCGCCCAATTTCTTGAGTGCCCTGTGTTCGGTCGGCAGGTTGGTGATCAACGAGCGCAGGTCATCCCATCCCTGGCGCATCGTCAAGGGTGCCGGGCCGGTGTCGGCCAGGACGTCGTACGTCAGGGTGGGATCGACAGGGATCGGCGGCCGGGTCTTGCCGCGGATGATCCGTTCGATGTCGTCGCCTGCGCTGGTGCCGTCCAGAGCGCCCAACCAGGGTTGCTTGACGAATGAGGCGTCCTTGACGCTCATGCGCATGATGTCGTCGCGCAGCGTGGTGGCTGTGGTGTGGAACTGTGCTGAACTCCGCGCCTGCGCCAATACGGCAGCGCATATCGAGCCGGCCGACGTGCCGGTGATGACAGTCGGGATGATCTTGTGATGCCGCAGCAGGTGATCGAGGGCGCCGGCAGAGAACGATCCCTTCGCGCCTCCGCCGGACAGGACAAAACCGGTCGTGCGGTGACTCATGGGTACTCCCGTCGGATGCCTGGCATGCGGGCTCATCCGATGTTGAGCCCGCGGGTCTGGATACTGCCACACCTGGGCGCCAGACCAAGTGCGTCGCACTCCGCGTCACC
>WBZP01001874.1_pt1 | contig 25007 bp, 25 predicted proteins | sample 5204301 | NCBI WGS metagenome assembly WBZP01 (sample SAMN12412401, study PRJNA552823) | activated sludge metagenome | isolation source: activated sludge from nitrification reactor of wastewater treatment plant... | place: USA: Pennsylvania | collected 2017 | reverse complement strand
GTCTTCCTTCTCGCCGGCCTTGTTGCGGGCGGCGATGACGTTGACCGGAATCCCCAGCCCGGCCCAGACGTTGTTGTAGTTGATGCCGGCCGCCATCACATAGACCAGCACTTCGTCGTCGGCGATGCTGGGCACGTCCACCACTTCCTGCTGGAACGCCTCGGTCGGCTTGCCGAAGCGCTCGGGCCGGATCAGCCAGGCGTGCATCTTCGGGGGAATCACGCCCAGTGGGGGCTGTTCGGCGATGTCGTAAAGTTCTTTGGCCATCTTCGTTTCTCTCGGTTGGGGTTGTTATTTGAGTTGAGGCGCTGAGGCGCTGACGGAAAAGCCCTTAGCTTTTAGCTTTGATTGCTTGAATCACGCGGGCGCGCAGGGTTTCGTATTCGGCGATGGGTGAACGGCGCGGCGCTTCGGTCAGGGCGACGAACAGCGCATCGTCACCGCCCAACAGGCCGATGCCGTAACGACCAAACTCCTCGCGCAGATGCTTGACCAGCCATTCCGCCTGGCAGCGCTGGCGACGGGCGGTGAATTGGCCCCGCTCCAGCAGCCAGCGCCGGTGCGCGTCCAGGGCGTCGGCCAGTTGCTCGATGCCGCTGCCCAGCGCGGCGCTGGCCGATAGGGCCGGCACTTGCCAGCCTTCGGGGTCCATCTGCCGCCGCAGGGTATTGCGCAATTCGGACAGGGTTTTGCGCGCCGCCATGCCGATGTCTTCCTTGTTGACCACAATGACGTGCGGCACTTCCATGATACCGGCCTTGAGAAACTGGATGCTGTCGCCGGAGGCCGGCTGGGCGACGAAGCAGGTGGTGTCGGTCATCTTGGAAACATCGATTTCCTTCTGCCCGACGCCCACCGTTTCCACCAGCACGATGTCGAAGGCCGCCAGCATCGCCAGACTCATCGGCCAGACCTCGGCGCTGAGGCCGCCAAACTCGCCGCGACAGGCCAGCGAGCGGATGAACACCTCGCGGTCGGCACCGCTGGCGTGCATCCGCAGCCGGTCGCCCAGCAGCGCCCCGCCACTGATCGGACTCGACGGGTCCACCGCCAGGATGGCGACCTTCAGACCGCGCCGCCGCCACACCTGAATCAGCATAGCAGTCAGCGAGGATTTACCCGCGCCCGGCGGGCCGGTAATACCGATCAGGTGACCGCTGCTGTCCAGCTTACCGGCCGGCAACGCATCCAGAAACGCGGCGGCGCACTGGCGGGCCGCCGGCCGACGGTCATCCAGCAGGTTGAGCGCCCTGGCCAGCGCCAGCCGGTCGCGCCCGCTGACCGCCGCCGCCAGCGCCAGCGGTTCGGGAAACGCGGGGGTCATACCGCCGCGACCGGCTTCAGGTCGTTGGCTTTACGGATCAGGTTGAGGATATCCACCATGATGCCGTTCATGTCGATGTCCTTGGGGGTGTAGACGGCGGCGATGCCCCGCTCCTTCAGCAGCTTGGCGTCGCTTTCCGGGATGATGCCACCGATGACCACCGGCAATCCCTTCAAATCCACTTTGTCCAGTTGGTTGAACACGTCCTCGACCATTTCGACATGACTGCCGGACAGCACCGACAGGCCGATCAGATGGACGCCTTCCTCCAGCGCCGCCTTGGCGATCTGCTCCGGAGTCAGGCGGATGCCTTCGTAAACGATCTCGAAACCGACATCGCGGCCCTTGACCGCAATCTGCTCGGCGCCGTTGCTGTGGCCGTCCAAACCCGGCTTGCCGATCAGCAGGCGCAACGGCCGGCCCAGTTCCTCGCCAGTTTTGTTCACCTGGGTCCGAATCGCCACTGCCCGCGCGCTGCGGCTATCATCGTTGACGGGAATGTCGATGCCGGTCGGGGCGCGGTATTCGCCGAAGATGTCGCGCAGGGTCTGCGACCATTCGCCAGTGGTGACGCCGGCGTGAGCGCATAGAATCGAGGCGGGCATGATGTTGGCCCCGCCGCGCGCCGTCTCGGCCAAATTGGCCAGCGCCGCCTTAACTTCGGGGTTATTCCGTTTCGCCCTGAAGGCGTTGAGCCGCTCGATCTGCTCGCGCTCGGCGCGCGGATCAACCTTCATAATGCCGCTGTCGGTACCGCCGGTCAGCGGCGACACCTCGGTCTCCTTGTAGCAATTCAGGCCGACGATCTTGAGATCGCCGCGTTCGATGGCGCGCATCCGCTCGGTGTGGCTGGTCACCAACTGCCGCTTCACATAGCCGGATTCAATCGCCTGCACCATGCCGCCCTGCTCCTGCACCCGGGCCATTTCCTGGGTCGCGCCATCCACCAGCGCCTTGACCTTGGCGGCGATCACCGGCGAACCGTCGAAAATGTCGCCGTATTCCAGCAGATCGGTTTCAAAGGCCAGCACCTGCTGCATCCGCAACGCCCACTGCTGGTCCCAGGGACGTGGTAGACCGAGCGCCTCGTTCCAGGCCGGGAGCTGGATGGCGCGGGCGCGGGCTTTCTTGGACAAGGCAATGCCCAGCATCTCCAGCACGATGCGCTGGACGTTGTTTTCCGGCTGCGCCTCGGTCAAACCGAGCGAATTGACCTGCACCCCGTAGCGGAAGCGGCGCATCTCTTCACTCTGCGCGCCGTAGCGTTCCATGGTCAATTTATCCCACATCTCGCCGAACGCCCGCATCTTGCAGCATTCCTCGACGAAGCGAATGCCGGCGTTGACGAAGAAGGAAATGCGCCCGACTACCTGATCGAAGCCTTCCGCGCCGATCTGGCCGGAGTCGCGCACCGCGTCCATCACCGCAATGGCGGTGGACAGAGCGTAGGCCAGTTCCTGGGTGGGAGTGGCGCCAGCCTCTTGCAGGTGATAACTGCAAATGTTGGTGGGGTTCCACTTGGGGATGTTCTTGACCGTGTAGGCGATAATATCGGTGGTTAGCCGCACCGACGGCGCGGGCGGGAAGATGTAGGTGCCGCGCGACAGGTACTCCTTGAGAATGTCGTTCTGGGTGGTGCCCTGCAATTGCCCGGGCGACGACCCCTGCCGTTCGGCCGCCGCGACGTACAGCGCCAGCAACCAGGCGGCGGTGGCGTTGATGGTCATCGAGGTATTCATCTGCCCCAGAGGGATCTGGTCGAACAGCGCCTCCATATCGCCGATGTTGCCGATGGGCACGCCGACCTTGCCGACCTCGCCGCGCGCCAGCGGATGATCGGAGTCATAGCCGGTTTGGGTCGGCAGGTCGAAGGCCACCGACAGGCCGGTTTGCCCCTTGCTGAGGTTAGTGCGGTACAGCTCGTTGGACGCCTTGGCGGAGGAGTGGCCGGAGTAGGTCCGCATCAGCCAGGGTTTATCGCGTTTTACTGGGGTGGTCATGGGAGCCTCTTTGGATTGCAACATCTGTTTTGGGATTTGCCAGGCATTCAGTCATTTCTAGATGACTATTTTCTTTATTTTACCAAGGATTTGCGCCCAATATTAAGCAAGTAAATCCTGTAGTCCGATACCATTGGGAACCCGTCCGCCCTGTACCGGCTCGCGACACCATTGGGGGGTTAGGTCGTAACCCCCCTGGAGGTCGGATTAGTAACGCTGTCTGCCGCCACCACCACCGCCCGATGGTCTTCTGGGACCGGATGACCGGCCGCCGCCGCCGCTAAAACCACCGCCGCCGCCACCGCCGCTAAAACCACCGCCACGGCTGTCTTCACGGGGACGCGCTTCATTGACGTTGAGCGTTCTGCCCTTCAGATTTTTGCCGTTCATGCCATTGATGGCGGCTTGGGCTTCTGATCCGGACAGCATCTCCACGAAACCGAAGCCTCTGGACTCACTCGTGAACTTATCCTTGAGCACCGTTGCCGATTCAACTTGGCCGAATGCCGCGAAAGCCTCCCGTAAATCATCGTCGGTAACTTCCCGAGATATGTTACCTACATAGATCTTCACATCGTACCCCTTATCATGATTCAGGCTTGGTAATTCGCCCAACATTGAACACAAGTGATAGGCAGGGTGCTTATCACTCCTTGATCGCCCTTCGGTGAGTGCTTGGAACCGATTCAGCATTCCAAGCCCTGACCAATGGGCATATTCGGTGTGGTATTTTAATTTTTACCGCGTCAAAAATCTTCTGGCTTTAGCCCAGTATGCTTTGCAATTCGCGCCAACATCCGTGGACCGATCTCTTCTCTATACATGAAAAGAAAACACGAAATCAGGCCACCCCGAACGTGAAAGAGTACGATGCGATCCCGAATGGCGCTTGATTTGCCAACCAATACCAACCAACGCCGCAAGAACCTGGTTGGCCTTCGCCGATGACCACTGACTCATACGGCAACAAAGGAAATGTTGAGTGGCTCAGGAGAGGCTTCACCCTGTTCCAGTTTTTCCGCCAGCACCTTCAATGCTAGGATTTCGGCCTTAATCATAGCTTCATCAACAGTATTGCCGTAAATCAATACACCGGGTAGTCCAACGACTTCCGCCAGCCAGCGCCCATCTTCTTCCTGTTCATATTCGATATTGAAATTCATACAAAACCTCTAAATAAAAGTCACCGGTAATGGAATAGAAATTCCAGAATTTTAAAGCAACGTCACCAAACCAGCTTCAAAAGCTTCATCAGCGCGTTTACCCAAATGATCCAATCGGCCCGCCAAGATGTCCGCTTCGATTTGGTTATCCCACTGGTCAGCCATAAATTCATCGAACCATTGAGAAAATCTCGCTAGATCTTCGGAAGATAGCTTGGAAACGGCGAGTTCCAGCTCTTTAACGCTCATAGTCAGAAGCTCCACTTTCGCAATTCATGGGAAGTAAATCCCGGACTTCGCTACGCTTCATCCGGGCTATGGCTGTTGACTCGGCTTTTCTTGAACCCATAAATTAATAAGTGTCTATAAATATTTAACCAGTGGTGCTAGTTCATTACAAGCTAGAAAAATCAGGTACTTATGATCGGCAGGTTGCCGGTGCTAGAGGATACCACTTTAGCAAAATCAATGAGTTACTGAATTAAACTAGCACCAATGGTTATTTACAGAGAATTCCACAGCTTCAGTGCGATCCCATACTTCGGCCAGATCGTGCTTATCCCAAAACTCACCCATTTCCTGATAGCTACCAGCATTGCATATAGGTGATTTTTTATGCTCATATTGATTATTGAACGGTTATGTTGGAAATACTTCTCTAAAGATTCTTTCAAAAGGCATTGCTGTAAAAGGCAAAAAACGATTGGGATTTAAATGGTGCCATGCATTAAGGATTGTATTATATTTAATACAAGACATGCCATGCTTAATGCACCACCAGCGCGAGTTTAAAAAACCAAAATTATCTTGTGAACCAATATACTGATAAACTTGTTTAAATTCTTCGGGAAAATAAACTACTGCACCCAAGGTCAGTACACGATATTTTTCTAATTGGTCCCTTAACTCGTTATCTAATGTTTTTTCTACAAGTAAATTGTAAAGAGTACTTGCTATTATAAGATTGCCTTTACTATGCCCAATCAATTTCTCTACTTTTTTGCAATATTTCGTCAATAAAGTATTAAGCCCTATCATTTCTGGTATTTCATTAACTTTCTTTTCTAGATCTAAAATATCTTGCTGTTTCTTACCATCATATATAGAACAAGCTATGTTATGACGATGAATATTAATACGACCTAAGTCAAACCATCCTTGAAGCGCTTCCTCACTAACATTATTAAATCCATAGCCAGAAACTATTCCAGCAACAGATTTATTCGAAATTTCTGCTACCTTTTTTGCAAGTGCTGCTGTACCAAAAACTGAGCTTCCAACCCCTGCAACGACGACTGTATCAATATCCTCAAGCTCATCTTTATGTTCGCTTGCGCTACCTTTCACATTTTCAGCAAGAAAATAGCATTCTAATTCTTTAGACTCTTCTGATATACGTAATCTTTTTGGTTTTACAACAATCACACTTCCATCTTTTATACGATCAGGTCCTTTAGTATGATTACCTATATCCGTCTCCTCTTCAGGAGTAAGCACACTTAAATCATAAAAAAACCTATCAAAACGCGCATTATCATTATTAAAAAAACTCACATACTCACCATAGTTATCATATGACATCTTAAATATCTCCTTTAAAAAAAATTCGGGTGGTTTTAGCCAAGTTCATTCAAATGGCTAGGTCTCAATTATTGGATTAAATCCATGTCAGGCGGTTACCCTAACTTGGAGAAAATATCTACATTTTTCTTTCATTAGCCCCTCTCCCTTTTCAGGAGAGAGGCTATTCTCACCTCACGCCGGCCGCCGTTTAATCAACAACCGCCGTTCGATCTCGAAGATCTTGCTACTGAGTTTCTCCTTGCTCAGCTTCTGCTTGTCGTTCTCCTTGATAAACAAATCCGCGCCATGGGTTTGCAACGCATCGGCGGCGCTGATGTTCTTCACGCCGATGAACTGGAAAGTCACAATGCCGGCGGAATCCGTGTTGGGCAATGTCTCGGTCGCCACCACCCGCGAGAGCGCCGCCACCGTGTCGCCGGACACCGCCGGCTGCGTGTGATAACCCTCGGTGAAACCCAGCTCCCACAGCGCGTTTTCGCTGACATCGCGGCTGGCCAGCCCTTCCAGCCAAGCGAACACCAGCCCACCGTAAACGATGGGTTCACCGCTCATCTTGCCCGACAGCCCGGTGCTGTACACCCGGTCGAAGTGCAGTGGATGGGTGTTGCCGACCAGATAAGTCCAGGCCATGTGCTCGTCGGTGATGGTGCGGCCGTTGGCGTGGACGATCAGATCCCCGAGTGAGAAGTCCTCGAAATAGGTGTTGGGACCGGTCAACTGACTCGGATAGCCGCCATTGTTGAGCGGCAAATCCACCACCGGATGCTCCACCCACGGAAATTCGACCGGAGTCGTCGGGGCCGGAGTCGTCGGCAAACGGTCGCCGCGATAGCCGACCATGATCTTGCGCTCGTACTGCAACACCACCTGATTGTGCTGGTTCACGCCCAGCGTGCGGATCAGCACGATACCGGGCTTGTCTTCGCCGCGCGCCTTGCGGTCCACCACCTGGGTATAGCCGCGCAGGGTATCGCCCGGATAGACCGGCCGCAGGAACTGCACGTTGTAATAACCCAGATTCGCAATCGCTTTCTCGGAATCGTTATGTACTCCCAGCGACAGCACCACGTTGAACACCATCTGCGGGCTGGCCGGCAAATCCGGGAAGCCGTGGGCCTTGGCGTATTCCAGGTTCAGGTACAGCGGGTTGCACTGCATGAACACCCGGGCGAAGTCCAGCATCGGGCCGCGCTCGAAGGTGTAGCCGCGCGGATGGACGAATACCTGCCCCGGCACGAACTCATCGAGATAGCGCCCGTACTGCGGCCGGCGCGCCCATTCCAGATTCACCGCCACCGAACCGGCGACTTCCGCCTGCTCGCTCAATCGCATCGAGAAACTCATGGCTTACTTCTCCACCTCGGCCTTGGTCTTGGCATTATCCACCAGCGAGCGCGCGATCACCTTCAGCGCCAGCGTTTCTTCCGCGCCCTCGAAAATTGACAGCACCCGGGCGTCAATGAAATACCGGCTGACCGACACTTCCTCGGCGTAACCCATGCCGCCGTGAATCTGCAAGGCCTCGCGGGTCACCCATTCGGCGGTCTTACAGGTGAACAGCTTGACCATACTGGCTTCCATGTCGCCCTCGCCCTGATCCATCAGTCGCCCGACCGCATAGGTGAACTGCCGGCTGATCGCCAGATAGGTCGCCATCCGCGCCAGCTTGACCTGGGTCAACTGGTAGTCGCCAATCGGATAGCCGAACACGATGCGTTCCTGGGCATAGCTCAGCGCCTTCTCGTAGGCCGCCTGCATCAGGCCCACCGCGCGGGCGGCGGTCTGGATGCGCCCGCCGGCGAAACCGGCCATGGTGAAGTAGAAACCCTTACCCTCGCCTTTCGGCCCGCCCAGCATGTTCTCGTCCGGAACGAACACGTTGTCGAAGAACAGATCGAAGGAGTGCATCCCGCGATAGCCGATGGTGGGAATCGCCTTACCGGTCAGTTTGCCGCCGCCCTCTTGGACGAAGTTGATGGTATGGCCGGGCGTGCTCGGCTTCTCCAGCAGGAACATCGACAGGCCGCGGTGGCCGAGCGACAGATCGGGATTGGTGCGGGCCAGGATCAGCAGCACGCCCGCCTTGCCGCCGAAGGTGCACCAGGTCTTGGCGCCGTTGAGCAGCCAGCCGCTCTCGGTCCTGGTCGCCTTGAGCCGCATGTTGGCCACGTCGGAGCCGTAGTTGGGCTCGGTCACCGCCACCGCGCACAGCAGATCGCCGGAGGCCAGTTGCGGCAGCCATTTATTCTTCTGCTCCTCGGTGCCGCCCTTGAGCAGCGCCTTGGACAAAATCTCCGGCCGGGTGATCAGGCTGCCCGCCGCGCCCAGCGAGCCGCGGGTCAACTCCTCGGTCACCACGATCATGCCCAGATTGTCTTCCTGCTCGTCGCTCTGGATGCCGCCGAAGCGTTCCGGGATGGAAATGCCGAAGCAGCCCAGTTCCTTGACCTGATCGATGATCGCGTTGGGAATGTCGAGATCGTGGCGGTGAATCTCCTCCGCCAGCGGCATCACCACTTCCTCGGCCACCCGCCGGAAGGTCTCGCGCATCATCTCGTGATGGTCGTCCAGCAGATAGGCGCCGGTCACGCCATCCTGGGCGCGCATCAACTGCCCGAGTTCGGCCACCCGTTCCGCCGGCAACTGCGCCAGGCAGAACTGCCGCACCGCCGGATAATCGACGGTCGCGCTCAACCAGTTGTCGTTCAGCCCGAAATCGGCCGGACGGGAACTCAAGCGATTGCGGACGGCCTGCAGGGCCTCGGCGGTGAACAGCAGGGCGAAGCGTTCCTCCAGAGTCAGTTCGCCGGCCGAACCGCCGCCCGCCGCCCGCGCCCGTTTGGCGTAGTCGAGGGCGAAACGGGCGCCGGTGACCTCGGCGCAGGACAGCGCCAGCTCGTAGCTCACCAGTTGATGCTGGTCGAGTAACGAAGCGGAAATTTTGCCATCGGCTTTCTGAGAGCGTTCCTTCAAGTCCGCCAGCGAGTAATCAAGCGCCTTTTGGACGGCGGCCAGCGCCAGGTTAGCCTGTTGTAACTGCTCGGCTGGGGTCTGGATCGGTTCGGACATCGGTTTGCCTCGTGTGGTGTCGGTTAATCTTGAAAACCCTGAATTTAGTAGGCTCTCGCCGCCAAGTTTATGCGCAAAAAGGCCAAGAGCACACAATTTGAGCACGGCCAGCGGCAAAAAATTTCAGTCGGCACTCGTTATTGGCGCATTCGGCCCGCGCCACGCCAGACCGGTCACCGCCAACTTTCCTTATAATACGCAAACCAAGTCCCCCTCCCCAACCCTACCCGTCGGCGCAGGGAACCGCAATGACGGGCGCATCCCCACCTTTCGAGAACTCCATCGTGGCCACCACCGATACCGCCGCATCTGAACTCCGGCATTATGCCGGCCTGCTCGCCATCGAACTGGACCCGCAACGGTCCGACCCCGCTGGCGTACCGCCCGAACCGCTGAACGTAGCCGCCGCCACAGCGCTCGCTGGCCACCTGGCCAAGGATTTAAACACGATTCTCGGCGGTGTCGCCCACTTGGGCTTGATCCTGCCGGGCGCGCTCTACGATCAGACCGAAATTCTCCGGCCGGGATTGCCGCTAATCGGGGCGCTGGCTGAGTTATACCACGGCAGCTCGCGCGGTTCGGGGTTCACGCCGCAACTGATCGCCCTGGGCACCGACCGTGGTTTCTTCCCGGTCGCCGCCATCAACCCGCTGCGCCGGCCCGGCTCCGGTCCGCTGCTGCTGCTGCCGTTCTGCTTGGTCGGCCCGGCCGATGCGATTACCGGGCTGGCGCGCGTCATGGAAGACAGCCTGCTGCAAAACGGCCAAGTGTCGCCGGCCACCGGCGAGGCGGTGCGGCGGGCGTTCGGGCTGGCGGCGCTGAACCTGTCGTTCGCCACGATCGGCGACCTCTGCGCCCTGCTGCGGGTGCAACTGGCGGCCAACGACTTCCTGCCGCTGTGGGAGCTGCTGGAACACACCTGGTTCGAGCGGCCCGGAACCCGTTCTGCCGTGCTGGACGCGGGTAATCGCTTTCTGGTTGCCGGAGATCACACCCACACGCTGTTTTATACCTTCGATGACTGGGCGCAATTCGGGCCGGGCCGGGCGCTGCCGGCCACCGACCTGGGCGAGGGTTATCGACGCTGGGCGCGGGCGCAGCGGCAATACGCACTGGCGCTGGAAGCCTACGGACTGCATGTACGGCGGGTGCTGGCCAACCCGCGCCTGGAGGAAACGCTGGCGACGGTGGATGACGAAACGGCGTTGGCAACGTTCCGCGACATTCCCTGCCTGTCGGGGGACTATCTGGTCGAACGCATCTTCCACAACGACAACGAGAATCCGGAACAGCGGATGCTGATTACCCACCAGGCCGATGCGGAACTGGGTACGCTGGCCTATACCGTGACCACTCTGGACACCGACGGCCAACTGGCCCGGCTGGAACATCACTACCCCCTGCAACCGCAAGGCTTGCAGGTCATTGCCGACCGGTTGATCCAGCGCTGCGCCGAACAGGGGACCGAGCGGCAGGTGCTGCATTCTGGCCGGCTGCTGTATTCGGAAACCGGTCGGAGTTTGCGTGCCGCCACCGTGGCCGATTTGCCCACGCCCATCGAGCGAATGCATTAGCGGTGCGGCTGCGAACTGGCAAACCAGGGCGCATCGTGTTGTTGACGCAGGCATAAAAGCTCACAACCACTTGTTATTAAAGTGCTTGATGCAGTCGATACCCACGTCTGAAACCCTACTCACTGGTGGATCGCCATTCGACGGGGAACGCTCAGTAATGCGCCACCCGCGCCGTGCCGTCGTAGCTGATCAACAACCGTACCCGGTCGCCCGGATAGAACGGTTCGTCGGCCGCCTGGGTCACGGCCGTCATCCGGCCATTATCCAGGTAAACCGTGATCTCCAAGCCCGGTTGGCGAGTCGCGTTTTCCTCGATGGCCGAACCCACCAAGCCGCCGACCACCGCCCCGCCGATGGCGCCGGCTACCTGGCCCCGGCCCTGGCCGATGGTGCTGCCGGCCAAGCCGCCCAGCGCCGCGCCCGATACCGTACCCACGCCGCTCCTGGTGCCCTCGATCATGACTTGGCGCACGCTTTCGACATAGCCCAGTTGGACGTCCTGGGCTTCGCGAGCCTGGCTGCGGCTATAGGCGCCGCCGGACATGCTGGCCGGACAACCACTCAGCACCACACCCACCGCCAACACCACCGCCATGGTTGCTGCTGTCTTGATCATTCTCATCACCGCACCTCGTTCGGAACTGGAATTCTTGATTTCAGGAAGTTGGGGCATTATAGCCAACCCCATTGATCCCGGCTGAATCGCCGCCGACGCCCTGCCCCACCCATTGTGAATCACCGACTCCCCTTGTTTCCAGTCTCTCCGCCAGCGCGCGATGGCTGGGCCGGTCTTCTGCTGGCCCTGATGATCGCCGCCTCGGTGGCGCCGGGCATTTCGCTGCTCGCGGCTGGCCTGTTGGGCTGGATCGCTGCTCTGCTGTTGAGTTACCGGCTGGGCCGGCGGCAGCGCATCCAAAGCGCCTGGCTGGTCGGTCTGGGCGTCGCCGGCATTGCCTGGGGTACGCTGCATGGCGCCCTGTTCAACCCGACCCGGATACTGGCGAGCAACCAGGGACTGGTCAGCCTGCTGGCGGCGGTATCGTTCTTGCGGCTGGTGACTCGACCAGGCGGGAGCGACGACCGACAACCGCCGCCGCGTGGGCGGAAAGCCCTGTGGCGGACCCTGATCGGGGTCCATCTGTTTGGAGCGGTCATCAACCTGTCCACCGTGGTGATCCTGGGCGACCGCATGGCCACCCGCGGCCGGCTGGGCAAGCGCCGGGCGCTGGCGCTCTCGCGGGGATTCGCGGCGGCGGCGTTCTGGTCGCCCTTCTTTTCGGCGATGGCCGCCGCGCTCACCTACGCGCCGGGTGCGCGGCTGGCGACCGTCGTGCTGGCCGGTTTGCCGCTGGCCGCCGTTTCGCTGTGGCTGACCGCGCGCGAGATCGACCCCGAGAATCCCCGACTGGGCGCGCCGTTCGTCGGCTATCCGATGAATTTCACCGCCTTGTGGATTCCGGGGTTGCTGGTCGCCATCGTGCTGGCCGCCCACGCGCTGGTTCCGCGCTGGTCCATCCTGGCCATCATCACCCTGAGCGCGCCACTGCTGAGCGCCGGCATTCTGATCGCGCGGCAAAAGCGCAGTGCGTGGCCGCCGCTCAGAGATCATATCCGGCATGGTCTGGCCAGCACGGTCAACGAACTGGCGCTGTTTCTGGCGGCGGGAGTACTGGCGGCGGGTTTGACCAGCCTGACCGGGCAGTTGGGCGACTGGCTGCCGTTCGAGCGGTTCGGTCCCGCGCAGGCCAGCTTGCTGCTGATGATCATGATCGGCCTCGCCGCGTTGGGCGTGCATCCGATCATCACCATCGCCGCCTGCGGGGTCTGGCTGGCCCCGCTACACCCCGAACCGAACCTGCTGGCGATCACCTTGCTGATGGCCTGGGGAATCGGCGTGCCGGCCAATCCGCTGTCCGGCCTGCATCTGATGATGCAGGGGCGCTACGGGATCGACGGCTACGCCTTCCTGCGCTGGAACGCCGGCTACGTGCTCAAGTGTCTGGGCATGGGGGTGGGGTTGCTCCATCTGTATGGAGTACTGCTGGGCGTTCCGGCTTGAATTTGCCGGTTTATCGGTCACGAAACCTGGGCTTGCGCTTTTCCTGAAATGCCCGCACCCCTTCCTGGGATTCCTCGGTGCCGTAGAACAGACTGACCGCCTGCAGGCCCAGCGCGGAAATGCCGGCGATGTGGGCGGTATCGGCGTTGAAGGAGCGCTTGGCCAGCGCCAGCGCAGTCGGGCTTTTCTCCAGGATTTCGGCGCACCAGCGCTCCACCTCGGCATCCAGTTCGGCATCGGGGACGGCTTTGTTCGCCAAACCCATTTGCACCGCTTCCGCCGCCGTGTACTGACGGCATAGATACCAGACCTCCCGCGCCCGCTTTTCGCCGATGACCCGCGCCATGTAGGCGGTGCCGAAACCGGGATCGACCGAGCCGACCTTGGGGCCGACCTGGCCGAATCTGGCCGATTCGGCGGCGAGGGTCAGATCGCACAGCAACGCCAGCACATGCCCGCCGCCGATGGCATAGCCGCGCACCTTGGCGATCACCGGCTTGGGTACGTCGCGGATCACGCTTTGCAATTCCTCCAGCGGCAGGCCGATCACGCCGCGACCATCATAATGGCCCGCGTGGGCGGACTGGTCGCCGCCGGTGCAAAATGCTTTTTCACCCGCGCCAGTGAGTACGATGACGCCGACCGATTTATCCCAGCCGGCCCGCTGGAACGCATCGATCAGTTCCTCGCAGGTCTGGGCGCGAAAGGCGTTGTACTTGTCGGGACGGTTGATGGTAAGGGTGGCGACGCCATCCGCGACAGCATATAAAATGTCACCGTAAGCCATTATGATCGTTCCTCGCCGGTGGGCTCTCCACCCGCGCTTGCGGATAAAGTTGCTATAAAAAAACCATGGTTTCACTGTATTCAATAAAACCCCGACAATACTCAATCAGGTGGTCCCGTATCGCGTGGCGATGCCCCACATCGCGATGGGCAAGAATCCAAACGCTTCGCCATCTGGTCACTACCACCTACCGCAGGCCTACCCCATCCATCACGCTCGCCAAGGGTCTGGCATGAACAACGACGAGATCACCAAGATGTTTGAACATTATCGGAATTTCCTGAATCCAGTGGTCAAGGCGAACAAGCTGTCCGCCGCCGTCCTGGAAACCCTAGTGTATTTTCACTTGTACACACTGGGATCGCACGTCAACATCATTCTGCCCCAGATGAAAGAGGCGAGCGTCATCAGCAACCCGCAAGACTTGCAGGCCTTTCTGACCCAGCAGGCCGAAACCATCTCCAACCTGTATGGCAAATTCCTGGACGACACCCGAACGCTGTCCGATCTGGCGACGAATCTGGGGTCGAAATTCGACGAGCTGATCCAGGAAAACCTGCGACTCATCGGCCATCAGAACGCGCAGCGGTATCAAAAGCCCTTGCATCTGGCGCTCAAGGCCAACGATCTGTCCAATACCGCGCTGGAAGCCTTCATGGATTTCCACCTGCACACCCTGCAATCGCACACCAGCCTTATGATGCGCCAGATGCAGGAAGCCAGCGCCATCCACGATCCGCAAAGCCTGCGGGCGTTCTTGCTTCAACAGGCCGAAACCATCTCTACGCTACACGGCCAGATCCTGGACGAGACCGAGGCGCTGTCCGGTTTGGCGACACGGCTGCAGGCGGAATTCGACGAGTTGATCCAGGAGAATTTACGGCTCGGCAACAATCCGGACGCCTAGAGACCAGCCGCCGACCCCGAAGTCTTCACGGCACCAGCAAATCCCCGCCTTCCATGTGCAGCACTTCCACCCGCCAGCCGACCAGCAACACGCTGCCGACCTGGCGACGCATTCCAGTGTCGGTGAACTCGAACACGTACAGCCGTTCCAGCTTCAACCGACCGTCGCGGTCGCGCCGCCACCACAGCCGCTCCAGCGCCACGGTATCGTCGAGCAACTGCACATTGCTCTGCTGACAGGCGCGGGAACTGGCGGTTCGGGCCTGCTCGCGGGCACCGAGGCTATCGCGCCAGAACCACAGGCCGATGCCCATCGCCAGCATGATCCAGATCAGCGCCGACAAACTCATAGCAGCGGTTTCAGCCGGGCCAGAATATCGTCGCGGGCCTGCGCCAGCAGCGATTCCCGGTCGAGACTGTCGAGGATGTCCTGCACCACCCGCTTCGGCCCGCCCTCGCCCCAGGATTTGCCTTGGGCGAAATACTGTTCGGCGGCTTTTCCGACCACATAGGTGCCATACCAGGCCACCGCGCCCTGCGCGCCGGCGGTCACCACCGTCGACAGTCCCAGGCTGATGCCCTTGAGCGCCGCCGCCACCAGATGCATGCTCCACACCGTACCCATCAGAAACACCAGTTGGGTGAAAATGGTCTTGAGCAGGGAACCCGCCTCGTTCCGGCTGATCGGCAGGCCGTACACCCGGCTCAGATGGATCATCATCGCCGCGTCGGTGGCGATCGCCGCCAAAATGTCGGCGATCGGAATCGGGTTCAGCGCCACCGCCACGCCCTTGGCCAAGCAATAGTTGCGCACCACCTTTTCGGCCAGATCGTGGCGGATGGCGATGATCTCGCGGGTCAGTCGGTCCGAAAAACGACCGGCGAACAAGCCAGCATTGAGCGCCGCCATGGTTTTACCCTCAGCCTTGAGGATGTCCCAGATCTGCTCGCGCAGCGCGTTGACGTCCGGTTGCGGTCGGCGGCGGGTCTCGGTTTCGTGGCCCTCGGCGTCCACCAGAATCACGATGCGCTCGGCCGGCTGGGCGGCGGCGGTCACAATATCTTGGGGTTGAATCAGCCCCGCGGTGCGCGCGCGCAGAGTTTTCAGGAGCAATTCGCGGTCGGCCTGAGTGTAACGATCCATCTTGTTCAACACCAGCACCAGCCGCTGCGCCGCGCCCCTGACCTCCCGCAGCGCCCGCAATTCGGTGTCGGTGATATCGCCATCCACCACGAACAGGACCAAATCGCTGCGACTGGCCACATCGTGAGCGAGTTTCTCGCGCTCTTCGCCGGCCACCTCGTTGATGCCCGGGGTGTCGATCAGAAACACCCCACCAGCGTCGTACTCCTGCCAGCGGGCGTGCGCGGCGCGGGTAGTTTCGCCATGCAGCGGGCTAGTCGAGAAGCGCATCTCGCCCAGCAAGGCGTTCAGCAGCGCCGACTTGCCGACGCTGACCCGGCCGAACACGGCGATATGGATGTGGCCATGCTCGATTTTCTCCAGCAGCAGTTGTAATTGTTGATAATCTTCGGCCAGCGTCGCGCGCACCGGCGGCGGCACCCGCTGATCGTCTAACAACTCGCGCAGGCTCTCGCGGGCCAGAGCCAGGTGGGCATCGCCGCTAACCGGCCGCGGCTCCAGCACTTTCTCCATCCCGTTGTCGCGCCCAAACCAGTTGGGCCAGACGTTTTGCACGCGCTTCCAGATCTTCACTCAGGTTATCCTCGAACATCCGCAGGGCCGGCCCGCTCACCAGATCGCCGCGGCTTTCCAGGGAGCGGGCCACCGCCTTCCCCAGACTCTCGAATATCAGGCCATAGACCACGGCATGCATCATCCCGCCCACCACCGTACCCATGCCGGGAAACGCCTTGAACACGTTGCCGACCAGGGCCAGCAACAGATTGAGGCTGCGCTTGAGCTGGTTGCCGGCCAAATCCAGAAACCGCTGCATGTCCACCTCGCGCGCCGGCACTTCGTACAGCGCGCATAATTCCTTCATCAAATTGAAACCCAGATAACCCTGAATCAGTACGTCGGTGCCCGGACTAACCGCCGCCAGCGCGCCGAACACCGCCTTGCGCGAATAGCCCTGAACGATGGCGTCGGCCTTTTCGCGCCGGTGCTGGGCGACCGCCGAATCCAGCTTCTGTTGGGCCAGCACGAACACCGCCGTATCGCGCAAGGCGTCCAGCACTTGGGGATCGCTGTCGAGATAGCGCTGCAAAGCCCGGCGCAAGTCCTCGATCCGTGGTTGACGCTCGCGCAGGGTGGTCTCCTCGCGGCCATCGTGGTAGATGCGGGTGACTTCTTCCGTACCGCCACACTGTACCGGCGCCACCTCCAACCGCTCGCCGACCCGCTCGGCCAACCGTTCGCGCACCAACTCCAATTCCCGCCCGGTGTAGCGGTCCATCTTGTTCAGCGCCACGATCAGCGGGCTGCCCAGATCCACCAAGGTTCGCAGCGCCTGATATTGATCGCGGGTCAGATCGCCCTCGCAGACGTAGACAACTACATGGGCGCGCAAGGCCTCGTCGCGGGCGGTCTGATCCAGCGCGGCGCCCGCCTCGTTCAACCCCGGCAGGTCGGCCAGAATCAGCCGGTCGCCGGCCGAACTGGTCCAGGTGTAATAAGTCACCTGGCGGGTGGTGCCACCACATGCGTCCACCGCAATGTCGGTCCCCGGCATCAAGGCCCGGATCAGCGAGGATTTGCCGGCGCTGATCTCGCCGAACACCGCCACCACGATCTCGCCCGCTGCCCGCCGCCGCTGCAATTCCTCCAGTTCGCGACGGATGGCGTCCACTTGCACCCCGGACGCCTCGCTGCGCTCCAGCCGCTCGCGCAGGGTCGCTTCGTCCGGCGGCTTGGCCGGGACGGCGGGGCGGGATTTATTGGCGGGTCGGCCCCAGTTCAGCACCCGCCAGACTCCGTAGGCGCCGCCCGCGCTCAGTACGCCCAGAATCAGCAGGTAGATGACCCAGAACATGGTTGGCTTCTGTTGCAAACGATCCCACACGGACAGTCCGAGATCGGTCAGATACAGCACCAGCACCAACAGGAAAGCGACGCCGACGCTGGCCCCGACCGCCAGCAACAAACGGATGGGCATCCAGGCTCGAGCGGCGGGCGACAACGGGAGCGGGGGGAGTTTAGGCAGGGACGGCATCGGCGACGGTGAACAGTTCGTGAAAAGCGGGCGGCACGCGCTGGACCGCGCGCCGCGAGTAGTCGAAGAACACGATGCCGGTCTTGGCCCGCGCCACCTCACGGCCGCTGATCTTCTCGGTCACCCGATAAACGAAATCGCAGCCATGCGGGTTGAAATCGGTCACCGCCACCGCGATTTCCAGCGTCTCGCCAGGGAACGCTTCGGACCTGTAGACGATGACGCTGTCGGCCATGATGAGCCCAAGGCCGTGGATATCCAGCTCGCCGAGCCCATAATTCGCCAGAAATTGAACCCGCGCTTCATGCAACAGGCCCAGCAGGGAGTCGTTGCCCATGTGCCCGCCATAATTGACATCGGTGATCCGCACCCGCAGTTCGGTGGCGAACGGAAAACTCGCCGGCAGGTCCAGTTTGATTCGCGCCATGATCCGCCTCGACAACAATGTGAAATTCGCTATCTTAATTAAAGCGTTAATCTAACGGCCGTCGGGTGGGAAGCGGCGACCGCGGTGGGAATTGTAAACGATGCCTTCACGCAATTCAGTGCTGATCTCGTCGTCGGGCAGCGGCACTTGATTGAGATCGGCGTCGCTCATGCGGATTTCCCTCCGGCGGTGCGAATGCGACAAGCATACACAAAGCCCGCGGCTTGTCCTACCATGCGGGCGGGAAAATCCAGGCTGACGGGTTAGTGAAATGGGCATTGAAATCGAACATAAATTTCTGGTCCACGATGACTGCTGGCGCCAGCAGGTCGAACGCTCGGTGCGGATGCGGCAGGGCTACCTGACCAGCGATGTCCGCTGCTCGGTGCGGGTGCGGGTAGCCGGCGGCCAGGGATTTTTGAACATCAAGAGCGGGACGCTCGGCATCCAGCGCAGCGAGTACGAATACCCCATCCCGCTGGCCGACGCCGAGGAAATCCTCGACGCCCTGTGCGAGAAGCCACTGGTGGAAAAAACCCGCCATTTCCTGCGGTTCGGCGCGCATCTTTGGGAAATCGACGAGTTCACCGGCGCCAACGCCGGACTGATCGTGGCGGAAGTGGAACTGAGCCGTCCCGACGAACCATTCGCCCGGCCCGACTGGGCGGGCGAGGATGTCTCGCACGATATTCGCTACTACAACTCGCAACTGGCGCGGCATCCCTACAGCACCTGGTCATGAACGAGCGGCTGATCCACATCAGCATTCCCGACCAGCGGCTGGAACTGCTGGAGCAAGGCGTGGTGGTGGCGAGCTACCCGGTGTCCACCGCCCGCAACGGTCCTGGCGAACAGCGCGGCAGCCATCGCACCCCGCGCGGCTGGCATCGCGTCCGTATCAAGATCGGCGCTGGCCTGCCGCCCGACACGGTATTTGTCGGCCGACGGCCGACCGGCGAAATTTACGGCGCGGAGCTGGCGGCCGGTTACCCGGAACGGGATTGGATCCTGACCCGAATTCTGTGGCTGACCGGTCTGGAACCGGGGTTCAACCGGGGCGGCGACCGCGACACCCTGCGCCGGTTCATCTACATTCACGGTTGCCCGGACGATGCGCCGATGGGAGCGCCGCTCTCGCACGGTTGCATCCGCATGCGCAACCGGGATTTGCTGGAACTATTCGAACGGGTGGAAGCGGGTGACCGGGTATTAATCGCCGGCTGAAGCTGTGGCCGGTCGCGTTCGGGAGGCCCCGTTTAGTTTTCGTCGCGCGACGGGAGCGCCGCGCCGGGGTGGTTCGAATCCGCGGGCGAACTGATCTGCGGAACCAAGCGGCCCCGCGCGTTCAGGAGACCCCACCCAGCTTGGGCCGCAGGCTGTCGAGCACGCTCTTGAATGTTTCCTGGTTGTTGGAGTTGAGTTCGCTGAGCGTGCGGTGGGCTTCGTAGACGATCCGGGTCAGCGTGTCCTTGTTGCAGGGGTCGGAAACCGCCAGTTGCCGCAGCGTCGCCGAGATGGTCTCGCCGGTGTCGCGGATGTTGAAAATCTCGTAGAACCCCAGATTTTCCAGGATCTGGTTGACGTCGGGGTTGGTGGACAGCAGGGTAGTCTCGTGGGCGAAATGCTGGCGGTTGAAGTTGGCGATCTTGGCCAACAGACCCAGGCTGGTGCTGTCGATGGAGTGGGCGTCGGTCAGATCAACGACGATATCGTCGTAATCGGCCTGGGCGAACAACCCATCCAGAAAATCCCCCAGCGCGCAGCCCATGGTGTAGCGCACATCGCCGATCAGTTTGAGGATGTAGGTATTGCCCTGCTTGACGTAAAACGCCGCTCCCGATTCCATTCACTCCGTCCTCTTGATCAACAACAAGGTGACGTCGTCCGGCAACAGACCCACGCGATCCAGGCCCAGCGTCTGAATCAGATTTTCAATGTCGAGGTCGGTGTCGCGGATCAGATCCAGCAGAAAGGCTTGCTTGTCGCGCAGGGTGGCTTGCGGCAGCGTTTCGAGAATCCCGTCCGAAATCAGCGCCAGGACGAACCGTTGCGGCAAATGCAGGGATTCGGTCTGGTAGCTGGCAAAGTCGAACAGCCCGATCGGCAGGCTTTTCTTGCCGACATAGCAGGCGTGTTCGCCGTCGAACAGGATCGGGAATGGGAACTGGCCGCCGCTGCTGTAGCGCAACTGATTGCTCGACCAGTCGATCACGCCGTAGAACATGGTCAGGTATTTATCCATGTGGCAGCCGAAGATCTCCCGGTTCAGGCGGCTCAGGGTCTCGGCCGGATTCAGAATGCCCTTGTCGCGGTTTTGCCGGCGCAGTTCGCGGTAACGACCCATATAGCTCTTGAGCATCACGGTAACAAAGGCCGACGAAACGCCATGGCCGGACACATCGGCGATGTAGAAGCCGAGATGATCGCCATCGATGGCGAAATAGTCCACGAAATCGCCGCTCAGGTACTGGGAGGTCAGCAGGTGACGGCTGAAGCGGTAATTGCGGTACACCTTGTCGTTTTCCGGCAGCAACTGGAACTGGATGCGCCGCGCCGCCGACTCGTCTTCCTGCAAGCGTCGCAGGGTTTGCCGCAACTGCTCGTTGACGGCTTCCAGATGCTCGCGATGCTCGCGGTTTTCCCGCCGCAGGCAAGCGCGTTCCAAGGCATGATTAATCGCGTGCTCCAACACCGCCATGTCTTCGATCGGCTTGGTGACGTAATCCCAGGCGCCGAGCTTGAGCGCCTGAATGGCGTCGTTGATGCCGCCCATGCCGGAGACCACCAGAATCGGCAACTCGGGAAAGTCGCGGGTGACGATGGCGAGTACCTGTAAACCGTCCATGCCGGGCATGCGCAGGTCGCACAACACCAGATCGGGTTGCTCGCGTCCGATCAGGTCGATACCGGTCTGGCCATCGCCGGCCTGGATCACCTCGAAACCGCTGTCCTCCAGATAGGCGGTGAGGATTTCCCGGACCATATCTTCGTCGTCGATCGTCAGGATGCGGGCGGGCTGGGTACTCATGGCGAGTCTCCGCGCGCCGCCAGCGTCCACGCTGCCGCCGCCAGCGGCGCCATGTCGCCCAGCGGCTTGTGATAAACCCGGCTGTCGTCGAGACCCATGATACGCAAATCGTCGGGCAGGCTGTAGCCGGAGGAACCGGTGTGAATCAGGAATTCCATGTCCGGGTAGATTTGATGCAGGACGCGAATGGCGCTGTTGCCATCCATGTCCGGCAGGCGCATGTCCATGATGCAGACCCGGCAGACCCCACCGGCGCGCAGCCAACCCAACGCCGGGGCAACGGACTCAAACGCCGCCACGCGCCAGCCTTCGTCTTCCAGGTACGCTTTCAGGTTTTCCCGAATCATGGTTTCGTCGTCGACGATCAGAATCCAGTCGGTCATGGCAATGCCTCTCGGGCCGGGGGCAGGCGGATGCTGAAACGCGCGCCCTGCCCCGGCTTGGACATCGCCGACAGCCGGCCGTTGTGCTGCTCGGTAATGATGAAGTAGGACACCGACAGACCAAGACCGGTGCCGACACCCACATCCTTGGTGGTGAAAAAGGGCTCGAAGACGCGCTTGAGCGTTTTTTCGTCCATGCCGGGACCGTTGTCAATCACTTCGATCAAAGCGTATTCCGGTTCATGCAGAGTGCGCAGCGTGATGGTGGGTGACGATGTCCCCTCTTCGGCCATGGCCTGGGCCGCGTTCTTGAGCAGGTTCAGAATCACCTGCTCGATTTCCGTCTTGTCGCAATACACCAGGCGCAGGGTAGGATCGTAGTCGCGTTCGATGGCGATCCGTTTGAAATCGTACTTTTTTTTCAGATCGTAGTCGCTGGCGGCCAGCCGCAGCACGGTTTCCAGCATCTCGTCCAGATCCACCGGCGCGAAGCGTGATTCGCTGCGCCGACTGAAGGAGAGCATGTCGGCGACGATCTTGGCCGCGCGGGCGCCGGCTTCGCGGATGCCTTCCAGGAAATGCAGAATCTGGCGCTGCTCCAGATAACTGTTAAGCCGGTCCAGGTCGATGCCGATGGCGTTGGCCACCACCTGATTTTGCGGCATGTCCGGGGCCACGCGGCGCAGGATATTCTGGCTGCCCTGCAGGATCGCCCCCAGCGGGTTGTTGATTTCGTGCGCCATGCCCGCCGCCAGGCCGCCGACTGAAAGCATTTTTTCCGTTTGCACCATCATGGATTCGATCCGGGCCCGGGCGGTGACGTCATCCATGCGGATCACGGCTCCGCTCGCGCTGTCCGCTATCAAAGGATAGACCATGACATCGGCATAGTGCAGTTCGCCTTGAACATCCAGTGTCATCCGTGGGGTCTTGATGGGACGACCGAGGCGGATCGCCTGCCGCACCTGCTCGAATTGGCCTTCCAGTTGCGGGAACACATCGCTGAAGAAACGGCCCTGCGCCGCTTCCCACGACACGCCGCTGGCCTGTTCGGCGGGCTGGTTCAGCACCGTGATGTAGCCCCAGGGATCTACCCCAATCAACACCGATGGCATCGAATCGATGATGTTTTTGAGATAAAGCCGCATCCGCGCCACCTCTTCCTTGGCGCGCTTCTGCTCGGTGATGTCGATAGCCACGCCCAACGCGACGGTTTCGTTCGAACCCGGTTCGAGGAAGGGGATTTTGAGCGTTTGCAGGGTGCGGACATGGCCGGCGTAATCGGTGAAGGTTTCCTCGGGGATGAGCTTGGACGCGCCGCTTTCGATCACTTCCAGGTCATCGGCCAACATCCGCGCCACTTCCTCGTCCACGCCATGAACAATGCGATGGGAACGGTTGACCAGTTCATCGACGGTCATGCCATAGGCCTCGGCGGTAGCGCGATTGGCCAGGAGGAGGCGCCCGTGGCGGTCCTTGGCGAAGATCATGTGCGGCACCAGATCGATGATGCGCCGCAACCGCGCATCGCTCTCATGCAAGGCCGCCTCCGCCTTGATCTGTTCGGTGATGTCGGTGCCGGTGCCACGATAGCCTAGAAACCGGCCCTGGCTGTCGCAAACCGGTTTGCCGCTGACTTTCAGATGGCGACCCTCCCTGAGGCTGCCGCTCAGCCGGGTCTGATAGACGAAATCACGAAACGGCTGGTGCTTTTCCAGGACTTCCCGATGCTGGCGCCATTTTTCGGGATCGGCGACCGAATCCATCGTGGCCAGTTCCCAACGGGTAAGGCCGAGTACGTACCGCGGGGCGATGCCGGTCAGGGCATAAAAGCGTTCGGACAAATAGGTAAAGCGCAGATTCTCGTCCATCTCCCAAATCCAGTCGCTGGCGGCTTCGGTCACGTCGCGAAAACGCGCTTCGCTTTTGCGCAGCGCCGTTTCCACCTGCTGGCGCTCGTTCAGTTCCCGCTGCAATTGCTGGGTACGCTGCGCTACCTGACGCTGCAACAGCCAGGACCACAATAGCGCGGCGACCGTGACCACGCCCAGTGGAATCAGGAGCCAGACGGCATGGCGCAACATCACCGTGAATCCGTCGGTTTCCTGCTCCACCGGCCCAAACCAGCGGTCGAGCAGGACTCCATGGTAAGAGAAGGGATCGAGGACGGTAATAGTTGTGGCGCCAATGACCGCAACTAACGCCAGCCCCAAATAAAACTGTCGAGACCAACCGTACCGTCGGGGCGCGGAAGGGATCGGTGGGGACGGCGTGGTAGATGACGAGGAAGATGTGGGCATGTGGGCTGGCGAAGGTGACGTTAATCGTTATCATAAGGCCATTTGCGGCGAATAGGCTGATGCGGGGCGCGAATCATGGCATTGGGACCGGTAATGCTGGGACTGGAAGGGGTGGAACTGACCGCGCGGGAGCGGGAACTGCTGCGCCATCCGCTGGTGGGTGGGGTCATCCTGTTCACCCGCAATTATCAGTCGCCAGCGCAGGCAGCGGCGCTGACCGCCGCCATTCACGCCCTGCGCCAGCCCCGTTTGCTGGTGGCGGTGGATCATGAAGGCGGCCGGGTACAGCGGTTCCGCGACGGGTTTACCCGCCTGCCGGCGGTGCGGCGACTCGGCGAAATTTACGACCAGGACCGGATGCGCGCCAAGCAACTGGCCCGGGTTACCGGCTGGCTGATGGCCACCGAGTTGCGGGCGGTGGGCGTGGACCTCAGCTTCGCCCCGGTACTGGACCTGGATCACGGCTTGAGCGGTATCATTGGCGACCGGGCGTTTCACCATAATCCTGAAAGCGTGGCCGATCTGGCCCACGCCTATGCCAGTGGGATGCAGAAGGCCGGCATGGAAGCGGTCGGCAAGCACTTCCCCGGCCATGGCGGCATCGCCGCTGACTCCCATCTGGAGCTGCCGGTGGACCCGCGCCCGCTCGCCGCCCTGGAAGCGGCGGATCTGCTGGCCTTCGAGCGGATGATCCACTATGGACTGGCGGCGCTGATGCCCGCGCATGTGGTGTATCCAGCGGTGGATGATCGACCGGCTGGATTCTCGGCGCGCTGGCTGAAGGACATTCTGCGCCAGCAGCTGGAATTTCAGGGGGTGATCTTCAGCGACGACCTGGACATGGCCGGCGCGCACGTTGCCGGCTCGCCGCCGGAACGGGCCGGCGCGGCGCTGGCTGCCGGCTGCGACATGGTGCTGGCCTGCAATGATCGCCACGCCGCCGTCGCCATTCTCGACCATCTGCGCTATGTCCCCGATCCGGTGACCCAGGTGCGGCTGATCCGCCTGCACGGGCGCAGCCACCTCACCGTGGAACGACTGCATCGCAATCCGGTTTGGCAGCGAGCGGTGCGACTGGTGCATGATTACGATGCGTTCCCGCTGCTGGAGATGGATATCTGAGAGACTGTCTAAAAACCCCTTGCCCGCAGGCGGGAGAGGGGTTGGGGGTGAGGGTCGTGGATTCAACGACTTACCCCCTCACCCTAACCCTCTCCCCCTTGGCAG
>WBZP01001873.1_pt1 | contig 25011 bp, 21 predicted proteins | sample 5204301 | NCBI WGS metagenome assembly WBZP01 (sample SAMN12412401, study PRJNA552823) | activated sludge metagenome | isolation source: activated sludge from nitrification reactor of wastewater treatment plant... | place: USA: Pennsylvania | collected 2017 | reverse complement strand
CCCGACCGCCAGCGGCAACGCGGTCGGCTTGACCGGCTCCGGAAGATCGGATTCGCCCATCAGGAAGACGTCGACGGCATGGGCGGCGCTGCGGCCTTCGGCGATGGCCCAGACCACCAGTGACGCGCCCCGGTGGGCGTCGCCGCACACGAACACTCCCGGGGCGGTGGTCTGCCAGTCCGGTCCGCAGCCCAGCGACCCCCGGCGGGTGAGTTCCAGCCCCAGGCCGTCGAGCAGGGGCATGTGCTCGACGCCGTCGAAACCGATTGCCAGCAGCGCCAGATCGCACGGGAGCTCCAGCGACCCGCCCACCGGCGTGATCGTGCGCCGGCCCGATTCCCGGTCGCGGGTCACCTGCACCTCGGCGATCTGCACGGCCCGCAGGTTGCCCTCGTCGTCGCCGACGAACCGCTGCACGGCGACCTCGAAGCGCCGGTGGCCACCCTCGGCGTGTGCGGGCGAGGTCCGCAGCACCATGGGCCAGGTGGGCCACGGCGACAGCGATTCGTCGCGCAACTCCGGGGGTTCCGGGTTGTAGTCGAGCTGGGTGACCGACGCCGCGCCCTGGCGATGAGCGGTCCCCAGGCAGTCTGCGCCGGTGTCACCCCCGCCGATGATCACCACGTGCTTGCCCGCGGCGGAAATCGGCGACGGCCCGTCGCCTTCGCACTCCTTGTTCGCCGGCACCAGGTGTTCCATCGCCAGGTGCACGCCGTGCAGGTGGCGGCCCGCCACCTCGTTGTCGCGGCTGCGCAGCGCGCCGACGGCCAGCACGACCGCGTCGAAACGGTTCCGCAATTCGTCCACCGAAAGGTCCACGCCCACTTCGCAATCGGTGACGAACCGGGTGCCCTCGGCGCGCATCTGCGTCAACCTCTGGTTCAGCGTGGACTTCTCCAGCTTGTACTCCGGGATCCCGTAGCGCAGCAGCCCGCCCAGCCGGTCGTCCCGCTCGTAGACCGTGACATGGTGGCCCGCGCGGGTGAGTTGCTGCGCCGCCGCGAGTCCCGCCGGACCCGAGCCGACCACCGCGACGCTCTTGCCGGTCGAGATGGCGGCCGGTTGTGGCTCCACGATGCCGTCCAGCCAGGCCTGGTCGGCGATGGTCTGCTCGATGCGTTTGATGGTGACGCTGCCGCCGGTCTGCTCGTCGGCGATGGACAGCACGCAGGCCGCCTCGCACGGAGCCGGACACAGCCGCCCGGTGAACTCCGGGAAATTGTTGGTGGCGTGCAGGCGCTCACTGGCCGCGTCCCAGCGTCCGCGGCGGACCAGGTCGTTCCATTCCGGGATCAGGTTGCCCAGCGGGCAGCCCGCGGTTCCGGAGTGGCAGAACGGAATTCCGCAGTCCATGCACCGCCGGGCCTGCCGGCTCACCTCTGCCGACCTCGCGTGGGCATCCTGGGCCTCGTATACCTCCCGCCAGTCGCCCACCCGTTCGTCGACGGGACGCTTGTGCGCCTCGACCTTGGGCACCTGGAGGAATCCTTGCGGGTCAGCCACGGGTCGCCTCCATGATCGCCGTATCCACGTCGCGGCCCTCGGCCTTGGCCATCCGGGTGGCCTGCAGGACCTTCTGGTAGTCGGTCGGCATGATCTTGGTGAACTGCGCGCTGCGCCTCGGCCAGTCCGCGAGCACCGACGCGGCCACCGTGCTTGCGGTGAAATGGGCGTGGCGCGCGATGATCTCGCGCAGCCAGGCCAGGTCCTCCGGTTCGAGCCGCAGCAGTTCCACCATCTCGGTGTTGACCTTCTTCGGATTGAGCCCCAGCACGTAGGCGATGCCACCGGACATGCCCGCCGCGAGGTTGCGCCCGGTCGGGCCGAGCACCACGACCCGGCCGCCGGTCATGTACTCGCACCCGTGGTCGCCGACACCCTCCGTGACGGCCAGCGCCCCGGAGTTGCGGGCACCGAACCGCTCACCCACCCGGCCGCGCAGGTACACCTCACCCGAGGTGGCTCCGTACATCAGGGTGTTGCCCGCGATGACGTTGTCCTCGGGCAGGAACAGCACGTCGTCGGGCGGTCGCACCACGATCCGTCCACCCGAAAGGCCTTTTCCGACATAGTCGTTCGCATCGCCCACCAGGTCGATGCTGATACCCGGCGGCAGGAACGCGCCCAGCGACTGGCCGGCCGAACCGGTGAGCTTGACCGTGATGGTGTCGGCCGGCAGCCCCTGCGCGCCGTAGCGGCGGGTCACTTCCGAACCCAGCAGGGTGCCCACGGTCCGGTTGACGTTGCGGACCGGCAGTTCCAGCACCACCGGGTGGGCGTCCTCCAGCGCCCCCTCGGCCAGGGCCACCAGCGTCTGATCCAGCGCGAGGTCCAGGCCGTGGTCCTGATCGCGGACCCGCCGGCGCTCGGGATACTTCGCACCCGGTTCGTCGCCGGGAACCGCGAACAGCCGGGTCAGGTCCAGCCCCTTGCTCTTCCAGTGCGCGACCCCGTCGGCGGTGTCGAGCAGTTCGGCGTGCCCGACGGCCTCGTCGATGCTCCGGAAACCGAGTTCCGCCAGATACTTGCGGATGTCCTCGGCGACGAACCGGAAGAAGTTCTCCACGAACTCGGGCTTGCCGTTGTAGCGGGCCCGCAATTCCGGGTTCTGGGTGGCGACGCCGACCGGGCAGGTGTCGAGGTGGCAGACGCGCATCATGATGCAGCCCGACACGATCAGCGGCGCGGTGGCGAAGCCGAATTCCTCGGCCCCCAGCAGCATCGCGACCATGACGTCACGCGCGGTTCGCATGCCGCCGTCACATTGCACGGTGATCCGGTCGCGTAACCCGTTGAGCACCAGCGTCTGCTGCGTGTCGGCCAACCCGATCTCCCACGGCGCCCCGGCATGTTTGAGCGAGGTGAGCGGAGCCGCACCCGTGCCGCCGTCGTAGCCGCTGATGAGCACCACGTCGGCGTGCGCCTTCGACACCCCGGCGGCCACCGTGCCGACGCCCACCGAACTGACCAGCTTGACATGAATACGGGCTTGCGCGTTCGCATTCTTCAGGTCGTGGATCAGCTGCGCGAGATCCTCGATCGAGTAGATGTCATGGTGCGGCGGCGGCGAGATCAGCCCGACGCCCGGGGTGGAATGCCGGGTCTTGGCGATGCTCGGGTACACCTTGTAGCCCGGAAGCTGGCCGCCCTCACCGGGTTTGGCGCCCTGGGCCATCTTGATCTGGATGTCGGTGGCATTCACCAGGTAGTCGCTGGTGACGCCGAACCGCCCGGAGGCGACCTGTTTGACCGCGCTGCGCAGCCGCGGGTCGTAGAGGCGCTCCGCGTCTTCCCCACCTTCGCCGCTGTTCGACCGGCCGCCCAGGTTGTTCATGGCGATCGCCATGGTCTCGTGCGCCTCGGCCGAGATCGACCCGTAGCTCATCGCCCCCGTGTTGAACCGGGTGCAGATCGCGTCCACCGATTCGACTTCGGACAGGGGAACCGGTTCGCGCACACCAATTCTGAAATCGAACAGGCCGCGCAGCGTACCGCCGTCGCGGGACAGCCGGTCGACTTCCCGGGTGTACTCGGCGAAGACGTCGTGCCGGCCGGTGCGGGTCGAATGCTGCAGCAGGAAAACCGTTTCCGGGGTGAACAGGTGCAGTTCGCCGCCCCGGCGGAACTGGTACTCGCCACCGACCGACAGGCGCCGGTGTGCCCGCTCGGTCGGGTTCTCCGGGTAGGCACGACGGTGCCGGAACCTGACCTCTTCGGCCAGCACGTCCAGGCCCACGCCACCGAGCTGGCTGACGGTGCCCTGCAGGTACTCGTCGACCACCGCCTGGTCCAGGCCGATGGCCTCGAACGCCTGCGCACCGGTGTAGGAGCCGACGGTGGAGATGCCCATCTTGCTCATCACCTTCATCACACCCTTGCCGAGCCCCTTGAGGTAGTTGCGCACGGCGGTGGCGGTTTCGATACCGGTCAGCTCGCCCTCGCGGATCAGGTCCTCAATCGATTCGAACGCGAGGTACGGGTTGACCGCCGCCGCGCCGTAGCCGATCAGCAGGGCCATGTGGTGCACCTCCCGGGCGTCGCCGGTCTCCACCACCAGCGCGACCTTGGTGCGTTCCTTGGTGCGCACCAGATGGTGGTGCACGGCCGCGACGGCAAGCAGCGACGGGATCGGCGCCAGGGTGTGGTCGGAGTCCCGGTCGGAGATCACCAGTGTGCGGGCGCCTTTGGCGATGGCCTCCGAGGCGCGCAACCGCAGGTCCTCGAGCGCGTCGGCCAGCCCGGTGCCGCCCCGTTCGACGTCGTAGAGCCCCCGCAGCACGGCCGTGCGCAGGCCGGGGTGCTCGCCGTCGTCATTGATGTGGACGATCTTGTTCAGTTCGTCGTTGTCCAGGATCGGCCACGGCACCTGAATCTGCCGGCACGACGCCGCGGTGGGGTCGAGCAGGTTCTGCTCGGGGCCCATCACGCGGGCCATCGAGGTGACGATCTCCTCGCGGATGGCGTCCAGGGGCGGGTTGGTCACCTGCGCGAACAGTTCGACGAAGTAGTCGTAGAACAGCCGCGAGCGCCGGGACAACACCGCGGCCGGGGTGTCGGTTCCCATGGAGCCCAGCGGTTCGGCCCCCGATGCGGCCATGGGCGCCAACATGATTCGCAGATCTTCTTCGGTGTACCCGAAGGCGATCTGGCGGCGGACCACCGATTCGTGGTTGGGGTGTGCCCGGGCCCGGTCGGGCAGCGACTTGAGGTCGAGCAGTCCGGCGTCCAGCCACTCTCCGTACGGCTCGGCGGCGGCCAGATCGTCCTTGATCTCGTCGTCGGGAACCAGCCGGCCCGCCGCGGTGTCGATCAAGAACATCCGGCCGGGCTCGAGGCGGCCCTTGGCGACCACCTCGGCCGACGGCACGTCGAGCACACCGGCCTCACTGGCCAGGATGATCCGGTCGTCGATGGTGCGCCACCACCGGCCCGGCCGTAAACCGTTGCGGTCCAACACCGCTCCGACCACGGTCCCGTCGGTGAACGTGACGCAGGCGGGCCCGTCCCACGGTTCCATGACCGAGGCGTGGAACTGGCAGAACGCCCGGCGGGCCGCGCTGATCGTGGTGTTGTTCTCCCACGCCTCCGGAATCATCATCATCACCGCATGCGGCAGGCTGCGCCCGCCGAGGTGCAGCAGTTCCAGCGTCTGATCGAACGACGCCGAGTCCGAGGCCTCGGGTGTGCAGATCGGCGAGAGCCGCGATAGATCACCGCGGATCTGGGCGCTGGCGAGCATGGCCTCGCGGGCATGCATCCGGTTGCGGTTGCCGCGCACGGTGTTGATCTCGCCGTTGTGCGCGACGAAGCGGAACGGGTGGGCCAGCGGCCAGGACGGGAAGGTGTTGGTGGAGAACCGGCTGTGCACGATGGCGATGGCGCTGGTGCACCGCTCGTCGGTCAGGTCCGGGAAGAAATGCGACATCTGCGGGGCGGTCAGCATGCCCTTGTAGGTGATCGTCCGGCTCGACAGTGAGGCGAAATAGACGCCGGTGCCGGCGGCGGCGACGTCGGGGGTGACGTGGCCGGCGCGCTTGCGCACCGGGTACACGAGCCGGTCCAGCGCCAGCCCCGACGGTCGCATCCCGTCGCGTTCGGGGGCCGCGACGAACAGTTGCGACATGTGCGGCATGCAACTGCGCGCGGTGGGGCCGATGCCGGCGCCCTCGGGGTCCAGCGGAACCGTGCGCCAGCCGAGCACCTCGACGCCCTCCTCGGCGGCGATCGCCTCGACCCGCGCCGTCGCGGCGGCCCGGGCGGCCGGGTCCTGCGGCAGGAAACAGATGCCGGCCGCGAAGGTGTTGGCGCCGTCGGCGGGCCCGGGCAGCTCGAAGTCCACCTCCGCGCGGAGCAGTTCAACGGGCAGCTGCAGCAGGATGCCGGCACCATCGCCGCTGTTGGGTTCGGCGCCCGCGGCCCCGCGGTGTTCGAGGTGTTCGAGGGCCTTCAGACCGTCCGCGACGATGCTGTGCGACCGGCGGCCCTTGATGTCGGTGACCATCGCCACACCACACGAGTCGCGCTCGCGCTCCGGGTGATACAGACCCTGGGCTTCCGGCAAAGCCGAGAACAGCATGTGAACACACCTCCGCAGCACGGCTGCGGAGTCGAGAGTTGTTGCGCTGAAAGGCTTTTCGTCCGCAGTCTGTTGTCTACCGACGGGACTGCGTCGGCCCGTGCGCGGCGTGTGCAGGCACTGTGCGTGCCGTGACCGCCGTATCCAGAGTGTATCAGCGGGGTCGGCCGGCTATCCATCGAGAATTGTCGGCACCAACGGGAAGCCCGGCAGGTTGCGAACCACCGTCCAGGTGACCGCCAGCACGGCCAGGACGACCAGCGCGGCAGGCGTGAACACCGGCTTTGCCCGTCGCATCCGCAGCAACACCCAGAACGCCATGGCGGGCAGCCCGAGGAGCAGGAAGACATTGTCGACGACGGCCGCCGCCACATCGCCGTGCAGTAGGTCGTGCATCATGCGCAGACCGCCGCAGGCCGGGCAGTTCCAGCCGGTCAGCACCTTGAACGGGCACGCCGGGAATGCCGAGTGCGGGCGGTGCGGATCCACCAGGCCGACATAGGCCAGGGCACCGAGAAGGAGGCCGCCGGTGCCCAGCGCGACGCGGCGGCCGACGTGTTTCCCGTCCGGGCGGGCGTCAAGTTCCATCGCGCAGCGGACGGCCGGCGGTGTCACGGACGCTACCGGTGAAGATCAGGATCGCGTCGATGATGCCCCAGATGATCGCGCCGATACCACAGGTGAGCAGGCCGACGACCAGTTGGATGACTCCCAGGCTGGTGTCGCCGAGATAGATCCGGCCGAAGCCGACCAACCCGAACAGGCCGATCAGCTGCAGCAGGCCCGCGATCACCTTCGACTTGTCCGAGAACGGTTCCCCGGTGAGCGGATCCCGGCCGTACGGCGCCATCGGGTCGAAGTACACCCCCGGTGGCGGTGGGTACGGGTAGGAGGGATCCTGCGGCGGCGGGAAATACGCACCCGGGGGCGGCGGCGGAAACCCGCCCGGCTGGGGCGGTGGTGGCGGTGGATACTCCGGCGACTGCGGCGGCGGGACACCGTCCGAAGGGGTTGCCCCGAAGTTTGGATCCGTCATGGCATCAGCATGCCAGACCGGCTCAGCGACGCCGGCGGAAGAGCCGTCCACGCCGGGATTGCGGAGGCGCCTCGGATTCGGCGGTTTCCGCCGGCTCGACCTCGGCCTGCGCGTCGTCCACCCCGGCCTCATCGTCTACCCCGGCCTCGTCGGCCTCGTCGGCCTCGTCGGCTTCATCGGCCTCGTCGGCCGCGGTGGCCGTGTCCGGGGCGTCCACCGGATCGGCGGGTTCGGCCGGCTGCGCGCCTTCGTCGGAGTCCTCGCCGGAGGCGTAGATGACGGTGGCACCCGTGTCGGCGGTCTCGTCGGACGAGTACAGGATCACCATCGTCGCGTCCGCGGATGGCTCCGCGCCGGACTCCTCGTCCTCCAACTCGCCGCCGGTCTCGTCGTACTCCAACTCGCCGCCGGTCTCGTCGTCCTCCGACTCCTCGGTATCCGGGATTCGCAGCGCTTCTTCTTGCTCCGATACCGGCTCTTCGACCCCGATGTCGTCGGTCAGACCCTCGAGTTCGTCTTCCCCGACCGGGTCGTGGTACTCGTCGATGAGGTCTTCCTCGGTCTCGTCGGCGGTCTCGACCGCGACGCCCGGGGCCGCCACTTCGGCCTCCACGACGGCCTCGTCCTCGGGCTCGACGACCGGTTCGGCCTCGCCCGGTCCCCCGGTCTCGTCCGCCTCGGCCGCCTCGCCGGTCTTGTCGACGGCGTCCTCGAACTCCTCGACAGAGTCGTCCAGCGGCTCGAACTCGTCGACGGACTCTGACTCGTCGGCCGAGTCGAGAAGGTCGAGCTCCGCCTCATCGTCTTCGGCCGCCTCGCCGGGTGCCCCGAGATCGTCGGCGAAATCGGACTCGTCGTCGAAGTCTTCGACGTCGCCCTCGGCAGACTCGCCGGCCACGTCGAGCTCGTGATCCTCGTCGTCCTCCAGACCCGCGACGGTCGCCGCCGCCACCACTCCGGTGCCCGCGGCGACCACGCTGAACTCTTTGGCCAGTTCGGGCGACAGCTCCGGCTCATCGTCCTGCTCGCTCACCCGGCGGTGACCGGCGAGGGTGCTCGGGTCCTCCCGGCCCTTCTTCGCCAGGACGAGATAGACCACGGCCCCCAGGAAGACGAAGGTCGAGGTGAACGAGTTGATGCGGATCCCGGCGAGGTGGGTGGCGTCGTCGGCGCGCAACAACTCGACCCCGAACCGGCCCACGCAGTACAGCGCCACATACAGCGCGAACAACCGGCCGTGGCCGATTCTGCGTCGCCGGTCGACGATGATCAGGATGGCGAAAACCAGTAGGTTCCAGAGCAATTCGTACAGGAAGGTCGGATGCACCACCGCGGCGACCTGACCGGTCGACACCCCGTTCAGTGAACTGACGGTCGGCTGACCCCCGGACGGATCCTGCCGGTAGAAGATCTGCATCCCCCACGGCACGGTGGTATCGCGCCCGTAGAGCTCCTGGTTGAAATAGTTGCCGACGCGGCCGATCGCCTGGGCCAGCACGATGCCGGGTGCGATGGCGTCGCCGAACGCGGGCAGCGGGATGCCCCGGCGCCGGCAGGCGATCCAGGCGCCGACGCCGCCGAGCGCCACCGCACCCCAGATCCCCAGACCGCCGTCCATGATCCGCAGTGCGGCGACCGGACCGGCGCCGCCGGGACCGAAGTACGTCTTCCAGTCCGTCATCACGTGGTAGAGCCGGCCGCCGATCAACCCGAACGGCACCGCCCACAGCGCGACGTCGTAGATGACGCCACGTTCACCGCCCCGGGCCGCCCACCGTCGGTCACCGATCAGCAGCGCCGCGACGATGCCGATGATGATGCACACCGCGTATGCCCGGATGGGAACCGGGCCCAGATGCCAGACCCCCTGCGCGGGGCTGGGAAAATAAGCCAGCGTTGTCGTGGTCACGCGCTCACCCTCTGTCGCACTCCTTGCGCAAGTTCCGCCGTCAGGGCGCTCACCGCGCCGACACCGTCGTCCAGTGCCGACACCAGCGCAGAACCCACGATCACGCCGTCAGCATAGGACCCGATCTCGGCGGCCTGTTCGCGCGAGCGCACACCGAGACCCACTCCGACCGGGATGTCGGAGACCGCCCGCACCCGCGCGACGAGTTCGGGTGCCGCGTTCGACACCACGGCGCGCGCGCCGGTGACACCCATCGTCGAAGCGGCATAGACGAATCCGCGGGACGCGGCCACCGTCATCGCCAGCCGCTCCGGGGTCGACGACGGCGCCACCAGGAAAATCCGATCCAGCCCGTACCGGTCGGAGGCCGCCAGCCAGGTATCGGCCTCGTCGGGGATGAGGTCGGGGGTGATCAGACCCAGACCGCCGGCGGCCGCCAGGTCACGGGAGAACGCGTCAACACCCCAGTGCAGCACCGGGTTCCAGTACGTCATCACCACCGCGTGTCCCCCGGCGGCGGTGACCGCCTCGACCGCGCGCAACGCGTCGCGCACCCGCACCCCCCGGCGCAGCGCGGTTTCGGTGGCGCGGGCGATGGTCGGACCGTCCATTCCCGGATCCGAATAGGCGATGCCGACTTCGACGATGTCGCAACCGGATTCGACGAGAGCGACCATGGCGTCGATCGAGGTGTCCACATCGGGGTAGCCGGTGGGCAGGTAGCCGATCAGCGCAGCCCGGTTCTCGCTTCGGCAGGCATCGAAGACCGGTGCCACACCGCCGGGTTCGGCGAGCGGCGTAGTTCCGCGAGCAGGAGGCCCGGCGTCAACCGGACCGCGGGTTTCACTCATCGGCGCCGCCGTCGAGCAGACCGAACCACTTCGCCGCGGTCGCGACGTCCTTGTCGCCGCGGCCCGACAGGTTCACCACGATCACCGCGCCCCGGCCCAACTCGGCACCCAGTTTCAGCGCCCCGGCCACGGCATGGGCCGACTCGATCGCCGGGATGATGCCCTCGGTGCGGCACAACAGCCGGAACGCGTCCATCGCCTCGGTGTCGGTGACCGGACGGTATTCGGCGCGGCCAGTGTCCTTGAGGTACGCATGCTCGGGACCCACCCCGGGATAGTCCAAACCCGCTGAGATGGAATGGGATTCGATGGTCTGGCCGTCCTCGTCCTGCAGCAGGTACGAGTACGACCCCTGAAACGCACCGGGCGATCCGCCGGTGAAGGTCGCGGCGTGCCGGCCGGTCTCCACACCGTCACCGGCGGCCTCGAAACCCACCAGTCGCACACCGGGATCGTCGATGAAGGCGTGGAAGATGCCGATCGCATTCGAGCCGCCGCCCACGCAGGCGGTGACGGCATCGGGCAGCCGCTGGATCCGGTCCTGGATCTGGGCGCGCGCCTCCAGTCCGATGACGCGCTGGAAGTCGCGCACCATCATCGGGAACGGGTGCGGCCCGGCGGCGGTGCCGAAGCAGTAGTAGGTGGAGTCGGCGTTTGTCACCCAGTCCCGAAACGCTTCGGTGATGGCGTCTTTGAGGGTCTGCGAGCCGGTGTCGACGGAGACCACCTCGGCGCCGAGCAGCCGCATCCGGGCCACGTTGAGGGCCTGCCGGGCGGTGTCGACCGCGCCCATGTAGATGACGCAGTCGAGGTCCAGCAGCGCACAGGCGGTGGCGGTCGCCACGCCGTGCTGGCCCGCCCCGGTCTCGGCGATGACCCGCTTCTTCCCCATCTGACGGGCCAGCAGCGCCTGCCCGAGCACGTTGTTGATCTTGTGAGATCCCGTGTGGTTGAGGTCTTCTCGCTTCAGGAACAGCCGGGCGCCGCCCGCGTGCTCCGAAAGTCTGGTGGCCTCGTACAGCGGTGAGGGCCGCCCGGCGTAGTGGGCCTGAAGGTTGTCCAGGGTGTCGAGGAACTCCTGGTCGGCGCGGACCTTGTCGTAGGCCGCGGTGACCTCCTCGATGACGGCCATCAACGCCTCGGCGACGAATCGGCCGCCGTAGACACCGAAATGACCCCGGGCGTCGGGTTCATGGCCACTGGGTTCCGCGATTCCCGCACTGGCGCGCGGGAGACCGGGGGTGGAGGTGTCGGCCACCGCGCTAGCGTGCCGGCTTGGGGCAGGACGGATGGGTGCCGGCGGTGACCAGGTCGGCCACCGCGCTGCGTGGGTCACCACTGGTGACCAGGCCCTCGCCGACCAGCACGGCATCCGCGCCGGCGCCGGCGTAGGCGAGCAGGTCCGCGGTGCCGCGGATGCCGGATTCGGCCACTCGGATGACATTGGACGGCAGTCCCGGCGCGATGCGCGCGAAGCAGTCCCGGTCGACCTCGAGGGTCTTCAGGTCGCGGGCATTCACGCCGATGACCGTGGCGCCGGCCTGCAGGGCCCGGTCGGCCTCCTCCTCGGTGTGCACCTCGACCAACGCGGTCATGCCCAGCGATTCGGTGCGATCGAGCATGGACTCCAGTGCCGACTGCTCGAGTGCGGCGACGATCAGCAACAGCATGTCGGCGCCGTGCGCGCGGGCCTCATGAATCTGATACGGCCGGACCACAAAATCCTTGCGCAGCACCGGAATCGACACCGCTGCGCGCACTGCGTCCAGGTCCTCGAGTGAACCGTTGAACCGGCGCTCCTCGGTGAGCACGCTGATGACGCGGGCGCCGCCGCGCTCGTAGGCACGCGCGAGGTCGGCCGGATCGGGAATGTTGGCCAACGGACCGCGCGACGGACTGGCGCGCTTCACCTCGGCGATCACCGCGATCCCCGGCTGGCGCAGCGCTGCGACCACGTCACGGGGCGGCGGCGCGGCATTGGCGGCGGCCTTCACCTCGGCCAGGCCGACGACGGCTTCTCGGGCGGCGACGTCCGCACGGACTCCTTCGATGATGGAGTCGAGAACCGACGCCGAACTCATGCCTGCCGTCCCTTTCGCTCGAGGCTGATGTCGAATAATCTCCGACGATTTCCGTTCCTGAAGGGTAGCCGCAGCGGGGGGCTGCCCCGTCACCGACCCTCCGCATCCGGATCCGGTTCGGGAGGCGGTCCGTCGAGCGTCGGATCGTGCCCGTCGTCCAGTGCGTCCCACAGCCGGCGTTCCGAGGTCTCCCCCTGCCCGGCGGTCTCCTCGGCGCTTCGGGAGGCCCGATCCGAACGGGCCGCCGACCGTCGCGCCGCCGGCGCCAGGTACTTGTGGGAGGCGTCGGACCCACCGCTGCCCGCGCCGGCTCGGGACGCCGCCCGCATCAGCAGCGCCGCCGCGAGCAGTGCCGCCACCCCGGCGGCCAGTGTCAGCGCAGCTCCGGCGTACCGGCGTTCACTGCCCACCAGGAACATCACCGGTATCGCCGCCAGATCGGCCGCCCGGGCCGACACGTCGGGCACCACCCACTGGCTGACCGCCAGATAGCCCGCCACGGCACTCGCGACGGCCACCAACACCGCCAGCAGGCGCAACACCCAGCCGCGGACCGCCAGCCCGGCGATCGCCGCGGCCAGCAGCAGCAGCGCCAGCGGCAGCAAGGCCGTCGACCAGGTTCCGCCGGTCAGCGTCGTCGTCTTCGGTTGCCCCAGCCCGTCGGACGTCCTGATCGCCACCCAGGGCAACCGCGCGGCCACCCACAGCCCCAGCGCGGCCAGCACCAGCAGCAGCTGGGCGGTCCGCAGCGGCCGGCGGCCCGTCGCCTCAGCCATCGGAATCCGGCGCCGCTGCGGTGCCGGTGCCCGCGGGGGTCAGCGTCTGCGCGGCGGCGACCGCCGTGAGAACCGCCTTGGCCTTGTTGGCGGCCTCGGTGTACTCATAGGGCCCGTTCGAGTCGGCGACCACCCCGCCGCCGGCCTGCACGTAGGCGGTGCCGTCGCGCATCAGCGCGGTTCGGATCGCGATCGCGAAATCGGCGTCGCCGGCGAAGTCCAGGTAGCCGACCACGCCCCCGTAGAGCCCGCGTCGGGTCTTCTCGACCTCTTCGATGAGTTCCATCGCGCGTACCTTCGGGGCGCCGGACAGCGTTCCGGCCGGGAAGCAGGCCGTCACCGCGTCCAGGGCGGTGCGGCCGTCGGCGAGCATCCCGGTGACCGTGGAGACCAGATGCATGACGTGGCTGTAGCGCTCGATATGGCTGTAGTCCTCGACGCGCACGGTGCCCGGGACGCACACCCGGCCCAGATCGTTGCGGCCCAGATCGACGAGCATCAGGTGCTCGGCGCGTTCCTTCTCGTCGGTCAGCAGCTCCTTTTCGAGCAGCTGATCCTCCTCCTCGGTGGCGCCGCGCCACCGGGTGCCCGCGATGGGGTGCGTGGTGGCCCAGCCGTCGTGCACCGTGACGAGCGCCTCCGGGCTGGATCCCACGATCGAAAAGGCCGTTCCCCCGGCATCATCGGGAATGTTCAGCAGGTACATGTAGGGGCTGGGGTTGGACACCCGCAGCATCCGGTAGACGTCGATGGGGGCGACGTCGGAGTCCATCTCGAAGCGCTGCGAGGGGACGACCTGGAACGCCTCGCCGGCCTCGATGTCGCCGACGAGTTTCTCGACGATCTCGGTGTACTCCTCGACGGTGCGCTGCGAGCGGTGCACCGGGGCCGGCCGGCTGAACGTCGCCACCGTGGAGTGCAGGGGCTGGCCGAGCGCGTTCGTCATCACGTCCAGCCGCGCCACGGCGTCGTCATAGGCCGCGTCGACATGCTCGTCGGTGCCGTTCCAGTTCACCGCGTTGGCGATCAGCGTGATGGTGCCCTCGTGGTGGTCGACGGCGGCGATGTCGGTGGCCAGCAGCATGACCATGTCCGGCAGCTGCAGGTCGTCGACCGCGAGGTTCGGCAGTTTCTCCAGCCGCCGCACCAGGTCGTAGGCGAAGTAGCCGACCATCCCGCCGGACAGTGGGGGCAGATCGGGCAGACCGGCCGTGGCGAGCAGGCTCAGGGAGTCGTGCAGCGCCTGCAGGGGATCGCCGCCGCTGGGGGCGCCCTGCGGGGTGGCGCCCAGCCAGGCGGCCTGACCGTCCCGCACGGTCAGCGCGGACGGCGCGCCCGCCCCGATGAACGACCAGCGCGACCACGACCTGCCGTTCTCGGCCGATTCGAGCAGGAAGGTGCCCGGGCGGTTGTCGGCCAGCTTGCGGTAGGCCGACAGCGGGGTCTCGCTGTCGGCGAGCACCTTGCGGATCACGGGGACCACGCGGTGTTCGGCCGCCAGGGCGCGGAAGTTCGCCCGCGTGGTGGTGAGGTCGTCTAGCACGCGCCCATCCTCCCATTGCCCGGTCGTCGAGTTCTGCACCGTGGTCGTCCGCCGGCGTCCGCCACGACCCTGGTGCAGAACTGGGCGCGGCCGAATCGGCGTAGCGTGACCGGCTATGAGACAAGGCGACCGGGTCGACGACTTCGTCCTGCCCGATCAGACCGGCAGCGACCGGCGGTTGACCGATTTCCTGGCCGACGGTCCGGTGGTGTTGTTCTTCTACCCCGCCGCGATGACCCCGGGGTGCACCAAGGAGGCCTGTCACTTCCGCGACCTGGCCGCCGAATTCGCCGCCGTGGGCGCCCAGCGCGTCGGGATCAGCATGGACAGCGTCGGCAAGCAGGCGCAGTTCGCCGACAAGCAGCGCTTCGACTATCCCCTGCTGTCGGACGCCGACGGCCAGGTGGCCACGGCGTTCGGGGTCAAGCGCGGTCTGTTGGGCAAGCTGATGCCGGTCAAGCGGGTGACGTTCGTCATCGACACCGACGCCACGGTGCTCGACGTGATCGCCAGCGAGACGTCGATGGACAGCCACGCCGACAAGGCGCTGGAGACGTTACGGGCACGCAGAACGACCTGAGCAAATCGGCCACACCGAACGTAGAGATATGACACGACTTTTCGTGTTTTGCGTACGTTAAGTCGACGCTCGTCGATCAGGTACCCGGGTCGAGCAGCACGTCGGCGTCGAAGCAGCTGTGATCACCGGTGTGACACGCCCCGCCGACCTGGTCGACCTCCAGCAGCACGGTGTCGCCGTCGCAGTCCAGCCGGACCGAATGCACGTACTGCGTGTGCCCGGACGTCAGACCCTTGACCCACTGCTCGTTACGGGACCGCGAAAAGTAGGTCGCCGCACGGGTTTCCAGGGTGCGGGCCAGCGCGTCGTCGTCCATCCAGGCGACCATCAGCACGTCCCCGCTGCCGCGTTCCTGCACGACGGCGGTGAACAGGCCCTCGGCGTTGCGCTTGAGGCGGGCCGCGATCGCCGGGTCCAGGCTCACCGGACGCACACCCCCGCCGCGGCCATCGCCGCCTTCACCTGACCGATCGTCAGCTCGCCGAAGTGAAAGACGCTGGCCGCCAATACCGCATCGGCCCCCGCCTGCACGGCCGGCGCAAAGTGTTCGACGGCGCCGGCCCCGCCGCTGGCGATGATGGGAACGCTGACCGCCGCCCGCACCGCGCGCAGCATCGGCAGGTCGAATCCCGCCTTGGTGCCGTCGGCGTCCATCGAATTGAGCAGGATCTCCCCGACACCGAGTTCTGCTCCGCGCCTGGCCCATTCGACCGCGTCGATGCCGGTGCCCTGCCGGCCGCCGTGCGTCGTGACCTCCCAGCCCGACGGGGTAGGGGCCGACCCGGCCGGCACCGTGCGGGCATCCACCGACAACACGATGCACTGGGAGCCGAACTGGCGGGCCATCTCGGCGAGCAGATCGGGCCGGGCGATGGCCGCGGTGTTCACCGACACCTTGTCGGCGCCGGCGCGCAGCAGCACGTCGACGTCCTCGACCGCGCGGATTCCCCCGCCAACCGTCAACGGGATGAACACCTGCTCGGCGGTGCGTCGCACCACCTCGAGCATGGTGGCCCGCCCCGACGAGGACGCCGTGACATCCAGGAAGGTCAGTTCGTCGGCGCCCTGCGCGTCGTAGACCGCGGCGAGTTCCACCGGATCACCGGCGTCGCGCAGGTTCTCGAAGTTGACGCCCTTGACCACCCGGCCGGCGTCGACGTCCAGGCAGGGAATCACCCGGGTGGCAACGTCACTGATGATCACAGGTAGTCCTCCGGCGCGCCAACGGCTTTCACGATCTCGATCATTTCGGCATGCACCCCCGGCGCGCCGGCCAGCGCCGAGCGGGATGCCGGGGTCCACGGCTGCCCGTTCAGGTCGGTCACGATGCCGCCGGCCGCGCGGATCAATGCCACGCCCGCCGCGTGGTCCCAGATGTGGTGACCGAAACTGATGGCGCCACCCAGGATTCCGGCGGCGACGTAGGCCAGGTCGATGCCGGTTGCGCCGTGCATGCGCATCCGTGAACACTGCCGGCTCAGCTTCTCCAGCACGGTCGAGCGATACCGCCCGGGGAACACGCCGCGGGATTCGACGTTGAACGTGCCGATCCCGACGATCGATTCGGCCAGCCGCCTCTCGGACAACGGCGCCAGCGCCTCACCGTTGCAGCGCAAGGGTCCCCCCGGCAGCGAGGTGTACCGCTGGCCGACGAACGGCACCCAGGTCAGCCCCAGCACCGGCTGCCCGTTCCACATCAGCGCCAGCAGCATCGCCGCCATCGGCGAGCCGGCCGCGTAGTTGAAGGTGCCGTCGATCGGGTCGAGCACCCACACCAGCTCGGAATCGATCGGCTCCCCGCCGAATTCCTCCCCGTGCACCCCGATCCCGGTGCGCAGGTTGAGCTCGGCGACGACCTGACGTTCGATAGCCAGGTCGATCTCGGTCGCGAAGTCGTTGCCCTTCTTGGCAACCGCGGAATCCGCGCGGTGACCGGCGACGAACTGCTGGGCGGCGCCGTCGAGGATGTCGGCGGCGGTGTACAGCCAGGCGGCCAGTTGGCTGGGATCCGGTGCCATGGGCGGATCGCCTACCCGCTGACCGCGGCCAGGGCTTGCGGCAGGGTGAACCGGTCGGCGTAGAGCGCCTTCCCGACGATCGCGCCTTCCACACCACGTCCGGTGAGTGTCGCGATCGCACGCAGATCGTCCAGGCTGGACACGCCGCCGGACGCGATCACCGGTGCGTGCGTGCGGTCGGCGACCGCACCGAGCAGCTCCAGGTTGGGCCCGGTCAGGGTGCCGTCCTTGGTGACGTCGGTGACGACGTAACGCGAACACCCTTCCCGGTCAAGGCGATCCAGCACCTCCCACAGATCGCCGCCGTCGGTTTCCCAGCCGCGGCCACGCAGCCGGTAGCTGCCGTCCTCGATCAGGACGTCCAGACCGACGGCCACCTTGTCGCCGTACTCGGCGATCGCCGCCGCGCACCACTGCGGGTTCTCCAGTGCCGCGGTGCCGATGTTGACCCGCGCGCATCCGGTGGCCAGCGCCGCTTTGAGCGAGTCGTCGTCGCGGATGCCCCCGGACAACTCCACGGCCACGTCGAGATGTCCGACCACCTCGGCGAGCAGTTCGCGGTTGCCGCCGCGTCCGAATGCCGCGTCGAGGTCCACCAGGTGGATCCATTCGGCGCCGTCCCGCTGCCAGGTCTGCGCGGCTTCCAGCGCCGAGCCGTAATCGGTCTCGCTGCCGGCCTTGCCCTGCACCAGGCGCACCGCCTTGCCGTCGACGACGTCAACGGCCGGCAGCAGAATGAGTTTCGTCAAAGTCAGAGCCCCTCAACCCAATTCGCGAGAAGCGCCGCACCGGCGTCGCCGCTCTTCTCCGGATGAAACTGTGTGGCCGCCAGCGCACCGTCCTCGACGGCGGCCAGGAACGGCACGTGGTGCGTGGCCCAGGTGAGCAGCGCGCCGGGGTCGCCGGCCCAGCTCTGGGCGGCATAGGAATGCACGAAATAGAACCGGGTATCGGCGTCCAGGCCCTTGAACAGGGCGCTGCCGGGGGCCGCCTGCACCACATTCCAGCCCATGTGCGGGATCACCGGGGCGTCCAGCCGGGTCACGGCGCCGGGCCACTGCCCGCACCCCGCCGACTCGACACCGAATTCGACGCCGCGGGCGAACAGGATCTGCATTCCGACGCACACGCCGAGCACCGGCCGGCCCGCGGCCACCCGTTCGGCGATGATCTTCTCCCCGCCGATCCGGCGCAGCCCCGTCATGCAGGCCTCGAACGCTCCGACCCCGGGGACCACCAGTCCGTCGGCGTTGGCGGCGGCCGCCGGGTCAGCGGTCACCTCGACCTCGGCGCCGACCCGTTCCAGCGCCCGCTGCGCCGAGCGCAGGTTCCCCGAGCCGTAGTCGAGAACGACGACTTTGGCAGCACTCACAGGCTGCCTTTGGTGGACGGCACCCCGGACACCCGGGGATCGAGCTCGACAGCCTGACGCAGCGCCCGGGCCACCGCCTTGTACTGCGCTTCGGTGATGTGGTGCGGGTCGCGGCCGTAGAGCGTCCGCACGTGCAGCGCGATACGCGCGTTGAAGGCCAGCGACTCGAACACGTGCCGGTTGATCACGGTGTGGTACGGCGCCGCGGCGCCGGCGATGGTGAAGTCCACCATGTAGTCCGGTTCGCCGGTGTGCACGAAGTACGGCCGGCCGGACACGTCGACGACAGCGTGCGCCAGCGTCTCGTCCATCGGGATGTAGGCGTCACCGAACCGCCGGATGCCCTTCTTGTCGCCGAGCGCCTGCCCCAGCGCCTGGCCGAGCACGATCGCGGTGTCCTCGACGGTATGGTGCGCCTCGATCTCGATGTCGCCCTTGGCTTTCACCGACAGATCAAAGGCGGCATGGCTGCCCAGCGAGGTCAGCATGTGGTCGAAGAACGGCACACCGGTGTCGATGTCGGTCCGGCCGCTGCCGTCGAGGTCGATCTCGACGACGATGTCCGACTCTTTGGTCTGGCGTTCGACCTTGGCGGTCCGGTTGCTCATGATGCTCCTACCGTCGAGGCCAGTTCGGTGGCGGCCAGTCGGGTGCTGGCGGCCAGAAACGCGTCGTTCTCGGCGGCCAACCCGATGGTGGTCCGCAGGTATCCGGGGATGCCGACGTCGCGGATCAGGACCCCGGCATCCAGATAGCGCCGCCAGGCGGCCGCGGCGTCGGTGAAGTCGCCGAACAGCACGAAGTTGGCGTCGCTGGGGATCACCCGGAAACCCATGTCGGTCAAGGCCTTCGAAACCCGCTCGCGCTCGGCGATCAGGGTGGCGACGCTGGCCAGGGTGTCGTCGGCGTGCCGCAGTGCGGCCCGCGCCGCGGCCTGCGTCAGCGCCGACAGGTGATACGGCAACCGCACCAGCAGCAGCGCGTCGATGACGGCAGGGTCGGCGATCAGATAGCCCAGCCGCCCGCCGGCGAAGGCGAAGGCCTTGCTCATCGTGCGACTCACGATCAGCCGGGTGGGGTACTCGTCGATCAGGGCGACCGCGCTGGGTTGCGAGGAGAACTCACCGTAGGCCTCGTCGACGATCAGGATTCCGCCGGTCATCACGTCCAGCAGGCGGCGCAGATCGCCGAGCGGAATGCTCTGTCCGGTCGGGTTGTTCGGGCTGGTGACGAAGACGACGTCGGGGCGCTGGTCGGTGATGGCGGCGGCGGCGACGGCCACGTCCAGGCCGAAGTCGTCGGCGCGGGCGGCCTGCAGCCAGCGGGTCTGGGTGGCCTCGGCGATGATCGGGTGCATCGAGTACGACGGGACGAACCCGATGGCGGACCGGCCCGGGCCGCCGAACGCCTGGAGCAGCTGCTGCAGGATTTCGTTGGAACCGTTTGCCGCCCAGAGGTTTTGCGTTCCCAGTGGCACTCCGGTCACCCCGGTCATATACGCGGCGAGGTCGGTTCGCAGCGCGACGGCGTCCCGGTCGGGGTAGCGGTGCAGTTCGGTGGCCACCTCACGCACCGAGTTCACGACGTCGTCGACGAGCGCCTGCGTCGGCGGATGCGGGTTCTCGTTGGTGTTGAGCCGCACCGGCACGTCCAGCTGCGGTGCGCCGTAGGGTGACTTGCCCCGAAGGTCTTCGCGCAGGGGAAGATCCGCGAGTGTGATCCGACCGGCGGTCATGGCTGTCCGTTCTTCGCGCAAGCGCTCATCACCGTTCGAACCTCCGCCGGACGGCCTCGCCGTGCGCGGGCAGGTTCTCGGCCTTGGCCAGCACGATGACGTCACCGGCCACATCCTTCAGCGCGGCCTCGTCGTAGTCGACGATGTGGATGCCCTTGAGGAACGTCTGCACCGACAGCCCGCTGGAGTGCCGCGCACAGCCCGCGGTCGGCAGCACGTGGTTGGAGCCCGCGCAGTAGTCGCCCAGGCTCACCGGAGCGTAGGCGCCCACGAAAATCGCTCCCGCCGAACGGATCCGGTTGGCGACGGCGGCAGCATCCAGGGTCTGGATCTCCAGATGTTCGGCGGCGTAGGCATTGACCACCCGGACCCCCGCGTCGATGTCGTCGACGAGCACGGTGGCCGACTGCTTGCCGGACAGGGCCGCGGTGATGCGCCGGCGGTGCACCGTGGTCGCCAGCTGAGCGGTGAGCTCGGCGTCGGTGGCCACGGCCAGGGCCGGACTGTCGGTCACCAGGACGCTGGCGGCCATCTCGTCGTGCTCGGCCTGGCTGATCAGGTCGGCAGCCACATGCGCCGGATCGGCGGTGTGGTCGGCCAGGATGGCGATCTCGGTGGGGCCCGCCTCGGCGTCGATGCCGACCAGCGACCGGCAGAGGCGTTTGGCGGCGGTGACGTAGATGTTGCCGGGGCCGGTGATCATGTCGACCGGGGCAAGTTCGGCGCCATCGGTGTCGGCGCCGCCATAGGTCAGCAGCGCCACCGCCTGCGCCCCGCCGACGGCCCACACCTCGTCGACGCCGAGCAGCGCGGCGGCGGCCAGGATGGTCGGGTGCGGCAGGCCGTCAAAGTCGGCCTGGGGCGGGCTGGCGATCACCAGTGACTCGACCCCGGCGGTCTGGGCCGGAACGACGTTCATCACCACACTCGACGGGTAGACGGCATTGCCGCCCGGCACGTAGAGGCCGACCCGTTCGACGGGCACCCAGCGCTCGGTGACGGTGGCGCCGGGGCCCAGCCGGGTGACCGTGTCGGCACGGCGCTGGTCGGCGTGCACGGTACGGGTGCGTTCGATGGCCACCTCGAGAGCGGCACGGACCGCGGGCGGCAGCTCGGCCAGCGCCCGGGCCAATGCCGCGGCGGGCACCCGCACCGTCGCGGGCCGCACTCCGTCGAAGGATGCACCGTATTCCAGGGCCGCCACCGCACCGCGTTGGGCCACGGCCTCGACGATCGGGCGCACCTTCGGCAGCACCGCATCGACGTCGACACCGCCGCGCGGCAGTGCGGCACGCAGCTGCGCCGCCGTCAGCGCACGACCGCGCAGGTCGATCCGGGACATCTCGAAGCCAGCCATCCCTCCGATTGTCCCTGATCGGTCCAGCCGATAAAAATCCTCACATGTCCAGGCCGATGTCGAGCACCCGCACCGAATGGGTCAGGGCCCCGACGGCCAGGTAGTCGACACCGGTGGCGGCGTAGGCGGCCGCGTTCTCCAACGCCAGTCCGCCAGAGGATTCCAGTTGCACGGCGGGCGCACGGGCGTCACGACGCTGCGCGGCGATCTGGGTCTCCCACACCGCGAAGTTGTCGAGCAGGATCAGTTGCACGCCCTCGCCGAGCACCGCATCGAGTTGTTCGAGCGAATCCACCTCGACCTCGCACGGCAGATCCGGAGCGGCGGCCCGCACCGCCCGCAGCGCGGCCACCACCGAACCCGCGGCGGCGACGTGGTTGTCCTTGATCAGGGCGGCATCGCCCAGGCCCATCCGGTGGTTCACACCGCCGCCGACGCGCACCGCGTACTTCTGCAGCGCCCGCAGCCCGGGCAGGGTCTTGCGGGTGTCCCGGATGCGGGCACCGGTGCCGTCCACCGCGGCCACCCATTCGGCGGTGGCCGTCGCGATACCGGACAGATGGCATACCAGGTTGAGCATCGTCCGCTCGGCGGTCAGCAATCCGCGGGTCTGGGCTTGCAGGGTCAGCAGCGGGTCGCCCGGCCGGACCCGGTCGCCGTCCTCGACCCGGCCGAGCACCCGGTAGCCGTCCGGCCCGAGCACCTCGTCGAGCACCAGCAGCCCGACGTCCACCCCGGCGGCCACCCCGTCAGCGCGGGTCACCATGGTTGCCGTCGCGGTTGCATCCTCGGGCACGGTCGCCACGGTGGTGATGTCCGGGCCGTAGCGCAGGTCCTCGTCCAGGCCGCGGGTGATGGTGACGAGCGCCTCGGCGCGCTCCTGATCGGTCAGTCTCATGGCAGGCAGGCGGCCGCGGGCTCGGCGTGGACCGGGTGGCTGAAGGCCTGCGCCGGATCCGTCTGCGGATAGTCGCTGCGGTGGTGGCAGCCGCGCGTTTCGGTGCGAGCCAGTGCCGCGGCGGCCACGACGCGGGCCGTGGCCGTGAGTGCGACGTCCTCGAAGTCGGCCCCGGTGCGCAACGGCCGCGCCGTCCCGGTACTCAGGGTTTCGATCAGGCGGCCCAGTCCGTCGGCGTCACGGACCACCGACGCGTACTGGGTCATCGCCGATTGCAGCACCCGCCGGTCAAGCGCATCATGTTGCGCGGGTTCGACTTTCGCCGCCGGAGTGTCGGCGCCACCGGCATGCTGAGCCGCGGTGCGGCCGGCGCGACCGCCGACGACCAGGCCTTCGAGCAGGCTGTTGGAGGCCAGCCGGTTGGCGCCGTGCATGCCGGTGCGGGCCACCTCCCCGGCCGCGAACAGACCGGGCAGTTCGGTACGGCCATGCACGTCGGTGCTTACGCCGCCGCAGCTGTAGTGCGCACCGGGCACCACCGGGATCGACTCCCGCGTCGGGTCGATACCGGCGGCATGGCAGGCGGCGGTCACGGTCGGGAAGCGTTGCTCGAACCGGTCGATCGAGCGGGCATCCAGATACACGCACTCGTCCCCGGTTTCACGCAGCCGCGCCTCGATGGCAGCGGCCACGACGTCGCGCGGCGCGAGATCCCCCATGGAGTGCACACCCGCGGTCACCGAATCGCCGCGGGCATCACGGAGTACCGCGCCCTCGCCGCGCAGCGCCTCGGTGATCAACGGTCGGCGGCCGGTAGCGTGCCGGTCGAAAAGCATGGTCGGGTGGAACTGGATGAACTCGATGTCGGTCACACCGACACCCGCCCACAACGCCAGGGCGATGCCGTCACCGGTGGAGCCCTCGGGGTTGGTGGTGGCGCTGTAGAGGTGTCCCAGGCCGCCGGTGGCCAGGATGACCGAGGGCGCGTGCAGCACACCCAGCCCGTCGGCGTTGCGCACCAGCACCCCGGTGACGGCCGAGCCGTCGTGAAGTACCTGCAGCGCAACGTGATTACGACGGATGTCCAGCATGGCCGCGGCCTGGTTGAGCGCCCGCTGCACTTCGGCGCCGGTGGCATCGCCGCCGGCGTGGATGATCCGCCGCCGGGAATGGCCGCCCTCGCGGGTCAACGCCCACTGGCCGGGCGCGCTCTCGTCGAACCGGGCTCCGTCGTCGACCAGATCGGCCACCGCCCGGTAACCGTCGGCGACGATCGACCGCACGGCCTCGGGGTCGCACAGCCCCGCCCCGGCTGCCAGGGTGTCGCGGACATGGGCATCGACGGAATCGTCGGTCCGCGGCAGGACCACGGCGATGCCGCCCTGGGCGTGGAACGTAGCGGTGTCGTCGGCCTTGCTCAAAACGACTGTGCGCCTGCCCTTTCGATGCGCGGCCAGCGCCGCCGCCAGGCCGGCGACGCCGGTGCCGATGACGACGACGTCGGCGCGCTGTTGCCAGAGGCCGCTGCCGCCGCAGGCCGGTCCGGTCACCGTCATTCCCCGCCGCCGGGCTGCCCGATCTCGATCATTCGCTGCACACTGGCCCGGGCCTGCTCCGCGGTCGCCCGGTCGACGTGCACCTCGTCGGCGCCGTCGATGAGGCAGCGCAGCAGCGCGGCCGGGGTGATCATCTTCATGTACTTGCAGGACGCCCGGTCGTTCACCGCCTGGAAGTCGATTCCCGGTGCGGCGCGGCGCAGTTGGTACAGCATGCCGACCTCGGTGGCCACCAGCACCTGCTTGGCGTGCGATTCCCGCGCGGCATCCAGCATGCCGCCGGTGGACAGGATCTTGACCCGGTCCGCGGGGAAGGCGCCCTCGCCGGCCAGGTACAACGCCGATGTCGCGCAACCGCATTCGGGGTGCACGAACAGTTCGGCATCGGGATGGGTGCGGGCCTGCTGGGCCAGTTCGTCGCCGTTGATGCCGGCGTGCACATGGCATTCCCCGGCCCAGATCTGCAGGTTCTCGCGGCCGGTCATCCGGCGCACGTGTGCGCCCAGGAACTGGTCCGGGCAGAACAGCACCGTGCGGTCCGCGGGGATGGAGTCCACCACCTCGACGGCGTTCGACGAGGTGCAGCAGATGTCGGTGAGCGCTTTGACCGCCGCGGTGGTGTTCACGTAGGAGACGACCACCGCGTCGGGGAACTCGTCCTTCCAGGCCCGCAACTCGTCGGCGGTGATCGAATCGGCCAGCGAGCAACCGGCCCGCTGATCCGGGATGAGCACCGTCTTGTCCGGCGCGAGGATCTTGGCGGTCTCGGCCATGAAGTGGACGCCGCAGAACACGATGGTGTCCTCGGGGGCCTCGGCCGCGATGCGCGAGAGGGCCAGTGAGTCGCCGACGTGGTCGGCCACGTCCTGGATCGCCGGCAGTTGGTAGTTGTGCGCCAGCAGGGTCGCACCGCGCAGCGTCGCGAGGCGGCGGACCTCGGCGGCCCATTCCTCGTCGCCGATCACGCCGGTGTAGCCGCCGGGCCCGTCGGCGATGTGCGTCGCCAGCGGGCTGTCTAATTCCAGGCGGTCCAGAACTGTCATCGTCCGGTCCTTTCCGGTGCGAGGTTTTCGACTTACAATCGAAAACATGCCCAATGGTAACACTGCCCACGAGGTGCTGGCCGCCGTCTTCCAGGTTCGACACCTGGCCACGCCGAAACCCCAGCTCAGCGTGCTGCTGTGGGAACGTGCGATGGATCCGGAGCGCGGCGCCTGGGCATT
>WBZP01001365.1_pt1 | contig 25034 bp, 20 predicted proteins | sample 5204301 | NCBI WGS metagenome assembly WBZP01 (sample SAMN12412401, study PRJNA552823) | activated sludge metagenome | isolation source: activated sludge from nitrification reactor of wastewater treatment plant... | place: USA: Pennsylvania | collected 2017 | reverse complement strand
ATTACCTGCCTCCGACGAACGCGATGATATCGTCACCTTCATTCGCGAAAGCGGCAGGGGTATCATCAAGCGCTTCAGCAAAGGAAGCATGGACGACGAATAACCCTCTTCTCCAGGAAATAACAGGTAGGATTACACGAAAAAGGCAACTTGGCCGGCATGCAGATCAGCCTCCACGATACGGGCAAAAGATATAACCGGGAATGGATTTTCCGTCATGTCAGCCTGCAATTCGCCCCCGGCATTGCCTATGCCATCACAGGCCCAAACGGATCGGGAAAATCGACACTGCTGCAAGTCATCGCAGGCGCCATCCAACATAATGAAGGAAAGATCGACTACTATGCAGGCCCTGATGAACAGTCAAAGGTATCCGCAGACCTCGTCTATCATAACATAGCCATTGCGGCGCCCTACCTCGACCTGGTGGAAGAAATGACGGCCCTGGAATTCCTGGCATTTCATGCCGGATTCAAAAAACTCACGCAGGACCATGGAAGCATATTATCGGAAACGGGCCTGTCCAAAGCGGCGAATAAACAGATCCGTTATTTCAGCAGCGGCATGAAACAACGACTGAAACTGGCACAGGCCTTTTTCAGTGACGCCTCGGTATTGTTGCTCGATGAGCCAACAAGCAACCTCGATGAAGAAGGGTGCAACCTCTATCATCATCTCCTGAGCCGAATGGCCGGAGGAAAACTGGTGATCATCAGCAGCAACGATCCGGAAGAATACCGGATTTGCCAGGAGGTCATCCCCATCACCCGCTATAAAGTAAATGATTAACGCTTGCTCGCAATGAGCAGGTTGAGATCAGTGTATTTCAGGTCGAACCGTTCACTCAGGTAAACATTGGTCAGGCTCCCTTTGAACATGTATATGCCCGTCCGGATATTGATCTTATACCAGATCAGGTGATCGATCCCGCCTTCTTGCGCCGTTTCCAGCAGGAGCGGCATCAGCACGTTGCTGATGGCCTGTGAAGCCGTGCGTGCAAACCCGCTGGGGATATTGGGTACACAATAGTGGATCACATCGTACTTACGGAATACCGGGTTCTCATGCGTGGTCACCATACTGGTTTCAAAACACCCGCCCCTGTCGATACTGACATCCACGATCACCGTGCCCGGGCGCATATTGCTGACCATCTCTTCGGTTACAACCACCGGCGTCCTTCCTCCCCCGCCACTCAGGGCACCCACGGCCACATCGCAGGTTTTAAGCTGCTTGGCCAGTATCTTGGGTTCTATAACGGATGTCCATAAACGAACACCAATATTGTTCTGAAGCCTTTTCAGGCGATAAATGCTGTTATCAAAGATCTTGACGCTTGCACCCATGGCAAGGGCGGTTCGGGCGGCATATTCGCCCACGATGCCGGCGCCAATGATGATCACTTTTGTCGGCGGGATTCCGCTGATGCCCCCTACCAGTACACCTTTACCTTCATTGGCGTTGCTGAGGTACTGCCCGGCGATCAGCATAACGGCACTGCCGGCAATTTCACTCATGCTCCGTACGATGGGGTTATGGCCGCTGTCGTCTTTCAGGTTTTCAAAGCTTAACGCCGTTACCTTTTTCTCCATCATTTTCTCCAGGATGTTCTTGCGCATCACGGCGAGGTGAATGGGAGAAATGATCAGTGTATTGGGCTTGAGGAGTTCGCAGTCGGATTCACTGACCGGGGCGCTCTTGACAATGATATCGCACTCAAAAATCTGTTTTTTGTCGTATACGATCTTGGCGCCGGCTTCGCTGTAATCGCGGTCGCTGTAATTCGACCCCATGCCCGCATTGGTTTCCACGCTTACCTGGTGACCGTTGGCCACAATGACGCCTACCGCTTCGGGTGTCAGTGCAATGCGGTTCTCATTAAAGGATGTTTCCTTGGGGATGCCAATATGCATGGTACCGCCTTTGGGCTTGACATCTAATGTTTCCTCCAGTGTTTCATAAGAAAAGGAGGTAGATACATAAGGTTTCGATGTAGCCATAATCTGTTATCGTTGTTGGTTGCGTCGGAGGATATTCAAATTACGCATTTATTTCCAGCTTTCTTTCATTATTGGCGGTTAGGCCAATATAACAATGTATCGTATCCGCAGGGAGCAATGCGGGGGCCTTCTCCGGCCATTCCACCAGGCAGAGATCACCCGAATACAGACAATCTTCCACACCGGCCGAGCGGGCTTCCTGTTCGTCTTTCAGGCGGTACAGGTCCATATGGTAAACTGTTCGTCCATCCCTGGTCCGGTATTCATTGATAATGGAAAAAGTGGGACTGCCCATGGTATCCATCACACCCAATTCACGCCCAACCGCCTCGATCAGGGTTGTTTTTCCCGCGCCCATATCTCCGTGAAAGGCAAATACATTCGACCGGCCTGTCAATCCCAGCACATGACGGGCTGCAGTGGAAATATCATCCAGACTGAAATTCACAACCATGATGCAAAGATATTTTCATAAATAGTAAATACCCTGAACCGGAGGTAAGATAATTTTGCAGTATGGAAAAAGTTGACTGGACGGTAGAAGGAATGACATGCAGCAATTGCGCTCTGACGATTTCCAAATACCTGGAAAAAGAAGGCATGAAGGATGTCAAGGTCAACCCGATCAACGGTGCCGTTAGTTTTATCAATGAGACGGCGGCCGATAATACCAAATTGCGATCCGGGATCGGCCAACTGGGTTACCATGTGGCAGGTCAGGCGGCGGAAAAAACCCGAACCGGACCCTGGTTGAAAAATAACAGGGAAAGATTCCTGTTTACCCTGCCTTTTACACTGGTGCTGATGCTGCACATGTTTCATGAATCCCTGAATTGGGCCTGGCTGATGAATCCATGGGTGCAGATGTCGATCTGCTTGCCGGTATTCCTGACCGGCATGTGGTATTTCGGCCGGAGTGCATGGAAAAGCGTTTGGCATGGCGTGCCGAATATGAACGTCCTGATCACGCTGGGCGGGCTGGCCGCATTTTTGTACAGCCTGACTGGCGCCATCCTTCACCTGGGCCATGATTACCTGTTCTTTGAAACTACCGCGTCCATCATCACCCTCGTATTTTTCGGAAATTACCTGGAAGATGCGTCGGTTCAGTCTACCCAGCGTGCCGTTCATGCTTTGGCCAAATCGCAGAAAGTGATGGCCAATATGATCGCCTTTGACGATGAACACCGCGAACAGATCTTCCCGGTTGAAAACACCAACCTCCGCAACGGAGACCTGGTGCTGATCAAAAACGGAGAACAGGTACCTGCCGATTGCAAGATACTCTGGGGCGAATGCCTGGTGGATGAATCCATCATCACCGGCGAAAGCGTACCGGTTTCCAAACAGAAAAAAGACAAGCTGATCGGTGGCAGTGTTCTGCAACATGGAACGGTGAAAGCAATCGTAACGGCTTCCGGTAATGATACGGTATTGTCGGGCATTGTGCGGATGGTCCAGCAGGCTCAATCGGAAAAACCACCATTACAGAAACTGGCCGACAGGATCAGCGCCGTCTTTGTACCAACGGTACTGTTGATCGCCTTTGCCACGTTTGTATTTAACTACATGGTATTTGACATTCCATCGGGCCAATCACTGATGAGGGCCATTGCCGTACTCGTCATTTCCTGCCCCTGCGCCATGGGACTGGCCACTCCGGCTGCCATGGCCGTTGGATTGGGACGCGCCGCCAGGAAGGGTATCCTCTTCCGCAATGCATCAAGCCTGGAATCGTTCAGGCATATCAAACAGGTGGTGTTCGATAAAACCGGTACACTGACCACCGGCAAATTCAACATTGGCGCTTTCGAAACAACTACGGATGAGCCCTCTTTCAAACGCATCGCCTTTTCCCTGGAAAAATTTTCCAACCACCCGGTGGCAATGGCCATCAGCAGGGAATGGAAAATCAACGACCCCATCCATTGGGTGCATGTTCAGGAGATCAAAGGCCTGGGCATTGAAGCAAAAGACAAGGAAGGGAATATCTACAAAGCGGGATCCCATAAGATCCTGGAAACTGGCGGGGAAAACGGACAGCATAACATATACATCACCCGGAATGGAAACTTACTGGGATGGATAGACGTACAGGACGAGATCAGGCCTGAAGCGAAATCGATCATTGACTGGCTGCACAGCAAACAGATCAAAACCGTTTTACTGAGTGGCGACAGGCAGCATAAATGCGATATGGTGGCACGTGCCACCGGGATCGACATGATTTTTGCAGAACAGACGCCGCAACAGAAACTTGATAAGATCAGCGAACTGAACAACATCATGCCCACTGCCATGGTAGGCGATGGCATCAACGATGCGCCCGCATTGGCCAAAGCCACCCTGGGTATTTCCCTCAGCGAAGCATCGCAGGTTACCCTGCAAAGCGCCGATGTCATCCTCATGAACAACGGGTTAAAAAACCTGCCGGAAGCCTTGGGGCTCGGCGAGCACACATATATTACGATCCGGCAAAACCTTTTCTGGGCCTTCATTTACAATATCATTGCCATCCCCATCGCTTCCGTGGGATTGCTGAAGCCGGCATTGGCAGCACTGGCCATGGGTTTCAGCGATGTGGTGCTGGGCATCAATTCCGTCAGGCTCTTTGTAAAAAAGGTTTTTTAACTTGAGCGCCCACCATCATTCTCCTTGAACGAGGCAAAGACCATATTAAAGAAATACTGGGGCTACGACCGGTTCCGGCCGATGCAGGAAGAGATCATCCGGGCGGTAACGGAAAAAAAAGATGTGCTCGCATTGCTACCCACGGGAGGCGGAAAATCGATTTGCTTCCAGGTTCCGGCCATGATGATGGATGGCATTTGCCTTGTGATCAGCCCCCTCATTGCCCTGATGAAAGACCAGGTGGAAAACCTGAAGAAAAAAGGGATCAATGCATTGGCCATCCATTCCGGGATGAGTTTTTTGGAAGTAAGAAAGACCCTGCAAAACGCCGCATTTGGCAATTATAAATTTCTCTACGTATCGCCGGAAAGGTTGGAAACAACCCTGTTCCTTGAATACCTGCCGGCTATCAAGCCCTGCCTGGTGGCAGTAGATGAATCGCACTGCATTTCCCAGTGGGGATACGACTTCAGGCCACCCTACCGGCGGATCGCCAGCCTGAGGGAACAACTGCCGGGCGTTCCGGTGATAGCACTAACGGCATCGGCTACACGAGAAGTACAGGACGACATTTGCACGCAATTGCAATTTGACGATTCGCATCTTCGCTTTCAGCAATCCTTCGCCAGGCCGAATATCTCCTACAGCGTGATCGTGCCGCCATCACGTCAAACCAAAATGCTGGAGATCCTGGACAAGGTAAAAGGATCTTCCATCGTTTACTGTAAAAGCCGGAAACACACCAGGCATATTGCCGATTTGCTGAACATGCACGGCATCCGGGCAGCTTTCTATCATGCAGGGTTAAAGCATGAGGAAAGGGCCGCCAGGCAGGAAGACTGGGTGAACAACCGCACCAGGGTCATGGTGGCCACCAATGCTTTTGGAATGGGGATCGACAAACCGGATGTTCGTACGGTCATCCACTATGATATGCCCGACTGCCTGGAAAATTATTACCAGGAAGCAGGCCGTGCCGGCAGGGATGGTATGAAATCTTTTGCCGTTCTGCTTATTAACACACAGGATACGGCCGAACTGATGAAACAAGCCGATATCCGCTTTCCTCCCCCGGAAGAGATCAAAAAAATATATGTCGGTTTGATGAATTACCTGCAGGTACCGGCCGGCATAGGAGAAGGCCAATTTTTCCCTTTTGACGTGGCCGACTTCGCCGAAAAGTTCAAACTGAATATCGTTCAGGCCAGTTATGGAATTCAGGCGCTGGCCCAGGAAGGACTGATCAGTTACTCCGACAGCTTCTTCAAACCCTCAACACTCGTATTTACCCTGTCCAAACAAGACCTGTTTGAGTTTGAAAAATCATACCCTGCGCTTGAGCCGGTCATCAAAGGCCTGCTCCGCAGTTATGAGGGCATTTTTGATTTTCCTTCCAGCATTCAGGAAAAATCACTCGCCAGGTTTGTCGGTATACCGGAAGATGATCTCAGAAAAAGGCTTTTGCAGTTGCATCAATACCAGGTGGTCCGGTATGAGCCACAATCAGATAAACCCCAGGTTTACCTGTTGCAAAACCGTATGTACCAGGATGCCTATTCCATCAATGTGAAAGATTACCTGGCCAGGAAACAATCATACGTAAAAAGGATCAGGGAGATGATCGCCTATGTTGAAGATCTGCAAACCTGCAGGTCCGTCCGGATCGGGCGCTATTTCAACGATCAGGAACTGAAACCTTGCGGCCGTTGCGACAATTGCCAAAGGGCGGCCGACAAACGAATCGGTCTGGATAAAGAAAAATTCAAAAACCTGCACGACCAGATCAAATCAACGCTGCTTCAAAACAAACTGCGGGCAGCCGACCTGGATCATGCGTTACATTCCTGCGGTACAAGCACGGAACGTTGGGCTGTCCTTCATTTCCTGGCTTCTGAAGAACTGATTGAAACTGATAAAGAAGGATTTATACACTGGCGGGGTTGATGAACGGTGAACAAACAAGATTGTTCATGACAAGACAAAAAAAAAGGGACCAAGATAGAAATCTAGTCCCGCTTTAAAATCCAATATCCTATGAAAAACCGAAACGAAGATAATGTGGAAAATACGATTCTCCAAGTCTTTTTAAAAAAATTTTAAAATACTCCCCTGATAATCAACAATATGTATTTTATACATATTTATTCAATCGATTGACAATCAATTATTTAGAAGTCGATTGGTCTACCCGGTTATATTTTCTTTGCTGAAACAAGAAACTAGCGGTCTGATACCAGGCAATCGCTTCATTTACAAGCGACTGTTCAGTGGGGATGGGCTTGGAAATACCTGTACCATAGTCTACTTTGTACATGGCCATTTTCTTTTGGGGGGAGAGGATGACCAATGTATCTCCTTTGAGGAAACCCATATCCTGGTAGGTGCTGATGAAGGCCCTTTCTTTGCCGGGTGACATTCGAAAAACATCAAAGCCCATGAATTTGCTGTTGTACGACATATTCATCAACCCGAGTACGGTGGGCGCCAGGTCGATCTGGCTGACCAGTTTTTTTTCCAGTGCAGGTTTGATCAGTGCCGGTGCATAAACCAGGCAGGGAATATGGTATCGGGTTACGGGAAGATCCGTTTTCCCCGCGCTTTTGGAGCAATGGTCGGAAACAATGACAAAAATGGTCTGGTTAAACCATGGCTTTTTCTGCGCTTCAACCAGGAATTGGTTAATGGCATAATCGGTGTATTTCACTGCCCCCTGAAACGAATGACTGGAAGGCGGAAGGTCGATCCTGCCCTCCGGATAAGTATAAGGCCGGTGGTTGCTTACGGTCATCAGGTGGTTAAAAAAAGGCTTTCCGTTTTTGTAACTGGCATCGCATTCATCCATTAAGATCCCCAGCCCGTCTTCATCGGCCACACCCCATACCGTTTCATGGTGGATCCTGTCTGCCGGTATATCCCGCTTATCAATGACCTGGTAGCTATTATGGCTGAAGAAATAACCCATATTGTCGAAAAAGCTATTCCCACCGTACACGTACCTCACGTCATAGCCTTTATCTTTCAGCACAGAGCCCATGGTGAACATATCCTCATTTCCCGGCCTGCGTACGATCGACTGGCCCGGCGTGGGCGGTATGGCCAGCGACAGGGCTTCCAAACCACGCACAGTGCGGGTGCCGGATGCATAAAAATTAGTGAAGAACAAACTGTGCGGGATCAGTGAATCAAGATAAGGCGTGATGTTCTCCTTTCCCCCGAAATACTTCATATAATCGCCACTGAGGCTTTCCACGCTAATGAGCACTACGTTCCAACGCCGCTCGGGGCTATCACAGCGGACCATCCTTTCCAAACTCAGCGAATCTCCGGTAAACCGGATATTGGGTTCCTGAAAGATCTTTTTCAGGAGGCTGATATTGTCTTTATCCTCCCGCACCATATAAAAAGTACGGTAATCAATTTCATTGTGCCAGAAAGCGGAACCGAATTCGTAAATGCCATTTCCTCCCAGTTCATTGATATAATTATTCTGGCTTATGTTCTTATAATGGTTGTTGACCAGGAAATAGCCGGCTGCGGGGATCAGCAGGAACCCGAAGAAAAAAGCCGTTCGCTTCAAAAACCTCATACTCACTTCCTGCGACATGATCAGTCTTTTTCTGAAAAGTAAAAGCAATAGGATGGTCATGAGAAAGATGGGCGCACTCAACAACGGGATATTATACGACTGCCAGATATTTCCCAATACCTCATTGGTATACACGAGGTAATCGACCGCAATGAAATTATACCGCACATTGAATTCTTCCCAGAACGTGATCTCGGAAAACACATTCAGAACGAGTATCAGTATGATCAGGAAGAAAAGGGTGAAGAGGCCTGCCCGGTTCCAGCGCGAGCGGTACCAGCTGTCTTTCATCAGCCAGCAGTAAAGGGCAACCGGGATACAGAAAAATGATGCCACCACGATATCGTACAGGAACCCGACCAGGAAAGCCCCGATAAAATACAAGGGGTTGAATTCGAGGCTGTACCATGACCGGAAAAAGAGATAAACCCGGGTGATGAAACTGAGAAAGGTTACGATGATGGCCACCACAGCCAGTGGACCAAAACGGTGTTTAAAAACAAAGGAGGGGATGAATTTCATACAAGGTTTACATTAACTAAAACCAGCTACTGGATTTCTTCCGGCTGGTACGGCCACCCAATCCAAGTGAACCGAGCAGGGAACGGACAATGGTATTACCGGCTGTACGCAGCATACTTTTTACAACGGTGTTGCCTGCCACTTTTTCAAGCGCGCTTGGTTCTTCCTTTGCTTTCTTCGACCCTTTTTCCTCCTCCTCTTCCGATGCTGTTTCAGCCGCCGCCTTTAATTTGGCGGTCAGTATTTCATAAGCGCTCTGGCTGTCGATGGCCTGGTTGTATTTTGCCACCAGTTTCGATTGAGCAAGAAGGGCATTGATCTCCTGTTCAGTCAGCACATCCATCCGGCTCCTGGGAGAACAGAGCATAGTGTGCGCGAGCGGGGTAGGAATTCCTTTTTCATTCAATAGTGTTACGAGCGCTTCTCCAATACCAAGCTGTGTGATCAGATCCTCGGTTTTATAATATTCCGTTTCTGGATAATTTTCCGCTGTCTGCTTGATCACTTTTCGGTCGGCCGCGGTAAAGGCGCGCAAGGCGTGCTGGATCTTGAGGCCGAGTTGCCCTAACACGGATGCGGGAATATCCATGGGGTTCTGTGTGCAAAAGAAAACGCCTATTCCTTTGGAACGGATGAGCTTTACGATGGTTTCGATCTGTTTGACCAGTTCATCGCTGGCTTCCTGGAATATCAGGTGTGCCTCATCAATGAACATCACCAGTTTGGGTTTGTCCATATCACCTTCTTCCGGGCAGGTGGCATAGAGTTCAGCCAGCATTTGCAACATGAATGTTGAAAACAGTTTGGGCTTGTCCTGTATGTCATTGACACGAAGCACGCTGATCATGCCCCGTCCGTCGGAGCTGATCCGCATCAGGTCATCCACTTCAAAGCTTTTTTCTCCAAAAAAATGATCGGCGCCCTGTTGTTGCAGTTCGATCACTTTTCGCAGGATCGTGCCCGTGGAAGTGGTGGAAATTTTTCCGTATTGTTTTTCGATATCGGCCTTGCCTTCATCGCCTATGTACTGGAGCACTTTGATAAAATCCTTCAGGTCGAGCAGGGGCATCTGGTTATCGTCGCAATATTTAAAAATCAGCGCCACCACGCCTCCCTGGGTATCATTCAGGCCGAGTATCTTACTCAGCAAGACCGGCCCAAATTCACTAACGGTTGCGCGTAATTGCACTCCATCTTTGCCCGACAGGCTCAGTAACTCTGCCGGAAAAGCGGATGGTTTATAATCCAGGTGCAGTTTGGCATAGCGTTCATTCACCTTATCGTTTAACGCCCCGGCTGCGGCGATGCCGCTCAGGTCGCCCTTGATATCCATTAACAATACCGGCACGCTGGCATCGCTGAGGAACTCACTGATGGCCTGCAGCGTCTTCGTTTTGCCGGTACCGGTAGCCCCCGCGATCAAACCGTGGCGGTTCATTGTTTTCAACGGGAGATAAATGGCCGCTTCGGGCACCACTTCGCCATCTAAAACGGCGGCCCCGATCTGTACTTTTTCCCCTTTGAACTCATACCCTGCCCGAATGGCTTCCATAAAAGCCTGTTTGTCTGCCATGATGCTGCATTTTAAGGTTGAAAGTTACGACTGCCAGTTCAATTAAGCGGCAGAAGGAAAAAAATATGATGGTATCTTTGTCGCATGAAAGTGATCACCGGTGGCTTATTGATTATTTCTTTGGCCTTTACCGCATCAGCTTATATACAAAACGACCGGCCGGGTTCCGATAAAGCCAGGGCAGAACTTGGCAGGAAACTTTTTTTTGAAAAGATCTTATCTGCCGATTCATCCGTCAGTTGCTCCGGTTGCCATAAACCGGAACATGCATTTTCCGATACCGTCGCTTTCAGTAAAGGTATTTACGGCCATTATACGAAACGCAACACGCCTTCTGTTTTGAATATGAAGAACCGGCCTTATTATTTCTGGGATGGCCGGGCGGGTTCCCTGGAAGAACAATCGCTTATGCCCATTCAAAACCCCGACGAAATGGGGCTTCCTGTCGGTGAAGCGGTCATGCGCCTGAATGCATCCCCGTTATATACCCGGCTTTTCAAACAGGCTTTCCAGGAAAAGCCCAACGCCTCGAACCTGGCGAAAGCCTTTGCCGCTTTTGAACAAACACTGGAAACGGTTGACAGCAGGTTCGACGACTGGAGCAATAATGAAGGATCGCTCTCTGCATCCGAAGAAAGAGGCCGACAGCTATTCATTGGTTCAAAAGCCAGGTGCTTTGATTGTCATTTCATGGAAGATTTTACGGATGACTCTTTTAGAAATATCGGCTTATTTGACGGCCGCGAACTAAATGACAGCGGGCGTTACCTGATCACTAAAAACCCGATGGATATCGGCAAATTCAAAACGCCCGGCCTGCGAAACATTGCGCTGACAGCACCTTACATGCATAATGGAATGTTCCGCACGCTGGAAGAAGTGGTGGATTATTACGATAACCCTTACCGAACGGTGAAAAACCCGGTGAATATGGACAGCCTGTTGCTACAGCCCATCGGTTTTACGGCAAGAGAAAAAAAAGACCTGGTGGCATTTCTGAAAACCCTGACAGACCGCAAATACATCACGAAGACCGCACAAAAAAAATAACAGGATTATTTAGGGAATACCCGTTCCTTTAACAAAATATTATCCCCGGATATACGGGATGTTAAATTGAATTATATTTATTTGTTCTAAAACAGATCAACATGGAAGCAGCTAAACCGAAAATTCTATTATGCGAGGACGATGCGAACCTGGGCATGGTATTAAAAAATTACCTGGAACTGAATGATTTTGACGTAACGCTTGAACGCGACGGACGACTTGGCCTGGCTGCATTCCAGCGTGAGAAATTCGACATTTGCCTGCTGGACGTCATGATGCCGAATATGGATGGATTCACCCTGGCAGAAGAAATTCGCGACATCAACCCCGATGTGCCCCTTTTCTTCCTCAGTGCCAAAACCATGAAGGAAGATATCATTCAGGGGTATAAACTGGGAGCCGATGATTACATCACCAAACCATTCGACAGTGAGGTGTTGTTGCTGAAAATCCGGGCCATCCTCAAAAGAAATGAGGAAATGCATAAGGAAGAGGCCAATGCAGAATATGATCTGGGAAGTTATCATTTCAACCCGCGCCTGCGCGAACTGAGCGTGAACGGCAAGGTTCAAACCTTGTCGCCTAAAGAGAATGAACTACTGAAAATGCTGTGCGAATACAAAAACGACCTGCTGCCAAGGGAAGCGGCCCTGAAAAAAATCTGGGGAAGCGATACTTATTTCAACGGACGCAGCATGGATGTGTATATCGCCAAATTACGTAAATACCTCAAAGAGGATTCCAAACTGGAGATCGTGAACATACACGGGAACGGATTCAGGCTGGTTGTTTCTGAATAAGCTTTCAGTCAACTGATCGAATGGAAAAGGTGGTACGGATGTGCCGCCTTTTTTTATGTATGTTTGTCTGGGGTAAACATCAACGAAACCTGCAGACAGGAACGAACATACCAGCAATGGATCAGGAAAATAAACCAGGCTGTAAGCCCTGCATGGGAGGAATTTTACCAAGGTGACGGTATGCTTTATCCGTTACCTCCCTGCCCCTGGCCGTTCGTATTAAAAACCCTTCCTTGATCAGGAATGGTTCATATACCTCTTCCAGCGTTCCGGGCTCTTCACCAACGGCAGTGGCGATATTATTGATGCCAACGGGTCCTCCCCTGAACTTGTCGATGATCGTGGCGAGGATTCGGTTATCCATTTCATCCAGGCCATCCTGATCTACATGTAACGCCCGCAGAGCATGTTCCGTGATACCAAGATCGATCACACCATTCCCAATGACCTGGGCAAAATCGCGGACCCTTCTGAGCAGCCCGTTGGCGATCCTGGGCGTTCCACGGCTTCGACGGGCAATTTCAGACGCGGCATCACTGGTTACCCTCGTTTGTAAAATTGACGCGCTGCGTAGCAGGATGTTTTTTAGTGTTTCGGCATCGTAGTATTCAAGTCTCGACTTGATCCCGAACCTGGATAGTAATGGGGCGGTCAGCAATCCACTCCTCGTGGTGGCGCCGATCAGCGTAAATGGATTCAGGGTCAGTTGTATGCTGCGCGCATTGGGTCCGCTGTCGATCATGATATCGATCCGGTAATCTTCCATCGCGGCATACAGGTATTCTTCCACCACCGTACTCAACCGGTGGATCTCATCTATGAAGAGCACATCGTTGGGTTCCAGGCTGGTCAGCAATCCGGCCAGGTCAGCCGGTTTCTCAATGACCGGGCCCGATGTTTCCTTGATATTCACCCCCATTTCATTGGCCACGATCCTGGACAATGTGGTTTTTCCCAGCCCCGGTGGACCGTGAAACAGGATATGGTCCAGCGCTTCCCCGCGCATTTTGGATGCCTTGATGAAAATGCTGATGTTCTCGATGATCTGTGCCTGTCCGGAAAACTCGCTGATATATCCCGGCCGGATATTATTTTCAAACTCGCGGTCAACGGGCTGCATTTGATCCTTATTCGTATTCAGGTTAGGGTTGGGCATGTTGGGTGGTTACCCTGTAAAACTACAATTTATCGCTTGAATAAACGGACAAATGGACCTGGCCCCATTTCATACCCGGCCCTGGCTATGTACCTTGTGTGTCACATGCAGCATAAGGGCATGGGATGGCCACGAAAAAACGCCCATCTGGCCGAAAATGCCAGCCGGCCTTTTACCAAGCCATTTCACCATTGGTCAAAACCTCACGAAGCGAAAGCCTTAACAGTATGTAGATTTGCCCTATGTTTAAGCAAATATCCAGGTATTGGTGGTGCCAGATCATTGGCTGGGGTGTCAATATCGCCATCAGTATCTTTTTTGTCTACACTTTTGGCAAACCGGATAATGCCTATTTCATCAGCCTGCTGCTTACCTGCTTAATGGGGCTGCTCATCACCCACTTTATGCGTTTCTGCATTTTCTTCCTGAAAGTGCTCGAAAAACCGCTCAAAACACAGATCCTTAATTTTATCATCATGACCGTTCTTTTTGCGGTCCTGTTTGGCTTTTTATCCGAAACGATGGATTACCTGATCGGGTATAATCCCGAAAGACTCCAAAGGTTTAACAGGGGGGAGCGGGTTTTCCTCGGAAGCTTCAACGCATTCTGGCTCCTGCTGATCTGGAACCTGATCTATTTTATGTATCACTACGTGGAAAGCAACCGGCGCCAGCAACTTGATACGCTGAGGCTGGAAGCCATGGTAAAATCACTTGAACTCAAAACCATTAAATCCCATATCAATCCCCATTTTATCTTTAACGCCCTGAACAGCATACGGGCACTGGTAGACGAAAACCCGGAAAGGGCCCGCACTGCCATCACCGAATTGAGCAATATCCTGCGCAGCAGCATGCAGGCGGAAAAACTGGAAACCGTTCCCCTGAAACAGGAACTGGATATCGTTAAAGATTACCTCGCCCTGGAACACATGCGGTTTGAAGAAAGGCTGAAGATCGAAATGGATATCGACCCAGCCACACTCAATCAACCCATCCCTCCGATGATGCTGCAAACCCTGGTGGAGAACGCCATCAAACACGGCATCAGCAAGCAGATCAACGGCGGGTTGATACGGATCATTTCCAGGTTTAAAAATAATCATTTTGAACTCCAGATCATGAATACCGGAAAGCTCAATGGATATGCCGGAGATAATAACGGGTTTGGGATCAAAAGCACGCAAGACAGGCTGAACCTGCTATACCAGGGTAAGGCCCATTTTTTCATTTCCGAATCACCGGAGCAAATGGTGGAATCCAAGATCATCATGCCCGTTGCCAACATGCTTTAACCGAATTAATGACAGACCAAAAAACAGCAGCCATGTATAAAGCAATCATCATCGACGACGAAAGACTTGCCAGGAACGAATTGAAAAAACTGCTCCAGGAATTTCCTGAAGTGGAAGTGATCGGCGAGGCCGCAAACGCTGAAGAAGGTATTGACAAGATTGAAAGCCTGTCGCCCGACCTGATCTTTTTAGATATTCAAATGCCTGGAAAGACGGGGTTTGATATGCTGACGGAACTGGATCGTGCCCCGCACGTGATCTTCACCACCGCGTATGATGAGTTCGCCCTGAAAGCATTTGAGGTCAATGCCCTGGATTACCTGATGAAACCGGTTGAAACCAAACGACTGGCCGATGCCCTGCATAAATTAAAACAGGCCGAAGAAAAAGAAATGGCCGCAGTGAACGCAATGCACCGCATTACCCTGACGGAGAACGACCAGGTATTCGTTAAAGACGGCGAACGGTGCTGGTTCGTCAAATTATCCGAAGTCAGGTTATTCGAAAGCGTGGGGAACTATGCGAAAGTTTTCTTCGGAAACAATAAACCCCTGATCCTGAAATCGCTCAATGCACTGGAAGACAGGCTGGATGAAAAAACATTCTTCCGGGCAAACCGCAAGCATATTGTGAACCTCCGGATGATCGACAAAGTAGAGCCCTATTTCAACGGCGGGTTGCTGCTCGACCTGAAAGGAGGAGAGAAGATTGAAGTGAGCAGGAGACAGGCTGTGAAGTTCAAGGAAATGATGAGCCTCTGATCATGCGATCAGATCCTGACCGGGATGCTGTGGATGGCATCTGCCATTTCCCGAATCAGCGAAGGGTCTTTTTCTATGGCGTTACCTACAACGATCATATCGGCGCCCGCCTTTCCATTCAAATATGCCTTTTCCGGGTTTGTGATACCACCACCCACGATGAGCGGCACCTCAATGCAGGATGCCACCTTTTCGATCATGGATTCTGAAATAGGCTTCCGGGCCCCGCTGCCGGCATCCATATAAATGAGCTTCATACCAAGCATCTCCCCCGCCATGGCCGTACACATGGCAATTTCATTTTTATCGGAAGGCAACGGGCTTGCATTACTGATGTAGGAAACGGTGGTTGGCGCGCCGCCATCGATGACCATATAGCCGGTTGGCATGATCTCCAGACCGCTTTGCCTGACCACGGGGGCCGATACCACGTGCTGACCGATCAGCAACTCGGGGTTACGCCCGCTGATCAGTGACAAATACAAAAGAGCATCCGCGTATTTACTGACCTGGGACGGACTACCGGGAAAAAGTACAACAGGAATGGTACAGTGTCTTTTGATATACTGCACGCATTCATCGAGGTAATTTGAAATGACAAGGCTTCCCCCCACCAGGAAATAATCCACCCGGGCATCAACCGCCAGGGCTACCAACTGCTCCATATGACTGTCGTTGACCTTGTCAGGGTCAACAAGAACCGAAAACGCTTTTTTGTTTTGCGCTTTCCTTTCCGTCAATGATTGATAAATCCCGTTGGGCATGAACCTTTTCCTTTGTTGCAAAAATGTATAATTTTTCGTTCTTATCGAAATATTAACGCCACTAAAAGCCTTACGAGCGGGCATAATCGCCTGATAATTCGTTAATTTTGATCAAATGGCGGATATCCGTTCCGAAATATCATTTAAAACGGCCCGGAGCGGCGGAAAAGGCGGCCAGCACGTCAATAAAGTGGAAACGATGGTGGAAGGCAGTTGGCATGTGTCTTCTTCTTCCTTATTCGGGGATGATCAAAAAAACAGGATACTCAGTCAATTATCGAACCGCATCAACGCCGATGGTTTCCTACAGGCCAAAAGCCAGTCGGAGCGAACACAACTGGGTAATAAAACGGAAGTGATCCGTAAGATGAATGAATGGGTGAAAAAGGCCCTCATCATCCCCAAAAAAAGAAAAGCCACCAGGCCCACTCCAGCCTCAAAAGAAAAAAGACTGGAATCGAAAAAAACGGTTTCGGTCAGGAAGTCGAACCGTAAAAAAATCACACCGGATGACTGAGCGGGAACAAATAAACTGGTTAAAGATCATCACAGGCCTGCTCATCTGTGCGGTCATCACAACCCGGCCTGCCCAGGCGCAGCAACACTCCGGGAGCATGGCCATTCATTTTGTACATACCGCCAACGGGCAACCGCTCGTCCTGCACGAACAAACATATAAAAATACTTTTGGCGAATCCTATTCTCTTCGCAAACTGCGGTACTATATAAGCCATATCGGTCTAACAGGGTCGCATAGCCGCGAGGTGGGCGACAGCTATCACCTCATTGACCTGTCAAAAGAACAGGAACCATTAATGCTCAGTTGCGATACCGGACGTTTTATCCAGCTCGATTTCCTGCTGGGGATCGATAGTGCGGCTCATTGCAGCGGTGCGCAAACAGGGGATCTTGATCCGGTGAATGACATGTTCTGGACCTGGAACAGCGGGTATGTGATCTTTAAAATGGAAGGCGAATCAACCGCATCCACTGCCGATCTCAACCGGATCGAACACCATATCGGAGGGTATAAAGGGGAGCAAAATGTTTCAACAGCCGTCAGTTTGAAAATAAGCCAGGCGGAAGCTATCCATATCCGGCCGGGACAAATAACGCATGTTTACATTGCCATGAACCTCGACCACTATTGGACAGGCCCATCTGAGGTTCGTATCAGTGAAAGTCCTTTGTGTACCACCACAGGAGCGCTTGCAAAAAAGATCGCCGCTAACTTCCCAGGCCTATTTTCCATACAACGCATTGAAAACGCGCCTTGATCAGAAAAATCACCATAACGATCACATGCCTGGTTATGCTGTCAGCAGGGCTGGTTGGAAATGGACGCCAGTCTGGCGGACAAATGTTTCCGCCGGATCCCCTGCCCTTCCTCATACCTCCCGGGTGGCCGAAACCCGGGATCAATTATTTTGACAAGAACAAACCGACTGAACAGGGCTTTCAACTGGGGCGCAAATTGTTTTACGATGGACGGCTTAGCAAAGACGGCGAAGTCAGTTGTGCCTCCTGCCACCAACCTTTCGGTTCCTTTGCCACGTACGACCATGACCTGAGCCATGGCGTCAGTAATGCCCTCAGCACCAGAAACGCGCCCGTATTGGTGAACCTGGCCTGGATGAAAGCGTTTCATTGGGATGGTGGCGTGAACCACCTGGAAGTGCAGCCGTTGCACCCCCTGACCGCGCCCAACGAAATGGGCGAAAAACTGGATTCCGTGCTTTGGAAGATCAGGAAGGATACCGCCTACCAGCGAATGTTCAAAGCGGCCTTTGGCGATGCAACGATCAACAGCCAGCGCATGCTGAAGGCATTAGCGCAGTTTACCGGGAACCTCATCAGCTACAACAGCAAATACGATAAAGTACAACGGGGCGAAGCCGTATTTACCGAATATGAACAAAGGGGCTACCAGTTGTTCAAGGCCCAGTGCGCTGCCTGTCACCCTGAACCGTTGTTCACAGATAACAGTTTCCGAAATAACGGATTATCGCTTAACCGTTTCCGTGATATTGGCCGCCAGGGCATAACCGGCCAGCCCGCCGATTCGCTGAAATTCAAAGTACCCACATTACGGAATGTGCAGGTAAGCTTTCCCTATATGCACGATGGCCGGATCTACACGCTTTACCAGGTTGTCGAGCATTACCGCTCAGGAATAGACACCCTGCAGCCCACCCTGGACCCGTTGCTGAGAAAACGTATCGAGATGACCAACAAACAAAAAAATGAACTTGTCTATTTTCTTTATACACTCACCGACAGCAGTTTTATCCGTAACCCGCGCTTCTCACCAGGCAATTATACCGGAACGGCCAGCCCCGACATCCATAAAATGAAATAAGTTGCGAAAAAAACAAGAGACGCCGTTTTGGATTGTTCAACAGATATAAATCCTGAGTATCTTTGAAAGGACATCCTTGCATTTCTGTCAACCCTAAATAAAACAACCACTTGAGCGGTATAAAAAAACTGGCGGGGCAAACCCTTTGGTATGGCTTACCGACCATCGCCAGCCGATTCCTGGGCTACCTTATGAATATGGCCCTGCCATTTTTCATAGCGCTGCCCGAAAAAACAGCCGACCTCGTTCAGGTTTACACCATCATCCCATTCCTGAATGTTGTGTACAGTTATGGCATGGAAACCGCCTATTTCCGGTTCTCGCAGACGCACGACAAAACAAAGCTGTATAGCACCCTGTCCATCTCCCTGTTTTTCAGCACCCTTCTTTTTTCTGCAGGTTTGTTGATGGCGCAGGGTTCCATTATTTCAGCGGCCGACCTGCAATCGCACCCCGAATATATACAATGGATGATCGCGATCATCGCCATCGATAATCTCAATACGCTGCCTTTCGCCCTGCTAAGGCAGGAAAACCGGCCAAAAAAATATGCCTTCGCCCGCATTGCCGGGATCGTGGTCAACCTGTTCGTGGTGATCCTGTTCCTGGGCGTTATCCCATCCCTGTTAAAGAAAAACCCCGATAGTATAGTGCGGCTGATCTATAACAAAGACATTGGCCTTGGTTATTATCTGCTGGGGAATCTTTGCGGGAGTTTGTTCACCCTGTTGCTTTTATCCGGGGAGATCCGGCAGGTTCGTTTACGCTTCGACGGTATCTTGTGGAAAGAAGTGATGCGATACAGCGCACCGCTGATCATCGTAGGCCTGGGCGGCATGGTGAACGATGTACTGAGCCGGCTGATCTACCGCCATGTGGTCCACCTGCCTAAAGTGCAGGCAGATCACGAACTGGGCGTATTCGCCAATATATTCAGGATAGCGCTGCTGATCACCATCATGATCCAGGCCTTCAGGATGGCCGCGGAGCCCTTCTTTTTCAACCAAAGCAAACATGAACATGCGCAACGGACCTATGCACGTGTGATGAAGTTCTTTGTGATCGCATGCTGTTTCATGTTCCTGCTGATCGGCCTGTTCCTCGATGTTTTCCGATGGATTTTTGAAACCTTTGCCAATCCCCGCTGGACGGAAGGCTTAGATGTGGTGCCCCTCCTGGCCCTGGGCAATATTTTTCTCGGCATCTATTATAACCTGAGCGTCTGGTACAAACTCACCAATAAAAACCTCTACGGCGCTTATATCACCATAGCCGGGGCAGCCATCACCATCGGGCTGAACATCTTACTGATCCCCGTCTGGCATTATACGGGTGCGGCATTGGCCACGTTCTGCTGTTACCTGTTCATGATGGTCAGCAGCTATAAGCTTGGACAGAAACACTATCCCGTTCCTTATGCGGTTAAAAAACTGACAGCCTACGTTGTTCTGGTAGTGCTGATATACCTGGTTCACCTGGCCATGGTCAAATGGATCACCGATGCCTATTGGTTCTCTATCGGAAGCGGGTTGCTCTTTTTCCTGTTCTTCGCCTGGTTCGTTTCAAAAATAGAAGCCAAAGAACTGGCCAGGATGCCGGTCATCGGCCGGTTTATACACCCTAAAAAAAATCCTGTTCCGCCGTCTCGCCCTGAATAAACAGGTATCAAGACATACTGAACAGGATGGTTGTGTCCTATAAAATATTTTATTGAATTCTCTTGTGGTAAGGTATGTTCTAATGACAGGTTAACACAGGTACAGTGGTCGGTCAGGTTAACTCAGTATTGGAATAAAGCGGGAACTTCAAACAGCGCCTTTAATAATCGCAGCTAAAGTAAGTATAATGTATTAATCATTCACACTTAATTATTCACATTTTATTCATGAATACTTTCCGCTGCATCTCCCCCATTGATTCATCAGAAGCCCTCGCCGCATCGTTATCACAGCATGCTGTATAATTAACAGACCATCAATTCCATAGGGCATCGATGATCCCTGCAAAGCGCCACCCGGCTTCCGGAATACGCTGGCGGTTCATATCGGCATACCCCATTGATGCTGCCACCAGGGTAAGCTGGCCGGGTTCGCAATGGAATGGAAGTTCGATATCCCGGGCAGGGAAAAGTGTGTCTGTATAAGGCAATTCAAATGAATATTCATACTGCCGGTTAAGTTTCGGATCATGCATATCGCAAGCCACCACCATCAACTGTACATGCAGGAAGGGGTATTTGTCTGACATGGACATATAGGCCGGGTTACAGGGGGGTACCTTCAATGTCAGAATCCCATCGGGCGTACGTTCCACAGCCAGGTAACCGATCAGGTTGAACTTGATATCATCCTGGTCAAACAGGTTCATCCCTTTCAAATGGGGCATGCCGCTTGCCGGGCTTACAGTTGACAGGTTATTTTCCCGAAGCATCGCATACAAGGCGTTGTTCAGCCGGTACATCAGCTTGCGGTTTTTGGGTTCATTGAGAATGGGGGCCAGCATTTTACGGAAGCGGGCCGATAAGCCGGAAGCCTTGCCAAAATGTCCTCCGTTCTCAACTGCAATGGCGGCCTGTGTTCCGGTGCGGCCTTTGGAACGTATGCAGAATTTGTCTTTCCATTTGTAAAAAATGATATCACCTACCGTGCCGGTGATCGCCGTGTCTTGTTGCTTAGCCATACTGATACATTTAAGGGGTTACAGAACCGATCGCCTGGGCTTATCGATTCGGCGTAATCTAACGCAGATGATGCAAAATTAACCCCGATCGTGCTTATTCCCCGACTTACTGCTCCGGTGTTGATATGTTACGAAAAGAGGTGGAAAACCATGAACTTCTGCAAATTGAAAAAGCCGGGAAGTATCCCGGCCTCATCGATTGAATATCGCTTGACTACATGTTCCTTCGGTATTGTCCGCCTACGCTGTAGAGTGCATTGGTGATTTGTCCCAGTGAACAATATTTGACGGTTTCCATGAGTTCACGGAAAATATTCCCGTTTTGCATGGCCACCTGTTGCAAACGGTGAAGCATAAGTGCAGATTTCTCGGCATGCCTTTGTTTGAACGCCTCCAGGGTGGAGATCTGGAATTCCTTTTCCTGGGTGGTAGACCTGATCACTTCCCCCGGCAGCACCGTTGGGGAACCCTGCTTGCTGAGGAAGGTATTGACACCCACGATCGGATATTCACCCGTATGTTTCAGCGTTTCATAATGCAGGCTTTCTTCCTGGATCTTATTACGCTGGTACATCCTTTCCATGGCGCCCAGTACGCCGCCCCTTTCGGTGATGCGGTGAAATTCAGACAATACGGCCTGTTCCACCAGGTCGGTGAGTTCTTCGATCAGGAATGAACCCTGGTTAGGGTTTTCATTTTTTGCGGTTCCCAGTTCGCGGTTAATGATCAGCTGAATGGCCATGGCCCGGCGCACGCTCTCTTCCGTTGGTGTGGTGATGGCTTCGTCGTATGCGTTGGTGTGCAGGGAATTGCAGTTATCGTAAATGGCATACAGGGCCTGCAGGGTTGTGCGTATATCGTTGAAATCGATCTCCTGCGCATGGAGGCTCCGCCCGCTCGTTTGGATATGGTACTTGAGTTTCTGGCTGCGGCTGTTCGCTTTGTATTTGAACTTCATCGATTTGGCCCATATCCTCCGCGCCACGCGGCCAATGACGCTGTATTCAGGGTCCATCCCATTACTGAAGAAGAAAGAAAGGTTGGGTGCGAAATCATCGATATGCATGCCGCGGCTGAGGTAATATTCCACATAGGTGAACCCGTTGGCCAATGTAAAGGCCAGTTGGGTGATCGGGTTGGCACCGGCTTCCGCAATATGATATCCGCTGATACTGACACTGTAAAAATTCTGTACCTGGTGGTCGATGAAATACTGCTGCACGTCGCCCATGAGCTTTAATGCAAACTCGGTGGAGAATATGCAGGTGTTCTGGGCCTGGTCTTCTTTCAAAATATCCGCCTGAACGGTGCCCCGGACAGTAGATAAGGCTTTGGCCTTGATCTGTTCATAAACATCGGCCGGTAACACATCGCTGCCACTCAGCCCCAGCAGGCGAAGTCCAAGCCCGTCGTTGCCCTGTGGCAAAGCCCCGTCAAGCCCGCCTTTGACCGGTGTCACCAAATGACCATCAACTCCCTGGTATTTGGGCAGGGCCGACAGATCGTATCTCGATTCAATCAGTTTATTGACCTGATCCCGAAGTCCGTTTTCCAGGATGTATTTCTCGCATTGCTGATCAATGGCCGCATTCATAAAAAAGGCCAGAATGATCGGTGCGGGTCCGTTAATGGTCATACTAACGGAGGTCTTGGGGTCACAAAGGTCGAATCCGCTGTATAATTTTTTGGCATCATCCACCGTGGCGATGCTTACCCCGCTGTTTCCCACTTTACCGTAGATGTCTGGCCTGTATGCAGGATCTTCCCCATACAAGGTCACGCTGTCAAATGCCGTGCTGAGGCGTTTGGCGGGCTGTCCCTGGCTCACATAATGGAAACGCTTGTTAGTTCGTTCGGGACCGCCTTCACCGGCAAACATCCTCGTGGGGTCTTCCCCTTCCCTTTTCAGCGGAAACACGCCGGCTGTGTAAGGAAACTCTCCCGGTACGTTCTCCTGGAGTTGCCAAAACAGTATATCACCCCAGTCTTTGTAAGCAGGCAGGATCACTTTTCGGATAATCGTTCCCGATAGGCTCTTATGCGTCATTGGCTGACGGATGATCTTATCCCTCACCTGGAATTCATAATGTTCCTTTCCATATTTTTCTTTGAGTGCGGGCCATTCGGCAACCAATTTCCGGCAGGCCGGATCCAGTTTATCTTCGATGGAAAGACGCAGGGTGTCCAGTTCCTGTTTCAATGTATCGCTGACCTGCATGACCATTGGATCCTGGAGGATCCCCGCCGTTCCTGTCAGCTGGTACCATTGCGATGCCAGCTTGCTTTGTTCTGCCGCCCAGGCATCATATTCACTGATGGCCTCTGCAATTTCAGACAGGTACCTTACCCTTTTAGGGGGAATGATGGTAGACTGGCTGCTGGTATCGCGGGTATGCGGGTGATGGATGATCTCACCGTGAAAAGATACCTGTGTTTTCTCATTCACTTTTTCCATCAGCCTTTCAAAAAGTTCATTCACGCCCATGTCGTTGAACTGTGCGGCGATGGTACCAACAACGGGGAGATCTTCGTCTTTCGCCGTCCACAACTGGTGGTTGCGTTTGAATTGTTTGCGTACATCATGTAACGCATCGAGGGCGCCGGCCTTATCGAATTTATTGATGCAGACCACATCGGCGTAGTCGAGCATATTGATCTTTTCAAGTTGCGAGGGCGCACCGTATTCAGGCGTCATCACATACATGCTCACATCGCAGTAATCGAGTATGGAAGCATCACTCTGCCCAACGCCGGCACTTTCCAGGATGATAAGGTCGTAACCGGCTTCGCGGCAGATATCGATCGCATCCTGTACATACTTACTCAGAGCCTTATCGCTTTCCCTGGTGGCCAGGCTGCGCATATAAGCCCGGGGCGAAGAGATGGCGTTCATGCGTATGCGGTCGCCCAAGAGGGCGCCACCGGTTTTTTTCTTACTGGGGTCGACGGAAATGACCGCAATGGTTTTATCGGCATACGTGTGCAGGAAACGGCGGACGATCTCGTCCGTCACGCTGCTTTTACCTGCGCCGCCTGTACCGGTTATGCCCAGCACCGGGATCCTTTTTACTGTAACGGCATCCAGGTTAACGGTGACGGGTATGCCATTTTCCGCATTCGTGATCTTACGTGCGATCTCCCGTACATCCTTAACTTCACCCAGGGTCATGGGAGTGGGGTAATGGCCCTGGCCGTTCAGTGGAAAATCACACTGACGGATGACATCTTCGATCATACCTTCCAGCCCCATCTTTCGTCCGTCATCGGGGCTGTAAATCCTGGTAATGCCATACTGGTGCAGTTCTTCGATTTCCGAAGGGAGGATGGTACCACCACCGCCGCCGAATATTTTGATATGGCCGCAGCCATTCTGATCGAGCAGATCTTTCATGTATTTGAAGAATTCCACATGACCGCCCTGGTAGCTGGTAATGGCAATACCCTGCACGTCTTCCTCTATGGCACATTCCACAATGTCGGCCACGCTGCGGTTATGGCCGAGGTGGATGATCTCTGCGCCTTTGCTTTGAAGAATGCGCCGCATGATATTGATCGCTGCGTCATGACCGTCGAAGAGTGAAGCGGCCGTTACAATACGTACTTTCTGCCTGGGAGTGAAACTCATATAAGCTTATTTCGAATCGTTCGTTAGTCGTTCCCCAATACGGGGTATCAAGAACAGGGCGTAAAATTACAGATTCCCTTTGTCAATCGGAACTGGCGGGCTTTCCGCCTCTCATGCGGAAGGTCAACGCGGCAAATTCAGCAACAGATAGTGTTTCCGCCCGACGGTCGAACAGGGGATCCTGCAATTCATCCGCGTCAAAAAGGGATTTGAGGGCATTCCTCAATGTCTTT
>WBZP01001872.1_pt1 | contig 25038 bp, 21 predicted proteins | sample 5204301 | NCBI WGS metagenome assembly WBZP01 (sample SAMN12412401, study PRJNA552823) | activated sludge metagenome | isolation source: activated sludge from nitrification reactor of wastewater treatment plant... | place: USA: Pennsylvania | collected 2017 | reverse complement strand
ATGGCAGTTTGCGCTCCCCCTTCGCCGTCGATCCCGACGACGTGGACAACGTCGCAAAGCGTACCGTCTGGGGCGATCTGGCCGATATTGACTTCGAAAACACGCCAGACCGCGAGGGACTGGTCAGTTATTGGCAGGAGCTCGTTCGTCACTACGTAAAACTAGGCTTCGACGGTTTCCGTGGCGACGCGGCCTATAAAATTCCGGGCGGCGTTTGGGCGCCAATCATCGCAGTAGCCCGAGACAGCAATCCGGATGCAATGTTCTTCGCGGAAACGCTGGGCTGCCAGCCGAAGGAGGTACTGCAACTCAAGGCAGCCGGCTTTGACTACCTGTTCAATTCCAGCAAGTGGTGGGATTTCCGTGCCGATTGGCTCATGAAGCAGTACGCTCTATTTCGTGCCATCGCCCCCTCCATCGCCTTCCCCGAAAGCCACGACACCGAACGCCTGGCCGAGGAGAACGGCGGTGACGAGCGTGTTTCCCGCCTGAGATACCTGTTCGCGGCGGCCTTTTCCAGCGGTTTGATGTTGACCATGGGCTACGAATACGGCTTTCGTCGCAAACTCAATGTGGTGACTACTCGCCCGGAGGACTGGGAAACGCCAAGTTTCGACCTGAGCCGGTTCATCGGCGAGGTCAATGCCATGAAGGCAACCACCCCAGTGCTCAATGAGGAGGGCCCACAGGAACTCCTGTCCGGTGCGGACGACCCCGTCGCTGCGCTGATCAGACGTGGCGAGCGCACCGCAAGCGTGCTGACTCTGATCAATCCGGACGCCAATACGGAAAGCCGCTTCAGCACCGCCGATGCGGCCAAAATCCTGGGTTGCTCACCACAGCAGATGCGGGAACTGCTGCCCGGCCCGACAAACTCCGACTGGATCACCCTGCCACCTTTGGCCATTCGCCTGTTCACGTAGCGTGCTTTGGACAGCGGTCATTCGCGCCGATCCCCAAAATTGCGCAAGCGGCCCTTCGTTATGCCAATAGGAGATTTAGTCTAAATCCCTCGCCCACATTGATACGGGCCCTTCACTACCCCGGCCATTTGCGGAAATCGCAAAGGGAGGCCGCAATAGCCGGGAGTGCGCCTAGAGCATTGTGCCGAAAGCTGTCACTGGGGAAATTACAGCCTCGAACCGGCTTAGGCATGCGCCCGATGAATCGGCTGTACGGCCAGCCGCATTCCCATCGCCTTGAGAATTGCGGAAAGCGTTTTCAATTCAGGGTTTCCTTGTTCGGATAGCGTGCGATAGAGCGTATGGGCATTCACCTCTGCCTGACGCGCTATCTCCTGAACGCCGCCAAACGCCTTGCTGAGACTGCGTAGCGCCAGCATCAGATCGGTCTCATCGCCATCGACAAGTACGGAGTTCAGATACTCAGCCGCAAGATCCGGGTCGCGGCGGAACATTTCAACCGTTGCTTCATCGTGAGTCCGGTGTGCTTTAGCCATTTCGCTTCTCCCAATCTTTCAAAAATCCAACGGCTCGGTCAATATCCCTGCTCTGCGACTTCTTGGCGCCGCCACTGGTGAGTAATATCACCTGATTGCCAACCTGCGCGTAATAGACGCGATATCCAGCGCCGACATCAATTCGCAACTCGCCGATGCCGTCTCGCAAGAACTTACAATCTCCGAACAAACCAGCCTCAACGCGAGCGACTCGCTTGATGACAGCGATCTTCGCTATGCGGTCACGCAAGCCGTCAAGCTACTCCTGATAGAGATCGTTTTCGCTCTCGTCGAGGTAATGGATGATTTCGTACATGGCTACATCTTAGCTTATAAGCGAATATTTGCAAGGCCGGCAGTTTGCCTCCCGTTACGGTAGATTTCCGCAGAATCAGACTCCGTTCAATCGAAAAGTAGTCTGAAATGGAAAACACTCAAACCCGCGAATCGTGGAACAAAGGCAAACTACTTGTTCTGCTCTGCACTACCGAACAAATGGCAGCGCACCGCATGCGTGGCCGTCAGGCGACTCGTTTCGGGATAGCTCGCACGGCATAGGGCGCTCGCCTGCGGACAGCGCGGATGAAAATGGCACCCCGCCGGCGGATTCGCCGGTGACGGCATTTCTCCTGCCAGACGTATGCATTCCGGCTGGGCGTCAAGCCGCGGACTGGGAACGGCGGAGAGCAAGGCCCGCGTATAGGGATGTTGTGGCGAACGCAGCACCTCGTCGACCAGGCCGCGCTCGACGATGCGGCCGAGATACATCACGGCCACTTCATGCGCCAGATAATCGACCACGGCGAAGTTGTGTGTGATGAACAGATAGGCCAGCCCAAGATCGTCCTGCAACGCCTTGAGCAAGTTGAGAATCTGCGCCTGGACCGAGACGTCAAGCGCCGAGGTCGGTTCGTCGCAAATGATCAATTCCGGTTGAACGGCCAGTGCGCGGGCAATGGCTATGCGTTGCCGCTGCCCGCCGGAAAACTCGTGCGGATAACGCCCGGCCGCCGCCGGATCGAGCCCGACCTCCTGCAACAAGGCCACGACGGCGTCATTGCGCCCTGCGCTTCGCGTATTGACGCCCAGCGCGCTCATCCCCTCACCGATGATCTCGCCCACTGAAAGACGCGGATTGAGCGATGCAAACGGGTCCTGGAAGATCATTTGCATCCGCCGTCGCAACGGGCGCAATTCAGCGCGTGAGAGCCCGTTCAGTTCGCGCTCCTCAAGTTCGATACGGCCGGCAGTCGGTTTGACCAGTTGCAGGATCGCCTTGCCGACCGTGGTTTTACCGCAGCCCGATTCGCCCACAAGCGCCAGCGTACGGCCACGCACCAGATCGAGCGAAACGCCGTCCACGGCTCTGACCTGGCCGACAGTCCGCTGCAACACGCCGCGCCGTATCGGGAAGTGGACGGCTAGATCCCTGACCGCGAGGAGTGCGGGTCGTGGATCGACAAGCGGAATCACCAGCGTAACGGGCCTGGGCACAGGGGCGACCGCCCTGCCCGGCTCGGCCATCAGGTGGCAGCGCACGCGATGGCTTTCTCCTGCCTCATGCCAGCCGGGCGATTCGTCGCGGCAGCGCTCCCAGGCGTGCGGGCAGCGTTCGGCAAAACGACAGCCCGTCGGCATGGCTGCCAATGACGGTACCTGGCCGGCAATGGTTTCCAGCCGCCCACCCCGCCGGGCCAGATCGGGAAGCGCGGCAAAAAGCTTTTGCGAATAGGGATGGCGCGGCGAAGCGAAGAAGGCGTTACGCGGGGCTTCCTCGACAATCTCGCCGGCATACATGACGCCGACGCGATGCGCCATTTGCGCAACGACACCGAGGTCATGCGTGATCAGCAACATGCCCATGCCGCGCTCGGCCTGCAGGCGGCGCAGAAGATCGAGGATCTGCGCCTGGATGGTGACATCGAGCGCCGTGGTCGGCTCGTCGGCAATCAGCAGCTTGGGATGCCCCGCCAGCGCGACGGCGATCATCACGCGCTGTTTCATGCCGCCGGAAAGCTGGAACGGGAACTCGTCGAGACGGCGCTGTGCGTCGGCAATGCCCACGGCATCAAGCAGCTCAAGCGCACGCTGGCGCGTCGCCGCGCCAGTCAGATCCAGATGGCGCTCCACCACCTCGCCGATCTGCCGCCCGACCGTCATCACCGGATTGAGGCTGGTTGCCGGCTCCTGAAAGATCATCGCCATGCCGCCGCCGCGCACGGTGCGCATTTCGGACTCGGGCAATTGCAGGAGGTCCCGGCCATCAAAGCACACCTCGCCGCCGAGAATGCGCCCCGCCGCCGGCAACAGGCGTAGCAGCGACAGTGCGGTGGCCGACTTGCCGCAACCCGATTCGCCCAGCAGCGCCAGCGTTTCACCGGCGTGCACGGCAAAATCGATGCCGTCCACGGCCGCCAGCACCTGTCGGGTATGGGCATAGCCGCTGGCAAAGCCCATGCGCAGGCCGCGCACACTGAGTATCGATTGACTGTCCTGGCTCATGACGACCCCGCCAGGCGCGGATCGAAGGCGTCGCGCACCGCATCGGCGAGCAGGTTGGCCGCCAGTACCAGAGTAAACATGAAGACGAAGGCGGCTGCCAGCGACCACCAGACCATCGGTTCGCGCGCCATTTCCATACGGGCGTTGTTGATCATCGTGCCAAAACTGATCATTGTCGGATCGACGCCAATGCCGACGTAGGACAGCACCGCCTCGGCCAGCACCAAACTGGAAAAATCCATGACCAGTGCGATGATCACGATGTGCATCAGGTTCGGCAGGATGTGGCGCAGGATGATGCGCAGGTCGGAAACGCCAAAGGCCTGAGCCGCCTGAATGTATTCCAGTTCGCGCAACTTGAGGGTTTCGCCGCGCAAGAGGCGGCACAGCCCGGTCCAGCTCGTCACCCCGAGAATGAAGCACAGGGCCAGCAGACGAAGATCGGCGCGCTCGGCAGCGGTGGCGAACCACTGCGGATGGGTGTCGATGATGACCTGCATCATCAGCACGGCGGCGGCGATCAACAGCACGCCGGGAATCGAACTGAGCGTCGTGTAAAGATACTGGATCAGATCGTCGACCCAGCCGCGAAAGTAGCCAGCCAATATACCCAGCAGGATCGACAGCGGCAGCATGACCAGCGTCGTCACCAGCCCGATGACCAGGGCCGTGCGCACGCTTTTCAGGATTTGATAGAGCACATCCTGGCCGACCTTGTCGGTGCCGAAGACGTGGTAATCGACGCTTAGCACCGCCAGCGGCATCAACAGCAGGAGCAGCAGACCCAGCGTCGCCAAGACGGCATGCCAGGCAACGCTCAACTCGCCCCGCCAGAGCGCGCTCCAGATCTGGCGCGCCGAGCAGGCATGGCGGCGAGCCAATAAATACGAGCCTCCCAGGGCAATGCCTGCCAGGATCGCGCAGGCAAGCGCTTCAGCGGCCAGCACTCGCTTGACGACGTCATCATCGCGCCGCGCTTCGTCATCCCCCAGGTGCGCGCCGCCGAACTTCAAGCGCGGGAAATCGCGAACCTGCCGCAGACTTCCATCGGCGTCGCGAACATCAAATGCTTCCTTGGTGTAGGCGCGTGTCGCTAGCGGTTGGGAATAGGTTTTCTCGCTGCGCGTGCGCAGCGGTGTCACCATCGCGTCGAGCAGCGACAACACTTCAACGGAATAGGCAACCGGCTGGCCCGCCTCGCGGCTTTCCAGCCGGGGGCGATAGTGAAGCGAATCGAGCAGGCCGACCAGAACAAAGGCCATCAGCACCGTCGCGGCGGCCATTCCCGGCCGGCTGCGCCCGACCCGCTGCCACGCCGCGCGCAAGGGTGGATTGCGCGACGACAGCACCCCGAGCACAATCGCCGCCAGCACCAGCAGCCAGATCAGCACGTCGGACCAGAGAATGACAGGCAGGAAAGTCATCACTCGAACCGTATCCGTGGATCGACGAAGGTGTAGGAAATGTCGGTAAGCATCAAACCGGCGATGTACAGCACCGAACCGATGAAGACCATGGCGCGAACCACGGCGAAATCCTGCGCGTTGATCGCGTCGATGGTGTAACTGCCGAGTCCCGGAATGCCGAAGAAGGACTCGGTGAGCAGCGAGCCCATGAACAACAGCGGAATGACCACCACGACGCCGGTCAGAATGGGAATCATGGCGTTGCGCAGCACATGGCGAAACAGGACAGCCACCTCGGAAAGCCCTTTGGCGCGCGCCGTCCGCACGTAGTCCCTGCCAATTTCTTCGAGGAAGATCGTGCGATACCAGCGTGCCGAAGAACCGATGCCGGAAATGACGCCAATGAGTACCGGCAGGATGAGGAACTTCCATGCATCCAGACCACCGCTGTAGCCGGAGATCGGCACCAGCCGCCACAATTTGCTGATCAGGAACTGCCCGCCAATGATGTAGAAAAGGCCCGAGATCGACATCAGGGCGACACACAGAACGACACCCCAGATATCAAGGTAACTGCCACGGAAGAAGGTTAACAACAAGGCAAAACTGACCGTGACGTAGAGGCCGAGAATGAACGTCGGCAGGGCAATGGCCAGCGACGGACCCATGCGCGTGGTGATTTCCCTGGCGATGTCGCGGCCGTCTTCGGCACGCCCGAAATCGCCGACGAACATGCGTGCCGACTTGGCGAACAGGATGGTATCGGTCAGCACGCCGACTCCCTCGGCCTGCGCATTGAAGAACAGCGGTTTGTCGTAGCCGCGCTCGACTTTCCATTTGGCAATGGCCTCCGGCGTCACGCGCTTCACGCCGAGTTGCATGCGCGCCATGTCGTCGGGCGAGTTGACGACAAAGAACAGTGCAAAGGTGATGAGATTGACCCCGATCAGGATCGGTATGGCATAAAGCGATCGGCGCAGGAGGTAGGCAAGCATGATAATTCCGGGTTCAGATCAACTGAGGCTCGACGGCGACCGCATTTCGTAGCTGGCCTTCAAGTTGGCTTCCACGCTGTCGAGCAATTGCCACTCGTGGTCTTCGGGGTGAAGCTGCTCATACCTTGTCACCTGAGTCGCCACGGGGCTCCTGAACGTGAAACGTTTCGGCAGGTGACGCTTCCGCTGTCAGATATTCCAGCTTGCCATCACGACTAACCACAATGGCGGTACCGGTCTTCATGGCCAGTTCGCGGGCGCGCAGTGCGGCGCGCAGCAAGGCCGCTGACGACAGGCGAAGATCGGCATCGAGCGCCTGTTCAATCGGTTGTTTGTTCATGGTTTCTCGCTCCAGTCCAACAGCAGCGGCCGGGCACCGGCATTGTCGTACAGCACCCATCCATCCACTTTGTGCGCATACAAGTGTTCGAAATTCGCGCGGCCCGCGACAAAGCGACGGCGGATCACCGCTTCGGGAACGTTATGCCCGCCTTGCCTGACACGCAACATCACGCGGGCGATCGCTTCCTCCGGGTTGCTTAGTTGCAAAAAGATCAGCTTGACACGATAGCCTGCCCGTTGCCACTGCTCGATCAGGCGAAGGTAGCCACGCCCGGACAAGGTCGTTTCAAAGGAAAAATTCTCGCGCGCCGAAAAATGCCGCGCCATTTCCTGCAACATCAGCCGTCCGGCCCGAATGGCCGCCGTTTCGGGTGCAAAAGGCGCCAGCCCCGCGGCAATCAGATCGGCATTCACGAAAATCGGGCAGCCCGCTTCATTGGGCAGGAATTCGCGGGCGAAAGTGGTTTTCCCGGCACCATTGGGTCCAGCGATGATGATGATGCGTGGCTTGGTTTCCATGCTCATACCTCCAGCGCATACGGGGTCTGCTTGAAGGCGATGCCTTCCAGCACCGCGCGGCCGCCCATGCGTTTGGCGGCGGCGTAGATCACTTTGAGGCCGGCAAATTTCGGCAGCACGTCGAAGACCGGCCCGGTCAGTACGTTGGCACCCTGCGCTCGCGAATTGAAGAACAGCGCAAAGGTGATGAGATTGACCCCGATCAGGATCGGTATGGCATAAAGCAGTCGGCGCAGGAGGTAGGCATGCATGGACGATTTACACGCGAAGAAGACGAAAGAGCGCAAAGGCAAAGAGACGCGAAGTATTCACAGCTAAAACTCCGCTATTTGTTTTGGATACTCTCTGTATTTCCGTGTTTCTGTTATTCATACGCTTTCGATTCATATCATGGTCCTCGTGCCGTGCCACGTTCGCGGCGGCGGTAGCTGATCACGGCCGGCAGAATCACCGCGGCAAGAACGACAAAGATCAGCGCCAGCGGCCACAGCACGGGCTCGTTCCACAGCCGACGACGCGTTTCCCGCTCGGCTACGTCGATGCGCTGGTACTTGAGGATGTTGTTGCCGACATCCGTCGGCTTGCGGTTGTGCAGCCAGGCGTGGCCCAGCGTGTAGCTCTTCGGATGGAATCCGAATATCCACGGCGCATCCTGTTGCAGGATGGCGTTCATGCGAACGATCAGCGTCAGCCGGTGCGGGCTGTTTTCCATGTTCTTCATCTCGGCGTAGAGGCGATCGAATTCAGCATTGTCATAGTTTGAGGCGTTCTCCCCGCCTTTGGCCACCTTGCTTTCGGCACCGTCCAGCAGGAAGAAGAAATTCTCCGGGTCGGGATAGTCGGCATTCCAGCCGAGGTAATAGAGTTGCACCGCTCCCTTGCGCAGCTTTTCCTGAAAGCGGTTGAAATCGGTCGAGCGGACGATGAGCTGAATGTCGATCTTGGCGAACTGGCGCGTTAACCAGTCGAGTCGCGACTTGTCGCCCATGCCGCCGCTGGTGGTGTCGAGGTTGAGCACCAGCGGTTCGCCGGTCCGGGCATCGCGCCCGTTCGGCCAGCCCGCCTCGGCCAGGAGCGCCTTCGCTACGGCAATCGGCTTGCGTCTGGCCTTTCCATCCACCCAGTCATAGACGGCCGAGTTCACCCCCGCCCGCCCTTCAAGATAGCCAAATATGCCGGGCGGCAAGGGACTCATCGCCGCGATGCCGCGGCCGTTCATGAAGATCGAAATGAATTCCTCCTGGTCGATGGCGATCGACAGGGCGCGCCGCAACTTGGCATTGCGCTCGGCTTCCCTGCCTTCTTTGCCACCAACTGCGGAATCGAGCATGTTGAAGCCCATGTAATACGTGGAGGCGCGCACGCTGGTGAGCAGGCGGATGCCTTTGGCCAACATCTCGTCGGAGAGCTGGACGTCGCCCCCGACATTGAGTCGCACCGCCTGATCGAAGCTGTCGGATGAAATGCCGGAAGCATCATAGTAGCCTTGCAGGAATTTGTTCCAGTAGGGAATGCTTTCCTTCTCGCGCGAGAATACGGCCTTGTCGATGAACGGCAGGGGCTTGCCGCAATCGCTCAAGAGACCGCCCCGCGCATCTTCAGGCTCGCCCTCGCAGGGATAGGTCTCACCGTGAAAATTGGGGTTGCGCTCAAGCACCATGCGGCGATTCGGGTTGTTCTCGGTCAGCATATAGGGCCCCGTACCGACCGGATACCAGTCGAGCGTGAGGTTCTTCTCGGCCATTCCCGGTTGCGCATAGAAGCGGTCGACCTCGCGTGGCACCGGGGCAAAAAAGGGCATGGCCAGCCAGTAAAGAAACTGCGGGTATTTGCCGCGCAACTTGATGCGCAAGGTATGGCGGTCGACGCGCGTGACGCCGTCCAGGGCAAAGCGGTCAAGGTCGAGCCAGGCGCCGGCGGGCAGGCGTTTTGCCTCCTGTTGCAGCGTTTCACCGAGTTCTTTCAGGCCGACGATGCGCCCGGCCATCATGCCGAAAATCGGCGAATGCAGGTGGGGATGGGCGAGTCGCTTGATCTCGTAGATATAGTCGTCGGCGACCAGCTCGCGCGTTCCGCTGCGCGTGAAGTCGGCGATTTTCTCGATGTGGCGCAACTGCTCCGGGTCGAGTGCGTCGTACGTGGGTTTGCCGCCCGCATCGAGCGCGAACGCGGGATGCGGTTGGTAGCGGATGCCGGGGCGGATATGAAGCTCGTAGACGCTGTAGGCAATGGCCCGGACGGGTGCATCGGCCGGCAGCACCTTTCCCCCGGCGTCGTAATAGCGGGGTTCCGGGACGGAGACCAGCGTTTCAGGAATCAGCGTGTAGGGGCGTTTCAGGTAGTGGTATTGGAGCGGCGGCTCGTAGATCTGCGCCGTGAAGGTGATCTCGTCCTCGGTGTAGGACTGCACCGGATCGAGGTGCTTGGGGCGCTCGGTGAAAGCCGCATAAAGGATGTTCTTGCCGCGTTCGCCCAGCGGATACGGATCGTTCTGTTCGCTGCCGCAGGCCGCAAGCAGGAAGCACAAAGATAGGCAGACAAGGCGAAAAACGCGCATGGTGCGAAGTGTAACCTGTGTGCTGCTTTCAGAGACGCGGTAAAATCCACATCAACGGTAGGGGCTGCTCGCCGGTCAGCAAACGGTAAGGAAATGGCGGTCGGGATTTGGGCGAAATCACCTATAATGCCGGCTCAAGCTGGCCGAGGCCCGTCTGAATACAACATTTTAAGATACTGGAGAACACATGGGATTCCTCGCTGGAAAGCGTCTTCTCATCACCGGCCTGCTGTCGAAGCATTCGCTCGCCTATGGCATCGCCAAAGCCTGCCACCGTGAGGGTGCGCAGCTGGCCTTCACCTATCAGAACGAACGTTTTCTGGACCGGATCAACAAGTTTTCAGCAGAATTCGGCAGCACGCTGGTTTTCCAGTGCGATGTTTCCGACGATGCACAGATCGATAAAGTCTTTGCCGACCTGGCCACCCACTGGGAAGGTCTCGACGGACTATTGCATTCGATTGCCTACGCGCCAACCGAATCCATCGAGGGCGACTTTCTTGACGGCATCTCGCGCGAATCGTTCCGCATCGCTCACGATGTCTCATCGTACAGCTACCCGGCACTGGTCAAGGCCGCGCGGCCATTGCTGCTGAAGGGAAACAAGGCGGCTGTGCTGGCCCTTTCCTACCTCGGCGCCGAGCGCACCATGCCGAACTACAACACCATGGGGCTGGCCAAAGCCAGTCTGGAAGCGGCAACACGCTATCTGGCCTTTTGCCTCGGACCACAGGGCATTCGCGCCAACGCCATTTCGGCCGGTCCGATCAAGACACTGGCGGCGTCGGGTATCGGCAATTTCGGCAAGCTGCTGGCCTACAATTCCCACAACGCCCCGCTGCGCCGCAACGTCACCATCGACGAAGTAGGCAACGCCGCCGCTTTCATGCTCTCCGATCTGGCCAGCGCCATCACCGGTGAAATCCTGTACGTCGATGGCGGCCTGAATACGACAGCGCTTGGGAACGCTGACCCGCTTCCCTAAGGTTTTTCCTGGCGGGGTAGACAGCACAAACGCCGATGGAGATCACCTCCTCGGCGTTTTTTGTTTTGTTGACTCGGCTTACTGGCGCTCTTTCGGTTCCAGCGCTGCCTTGTTGATATCAATCTTATAGCGCGAACGCAGCCCGACGAGAAAAGCGGACAGGTCCTCCTGCGCGACAATCGTTGTGTATTCACGCTGCAGCTGCTGGCGTTTTGCCACTTCAACGCTGTCGGGCTGACTGACCTTGACGATCTTGTAGAGCATGTAGCTGCCCCCGACCCAGGCGCCCACATAGCTCGGCAGTTTCTGGACGTCGGCCTTGAAGAGGGTCTGCAAGGTGACGACGGGGATGTCGCTACGTTGTGCGCGTGAAACGCTTCTGACCAGCGACCAGGCCAGCTTATCCGCATCGCCGTTTTTCAATTCGGCCAGTTTGGCCTCGCCTGAACTCCGGGCCATGGCGGCGGCTTCCTGCGACTTCAGAAGCTTTTCAATATCGGCCTTGACGCCTTCGAAGGGTTTCTTGGACGCCGGCACATGATCGAGCACGCGTGCAGCCAGCAATGTGTTTGGTGCAATCTCCACCGCTTCGGTATTGCGCTTGTTCTTGACGGCGTCATCGGAAAACAGAGCCTCGACGATCTTGACGTTTGCCAGCTGGCCGAGCGCGGCCATGGCCTTTGGATCGGGATTCCTGGTCACCCAGCCGGATCGCTGGATTTTCAACTTGAATTTGTCGGCGGCCGGCTGAAGACTGTCGGACTGCTCATAGACCATATTGTTGAACGCTTCGGCTGCCTCGGCAAACTTTCTTGTCGCCGCCTGACGTTTCAACTCGCCCTCGATTTCAGGACGCACCGTGTTAAACGGGCGTTGCGTTCCCGGCTTGATACCCGTCAGTTTGATGATGTGATAACCGAACTCGGACTCAACCAGGCCGGAGATATCTCCTTCCTTCTGCTTGAAAACGGTGTCTTCGAATGCCTTGACCATCATGCCGCGGCCAAAATAGCCCAGATCGCCACCTTTCTGGGCGGAACCGGGATCCTGCGAATATTTTTTTGCCAGTTCGGCAAACTGCGCCGGCGATTTCTGCACTTCCTGCAGCACGCTTTCCGCCTTGGCTTTGGCCTTGGCCTTTTCAGATTCCTTATCCGCAGTAATCAGGATATGGCTTGCGCGCCGCTCCTCGGGCTGCTGGTAGCGGTCCTTGTGCCCCTCGTACCAGGCCTTGATCTCGCCCTCATCCACCGTGACCTGAGCCAGCATTTCGTCGAGAGACAAGACGAGGAACTCGGCCCGAACCTGTTCCGGCAACTGGAAAAGGGTCGGATTGTCCTCATAGTATTTTTGTATCGTGGCGGTTTCGACTTTTACCTTGTCGGCAAACTGTTCAGGTGCAATCCGGAACTCGCTGAACTGGCGTTCTTCGGTTTGCAGCCTCAACAACGATTGAGCTTGCACGTCGGCGACCATCGCGGTGTCACCAACCGCTCCAATCAGTTGCTGGATCGTTAAATCCTGGCGCACCCTGGCTTCGAACATCGGTTGGGACATTCCCTGAGCACGCAGTGCCGATTCATAGCGCGCCATCGAAAACTGCCCATCTTCCTGTAGCGCCGGGATCTTGCTGATGGCCTCGCGCAGCGCATTATCACTGGTCAGCAAGCGGTGCTTTTCAACCTCGAGCAACAACAGCCGCCGATCGATCAATGCTTCAAGCACGCCCTGTCGCACTTCAGGCGAATTCATCATTTCCAGCTTGAAACTGGCGCCGAGTTTCTGCCGCAACTGATCCTGATGCTCACGCAAGGCCAGTTCGAACTGGGAAATGGTAATTTTCGTGTCGCCAACGCTGGCCAGATCGCTCCCTGCACCGACGTTGCGAACATAGGAGTCCACCCCGAAAAAGGCGAATGGCAGAGTGATCAGCGCAAGAAAAATTTGAACGATCTTCTTGTTGTTGCGTACGGAGTCGAACATGGTGGTTGCCCGCTAAATCAAAATTCAAAGCCAAAACAAAAAAGGCGAACTTTCGTTCGCCTTCCGGTAGTGGCGGAGTGGACGGGGTTCGAACCCGCGACCCCCGGCGTGACAGGCCGGTATTCTAACCAACTGAACTACCACTCCGGTGCAATGCCTACTCAGGTGCAAAAAAAAAGCGCAATCCACAGCACAATCGAATTCCCGTTACCCTGGAAGTGACGCTTCTTCCTGGTGGGTGCTGACGGGCTCGAACCGCCGACATCCAGCTTGTAAGGCTAGCGCTCTACCAACTGAGCTAAGCACCCAACGGCGCGTCCATCGCGAAGGGGCTTAGTTTACCGCATCCTTGAGGCCTTTGCCAGCGCGGAACTTCGGCACTTTGGCCGACTTGATCTTGATCGACGCGCCGGTGCGTGGATTGCGACCGGTTCGGGCAGCACGCTTGCCAACGTAAAACGTGCCGAATCCAACCAGTGTCACCATGCCTCCCTTTTTCAGTGAAGTCTTTACTGCAGCAATCGTTGCATCAAGTGCGCGACCAGCCGCCGCTTTGGAAAGATCGGCTGACTTGGCGATTTGATCAATCATTTCAGATTTATTCACGATGACCCCTTCGATTGATAGTGGATGAACAGGAAGTCCTGTACGAGCCTTATAACAAGGCTGAAATCCTTGTGTCAAGCGGATTGTCGGGGTTTTCGTCAAGTCTGGAAAAGGGCAGGTATGCCGAAAGATTTGCTTCCGGCATACTCTGATTGCGAATCAATGGGTAACAATGGATTTTGCAGATGTGTTCTCGGTTCCCGCACCAACCGCGGGCGTCTCGACATCTTCCGCCAACGCTTGCGGTTTGCGTTCAAGCGCCAAGTCGAGCACTTGATCAATCCACTTGACCGGGATGATTTCCAGCTTGTTCTTGATATTGTCGGGGATCTCGGCCAGGTCCCTGACGTTCTCTTCCGGAATCAGCACCCGATCCAGCCCCCCACGTACGGCAGCCAGAAGTTTCTCCTTCAGCCCGCCGATCGGCAGGACTTCGCCACGCAGCGTGATTTCACCCGTCATCGCCACGTCGCAGCATACCGGAATCCCTGTCAAAACAGAGACCAGCGCGGTGCAGATGCCTATGCCCGCCGATGGGCCATCCTTGGGAATTGCGCCTTCCGGCAGGTGGATATGGATATCGCTCTTCTGGTAGAAGTCATCGACGATGCCCAATGAACGCGAGCGCTTTCTAACCACCGAAAGGGCGGCCTGAATCGACTCCTGCATCACTTCGCCAAGTTTGCCGGTAGTAATCGTCTTGCCCTTGCCTGGAATCACCACAGATTCGATGGTCAGCAGTTCGCCGCCCACTTCCGTCCATGCCAAACCGGTAACCTGCCCGACCTGGTTCTCGCGCTCGGCCATGCCGAAGTTGAAACGACGCACACCGAGAAACTTGTCAAGATTGCGCGCCGTCACGGCAAGACGCTTCTGGCTCTTCTTGAGCAGCAATGCTTTCACGACTTTGCGGCAGATTTTCGAAATGTCGCGCTCAAGCGAACGTACGCCAGCTTCACGGGTGTAGTAACGCACGATGTCGCGCAATGCGCTGTCGGCCACGGTCAGCTCGGTCTTCTTGACCCCATTGCTCTTCATCTGCTTGGGCAACAGATAGCGGCGGGCAATGTTGATCTTCTCGTCCTCGGTATAGCCCGAAAGGCGAATCACTTCCATGCGATCCAGCAAGGCGGCAGGAATGTTCAGTGTATTGGCGGTGGCCACGAACATGACTTCCGAGAGGTCATATTCGACTTCGACGTAGTGGTCGACAAACGTTGAATTCTGCTCGGGATCGAGCACCTCAAGCAAGGCTGAACTGGGATCGCCACGGAAGTCCTGGCCCATCTTGTCGACCTCGTCCAGCAGAAACAAGGGGTTCTTGACCGCGACCTTGGTCATGTTCTGCAAAATCTTGCCGGGCATCGAGCCGATGTAGGTGCGACGATGGCCACGAATCTCGGCTTCGTCACGCACGCCGCCCAGGCTCATGCGGACAAACTTCCTGCCGGTGGCACTGGCGATCGACTGGCCAAGCGAGGTCTTGCCGACACCCGGAGGGCCGACAAGACAAAGGATCGGCGCCTTGAGCCGGTCGACGCGCTGCTGCACGGCCAAGTATTCGATGATGCGTTCCTTGACTTTTTCAAGACCCCAGTGATCCCTGTCGAGTATCTTTCCCGCCTCGGCTAGATCCTTGCTGATGCGCGTCTTCTTGCGCCACGGCAGGTTGATCAGCGTCTCGATAAAATTCCGGACGACCGAGGCCTCGGCCGACATCGGCGACATCAGTTTCAGTTTCTTCAGCTCCGACTGGGCCTTGGCCATGCCTTCCTTGCTCATGCCGGCGGCTTTGACCTTCTTCTCCAGTTCTTCGAAATCGGCACCCTCTTCGCCTTCGCCCAATTCCTTCTGGATCGCCTTGACCTGTTCGTTGAGGTAGTACTCGCGCTGGCTTTTCTCCATCTGCCGCTTGACGCGACCGCGGATGCGCTTTTCAACCTGAAGAATGTCGATTTCGGTTTCAAGCTGTGAAAGAAGACGCTCGATGCGCGGACGAATCTCGAACATCTCAAGCACTTCCTGCTTCTGCTCGATCTTGAGCGGCAGATGCGCCGCAATGGTATCGGCCAAACGACCCGCTTCCTCAATACTGGCAATCGATGTCAGAATTTCCGGAGGGATCTTCTTGTTGAGCTTGACGTACTGGTCAAACTGCGAGATCACGGCGCGTCGCAGTCCTTCGACTTCATGATCGACACCATCATCCATGGTCAATGGCAAGGCATTGGCAACGAACATCTCATCGCGCGATTCGATTGATTTAACGTGCGCACGCTGCGTCCCTTCGACCAGAACCTTCACGGTGCCGTCGGGCAGTTTCAGCATCTGCAGTATGTTCGCCACACAGCCAATGCTGTAGAGATCCTCGGCTTCGGGCTCATCCTTCACGGCCGATTTCTGCGCCACCAGAAGGATGGCTTTGCCGGCCTCCATCGACACTTCAAGCGCCTTGATCGATTTTGGCCGCCCCACGAAGAGCGGAATCACCATGTGCGGAAAAACCACCACGTCGCGCAACGGCAACAGCGGCAGTTCAACGGACTCGGCGGACAGGGGGAGTTTCGTAGACATCGTTTATTCTCTGGTATGGTGCGGGTTCACAGCCCAAGGTGAGGGCGTGAGACCGAATTACAAGCCGCAAGCTGCGGCAATGCACATCAGTTTGAGCCGGAGACCTTTGGCTGATCCGCGTAGATCAGGATCGGCTTGGCGTCGCTGCTGATCATGTTTTCGTCGATGACAACCTTTGAGACATTCTCCATACCCGGAAGTTCGTACATGGTGTCGAGCAGAACGGATTCAAGAATCGAGCGCAAACCACGCGCGCCGGTCTTGCGCTCAAGCGCACGCTTGGCGATGGCCGTCATGGCCGGAACACGAATTTCAAGCTCGACGCTTTCCATCGAAAACAGCTTCTGATACTGCTTGACCAGGGCATTTTTTGGCTCGGTCAGTATCTGCACCAGGGCCTCGATGGATAATTCCTCAAGTGTGGCAATCACCGGCAAACGGCCGATCAACTCTGGAATCAGGCCGAATTTGATCAGATCTTCGGGTTCGACCGTGCGCAATACCTCACCAATGGCCTTGCGGTCATCCTTGCTCTTCACCTCGGCACCAAAACCCATGCCGCCGCGCTCGGAGCGATTGCGTATGACCTTCTCAAGGCCGTCAAACGCGCCACCGCAAATGAACAGAATGTTGGTCGTATCGACCTGCACGAAATCCTGATTCGGATGCTTGCGCCCACCCTGCGGCGGCACCGAAGCCACCGTGCCTTCGATCAGTTTGAGCAAGGCCTGCTGCACGCCTTCACCCGAGACATCGCGGGTAATCGATGGGTTATCCGACTTGCGTGAAATCTTGTCGATTTCGTCGATATACACAATCCCCTGCTGCGCCTTTTCAGTATCGTAATCGCACTTCTGCAGCAATTTCTGGATGATGTTCTCGACATCCTCCCCGACGTAGCCGGCTTCGGTCAGCGTCGTCGCATCGGCCATCACAAAAGGCACATTGAGCATGCGCGCCAGCGTTTGTGCCAGGAGCGTCTTGCCGGAACCGGTCGGGCCGATGAGCAGGATATTGCTCTTGGCCAGTTCGATGTCATCATTGACCTTGCCGCGGTGACGCAGGCGCTTATAGTGGTTATAGACGGCCACCGACAAGATTCGCTTGGCCGGATCCTGGCCGATAACATACTGGTCGAGAAGCGCGGAAATTTCTTTCGGCGTCGGCAGATCGCTCTTGGCCGCTTTGCCGCCCAGGTCGGCAGAAATCTCGTCTCTGACGATGTCGTTGCATAGCTCGATACACTCGTCGCAAATAAAGACAGACGGCCCGGCAATGAGCTTCTTGACCTCGTGCTGGCTTTTGCCACAGAACGAACAATAGAGCAATTTATCGCTGCCGCTTTTCTTTTCCGTCATCTCGGCCTACCTCATAGCGTCTGGTGATTGACTCACCCCGGCAAGCGGACCCGAAGTCTCGCTCTCATTCACATCAGTTCGCGGCTGACCAGCACCTTGTCGATCAGACCATATTCTGCCGCTTCCTGAGCAGAAAGGAAATTGTCACGATCGGTATCGCGCTCGATGCGCTCAATCGGCTGCCCGGTGTGATGCGCCATGATCTCATTGAGCTTGGCGCGCAATGACAGGATTTCCTTGGCGTGAATGGCGATATCCGAGGCCTGGCCCTGAAACCCGCCCATCGGCTGATGAATCATCACGCGTGAATTGGGCAATGCAAAACGCTTGCCCTTGGCTCCGGCCGCAAGGAGAAACGAACCCATGGAACAGGCCTGCCCCATGCACAGCGTGGAAACATCCGGCTTGATGAACTGAATGGTATCGTAAACCGACAATCCGGCTGAGACCGATCCGCCCGGTGAGTTGATGTAAAAGTGGATGTCCTTGTCAGGATTCTCGGCCTCGAGAAAGAGCAATTGCGCCACGACCAGATTGGCTGTGAGGTCATTGACCGGGCCCACCAGAAAAATAACGCGCTCCTTGAGCAGACGCGAGTAGATATCGTACGCCCGCTCGCCCCGCCCGCTCTGCTCGACCACCATCGGCACCAAGCCCAGTGCCTGCGGGTCCCAATGACTCCCGGATTCAAAACGATCAAAACTCATGCCGGCTCCTTCGCAACCCAAGTTGTTACGGTTCAAGATTTCTGGCCCATTAATTGGTCAAAGTCAACGGGTTGATCGACTACCCTGGCATGGGTCAGTGCCCAGGCGACAACATTGTCCTCGATCGCCACGCCTTCGATTTCCGCCAGCCGCTGTGGCTGGGCGTAGTACCAACGAACCACCTCTTCCGGGTGTTCGTAGCTCTGCGCCGCTTCGTCAACAATTGCCTTGACCTGATCCGACTTGGCATGCAGTTCGTTAACCTTGACGATCTCGGAAAGAATCAATCCCAGGCTGACCCGGCGCCTGGCCTGATCGACAAACCATTCGGGCTGCAAAGGGAAATCCTTCATTTTCCCGCCGGTACGCTGCTCCATATCCTGGCGCGCGGCCTGCATCAGCCGCTGAATTTCCATATCAACCAGCGCATTCGGGACATCGATCGGGTTGGCCTTGAGCAAGGCATCCATGACCTGATCCTTGATTCTGCCGTGTAGGCGTTTTTTCACTTCGCGCTTCAGATTGGCCTCGATCTCGGCGGTCATCTGGTCAATATCGCCGTTCTCAACACCCAACGACTTGGCAAAATCGGCATCGATTTCCGGCAGAACCGGCTCGCGAACTTCCTTGACCGTGACGCTGAAAGTCACCTTCTGGCCCGCCAGATCCTTGGCGGAATAGTCGGCCGGAAAGGTCATTTCGAAGGATTTTTCTTCGCCGGCCCTGAGGCCGGCGACGGCACTCTCAAAATCCGCCAGCATGGTTCCCTCGCCAATGACGAAGTGATAGTCGCTGGCTTGCCCCCCCTGGAACGGTTCGCCGTCCTTCTTACCAAGGAAGTCAACGGTAACGCGATCCCCGGGTGCGGCAGGACGGTCAACCGGCTCAAAACTGACTCTTTGCTTGCGCAGGGCGGTCAGGGTGCTTTCCATTTCGGCGGCGCCGACGGCCAGTGCCGGACGCTCAATGTTGACGTCCTTCAAATCGCCCAGCTTGATCTCGGGATAAACCTCGAATACGGCGGAAAACTCGATATGCGTTGAACTTTCACTGGTCTTCGGTTCGATGCTTGGGTGGCCGGCAACACGCAATTGCTGCGTGTTTACCGTTTCGCCAAATACGCGTTCGAGCGCGTCGTTCAGTGCCTCGTGGCGCGCCTGCTCGCCGTATTGCTGCTTGACGATCGTTGCGGGCACCTTGCCTGGGCGGAATCCCGGCATCTTCACGTTCTTGCTGATGCGCCTCAGGCGCTGTTCAATCTCACGGTCGAGATCGGCGATAGGCACGGCCAGATCCAGACGGCGTTCAAGGGCGTTGGTCCTCTGTGTGGCTTCGGGTTCGGCGTTGGTGATTGCGGCGTTCGTTTCCATTCAAATTCCTCGAAGTCAGGTCATGTCGTGCGGAAAAAAATAATCGGGCAAAACGAGTGCAAAATGTAGTCGTGGTGCGAGAGAAGGGAGTCGAACCCCCACGCCTTACGGCGCTGGAACCTAAATCCAGTGCGTCTACCAATTCCGCCACTCTCGCGCCGAATCGGCCATTTTACCTGAGATGTGCCTATACTGTCAGCCGCTGGAGCGCCTGCGCGTCGGCAGGAGGCGAACGAACGCCCGACCTGTTCTGTACGCGTTGAGCAGGCGACGTTGATGCGATTTAGTTTATCTTCACGATGCCGGTAGACCATTACGAAAATTTTCCGGTAGCTTCCTTACTGCTGCCCAAACGCCTGCGTCGCCCGATCGAAGCCATTTATCGCTTTGCACGCGGCGCGGATGACATTGCCGATGAGGGAAACGCCGGCAACGCGGAGCGCCTGCAGGCACTGGCGGAATATCGCGACGAACTGGAGCGCATCGCCTGCGGCGCGCGGCCGGCCACCCCGGCGTTCAAGGAACTTGCCGATGTCATCGCGGAATGGCATCTGCCGTTGCAGCTCTTTCACGACCTGTTGGACGCCTTTGCCCAGGACGTCGTCAAACTGCGCTACGCCGATTATGCTGAATTGCTTGACTACTGTCGTCGTTCGGCCAATCCGGTCGGCCGCTTGTTGGTGCACCTCGTCGACCGTGCCAGCCCTGAGAATCTGCGCTGCTCGGACTGCATCTGCACGGCCTTGCAACTGATCAATTTCTGGCAGGACATCGCCATCGACTGGCAAAAGGGCCGAGTCTACCTTCCGCAAACCGATCTGCTCCATTTCCAGATCGACGAAGCGCAGATCGATGAACAACGCTGGAGTTCCGAGTGGGCCGGCTTGCTTGATTTGCAGATCGATCGCACGCAAGCGCTGATGCAGGAAGGCATACCGCTGGTACGCCAACTGCCAGGACGTATGGGATGGGAAATCCGCTTGACGATACAAGGCGGGCTGCGCATTCTTGAAAAAATCCGCGACGTGCGCGGTAACGTTTTCCGGCAACGCCCGGTACTGAGTCGGGCCGACTGGCTGCGCATGGGCAGCCGGGCGCTGTTTATGTAAGAATCGCCCCATCGGGAACCTGAACAACCCGAACCGCCCCAACAATCCCTTCGCCAATTCTGGAACAGCGAATGACGCCTGACGAGTACTGCCAGCAAAAGGCCGCCCACAGCGGCTCCAGCTTTTACTACAGCTTCCTGTTCTTACCCGCCAATCGGCGACGCGCGATCACCGCGTTATACGCCTTCTGCCGCGAAGTCGACGATGTCGTCGATGAATGCCAGGATCCTCAGATCGCCGCGACAAAGCTGGTCTGGTGGCGTCAGGAGCTTGACCGTCTCTTTGCTGGCCAACCGGCGCACCCGGTGATGCAGGCACTGATGCCGGTGGTGGAGGAATTCAGCCTGCCTAAAGAACAGTTTCTTGAAATCATCGACGGCATGGAGATGGACTTGCAACAAACGCGTTATCTCGACTTCAAGGCGCTATCGCTTTACTGCTACCGGGTGGCCAGTATCGTCGGATTGCTCGCGGCGGAAATCTTCGGCTACCAGGATCGCAAAACCCAGAAGTACGCGCACGACCTGGGAATGGCCTTCCAGCTCACCAACATCATCCGCGACGTGGGCGAAGATGCCCGCAGGGGCCGCGTATACCTGCCCATCGATGAACTTCAACGCTTTGAGGTCCCGGTAGCCGACATCCTCAATGCCCGTTACTCGGACAACTTCCGGCGCCTCATGGAATTCCAGATCGAACGGGCGCAGCACTACTACACACAAGCCATGGCCGCACTACCCGCCTCCGACCGCAAAGCACAATGTTCCGGTCTGGTCATGGCGGCGATCTACCGCACCCTGCTCGACGAGATCAGACGCGACGGTTGCCAGGTGCTTAGCCAGCGCACCTCGTTGACGCCGGTCCGCAAACTGTGGATCGCCTGGCGTACCTGGATTAAGAACTAGAGGGCGAGTGACGAGCGTCCGATCATTCCCGTACGGTACAGCCTGCGCGCGACCATGGGGCCCAAGCTCAGCGTCGCGGTGATCGGTGGCGGCTGGGCCGGACTGGCCGCGGCCGTTGAGCTGGCGGCTGCGGGGCATAAGGTCAGCCTATTCGAGGCCGGCAAGCAGCTCGGCGGGCGCGCGCGCCGCATCGAGAGCAACGGACACGCTCTCGACAATGGCCAGCATATCCTGATCGGCGCCTATCGAGAAACCTTGCGCCTGATGAGAACGGTTGGCGCCAGCCCCGATCGGCTGCTCAAGCGACTTCCGCTCGAACTGAATTATCCCGGCGCCGGATTTCGATTGAGACTTCCTCGCCTGCCTACACCGTTCAACCTTGCTCTCGGCCTGATGACGGCCAAAGGCTGCACGTTAAACGACAAGATTTGGGCGATCCGCTTCTTGCGATACCTGCAGGCCCGCGACTACCAATTGCTCGCCGATAGCACGGTGACCGGGCTGCTCGATGCACACCGCCAACGCGGCAGCCTGCGTCGCTACCTTTGGGAGCCCCTCTGCGTCGCGGCACTGAACACCACGCCGCAAGACGCCTCGGCACAGATTTTTGCCAACGTGCTGCGTGATAGCCTGGGCGGTAGCCGCGCCGACACCGACTTGCTGCTGCCCGCCACCGATCTCGATCAGTTGTTCCCCTGCCTGGCTTCGGAATTCATCCTGGCGCACGGGGGAAGCATCCAATGCTCGACCCGCATCGAACGGATCGACCCACAGCTGACGATACGAGGCAACACCTACGACCGAATCATTCTCGCCGTCGCGCCACAACACGCGATGCGTTTGCTGGCATCCCACGAAGAAACGGCGGCCATCGCCAAGATGCTCGACAGCTACACCTACGAACCCATCGGCACGGCCTATGCCGGGTATCCGCCCGATGTGCGTCTGCCTTGCCCGATGCTCGGCCTGGACGGCGGAATGAACGGAAAACTGGGGCAATGGGTCTTCGATCGCGGAATACTCGTTGGCACGCCCGGCGTCCTGAGCTTCGTACTGAGCGCGCATGGCCTCTGGGACGAGCGCGCCGACCCGGCACTGGTCGCCAGTCTGCATGGCGAACTGGAAGAGGCGCTGGGAAAGACGCTGCCGCAACCCCTATGGCATCGGGTCATTCGCGAGCGCCGTGCCACGTTCTCCTGCCGCCCCGATCTGCCACGGCCCGCAGCACAGACCCCGCTCGGTGGCCTGTGGCTGGCCGGCGACTACACCTGCGCCGACTACCCGGCGACATTGGAAAGCGCCGTACGTAGCGGAATTGCCGCCGCCAGAGGAGCCTGCGGCGGCCTCATGTCGTGACGCTTGTTCTACCCTGCCCCAAAGGCCAGCGCCAAGCGATACGTAATGAACGAGGCGATATAGGCCAACGTAAACATGTAGCCGGCCAGAATGGCGGGCTTTGCCCAGCCGCCGGTCTCGCGCTTCACGGTGGCCAGCGTGGATAGGCATTGCGGCGCGAACACATACCAGGCGAGCAGGGACAATGCGGTGGCCAGACTCCAGCTTTGCGCAATCAGCGGCGCCAGGGCTTGTGCGGTATTTTCACCCGTGGCCGAAAGCGCGTAGACGGTACCTAGCGCGCTCACGGCGACTTCCCGCGCCGCCAGTCCCGGCACCAGGGCAATGCTGATTTCCCAGTTGAAACCGATTGGTTCGAAGACGACCGCCAGCGCCCGACCCAGCATACCGGCCAGACTGTACTCGATTGCTGCTCCGCTGGCGCCATCCGGTGGCGACGGGAAACTCGCCAAGAGCCACAGCGCTATGGTCAGGACCAAAATGATGCCACCAACCCGCTTCAGGAAAATCAATACCCGCTGCCAGATGCCGATGGCAATATTACGAACCGTTGGCAAATGATAACTCGGCAGTTCCATCATCAGCGGGCGCACTTGACGGCCAGCTGCAGTAAATCGTTTGAGCATCCAGGCGACAAGAAGCGCGCCGACGACACCGGCAAAGTACAGCGCCAGCAAGACCAGCCCTTGCAGTTCCAGCAGGCCCCATACCTCACGTTGCGGGATAAAGGCGCCAATCAGCAGCGCATAGACAGGCAGCCGCGCCGAACAGGTCATCAAGGGGGCGAGCATGATCGTCACCAGGCGGTCGCGTGGATTGGCGATGCTACGCGCGGCCATGATGCCGGGGATGGCGCAGGCGAAACTTGACAGCATCGGAATGAACGAACGTCCGCTCAAACCCACGCTGCCCATCAGACGGTCGAGCAAGAAGGCCGCGCGTGGCAGGTAGCCCGACTCTTCGAGCACCAGGATGAAAAAGTAAAGAATGACGATTTGCGGCAGAAAGACCAACACCCCGCCCGCGCCGGCAATCACGCCGTCGACGATCAAACTCTTGAGCCATATTTCCGGCATGATGGCCGATACGGCGGCGCCGACGAGCTGCGTCGCTTCTTTGATCAGGGCCATCGGCAATTCGGCCCACGCAAATACCGCCTGAAAGACCAGAAACAGAACCAGCGCCAACAATACCGGCCCGATAGCCGGGTGCAGCACAATACTGTCGATGCGATCGCTCGCCGTATGCGGAATCACCTCGTCAAGTCCGAGGCGCTGCAGGATATGGCGGACCGCAAGGTGATCGGATTCGTGGGTGGCCTTCGCTTCGTCGGCCCCAACGCCGTGCGATGCGTCGTTCATCGGGGTTACGGATTGCCAAAGCGCCGGGTCGTCAAACATGGCAAGCAATGGCTCGGCGCCAGCGCTCTGAATGGCGATCGTACTGACTACCGGCAGCCCAAGTTCAATCGCCAGATCCTCGGCAACCACCCGGATGCCACGCTTTTCGGCCAGATCGGCCATGTTCAAGGCGACAACGCAGGGCAAACCGAGCCGTTTGACGGCCAGCGCCAGTCGCAAATTCCGCCGCAGATTGGTGGCGTCGACCACGCACACCACCAGATCGGGCCGCTTTTCACCGGCCGCGCGGCCAAAGAGTACGTCACAGGTCACGCGTTCATCCGGCGAGCGCGGATACAGGCTGTATGCGCCCGGCAAGTCCAGAATGCGCAGCGTCCTCCCGGAGGGCGTCGTCAGGCGCCCTTCCTTGCGCTCGACGGTTACGCCCGCGTAGTTCGCGACTTTCTGCCGACTGCCGGTCAGCAGGTTGAACAGTGCCGTCTTGCCGCAGTTCGGGTTGCCGACCAGGGCCAGCAGTGGCCCGCTCGGGTGGAAATGGATGACTGCCTGATTCACGGCTTTCGCTCCTCAACATAGGCTTGATCAACTGACGCCACACGCACACACGCCGCTTCGGCCCGACGCAAGGCAAAGGTTGATTGGCCAATGCGCACCACCAGCGGGTCGCCGCCGGGCAAGGCACGCGCCATCAACACCACCTGTTCCCCAATAATGAAACCGATTTCTTCCAGCCAGCGCCCCCATTCAGGCGCGGCTATCGGCGCCCTGACCCCCTGAACGGTCAGCAATTGACCAATCACCGCGTGATCGAGCGTCGCGCTCGAGCTGCCTTGTTCTATGGGGTTCAAGGCGCGCCGCCGAACCACTTTATCGCGCCGGCTCATTGGAATCGCCAGGTGACGCCGGCGTTGGCGGTGTGTGTCGTCGTACGGGGTTGGTCATTG
>WBZP01001871.1_pt1 | contig 25046 bp, 22 predicted proteins | sample 5204301 | NCBI WGS metagenome assembly WBZP01 (sample SAMN12412401, study PRJNA552823) | activated sludge metagenome | isolation source: activated sludge from nitrification reactor of wastewater treatment plant... | place: USA: Pennsylvania | collected 2017 | reverse complement strand
ACGAGTGTCATGCCCTCGCTGCGTGAACTGCAAACGGCCTTCGTTGCCGGGATTTTCGACGCCGCGTACCGCGGCGCGCAAGACTCGATCCGCGCCGGCGCAATAACGCAAGAGGCGCGGCTCGCAATCTATCGCAACAACATCTTCCACAATTACCACGAGGCGCTGCGGGATGTGTATCCGGTAATCGAGCGACTGGTGGGCGAAGACTTCTTCCGTTTTGCCGCCCACCGCTACGTTCCGCGGCATCCCTCGCGTGACGGCAACCTGCATCGCTTCGGCGATGCCTTCGGCGCGTTCCTGGACGTTTTCCCGCCGGCGGCGCAACTGCCTTATCTCGGCGACGTGGCGCGTCTCGAATGGCACATGCATGAGGCGTTTCATGCGGCGGATCACGAGGCCATGACGCTTGATCGCCTGGCATCGGTGCCGAACCCGCAGTTGCCGGCGCTGATATTCAAGCTGCATCCAGCTTGCCGCCTGTTTGAATCGCGCTTTCCGGTGCATCTCATCTGGCAGGCCAATCAGAGCGCCGCTGCCGAACAGGCTGTTGATCTGGCCGTCGGCGGCGTGCGCCTGCTGCTGCGGCGTCCGTCTTATGCCGTGGTACTGGAGGCTGTGGATCCGGCGGAATTCGCCATGCTAAGCGCATTGTCGCGGGGGTTGCCGCTGCAGTCGGCCATGGAACAAGCGTTCGCCGCCGTTGCGGACTTCGATCTGGCGGGCTTCCTGCGTCGCCGCGTCGGCGATGCCAGCATCGTGCACTGCGCGGTTTCCGGTCCGTGATGAAAAAGTGAATGTTTGGCGATAGGCGCGTGAAAGCCGCCGCCGATACTGGAACCAGGATAGGTCGCACGACCATCCAGATTGCTGAACAACCGAGATGTTTGATCGCTTGACTCAATAAGCATTTGCCGGAATCGCGGTTCGGCGCCAGTCGTGCAATCGGGTACGTGGCGCTCTTGCCCGGCAGGTGATGCGGATTGTGGCTGCAGGAGTAAGGATTCAGTGGCTAGCCCGACGAATTGCCAGCGGTCGACAACGGTATCTAGGCTGATTTTTCAACCACAGTAGAAGGAGAGCAAACCATGAGCAATACCGACCAAGTAATACGCAACGCCATCGCCGGACTGATCGCATTCGGCGTAGTCGCCGGCGGCGGCCAGGCATTGGCCGCCGCGGGGGACAACGAGAAGTGCGCCGGCATCGTCAAGGCGGGCAAGAACGACTGCGGTACCAGCAAGAGTTCCTGCGCCGGGACGGCCAAGGTGGACCGCGACCCGGAGACCTGGGTGTTCGTGCCCAAGGGCACCTGCGACAAGATCGCTGGCGGCAAGGTCACCACCAGCCCGCATGCGCATCCGGGCGGCGCTGCCGGCAAGTAGCGGGCGCGTCCGCCGCGTCCGGTGCAAATCGGCCGGACGCGGCGCATCAATCCAACTTGTGGAGAATGATATGGATCTCACGATGAATCGAAGCGGTGCGAGTGTCGCTCCCGACACGGCGGGCCGAATCGTCCGTTTGGCGCAATGGGCACTGCACGCCGCCGACCAGTGGCTGGCGCCCGCTCTCGACTTTGGCATCCGTCTGTTGGTCGCCAGCGTGTTCTTCAAGTCCGGGCTGACCAAGATCGCTTCCTGGTCAACCACGCTCGCGCTGTTCGAAAACGAATACATGGTGCCCGTGCTGCCACCGCAGGTGGCGGCCTATGTCGGCACCGGCGTCGAGCTGGGTTTGCCCGTGCTCCTGGTACTGGGCCTGGGGACGCGCCTGTCCGCCGTCGTTCTGTTCGTCTTCAACATCATCGCGGTGATCTCCTATCCCGACCTGTCGGAGGTGGGTTTGAAGGACCACCAGTATTGGGGCCTGCTGTTGCTGGTGACGCTGTGCCACGGTCCGGGCAAGCTGTCGTTCGATCATCTGATCCGCCGCAAGTTTCTCCTGGCGGGGACAAAGCCATGAGTGAATCATGCGGCGTGTGCGAAGTGAGGATGCACCAGGCCAACATCCGCGAGACCACGCTTGACGGCCAGCGGGCGATCGTCACCGGGGCCAATTCGGGCATCGGTGAGGGAATCGCCAAGGGGCTGGCGGAAGCCGGCGCGGCTGTGGTGGTGAACTATGTGGCCGGCGATGAGAGCGCGCACAGGGTCGTCGATGAAATCTGCGTCGCGGGGGGCAAGGCCATCGCCGTCAAGGCCGACGTCAGCAGCGAAGAGCAGGTGCAGGAGATGTTTCGCCGCGCCGTCGCGGAGTTCGGCAGCGTCGACATTCTGGTCAACAATGCCGGCCTGCAGCAGGACGCGCCGTTTCACGAAATGACGCTGGCGCAGTGGCGCAAGGTGATCGAGGTCAATCTGACCGGGCAGTTCCTCTGCGCGCGCGAAGCGGTGCGCGAGTTTTTGCGCCGCGGCCACTTGCCGGAGCTTTCCTGCTCGATCGGCAAAATCATCTGCATATCCTCCGTGCATGACGTGATCCCCTGGGCCGGGCACGCCAACTACGCGGCAAGCAAGGGCGGCGTTGCCATGCTGATGAAGACCATGGCACAGGAACTGGCGATGAAGAAGATCCGCGTCAATTCAATTTCCCCTGGCGCCATCAAGACGCCGATCAATACCTCGGCCTGGGACACGGCGGAAGCGGAGGCCGCGCTGCTCAAGCTTATTCCGTACTACCGCGTGGGCGAAACCAAGGACATCGCGCGGGCTGCCGTGTGGCTGGCCTCCGATCACTCGGACTATGTCACCGGCGCGACGCTTTATGTGGACGGCGGCATGACGCTCTACCCGGAGTTTCGCGAAGGTGGCTGAGCGTCTCGGCACTCGTCGGGTGGCTCCAGCCCTTGTCGTGCGTAACGCGGACGGCTGCGGCGGGTTGGCATTGCGGACGAATTGGCCTCACAGGAGAGACTGATGAAATACGACGTCATTGTTGTCGGGTCGGGCGCGGGCGGCTCGGCTGTCGCCTACCACCTGACCCAGACCGGGCGGCGCGTGCTGTTGCTGGAGAAGGGGATGGAACTGCCGCGTGACGGCAGCACGCTCGACCCCGACAAGGTTCTGCGGCGTGGCATGTTTCTCAGCGACGAACCCTGGCTGGATCGCAACAATCGCATCACGGTGCCGGAGGAGCACTTCAACCTCGGCGGCAAGACCAAATGGTACGGCGCCGCGCTGCTGCGCTTTGCGCCCCATGAGTTCGCTGCCGATGCGGATCACGGCTGCCTGGCCTGGCCGTTCGGCTACTCGGAACTCGAGCCGTTCTACGACGCGGCCGAGAAACTGCTCGGGGTGCGCCACTTTCAGACGGAGCCAAATTTTCAATACATCGTGGCCGAACTGCGCCGGCAGGACGGGCAATGGCGCAAGCAGCCGATGCCCCTCGGACTGGCTCCGGACATCCTTTCGTTTCCGCAGGAGGCGCGGCATTTTGACGCCTTCGCCTCGGTGCGCGGGCTGAAGTCCGATGCCGAGTCGTCGCTGCTGGCGCGGGTACGCGGCAAGCCCAATCTGACGATTCTGACCGGCAAGGCGGTGTCGGGATTCATTTCGGCCGCGGGTGATGCGACGCGGGTGGCCGCTGTCGAGTGCGAGGACGGCAGCCGCCACGAGGCGAAGGTCGTGGTGATCGCCGCCGGGACGCTGCACAGCCCGCGCCTGTTGCAGTCGTACATGGAGAGCAGCGGCCTGGCGCGGACACTGCCGAGTTACCCCCAAGTCGGCCGCTACTACAAGTCGCATGTACTGACCGCCATGCTGGCTCTGTCCTACCGCCCGGTGACGGATGTGCTGTGCAAGACGCTGCTGTTGCTGCACGACGATCTGCCGCACTCCACGGTGCAGACGCTCGGCGGCAATCTGGCCGAAGAAATCCTGCGCAGCCAAGTCCCGCGCTTCTTGCCGAGCTGGGTCTCCGCGCCGATCGCCAAGCGGGTCTATGGGTTGTTTCTGCAAACCGAGGACGGCTCGCATCCGGACAATCGGGTGCTGGCGAAATCCGCTGCCGGCGATCGTCCGCAACTGAACTACGATCTCGGCCGCCTGCCGGCCGCGCAGGCCGAGCACCGGCGCCTGGTGCGCATGCTGCGGCGTCAGTTGCTGTCATTGGGGTACGTCGGCCTGGTCAAGGCGATACCCCTGCAGGGCACGGCCCACGCCTGCGGCACGCTGGTTACCGGCGACGACCCGGCGACGTCGGTGGTCGATGCCGATGGCAAGGTGCATGGCATGGGCAATCTGTACGTCGCCGACGGCAGCGTGCTGCCGCGGTCCAGCCGGGCCAACCCGGCGCTCACCATCTACGCCTGGGGATTGCGCCTGGCCAGCCACCTCGGAACCCGGGTTCTGCGCGACGACAATGCCGCCGCCAACAACCGCAGCGACATGGCGCTGTCACCGTGACCGTCGAAGCACCCGCTGTGAGTCGCAGCAACCGCCCGGCGGCCGAGCCGGCACAGGGTGGTCATTTTCATGGAGCAAGTGATGAAACCCAATGAGATTCTGAATGCCGAGCGGCAACGTCTGGAAGCACAGCATCAGGGCAAGGAGGACTGGCGTCTGTGGGGCCCCTATCTGGCCGAGCGGGCCTGGGGGACGGTGCGCGAGGACTACAGCGAGAACGGAGCCGCCTGGGAGGACCTCGACCACGAGCAGTCCCGTTCGCGCGCCTATCGCTGGAACGAGGATGGCATGGGCGGCATCTGCGACGCGAAACAGCGCCTGTGCTTCGCTCTCGCCCTGTGGAACGGCAAGGATCCCATCCTCAAGGAGCGCGCCTTCGGACTGACCGGCAACCAGGGCAATCATGGCGAGGACGTGAAGGAGTACTACTTCTATGTCGACGCCACGCCGTCCCATAGCTGGCTGCGTTATCTCTACAAGTACCCGCAGGCGGCCTATCCCTATTCGTCCCTGGTGGCGGAGAACCGCCGCCGCAGCCGCGACGAGCCGGCCTTCAATCTGCTCGACACCGGCGTATTCGACGACAACCGCTACTGGGACGTGGAAGTGCGCTACGCCAAGTTTTCGCCCGAGGAAGTGCACATACGCATCATCGCGACAAATCGCGGTCCGCAGGCGGCGACCCTGCACCTGTTGCCGACGCTGTGGTTCCGCAATACCTGGTCCTGGGGCGCGGCGGCGGACGAATGGGGTGCTCCCAAGGCGGCGAACAAGCCGCTGCTGGCGGTCGCCGCGGCTCCCAGAGGCGCGCGTTGGGCCGTGCGTGCCCAGCATGAAAGCCTCGGCGAATACCTGCTCTATGGCCGGCAGGAGGCCGCGCCGCTGTTCACCGAAAACGAGAGCAATGCAGAGCGGCTGTGGGGAATCGCCAATGCGACGCCCTACGTCAAGGACGCCTTTCATCGCTACCTGGTGAATGGCGAGGAAGGGGCGGTGAATCCGGCTCGGACGGGCACCAAGTTCGCGGGGCTGCACCTGGTCAGCGCCGAATCCGGCAAGTCGGTGACCATCGAACTCGTCCTGGCGCGTGGCGCGCGGCAAGCTCCGTTCGACGAGCGGGAGACGATCTTCGCCGCACGCGAGACGGAAGCCACGATCTTTTACGACGAGATGCAGCCCAATGGCAGCGCCGATGACGTTCGGATCCTGCGCCAGTCGCTCGCCGGCATGATCTGGAGCAAACAGTTCTTTCATTACGACGTGGCGCGCTGGCAGGACGGGGATCAACTGGCGCCGCCGGAGCGGCGCCGGCACGGCCGCAACCGCACCTGGCGGCACATGAAGGCGGCCGACGTCATCTCGATGCCGGACAAATGGGAATACCCGTGGTTCGCCGCCTGGGACCTGGCCTTTCATTGCGCCGCGCTGGCGCTGGTTGACGTGGATTTCGCCAAGGACCAGATCGAATTGCTGCTGAAGGAAAACTATTTGCACCCGAACGGCCAGATTCCGGCCTATGAGTGGGCCTTCAGTGACGTCAATCCGCCGGTACTGGCGATGGCGGCGTTGAAGGTGTTCCGTGCCGAGCGAGTACAACGCGGCGCCGGCGACCTGAAGTTTCTGGCGCGCGTCACGCACAAGATGCTGATGAACTACACGTGGTGGCTGAACCGCAAGGACGCCGACGGTCACAATGTGTTCGAGGGCGGATTTCTCGGGCTGGACAACATTTCGGTGTACGACCGCTCGCAGCCGTTGCCGCCGGGCTATTCGCTGAAGCAGGCGGATTCGACGGGCTGGATGGCGATGTTCGCGCTCAACATGACGGTGATGGCCCTCGAACTGGCCGCCGAAAGGCACGACTACGAAGACGTGGCGATCCAGTGCTACGAGCAGTTCATGGCCATCGCGAACTCGATCGCCGGGCACAACCAGAGCGGCTTGACCCTGTGGGACGAAAAGGACCAGTTCTTCAAAGACCTCATCGTCGGCCCCGACGGGAAAGGCCGGCACATCGACGTATTTTCCTGGGTCGGACTGATCCCCTTGTTCGCCGTCGAGGTTATCGACCAGCGGCTGCTGAACAAGGTGCCGCGCTTCCGCGCCGCCTTAACGGGGCATTACCGTGGAACGTTCGACGGCCACAAGGTCACGCACTGCCCGATCCAGACCAATGCCCGCAACGAACACCTGTTGTCGCTGCTCGGTCCGCATCGGCTCAAAGCTGTGCTGGGGCGGGTGCTGGACGAGCGCCAGTTCCTCTCGCCGTTCGGCGTGCGCAGCGTCTCGCGCCTGCACGCCGAGCAGCGCGACCTGGGCACACTGCCCGGCATCGGCCACGCCTTGATCGAGTACGTGCCGGGCGAGTCGAATTCGGGGCTGTTCGGCGGCAACTCCAACTGGCGCGGACCGATCTGGATGCCGACGAATTTCGTGCTGATCCAGGCCATTGAAAAGTTCTACCGCTACTACGGCGACGGGCTGACCGTGCCGGCGCCGTACTCGGCCGGCGGACAGATCACGCTGAAGGGAGCCGCCAACCTGATCTCGGATCGCCTTGTCAGCATGTTCCGCCGCGACGCCAGCGGGCGCATCCCGGCGCTGCCGGCAGACTCGCCGTTCCAGCACGACCCGGCATGGCGCGATTTGCTGTTGTTCAACGAGTATTTTCACGGCGAAACCGGGCTGGGACTGGGGGCGATGCATCAGACCGGTTGGACCGGGCTGGTGGCAAACCTTGTACAGCGCCGCTACCGCAGCGGCATACCGGCCTACTGGCGCAAGGCGTCGGGAGGCCATGACGGCGAGCTGGAACGCAGCGCCGCGCCGGCATAGCGCCAGGCATGAAGCAGCGCGGGGAGAACGCAATGGCGGAATGCGGCGACACGAGAATGGGCCGGGCGACAAAGCGGCAGTACATGCTGGAGGGGTTGCGCAGTCACTGGCCGGAGTACCTGATGGAAGCGGCGGAGCTCGGCCTGTTCATGATCGCGGCCTGCGTCGTCGTCGCGCTATTGGAGCATCCGGCCTCGCCGGTCCGCCAGGCCATCGCAGAGCCGCTGGCGCGACGCGCGCTGATCGGTCTGGCCATGGGCCTGACCGCCATTGCCATCGTCGTCTCGCCCCTGGGTCAGCGCTCGGGGGCGCATTTCAATCCCGCGGTGACACTGACGTTCTTCCGCCTCGGCCGCATCGCGCCGTGGGACGCGGCGTTTTACATCCTTGCCCAGTTCGGCGGCGCAGTCGTCGGCGTAACGTTGGCGATGGTCTTGCTGGGACAGCCGGTGGTGGCCGATCCCAGCGTCGCCTATCTGGCCACGGTGCCGGGGCCCCAGGGCAGCGGGATTGCCTTTGCCGCCGAGGCGACGATCTCCTTCGGCCTGATGCTGACCGTGCTGTTCGTCTCCAATGTGCGTCGCCTCAATCGCTACACCGCCTGGTTCGCCGGCGCGCTGGTGGCGTTGTTCATCGCCGTCGAGGCGCCGCTTTCGGGCATGAGCATGAATCCGGCGCGCAGCTTTGGTTCCGCCTTGCCGGCTCAGGTCTGGATGACACTGTGGATCTACTTCACGGCGCCGCCGCTGGGCATGCTGCTGGCGGCCGAGGTGTACTTGCGGAGCAAAGGCCACGGAGCGGTGTTGTGCTGCAAACTGCATCATGACAACGACAAGCGCTGCATATTCCGCTGCCGCTACGGGGAGCATGGTACAGGAGGGCAGCCGTCATGACGCGCGTTCGCGCAGCGAATCCAGGTCGTCCCCTGGCATGGCTCCCCGGCCTGGTGGATGCTTCCGTCGGCGCCTCGCGCTATCTGGAGCGCTCGGCCGGTCCCCTGGTGGCGCTGCTGATCCGCGTCGTCGTGGCGCAGGTGTTCTTCGTCTCGGGCGTGCTCAAGGCCGGCAACTGGGACACGGCGCTTTATCTTGCCGCCTACGAGTACCCGGTATCATGGCTGGATCCCGTGACCGCTGCCTGTCTCGGCGTTGCCATCGAATTGATCGGCTCGGTGCTGCTCGCGGCCGGCCTGGCCACGCGGGTCGCCGCCGTCGCACTGGGCACGCTGGCGCTGGTGATCCAGTTCAACTATCAAATGCTCGACGTGCACCTGTTTTGGGCGGCGCTGCTGTTCTGGTTTGCGGTGCGCGGCTCCGGCGCGCTGTCCCTGGACCGGCTGTTGGCTCGCGGACTTGCGCGCACGGCGCTGCCGTTTGCCGCCACCACTCTGAGAATCTTCGCCGACGCGACGCGCCGGCTCGCGCCGCTCTACACCTTCGCCCTCCGCCTGTGGCTGGCGATGGCCGTGATTGTGGCCGCGTTTTCCGGCGGCGCAAACGGCGCGGAAGCGTTCCTTCCGCTGACATCGGCGGCCGGTTTCGCAGCGCCCTGGACATTGTGTTGCGCGGCGTTGCTGGCCGTCGGCTGCGCCACCCGGCTCACCGCCGTGCTGATGATGGTTGCGGTTGGCGCCAGCCAAATGATGGGGGCCGGTGTCGACGCCTATGTCTTTTGGCTCATGGCGCTGGCGCTGGTGGTGTTGTGGGGCGCGGGCCCGCTTTCCGTCGATGCCCTGGTGGAGCGCGCGTTGCGCGAGCGCTTCCCGCAACTCGCGGGCAAACCCGCCTTTTCTCTGGAGGATGCGCCGCGCGTGGTCATCGTCGGCGCCGGCTTCGGAGGCTTGGCATGTGCCGCCGCGCTCAGCCGTGCGCGTGTGGCGGTGACGGTGATTGATCGCCACAACTATCATCTGTTCCAGCCGCTGCTTTACCAGGTGGCCACATCCAGCCTGTCGCCGGGCGACATCGCGACGCCGGTGCGTGGCCTGTTTCGCGACCACTTCAACGTCCGCGTGCTGTTCGGCGAGGTCAACGGCGTCGATCTGGGCAGGCGGGAAGTGATGATGCAGGGCGAGCGCATCGGCTACGACTACCTGGTGTTGGCCACCGGCGCCGCGCATTCGTATTTCGGTCGCGACGAGTGGGCGCCATATGCACCCGGACTGAAACGTGTCGAGGATGCGACCGAGGTGCGACGGCGGCTGCTGACCGCCTTCGAGCGGGCGGAGGTGAGCAACGACCCGCTGGAGCGGGCGAGCCTCCTCACCTTCCTCGTCGTTGGCGGCGGCCCGACCGGTGTCGAACTGGCCGGCGCGATTGCCGAGCTGGCGCGCTTCGGCATGGAGAAGGAGTTCCGTCGCTTCGACCCGGCCGCGGCACGCGTGATCCTGGTGCAGGCGGGTGGGCGCATTCTGCCGACCTTTGCCGAGGACTTGTCGCACCGGACGCGGCAGGCGCTGGAGAAACTCGGTGTCGAAGTGCTCGTCGACAGCAGGGTGGAGAGCATCGATGAAAGCGGGGTCATGGTCAACGGCAGCCATATCGCCGCACGCACGGTGCTATGGGCCGCCGGTGTGGTCGCCTCGCCGGCGGCCAAGTGGCTGAACACCGCCGCCGACCCGGCCGGTCGCGTGATCGTCGGGCCGGATCTGTCGGTGTCCGGCCTGACAGATGTCTTTGCGATCGGTGATACGGCGCTGGCCAGCGCCTGGAACGGCATGCCGGTGCCGGGCCTGGCGCCGGCGGCGAGGCAGGGCGGCGAGTACGTGGCACGGGTGGTCTGCGCCCGCGTCGAGGGTCGACCAGCGCCGCCGGTATTCAAGTACCAGCATCTGGGCAGCCTGGCGACCATCGGCCGCAAGGCTGCGGTGGCCGATTTCGGCTTCGTCAAGCTCCACGGCGGGCTCGCCTGGTGGCTGTGGGGTGCGGTGCATATCGGCTTTCTGGTCGGCCTGCGCAACCGCGTCTCGGTGATGCTAGACTGGTTTTGGGCCTATCTGACTTACCGTAGCGGCACCCGCCTGATCACCGGTGACAGCGGCGGCGCGAGCAGCGCCAAGGCACGCCCGGCGGTCGAGTTGAAGCGGCAGGTCGTGGATTCGTAGCGTAGCGGCCGCTCGCATTGGAGAAGGGCTGGATGACAACGGTTTTCGCCGCTGGCGACAAGAGCGTGGAGCATGAGTCTGCGTAGCAAACTCCTCCTGCCGTTGCTGGTGGCAGGCTTGCTGTTGGCGGCGCAAACGGCGCTGCTCTGGCGGCACGGTTCCTATCTTTCCACCTTACCTGGCGGCGAACTGGCGCTACTGGCATCAGCGCTTGCCGCGGTGCTGTTGCTGCTCGTGGCCTTGCTGATCGAATTCGCTGTCTGTCGCCCGCTGGGACGCCTGGAGCGTGCAGTCGATGATCTGCCACGCGGGATCTCCGGGCAGCCGTCGGTGCGGGGCGGAGCGTTCGGCGAGTTGGCCGGCAGGCTGACGCAAGCCCTGCAGCGCCTGTCGCAACAGGATGCCGAGTTGCAGCGCGCCGCGGACGCACGTCAATTGGTGGAAAAGCAGTTGCGCGACTGCGAGGAGCGCTACGTGCTCACGGTGGAGCGCGCCAACGACGGAATCTGGGAGTGGGACCTGAAGAGCGGCGTCGTGCAGTTCTCGCCGCGCTGGCGCGGCATGCTGGGCCGCTCCGACGCGACGATGGAGCGCATCGACGATTGGAAGAACCTGATCCACGCCGACGACAGGCAGGGAATCCAGCTCCGCCTGGACAATCATGTCCAGGGACTGACGCCGCATTTCGACGCCGAGTACCGTCTGCGTCACCGCGACGGACACTATCGCTGGGTGCAGTCGCGCGGGACGGCGCTGCGCCATGCCAGCGGCGCGGCCTATCGTTTGCTGGTGATGGACATCGACATCCATGCCCGCAAGGACCTGGAGCAGACCCTGATCGTCGCCGCGGAGGGATTGTCCTCGGTGTCGGGCATGGAGTTCTTCCGGGCCCTGATGCGCAATCTGTCCGCCATCCTCGGAACTCGCGACAACCTGGTGTGCTACTGCCCGGACGATCCGCCGACGCGCGCGCGCACCCTGGCCTATTACTCGGGCGGCAAGTTCTGGGAGAACTTCGACTACGAGCTCGAAGGCACTTCCTGCGGGGCGGTCATCGAGGGGCGCGAAATTGTCTATGTGCCCACCGGCGTGTCGGACATCTGGCCGCTGGAAAAACAGTATCACCGCGACAGCTACCTCGGCGTGCCGATGTTCGACTCGCGGGGAAAGATCATCGGACATTTCGCCTGTATGCATGGCGAGGCCATGAAGCAGGATCTGCCGCACTTGGCCATCTTCAAGATCTTTTCGGTGCGAGCCGCCGCGGAGCTTGAACGCACCCTGCTGCGACAACAACTCGGCCTCTCCGATCTGCACTGAACAGCGGGTCGCGCCGATGGGGCGGTGATCGGCAAGTGCCAGAGCGTACTGCGCGACTCCAATACCGCACAGGCTCCGGCCGTGGCCGTCAACCGCCCTGGGGGGAACGATTTCGGTCTTGCGTACCGGCGATTCCTGCCGCCGCGGCCGGCAGGTCGAAACTGAATGTCGTCCCCACGCCCAGCGTGCTGTCGACTTCAATCCGGCCACCGTGCAGCTCGACGATGCGACGGCTGATCGCCAGACCGAGACCGGCGCCGCCATCGCGGTGGTCTGCACCGCGACCGCTGCGGTAATAGCGCTCGAAAATGCTGGACAGGTGCTCCGGGGCGATGCCGTGGCCGGTATCGCTGACCCGCACCACGGCGCGGTCCGCTGCCGTGCCGAGTTCGACGCGCACGATGCCGTTGGCCGGCGTGTGACGCAGCGCATTTTCGATAAGGTTCTCCAGCACGCGCTCGATCAGGCCGATGTCGGCGCGCACTGCCGGCACCGCATCGCCGCAATGATGTTGCAGGCTCAAGCCGTGTTTTTCCGCGCTGAGTTGGAATTTCTGGACCACGTCCTGTACCAGTTCGGTAAGTGGAAAAGTTTCCTCATCGAGTCTGACTTCCCTGGCCTCCAGCTTGGTCAGCTCGAACAGGTCGCGCACCAGCTTGCCCAGGCGCTCGCTGTGCCTGACGGCAACTTCCAGGTAATTGCGCTCCTCCTCCGGCGGCAACGTTCCGTGCTTCAGCAGCAGGATTTCGAGATAGCCCTGCATCGAAGCCAGCGGCGTGCGCAAGTCGTGGGAGACGTTGGCGAGCAGTTCGCGCTGCTGTTCGTCATTGCGCTTGAGCTGTTCGAGCTGACTGGCGATGCGCTCCGCCATCGCCTGGAATGCCGAGCCGAGCCGATCGATTTCATCGCCGTGGGGATTGGCGAACGGCAAGCGTAGCGGTTGGCCGACGTTGCCTGGACTAAAGGCATCCAACGCCGCAGCCAGCACGCGCAATCGCCGCGTCAGCAGATTGAAGACGATCAGCGCCGCAAGCAAGGAAAACGCCACGGCGCCGACCACCAGTTCGGATGCAAGCTCGAGCAAGCGCCGCGCGCCAAACATCCTTTCTGTCGTCAGTATGAAGGTTCCGCCGATCAAGACGAAGACCGTCATCAGCACGATCGACAACTTGGCATACAACGAGCGCAGCATCGCGCTAGGCGCCCGGCTTGTCGCGGAACTTGTAGCCAACGCCCCAAACGGTTTGGATGAACTCCGGCTGGTTCGGGTCGCTCTCGATCTTGGCGCGCAGCCGATTGATATGCGAATTCACCGTATGCTCGTAGCCGCTGTGCGTATAGCCCCATACCTTGTCCAGCAATTGGGCACGGCTGAAGACGCGGCCGGGATTCTCGGCGAAGTGCAACAGCAGGTCGAACTCCTTGGCGGTGAGTCCGATCTGCCTGCCGTCGAGCGTTACAGCTCTCTTTTCGGCATCGATTCTGAGGCCCGCGCATTCTATGGCGTGAGTCACGGCTCGCGCGCTGGCAAGGCCGTCCACGCGCCGGAAAATGGCTTTGACCCGCGCCGCCAGTTCCAGCATGCTGAATGGCTTGGTGAGATAGTCGTCGGCGCCCATCTCCAGCCCCAGTACGCGGTCCAGTTCAGTGGACTTTGCCGTCAACATCAGGATGGGCGTGTAACCGCTCTTGCCGCGGACGCGGCGGCAGATCTCCAAACCATCCATGCCCGGAAGTGTCAGATCGAGAATGATCAGGTCGTAGGGTCGCGCTTCGAATTCGGCCAAACCGACGATGCCGTCATAGGCGAGCTTGACGGAGCACGACAGCTCGCCGAGCTGGAGCTTGACCAGCCTGGCAATGTCGACGTCGTCCTCGATCACCAGAACCTGACGTGCCACGCGAGCCACCTCGGATGTCCCGTCCCGTAGCCATTGTCATCGAGCGCGAGCCATGCCGGGAGGGGGAACGTTTGGAAAGCGGCATTCTATACCGGCCACGCGCAGGGTTTGGCGTGGCAACGCCAAGTCGCGGCGGAGATCGTGGCAAATCATGGCCAAACCGCCCGCGCTTGCTTTGATTCGATGATTCGACGATAATGGAAACATGGAAATAAAGCTTGCCGTCCAGTCCTTGCTTGCCCTGGGCCAGGAAACCCGCCTGTCGATTTTCCGCCTGTTGGTGGAGGCCGGGCCGCAGGGGATGAATGCCGGCGCGATTGCCGAGGCGGCGGGCGTTCCGGCGGCCACGCTGTCCTTCCATGTCGCACAACTGGTCCGCGCCGGGCTGCTGAGCTCGCGCCAGGAGAGCCGTTACATTTTCTATTCGGCGAACTTTGCGGCCATGGACGGACTGATCGCCTATCTGACGGACAACTGTTGCCAGGGCGGGCAATGTCTGCCGAAGACGGCCGCGGCTGCCACCAGCGCCAAACGACGCCGCAAGGCGGCTTGACCATCATGTTCTCGGGAGACTCTGATGTCCGCACGGATCTATAACGTCCTGTTTCTCTGCACGGGCAATTCGGCCCGCTCGGTCCTGGCCGAGGCCATTCTCAATCACGCCGGAAACGGCCGCTTCCGGGCCTTCAGCGCCGGCAGTCATCCCGCCGGCAAGGTCAACCCGTGGGCGATCGAACTGCTGAAACGCCAGGGACTCGAAGTCGCCGACCTGCGCAGCAAGAGCTGGGACGAGTTCGCCGCGCCGGGCGCGCCGCGACTCGACTTCATTTTCACCGTCTGCGACAACGCTGCCGGCGAAGTCTGCCCGGTCTGGCCCGGCCAGCCGATGACGGCGCACTGGGGCATCGAAGATCCGGCGGCCGTCGCGGGCAGTGACGAGGACAAGCGCCGTGCTTTCTCCCGCGCATTTGCCGAGATGAATCGCCGGGTTTCCCTGTTCATCAACCTGCCGCTGGCCAAGCTCGACGCGATGGCGATCAAGCGCGAGCTTGACCGGATCGGGCACTTGCGCGACCAGGGCGAGTAGGCGGTGAGCGTGCAGTGCGCGATTGCCGCGAAGCAGGCGGCGGCACCCTTGTCCGCCTTCGAACGCTACCTGACAGTCTGGGTCCTGCTCTGCATCGTGGTCGGCATTGTTCTCGGACAATGGCTGCCGCTCCCGTTTCGCCTGCTCGGTCGACTGGAAGTGGCACGGGTCAACCTGCCGGTAGGTTTGCTGATCTGGGTGATGATCATCCCGATGCTGGTCAAGGTGGACTTTGGCGCGCTGCACCAGGTCAGGCAGCATCTGCGCGGCATAGGGGTGACGCTGCTGGTGAACTGGCTGGTCAAACCCTTCTCGATGGCCTTCCTGGGCTGGTTGTTCATCCGCAATCTGTTCGCCCCGTGGCTCCCGGCCGATCAGCTCGACAGCTACATCGCCGGCCTGATCCTGCTCGCCGCCGCGCCATGCACCGCGATGGTCTTCGTCTGGAGCCGGTTGTCCGGCGGCGATCCGCTGTTCACGCTGTCGCAGGTGGCCCTCAACGACACCATCATGATCTTCGCCTTCGCTCCACTGGTCGGCCTGCTGCTCGGCATCTCGGCGATCACGGTGCCGTGGGATACGCTGGTCGCTTCGGTGGTGCTTTACATCGTGATCCCGCTGATCCTCGCCCAAGCCTGGCGCAGGGCGCTTATGGCCAGAGGACAGGAGCATTTCGATGCGACGATGGCGAAGATCGGCCCCTGGTCGATTGCCGCGCTGCTGGCCACGCTGGTCCTGCTGTTCGCCTTTCAGGGTGGGGCGATCATCGATCAGCCGCTGGTCATCGCACTGCTGGCGGTGCCGATCCTGATCCAGGTGTTCTTCAACTCCGGCCTGGCCTACTGGCTCAACCGCGCCGTTGGCGAAAAGCACAGCGTCGCCTGCCCCTCGGCGCTGATCGGTGCCTCGAATTTCTTCGAGCTGGCAGTCGCCGCGGCAATCAGCCTGTTCGGTTTCGAATCCGGCGCGGCACTGGCGACGGTGGTCGGCGTACTGATCGAGGTGCCGGCGATGCTGCTGGTGGTGAGCGGGGTCAACGCCAGCAAGGCTTGGTACGAGGGCAAGTGAACCCGCGGCGAATGCCGCGGTCAGCACTGCCCGTGGATCGCCGGGTAGGGCCGACAACGGGACATTCAGCCGGTAGCGAGCAACTGTTGGAGTTCGTCGGCGAAGCGCTGCGGCTGCGACAGGTGCGGGCAGTGGTCGGCGCCGTCATAAAGGCTTAGCCGCGCCTGGGGAATGCGGGACGCGACGTAACGCGCGGTTTCCGTCGTGTAGAAGTTGCTGCAGGTGCCGTAGGCGAGCAGGGTGGGTACGTCGATGGTCGGCAGCACGTCGCGGTAGTCGGCCGCGACCAGGGTTTTCCAGATCGCGATAGCCGGCGGCGGATCGATGATCTGCAGCGCCAGGCGCGTTGCGCGCCAGCCGGAAGTGTTGCGCAGGTAGGTCGCGCGCGCCGTGTCGTTGAGCCCGAGGGCGATCAGGCGCAACACGGCTTCGACGAAGTTCTTGCCGAATTCATCGAGCAGGCCCTGCGCGCGCTCCGCGTCGAAGTCGCCGTAGATCCCGCACTGCCAGGCCTTGTCGGTGAGCAGCCTGGGTGACTGGTCGATGAAAGCCAGGTGCGAAAAGCGCGCCGTGCCGAAATCGCGGATGCACTGCCACAGGGTCAGCGCGCCCATTGAGTGGCCGACGGCGGCGATTCGCTCGATCGCGTAGTGGTCGAGAAGGTTGATGACATCGCGCGCCAGGCGCTTGACGCCGGGCTCGCGGGTAACGGTTGGGGCATGACCGCCGTGGCCGCGCGCATCCGGCCGCAGCAGGCGATGGCGCGCCGCCAGCGGCGCGATCAGTGGCGCCCAGGAAGCGTGGCTGGAGGTCCAGCCGTGCAGCAACAGGATCGGTGTTCCGCTGCCCGACAGGCGGACATGCAACTGCTCGCCGTCGTCGGCGGTAATGACGTCGTGCTGCATGTGCCCGCCTTCAGTCGCTCAGCAGTTCCAGATTGCGCGAGCGCCAGTCGAGAACCGCTCGGCGCATCGCCATGCGGCCGGCGAGCGCCGGGTACTCGGCGCGGATGACATTCGCCGCGAAGCCGGAAAGGAAGCGGGATTTGACTTCCGCGCGGGCGCGGTCGACCCCGAGTTCGTCATAGGGTACCGAAGCCAACAGCAGAAATCCATCGGCCGGGATGCGGCCGGCATTCATGTTGTCCTCGATGATGCCGGCGGCCTTGCGGATCGGATCGGCCAGATCCGGGCTGTAGGGACCGACGATCAGCGCCAGATTCGGCGTATGCAAAAAGTCGAAGCCGCGGCCGAGACAGATCATCCACTCGCGATGTTCGATGTCGAGGGTCCGCTCGCGACGGCGGACCTGGTCGCGCACCTGCGCGATGTGTTCGAGGTTGCCGGCCAGCAAAGGCAGCAGGTCGGCGCGCATCTGGGTTGGCATGTCCGGCAGCAGCGCGGCCAGGCGTGGCTCCAGCGTGGCGACATCCCATGCGCCGAGCGTTGCCAGGTCGAGCAGGCGACCGTCGACGCCGTGGATCGCCAGCGCGTCCTCGTCGGTCTCGAAGCCGCAGACCAGCGGGTAAACCGTGCCGTGGCCGTCGCCGAAAATATGCTCGACCTGACGGCGGATTTCCTGGGTGTGGGCAATCGCCGCCTGCGTGTCGTAAGCGAAGCCGGCGCAGCCGCGCGCCGGATCGCCCTTGGACCAGTGGTAGGTGATCAGGAACAGCGTGCGCCTGCCGGCGCTCACCGTGCGTTGAACGTGGTGCGCGAGCACCTCTCCCAGATGCGGCCAACCCAGATCGAACATGCCGCCCAGGTTGCGGAAGGGCATCAGGATCCCGGTCGGGGTGTTGGTCGCCACCGGAATGTTGATGCGACCGTCCATGCATTTCAGCACCGCGATGGCGGTCGGATGTTCCGCCAGGTAACGCTCGCGTGCCAGCCAGGCCTCCGGGCTGCGGAACAGCTCGCCGTGGCGGCGGGCGAGGTCGAACAGCCAGTCGATGCGCTGCTGGATGGGTTTACCGTGGATGTCCATGGCGAGCGTCTGCGCGTGCCCCGTGGTTTCGCAGACGCCATGATATTACGGGTCGGCCGGCTTTGCGCCGCGCTGGAGCGAGTGCCGCCAGGCAGCGCGCGAGGTACGCAGCAGCCTCGTGCCGGCGCGCGCGCCACGCCGGCCGTAGGTAGCGTCAGGCAAGCCTGTATCGGGACAAGAAGCGCGGTCGACGCAGTTGCGGCTATGGCGCCGCAGGATAGCGAACCGTGGCGCTTCTACGCGTTTGTCCTGACAGTGCGAGGAAATCGATCGGTCTTAGCCATCCGCTGGCCAAGCGCGAATACCCTTCAAGCGCCGTCTGCGCCAGCAGCCACGGCCAGACAATCGGAGGATGGGTGCGCCAACGCTCATGGGCCAGCAGGTCCTGCAGGCGCCGCTGCGCCGCTTCCCAGTAACGCGGGCTGTCTTGCTCGCCAGTCAGCGATTTCGCCTGAAGACAGGCCACCCGCCACAACAGTTCGGCGCGGCTGTCGCTCACTCCAGCCCGGCGCGCAAGCCAGGGAAGAATCTTCGGTGTCTTCATCATCTGCTCCGTTGATCAATGGCCCGCTAATGCGGGTCGGAACGCCTGCAACACGACCGCCGCCGCGGCGTCTGGGATCGAGCCATTTCGGCGACTGCCTGCTCATCTCGTTGCAAGATTCGTGCGATGCCGCGACAGGCATGTGTCTTGCGAGTTCCCTTGGAGTTGGTCATGTGCTCGCCGCCCGCTGAATCGCCTCCGGTCCTGGGGCCGCGCCACTGGTCCGGCTCGCAGCGGGCTTCCGCAGGACGGCAAGGGACACTTCGCGCGGGCCGCGGACGTCGATTGCGAAGTCGGCACAGCACAAGGCCGGTGCGTCTGTTGTGCCAGCGGACCCAAAACGGGGCGGCATGTCGCGCCAAGCCGAGGGCGAACCGGTCGTCCGGGCAAGGGCAGCGCATAATCATGGCCCACGCCGTCGACCGCCCCGGTCCGGTTCGCCTCCGCCAGCGCCATCCTTTCCCGAAAGCTAACCTTGATCCGGCTCGAATTCTCAATTGAGTTGAATTATGAAATCGACCAGCCCGGCTGCGATTTCATTTTCAGCATTCATGCAGCGCAAACCAAGCGTCAGGCCGTGGTGAGCGAGTCGCTGGCCATCAGCCAGAACGTGGCGCCGAACCTGTACACCGATCCCGTGACGACCACCCGATACCTGCGGCTCGAGGCCTTCGCCGGCCCGCTGCGGGTGCGTTACGAGGCGATGGTTGACCTCGATCACCACACGGCGTCCGCGCAACAGGTCGCCGAGGTGCCGGTGGCCGACCTGCCAGGTTCGGTGCTGCCGTATATCTATCCGAGTCGCTATTGCCAGTCGGACCGCCTGCACAAGCTGGCGGTCAAGGAGTTCGGTCACTTGTGGCAGGGTTACGGCCGGGTGCAGGCCATTCGCGACTGGGTGATGAATCGTGTCACCTTCCGCTCCAATTCCTCGACCGGCAACACGACCGCGGTCGACACGCTGGTGGAAGAGGTTGGCGTGTGCCGCGACTTCGCCCATCTGATGATAGCGTTGTGCCGGGCGGTGAACATTCCGGCCCGCTTTGCCACGGGCATCGACTACGGCGCCGATCCGGCGCTGGGACCGACCGACTTTCATGCCTATGTCGAGGTCTATCTGGGCGGGCGCTGGTACATCTTCGATCCCTCGGGCGTTGCCATCCCGATGGGTTTCGTGCGCATTGGCACCGGACGCGACGCGGCCGACTCGGCCTTCGCCACAATATTCGGTGGCGTGCGCGGGACCGCCCCGGTGATGCACATCGAGGCGATCCGCAATGCGCAGGGGGTTCTGATGCTGCCGCAGCACGTAGCCTATGCCCTATCGACTGACGGATCGTGAGCCGGATTCGACGGCCCCCGCGCACCCCGGCCGTGCCTGCAGCCCGGCCGTCCACCCGGAATGCCGTGCGCACGCGCGCGCCAAGGCGATGACCGCGCGCGATCAGTAGCGGGTCACCAACTCCAGCCAGCCGTCGGGCAGCACCGCCAGTACTTGCGTGGCGATCCGCTTGTCGAGATCCGTCGCTATGAATATGCCGGACATTATCGCCACCAGGCCGAAGCCGTGACGCAGGACTGCAACGTGGCCGAGCGCCCAGCCCTTGAGTCGCGCAAAGCCGGCGCGCGAGGCATAGGCCGCGATCACCAGCGGCGTGGCCGCCCCCAGGCCGAATAAGCCCAGCAACAGGGCGCCCAGACCCGCGTTGCGCCCAGCGGCGACCAGCGCCAGCGACGAAACCAGCATTGGTCCGGCGCATGGGCTCCAGGCCAGCCCGAGCAGGCCGCCGAAGAACAGCGCGGCGGTGGGCGATTGATGCCCCACCCGGCCGGCCAGTCGATCGGCCGACGTTTCCAGGGGCTGGATTAGGCGTGAAATCCAGTTGGCCATCGGGTCCACCCACAGCGCGATGCCAAACACGATCAGACTGATGGCTGCGGCATGATGCAACCACTGCGCGTCGAGATCCAGCGCCGGGCCGAGCGCGCCGAGTATCCAGCCGGTCACGGCAAAGGCGGTGGTCATGCCAATGCCCATCAGCAAAGGCGCGGCACGATGCTGTTGCATCGCCCCGCCGACGACGATCGGCAGCAGCGGCAGGACACAGGGAGACAGCGCCGTGAGCATCCCGGCCGCATAGGTGAGGGCGATGCTGGCGGGAACCAAGGTTTGTACCGCTACGGTCATTGCGCCGTCATGCCCCGTCAAAGCGCCGGCGCAAACAGCTGTTTTAGCTGTTCGGGCTGGAACTCGCCGATGGCCCGCGACCGCTCCTTCGCGCCGCGAAAAACCACCAGCGTGGAGAAGGTGGAGACATTGAAGCGCTTGCGCACCGCCTCTTCCGCGAAGAAGTCCACCTGGAACACGGTAACCCGGTCGTAGGTCTTGTCGTCCATCAGCGCCTTCAGCCCGCGCTCCTGCATCACGCAGATTGGACACCAGGTGCTGTGGAACTGCAGGGCGGTCACCTTGCCCTCCTTGCGCGCGCGCGCAAAGTCGTCCGCTTCATAGGGCACGATGTCTAGCGCCAGCGCGGGTGACGCGATCAATGCGGCGAGCAGCAGGAGCAGCCAGTGTGTGCGCATCGCGGAAGACTCCTGCGATCGGGGCGAGATCACATTCTGTGCCTCGGGTCCCGACATGGCAAAGCAATCCGCCTTATCGCGCCAACAGCATTACTTGTTGCGCGGCCGAGAACTCCGCGCCGCCGCGCCCACCCCGGGTTCGTGGGGCGAGCGCGTGACCTGGACTGCGGTGCTACATCCGCCTGGGCATCAGCACCGTGTAGTCGAAGTCGAGCAGAATGCTCGGGTCGTAGGCGCCATCCGCCGCCTTGTCCGGAAAGTCGGCGCAGGGGCGGTCCTTGGCCGCCACGGTGCGCAAGCGCAGCGCGCCGACATCCGTGCGGCCGGGCAAGTCCAGCTTGGCGACAACTTCCGACCAGGCGTAAATGGTGTCCCCGGCGAACGCCGGGGACACATGCCGTCCGGCATTGATTGCGACGACGCTGAAGGCATTGGCCAGGCCGTTGAAGGACAGCGCCCGCGCCATGCCGATGACGTAACCGCCATAGACGATGCGGCGGCCGAATCGTCCGTCTTTTTCGGCATGCTGGTTGAAGTGCACCCTGGCGGTGTTCTGGTACAGCCGGGTGGCCATCATGTGTTCGCTTTCCTCGATGGTCATGCCGTCCACGTGATCGATCCGTTCGCCGACCTGGTAGTCGTCCCACAAGTCGGGGCTGCCGGACAGCACGCCGTCGTAGCGCTTGACCGCCACGCCCGCGGGAACGATCAGGGCGTCGGCGGCGACGGCGGCGGGAAGTTCCGGCACCAAGGTTTCCGGGGCCGGGGACGCGGCGTTCTTCTTGCGCACCATGACCCAGCGGCAGTAATCGAGGACCATTTCGCCGCGCTGGTTGGCGCCGCGCGAGCGCACGTACACGATCCCGGTCTTGCCATCGCGGTTCTCCTTCAGGCCGATCACCTCGGATTCGGCGGTGAGGGTATCGCCAGGGTACACCGGCTGGCCGAAGCGTCCATCGGCATAACCGAGATTGGCGATCGCGTTCAGCGAAATGTCCGGCACCGTCTTGCCGAAGACCAGGTTGAAGGCCAGTATGCCGTCCAGGGGCGCACGCGGGAAGCCCAGGCTCTGGGCAAACGTATCCGCCGAACCGCAGGCAAAACGCGACCCGGTCAGCGCTGTGTACAGCGCGATGTCCCCTTCGGTAACGGTTCTGGGTGTCGCATGGGGAATCTTCTTCCCCACGAAGAAGTCCTCAAAGAAATTTCCCAATCGGGTTTTCACACTCATTGCACTCACTCCCGTTTGCGCTGACTCAAGGATTACAGGCCGTATGCCGCGGCCAGTTCGGGGTCGCGCCTGGCCACCAATCGCGCCAGATCGACGATGACCTTGGCCTGTTTCCAGGTCGCGTCATCCTGCATCTTGCCGTCGATCGTCGCGACGCCGCTGCCATCGGGCATGGCTTCGAGAATGCGCTTGGCGAACAGCACTTCCTTGACCTCGGGGCTGAAGACGCGCTTGGCAATCGCGATCTGGTTCGGCGCCAGCGACCAGGCGCCCGAGCAGCCCATCAGGAAGGCATTGCGGAACTGGGCTTCGCAGGCGGCTTCGTCCTTCAGATCGCCGAACGGGCCGTAGAACGACCGCAGACCATGGGCCTGGGCGGCGTCGACCATGCGCGCCACGGTGTAGTGCCAGAGATCCTGCTGGAAGAAGTCACGCTTTTCCTTGCCCTCCTCGGGATCGGCGAGCACCCCGTAACCCGGATGTCCACCGCCCACGCGGGTCGTCTTCATCCCGCGCGAAGCGGCCAGGTCGGCCGGGCCGAGACTTAGACCATGCATGCGCGGGCTGGCGCCGCAGATCGCCTCGACATTGGTCACGCCCTGCGCTGTCTCCAGCAGGGCGTGCAGCAGGATGGGCTTCTTGATCGAGTACTTGGCTTCGAGCAGCGCGACGTACTGATCGACAAAGTGAATGTCCCAGGGTCCCTCGACCTTGGGCACCATGATCACGTCGACCTTGTTGCCGACGTGCTTGACGATCTCGCCGATATCGTCGAGCACCCAGGGACTGTTCAGCGCATTGACCCGCACCCAGACGCCGGTGTCGCCGAGATCATGATTGCTCAGCAGGTCGATGAAGCCGGCGCGCGCCGCTTCCTTGGATTCGATCGGGATCGCATCCTCCAGGTTGCCGCACATCACGTCGCACTGCTTGGCGGTTTCCGGCGCCTTGGCGCGGATCTTGTCGATGTGGGGCGGGAAGAAATGGATCATCCGTTCCGGCCGTACCGGCAATTCGCGCATGGGTTGCGGTGCGCCGATGGCAAGCGGTTTGTAGAAATGGATGGGTAGTTTCATGGCGATTCTCCTTTTCAAAAGTTGGCGGGTGGCGCCGACGATCTAGCGGGCGCCGACCGTCGCGGTGTCAGTCCGGTCCGGCAACGACGCCGGCCTTGTGCAGGCGGCCGACTTCGCCTTCGCTCAGGCCAAGGATGTCGAGCAGGATCTCGTCGGTATGCTGCCCGAGACGCGGCGCCGGCACCGGCGGCAGGCGCGGCATGCGCTCGAAGTCGAGCGGAATGCCGGGCATCAGGTAGGAGCCGACGCCCGGCTGGTCAACCAGCGCGAACATCGGATTGTCGACGGAACAATCGGCATCGTTGGCGATCGCATCGCGCACGCTGTGGTAAGGGCCCCAGGTGACCCGGTTCTCGTTGAGGATGGTTGCCGCCTCGGCCAAGGTGCGGGCCTGGAACCAGGGTTCGAAATGGGGTGCGATTTGGTGGCGCGCACGAAAACGATTGCCCTCGTCGTCGAGATTGAGTCCGAGCCGGGCGCCGAGGGCAGCCAGCGCGTCCCCCAGGCCCGTCGCCTTGGTCAGGCAACGCCACTGCAAATTGGTCAGGCCGACCACCATCAGGCGCTTGCCGTCGAGGGTTTCGAAGTCGCGCCCAAAGGCCCCGTAGAGATAGTTGCCCTGGCGCGGCCGGTCGGCGTCGTTGACCATCACCTCGGCGATCATGCCCAGATTGCCGATCATCGCCAGTGCCACGTCCTTCAACGCCAGGCGCACCAGCTGCCCTTCGCCGGTCGCGCGCCGGTGTCTCTCGGCAGCCAGCATGCCCAGCGCGATCATTTGCCCGCTGATGAAGTCCCAGGCCGGAAATACGTGGTTCACCGGCTCCACCGTACTGGTCGGCCCTGTCATGAAAGGCAGGCCGATTTCCGGGTTGATCGTGTAATCGACTTCCGAGCCGCCATCGCGGCGCCCGGTCAGATTGACCATGATCAGGTCCGCGCGATGGGCTTTCAGCGCGTCGTAGGCGAGCCAGCCGCGCGCCGGGAAGTTGGTGCTGAACAGGCCCGCGTCGGGGCCCGGCGCGCAGATCAACTCGGTCAGCAACTCCTGCCCGCGCGGCTTGCGGATGTCCACCGCGATCGAGCGCTTGCCTTTGTTGAGGCCGGCCCAGAACAGGCTGTGCTTGCCGTCCAGGGTGACCGGCCAGCGGCCATAGTCGAGGCCGCCGCCGATCGGATCGAAGCGGATCACGTCAGCGCCGAGTTGGGCCAGCGTCATGCCGCCCAGCGGCGCGGCGACGAAGGCCGAGCCTTCGACGACGCGCAAGCCTTTGAGAATTCCCTGCATCGCCTTCCCCAATCTTCCGGATGTCAGATCACGCGCTTGCTGCGCAACTCGTCGATTTCGGCCTGTGGCAGTCCCAGCAGATCGCCGAGCACTTCGTCGGTGTGCTGCCCGAGCCTTGGTCCGAGGTGCTTGATGCGGCCCGGCGTCGCCGACAGGCGCGGAATCACCGAGGGCACCATGATGGTCTCGCCGATGTCCTGATCGTCGATGGCCACCAGGTTGCGCCGTGCATGGAACTGCCGGTCGCCGAAGATGTCGGCAATGCTGTTCAGCGGGCCGGCCGGCGCGCCGGCGGCAAAGCAGCGAGCCAGGAGTTCGTCGCGATGCAGCGATCCGCACCAGTCGCGGACGATCTCGTTGACGTCATGGCTGTTTTCGAGCCGCGTCTTCTGAATCCCGTAGACGTGCGGCGCCGCCAGTTCGGGCCGGCCCATGGCCATTGCCAGGCGCTCGAAGAGCTTGTCGGTGACACAGGATATCGCCACCCACTTGCCGTTGTCCTTGGTCGGGAAATGGCCGTGCGGGCAGGCGAAGTCGTTGTGCGTCGGCCCGTGCCGCTCGCGCACCCGGCCGAACATGCCATAGGCCGGCACTAGTTCGTCGGTGCAGCGAAACACG
>WBZP01001870.1_pt1 | contig 25048 bp, 25 predicted proteins | sample 5204301 | NCBI WGS metagenome assembly WBZP01 (sample SAMN12412401, study PRJNA552823) | activated sludge metagenome | isolation source: activated sludge from nitrification reactor of wastewater treatment plant... | place: USA: Pennsylvania | collected 2017 | reverse complement strand
GTTCCGGGTCCCGTCGTGGGCGCCCGGTTCATCACCGGAGATCGCGGGCTGGTCATGCCGCGTCATCATCGAACGGGGTGGCCGCGACATCGACACCCACGGCGAGTTCGCGGTCAGGGTGGGCCGTCGATCCCCGACGCCGCCCCGCGCCGCCGGTGGTCGGGCTGGCCGCAGACCCCCGGCGTCGGCCCCACCGTGGTCTCGCTGTACTGCTGGGCCACCCACCACACCGACAGCGCCGCTTACGGCGTGGTGCGCCCGCAGCTGCTCGACCAACACACCGTGGCCTCCCTGATTCACCTCGGCTGGACCGAGGACCCCGTGGCCGCCAAGTTCACTTGGGCGCGCTACACCCGCTATTGCCACCTCCTGCACACCTGGGCCGCCCACGCCGACGTCAGCGCCGAACTGATCGAGATGTGGCTGAGCACCCGGTGGCGCGAACGCGGCGCACACCACCACCGTTCACGGACGGGATGGCTATGAGGTCACGGGTCGAGGCGGCCGTGACCGATCTGCTGATCGGTCACCGTGGCCCGGCGGCCACCGCACTGATGCACTGGCTGATTACCGGCGACCAGCTGCACGACGACACCCGAGTGGACCTCGCGTGGATCCCACCCGACGCGCCCCGCCTCTTCACCTGAGCCCACACCCACAGGCCACCGGTGGCGTGCGTCGCGGAACGCGTCGACAGCCACAGGAATGGTGGGCCTGGGCTGGTCTCACCGGTGCTACTCGGTGTTCCCAGCGTCGGGGTTCATGCCGCGGGCGACCGCGCAAAGGCCAGCGTCGTCGTTAGGGATGGTCAAGGCAGGTACGTTGAGCGCGTTCAGCGAGCACTCGGCGGATCTCTTCTTTGGCTGCGGCGATACGTGCCCGCGAGGCGTCGGTGAGCACGACAGGTGCCGGCGTCTGGTCGATGCTGGCGGCGGCGGAGCCGCCGGCCTTTCTTGCAGGTTCTGGTGGTGTCCAGGGCAGCCGTCGTAATCGGCTGTGCAGGAACGCGCCAGGATTGGCGATGTGGTCGGGCCATGTCAGCCCTCGGGCGCGCATGTCGGCGTTGAGCTTGTCGTTGACCGCGCGTGCTGACCACACGTCGGGATCAATGCCGGCGGCGGTGAGTGCGTCGCAGATGGCGCCGATGTGGGCGCGGTCGAGGCCGTGGGTGATCGCGACGAGTCCAGCGGCGAGCCGTTGGACGGCCAGTGGGCGCGCGGTGCGTCGCCAGGGGCGGGCTTGTTGCGTTTTGTCGGAGATTCGGTGGGCGGGTGCGCTTGCGCGCTCGCTTGGTGAGTAACTCCCTACGGGAGAAGAAGAGCTAACGCCGCCTGACGGCGGTAGGTGGAAATCATGCACAACGGGGCGGGTCACTGGACGGGCTTCGCGGCGCGGCACCAGGTGGTACACCGAGGGTCGTCGGCCGATGCTGGGGGTGCCTGGGGAGCCGTGGCCGCGCTGCGCCTCGACGGCCCACTGGGAGACCCGTAGGACTCGCCAGGCGGCGGTGATCGTGCGTACGTCACAGCCCACCCGGGAGGCGATCGTCGCGCGTGTGACGGCGACGTGGCGGCCGGTGGCGTGGTCGGCGTGCTCGGCCATTACCGCGGCGATCGACAACAGCGTGGTCGAGGTGATCGACACGCGTTCCTCGGCGCACAGCTGGCCCAGGGCCGGTGAGCGCGCCCATTGGCGCAGACCGTCGAGCCAGCCGGCGCGACTGGTCCACATCGGCGCGCGTGGGGCGCAGGCCCCGGCGCGCTGCACCCATTCGCGGCGTCGTTCGTTCGCCAGAGCGTGCACGACATGCGGGCTGGGAGCGGCAGGAGCTACAGACGCGCCGAGCGACGTCGGCCACGTACTACTCGCCCGACGTGATGGGGCGATGGAGAGATCACGATTAATACACGAGTTGCGCGGCGTACCTGGTACGTCGAGCAGGCGTGCGCTACCGTGAGAGCTGTCGACCAAGACAGTCCCTTCGGGGAACGGGTGCGGAGAACCCTGAACCGAGTTCGCAGCTCGGTTTGAATCTCCAGACGCGGCCCCGCCTAAGGCGGGGCCTTCGTCAATTCAGCGGGGTTTCCGCACACCAGCTATTCAGATGTCACATCTGCCAAGAGGCTCGCTATGTAAGACGAAAAATTGAGCCCCTGGCGCATGTCGTCACATCGCCAGCGGCAAAACCTCCTTGTCGAGTTCGCGCACCAGCTCGGGGTGGCCGGCTTGGATGGCTAGCAGATCAGCCACGTATTGCGAGACAGACATGCCTCGCGCGGCGGCCTGCTGCTTGATCTTTTCGGAAACGAGACGCTCCGGGCGGGTTAGCAGTTCCACGCGGTCGCCTTTACGGGGTCGAGGCATGTTTCGAAGACTGCCAGCAAGATCGCGGTATCTGATACAGGACACGCCGTCGCCCGTGATGTTTTTGTGACTGGTGTGGTTCGTCATGCCAGCGGAACTGGGCCGAGGCCGCCCAGTGTGTGGTGAAGAGCAACTCAGCGAGGGAAGACGAGCCGTGCCGGACTGTTGAGCCGGGTGTGCGCCCCCGTCCAGACATAGCCTTCTGACCTGCACGTTTAGGGCTGTTGGCAGTTTAGCGGCCCAGTTGTCTGCACGGTGCCCCTGTAGAACATGGCCTGCCGTCCCTTTAAGGGGTGAAGGCATGTTTCTACGAGCAATAGGGGCAACTGTGGCATCACAGAAGAAGGACCCACCGCCGCTGCTGACGCTGCGCAGCACCGTGGTGTTCTCGGCGGCCGCGGTGGCCGCAGGGGCTAGCGGGATCGGAACCTACGCAGGAACACGTGAACCACTCACCGCTGCCGTAGCGGGCGGCGGGGTGTTCTTCGTGGCTGCAGCCTGGCTGGACAAGCACGTCGGCATCTAGCGATGGCCTGCCGTCAACATGCTTCGGTTCACCACTATGACGTAATAACGTAATGACGTTTTTGCGTTTTAGCGTAGTTATGTTGTTACGTCATGACGTAAGATCGCTGGTATGCCGATTATTTCCCTGGTGCACACCAAGGGTGGGGTCGCCAAGACCACCAGCGCGATGTATCTCGCAGCCGCGGGCGTCTCGCGCGGCTTAGACGTGGTGCTCGTCGATGCCGATCCACAAGGCTCTGCACTCGAATGGGCCGCCGACGCCACGGCCGACGGTCCGATGCCGTTTCCTGTAGTGCCGGCCAGCCGGCCCCTGACCGCAGATCGCGATTGCGACTTGACAATCATCGACACCCCACCTGGAACGGCGCAGGTAATCCAGGAGGCCATTGACATCGCAGATCTGGTCGTCGTGCCGACCGGGACGTCCCCGCTGGACGTTCGACGGGTCTGGCCCACGTTGGAGATCACCGCTCACCGTCCGACCGCCGTCCTGCTGACGAGCGTGGATCTACGCACCCGTCTTGCCGATGAAGTCCGCGGACTCTTGGAGGCCGAAGGCGTACCCGTCATCGGGACCCCGATCCTGCGGCGCGAAGACGTGCGCCGTGCCTACGGCGCCACTCCCACCCGTCTGCACGGCTACGACGATGTTCTGACCGAACTCCTGGAAGCGATGGCCCATGTCTGATCTGACCTCGAAGATGGCCGCCCGTGTGCGCACTGAGCCCTCCAAGCGGGCCGCCGAAGCGTTCCGGTCCCCCGCAGATGACATGCAGAGAGCCACGGTCTACCTGCCCCGTTCTACTGTTCGGGGCCTCAAGCAGGCCGCCCTTGACGGCGACACCAGCATGAGCAAGATCCTCACCGATTTGGCCGATCGGTGGCTGGCCGACAACGCCAAGACGTAATTACGTTGTTACGTTGTTACGTCTGTACACCTCCGGAATGCTTGAAATTGGTGTCTTCATTGGTGTCCCAAATTTGATATAGTGCTTACAGATGCGGTCGGCTTGTCCGGCTGTTCGTGAAGAAGCCTCCCTCTCTGAGGGGGGCTTCCTTGTTTGTCTGGCACAGTGACCGGTTGTGTCAGTGAACCCAGCGGAGATCTTCAAGAGCCTGCACCCTTCGCGACTGGCGCATTATCGGTCTCTTTCTGGCGGGCAAGACGCCGATGCGCTGGCACTCTACGAGTGGAACATCGAGGTCGCCGCCGCCTTACAGGACCCGTTGGGAATCGCCGAGGTCGCGGTGCGGCATGCGATCGACACGCAGCTGTGCGGGTGGTCGCAGCAGCATGTAGGTGCGCCTGAATGGATCGGTCACGTTGCCAGCATTCCGTACCTGTCGGGGCCGAACGTGTTCAGCGCATCCCGCCACAACCTTTACAAGGCAGCTGACCAGTCTCGCCGCGCTCGGCCGGCCAACCACCCCCGTCACGGCGGCGCGATCACCCATGACGACCTGGTCGCGAACGTCATGTTCGGCACCTGGGCCAACCTGCTACCCGAGAAGTTCAATGCGGGATGGGTGGACCCAAACGGCCATCCGGTGCAAAACCCGGTGAACCTTCAAGCCCGTCGGGACCTGTGGCGCAACTGCCTGCATGGGGGATTTCCCCACGTCCAACACGACCCGCGCGGGTACGGCACAGGCAACAAGGTTCGTGATCTGCGGAAACTACGAAACCGCGTGTCTCATATGGACTCACTGCTCTATGTCGACGTTCGACATCAGCACGACCGGGTTCTCCTACCGCTGCTGAACTCGATCAGCCATGAATTGCGCGACTGGGTCGTGAGACGAAGCAAGGTACAGACCGTGCTGACGCAGCGACCCACGACGTCATGACGTCATGACGTACTTACGTTGAGACGCAATTACGTCTATACGTCATGACGTAATAATCCATAGCGCCCCCGAAACGGCGCCGGCCTGCCTTAGGACTGTCGTTGCAAGCGTTTTGCCCAGGCTGGGTAACTGCCGAGGCTTCGAAGCAGCGGAGCAGTGAGGTCCGCGGCGACCTGGCCGGGGTCGTCGTCGAGGTCGTCTAGCGAAGCTTCAGTGGCCCGCTCATAGATGTTCTCGGTGTAGATCGGCCCTCCGTCGCCGAAATGCTGGTCGGCGAGGGTCCATGAGACCGAGTCGTTGAGGCCATTCATCGAGAGTGCGAACCGCCAACTGCCGGTATATCCCCACTGATGGGAGACCGCCGCAGCGAGTCGGGCAAGCATGCTGATGTGACCGACGATCAACGCCTCAAATATGACGGTGACGTCGGGTTGGGCAGGGAACACGTTTGGGAATGATCGTGTGGTCACGGCTCGCTCAGATGCCAGAACGAGCCGCCCGGATTCGGTGAAGACGATCTCGGCGGCGTGGTCGTTGCCCGAGAAACGTTGCCCGTCGTACATGCCAGTGGTGAGTGCGACGCCGCCAGGACGTCGGGCGAAACCGCTGGCCTGGGCCAAAGTTGGTGCATACGTTTGGTTTTGAGCGTCCGTGGCTGAGTGCACTAGTTGAAGCACTGTTTCTTGCCACGTTGATGATTCAGACAAAGCAACGAGCATGTCCTCGCGGGCCCCGACCGGCTCGGCCACCACCACTAACAGTCGTTGGTCACCGCCGACGAGGTCTGTACGTATCGCGCGCGCATCCGCTCGGAGGTCACGACGATCAGCCAGTCGCCTGTCGAGTAGCCGCACTACCTCGGCATTGGGGAGCATTCGGTTGGTTTTGTCGCCGCGGCCGTAATAGCGGCCATCGACCATGTGCGGGGCTCGAACTGACTGCGGCACGTGGACCACGACGTAACCGAGGGTGGGATCGCTAGTGGAGTTGATGGCGGTGGTGCGGATCTGTACCGCCTCGTCGACTCTCATTCGCGCGATCTGCTCGATGCGTTCGGCGAGTCCGTGGATAGGGACGGGCCACAGGCCTGGCGGTGAGGTGTCCTCGTCGACGCCGATCAGGATTGTTCCTCCGTCAAGAGCGAAAGCAGCGATGTCTTTGGCTAGGTCCTTGTTGGCGGCGTTACCGGATCCCAGCTCCCGCTTGAGATCCAACCAGTGGGTTTCTTCAAGCAACCCATTCAGCGCTAACCGCTGGAGTTCGTCTTCTGTACGGGCTTGGATCGCATCCATGGGGGCTCCTCAACCGGACTTTCGCGCGGACTAGCGGCTGAGCTGTTCGCGTAGCCGTTTCGCTCCGCGGTCGGACACCGACTGCGACGAAAGGACGTAGGCGGCGGCTTGATCGGGAGTGAGCCGGCCGCCGCTGATGTGGCCGCCGAGGAAGCGTCGCGCTTGGGCCTTGTCATCTGCTCCGGTCCAGCCGTTACGGCCGCCGTAGAAGATGACGGAATCGAGGTCTTTGCGCACGTCATCGTCCATCTCGGACGGCGTGACCTCTCCCGTCAGCAGGTTGACCGCGGCCGCGCCAGCAGCCCACTCGGCCAAGGGCGTGGAACCCTCGACGACAGCGAGTGAATGACCGCGAGCGAGGCCCATCGCGAAGTGCAACGACCGTTCATCTGGCACGAAGACTAGGACCGGCCCGCGGTCGGGCCGGCTACGGCTTTGCGGCGTGGCGTGCCCACCAGCTCGGATGATCTCGTCAAGGTCGGCATAACCGAAGCTCGCGGCATTTTGCGCGTTGCTCACCAGCAGGGGCGCTAGATCCTCCTCCTGGCTGCGTTCCCAAATCCATTCGGAGGCAAGGGCGATGGCGTCCTCCCACGGCCGATCTTCGACGTCGTCGGGGACCCACGCCGCGGCTCGTAGATGTGTCGACGGGTGCAGATCGGTGCTGGTCATCACGCGGCTCCTGATGGTGAGCTGAGTTTGGCCAGGTAGCGGTATGCCGTGGCCCGGCTGACGCCGAATGCTTGAGCAAGTTCGGGTACCGGTTCGCCCGTTGCGGCGAGCCGGCGCAGCTGTTCTTGGCGTTCCGGGGTCAGCTTGGCCGGCTTGGTGGCCGGCAGTTGGCGAACTCGGCGAGAGTCGCGTGAGGCGGCGCGCCGCTCGCGGCCGAGCTCGAGCTCGAGCTCGGCCAGCGTCGCCATAATGGTGGCCACCGCACGCCCCGTCGGCGTACCGGTGTCTACGCCTTCACGTAACGCGCGCAACAGGATTCGGCGCTGGCCAAGATCTGCGATGGTGCGAGTTACTTCTACGACAGATCGGCCCAGCCGATCGATGGCGGTTACCACTACGGTGTCACCCTCGCGGGCATAGTGAAGCAAGGCCGTGAGACCTGGCCGATCGGTGTTCACCGCACCGGAGAGTTTGTCGGTGAAGACATGACCGGATTCGACCCCCTCGGCGGCGAGCGCGGCGAGCTGCGCATCAAGGTCCTGGCCCAGAGTGCTTACCCGCGCGTACCCGAGAATCGCCGTCACAGCACCACTGTCGCATTGCGCACCGACAACGAGGATCTGAGACACGCTGTGTGAGACGAGAAATGAGACGGCGCCACCTGGGGCGATGCGACGGGGGAGTGTTCCCCGTAAGCCGGTCTCGTTTCTCTAGATCTGAGACTCAGGTGCGCTGGCAGTCGAGTTGATGGGTGCGAGGACGTCTCGAACTACGGCTTCATCGCCTTCGATGGCGACCATTCCACGGACCTGCTCTAGGTTGAGCAGCCCTACTGCCAGCCCGAGCACTATCTGGGCGTCAGCGGTGATGACGGCATCGAGTTCTCGGCCGTCATGGGGTGTTACTTCAACCCCTGATCGCAGGGCGTGGGCTTGGATCACTTGGCCGTCAACGGCTATGCCGATGGTCGCGGGCCACGTGGCGGGGATGCGTCCTGCGAAGAGGGCGGGGAGGGCGATGAGCAGCCAATCCGGTTGGAAGCGGTCGCCCTCGGGCCCACGGACCATCATCGGTGTTGACCAACGGACGAGGCCTTCGATGGGGCCGCGCAGTTCGGCGCCCCACTGCGTGAGGCTATACACGACGTGCCCATCGTGGCCGGCCAGACGGCGTTCGATCACCCCGGCTGCTTCCAGGTCGCGGAGCCGGTCTGTGAGTAGGTTCGTCGCGATACCGGGAAGGCCCTCGGCGAGTTGTCGGTACCGTGCGGGAGCGACCAGGAGCTGGCGAACGATGAGCAGATTCCACCGGTCGCCGACGACATCAAGCGCCCTGGCCAGTCCGCAGTATTGGCCGTAGCTCCTACTCATCTCACCATCCGCTTGATATTTTCAACCTCACTTGCTTATATCAAGCATCATAGTCGAGGGAGGGGTTTCTGATGGCCGTGACTGGGAGGCCCGCTTGGGTCGACGACACGTTGTTCCCGTTCGAAAGCCGCTTCGCGGAGGTGGACGGCAACGTCGTGCACTACGTAGACGAGGGCTCGGGGCCAATCCTATTGATGCTGCACAGTAACCCCGTCTGGTCCTTCGTCTACCGCGATGTCATCACAGCTCTTCGAGACCAGTTCCGTTGCGTCGCAGTGGATTTTCCGGGGTTCGGTCTATCCACGGCAGCGCCGGACTATCGCTACCACGCCGATGAACACGCTGAGTTGCTCGTGTCGTTCCTCGACCATCTCAACCTGGCGGAGCTGACACTGGTCGCCCACGGCTGGGGCGGCCCGCTCGGCCTCTACGCCGCAGAGCAACGACCGGGCCTGTTCACAAATCTGGTCCTGACCAATACGTGGGCATGGCCGCTCAACGGTGACGTGTTCAGCGAAGTGGCCTCCCGCGGCATGGGAAACCCGCTCGGCCGGGCACTGATGGGGCGTTTCAACCCGCTCGTCAACTACTTCATCCCCGCAACGCATAAACGGCGCAAGGTGACAGACGCCGAGATGGCGCACTACCGCAACGCGACATCGACATCCGAACAGCGCCGTGCCTCCGCGACGCAACCCGGAGACCTCGTAGGTGCTCGCCAATTCTTCGTCCAACTCGTTGAGCACATCGGGCCAGTCTCGGACCTGCCGACCCTGATCATCTGGGGCGACAGCGATCTAATCTTCACCGACAAGTACCGCACACGATTGGAGAAGACCTTCCCCAATCATTCAACGACCACGCTCCGCCGTGTCGGCCATTACCCCATGTCCGACGCACCGGAGGAATTCGCCTCAGCCATCCGCAACGGGTCCGTCAGATTAACGGTGTAAGTGGCATCTTCGGTTAGTTGTTCTCGCTGGCCGGGATTCGGTCGGCGAAGGTGATCGCGAAGGCGTTCAACGCTGGCTTCCAGCGCATGGTCCATCGCTTCTGGCCGGTCCCGGTCGGGTCCAGTGACCGGGTGACCAAGTATAGGCATTTCAGGGCTGCCTGCTCGGTGGGGAAATGACCGCGCACCCTGACCGCGCGGCGGTAGCGGGCGTTGAGTGATTCGATGGCGTTGGTTGAGCAGATCACCTTCCTGATCTCGGTGTCGTAGTCCAGGAACGGGATGAATTCCTGCCAGGCGTTGCGCCACAACCGAATTGCGGCCGGATACCGCTGCCCCCACTCGGCATCGAAGGCCTCAAGGGCTTCCGCGGCGGCAGCAGCGTTGACCGCGGTGTAGATCGGCTTGATCGCCCGGGCGATCGCGTCGCGGTGCTGGCGCCCGGCGTAGCGGAAGGTCCCGCGGATCAGATGGATGATGCAGGTCTGCACGATCGTGTCGGGGAAAGCTGCGCTGACCGAGGCCGGCAGGCCCTTAAGGCCGTCGCAGACCAGGAAGAAGATGTCGGCCACGCCGCGGTTCTTCAGCTCGGTCAGCACCGCCAGCCAGTACTTGGCCGACTCCCCATCGCCTTCGCCGGCCCACATGCCCAGCACGTCACGGTGGCCGGCCAGATCCACCCCGATCGCGGCGTAGACCGGGCGTGGGCCGACCTGGCCGTCGCGGATCTTGACGTGCAGTGCGTCGATGAACACCGCGGCGTAGACCCGTTCCAGCGGGCGGGTGTGCCAGGCGGCCATCTCCTCGACGACCTTGTCGGTGATGCGGCTGATGGTGTCCTTGGAGACCGCCGCGCCGTAGATGTCGGCGAAATGGGCGCTGATCTCCCCGGTGGTCAGCCCCCGGGCATACAGGGACAGCACCACCTCGTCGACATCGGTCAGCCGCCGCTGGCGCTTCTTGACGATCTGCGGCTCGAAGGTGCCCGCCCGGTCCCGCGGGACCTCGATCTCGATCGCCCCGCAGGCATCGGTGAGCACGGTCTTGGACCGGGTTCCGTTGCGGGAGTTGCCACTACCGCGTCCTTGCGGGTCGTGGCGGTCATAGCCCAGGTGCTCGGCCATCTCCTCGTCCAGTGCGGTCTCGATGACCGTCTTGGTCATCGCCTTGAGTAACCCGTCCGGGCCGGTCAACGCCACCCCAGCCTCACGGGCCTGGCGCACCAACTCGCGGGCGACTTCGAGCTCGTCGACCTCCCGGTCGCCGGGAACCTCAATTACCGCCTCAGCGGCGTTCTGCACTGCCTTCTTCGATGGCGTCACAGCCACGAGAGTTTCGGTCATTGCGTGACCCTTTCCGGCCCCGACACACCGGGGCCCGTCAGGCCACTTACACCGTTATTGCGACAGTCCCTCCGCAACTGGCATCCGCACTGCAGAACCCTCAACACTCCTGAGTCGGTGGACGTGCGAGACAAGATGTGAGCCGTCCAAGTTCTCTAGAAACGAGACACGGTTAGATTGCCGCCGCTACAACTCAATCGCCACGCGCGTGGAATCACGGCTTGGCGTCTGCGTTAATCTGTCTACTTCGGTGAGAAATCGCGAGCTGAGGCTGGTTGACCTCCGGGGCGCATGCGTTGATGCGCCGTCAGGAAGTCATCGACGATGTGTTCGCAGTGGTGCCGGCTCATGGTGTGGAGTCCGGTCATGCGTGCGAAGGCGAGTGGTCCGACGAGTTGGCACATGGCGAGTTCGACGTCGAAGTCATCGAGTTCGTCGCGCGCTTGGGGGCTCTGCAGGATGGTGTCGAACGGTTGGCGGTATTGGTCGACGACCCTTTTTCGCAGTGACTGCGTGTGGCCCGCGTCTTTACCATCTGGCGACAAAGGCCCTAGTGAGACCCAGGCGAGGGTGGTGAGGTGAAGGGGTGCCTCGGCGAACAAGGTTGCCTGACGGGTGAGCAGTTCGATCAGCTGCTCTCGCAGGGGAACTGAGCTCGGAAGCGGCGGGGTGACCTGGGGCAGGAGTCGCTCGAAGGTGGCGGCGAGAAGGTGGGAGGAACTGGTGAAGTGGCGGTAGAGGGTGGTTCGTGCGACCTTCGAGGCCTTGGTGACCGCCTCGATCGTGACCGCCTCGACTCCGCCGGTACTGAGCAGGTGAGCGGCGGCGTCGAGCAGTCGGGTCCGTGACCGCGCCCGACGCGGATCGGCGTCGTCGCCGTCGGGCAACACATGTTCGCTCAACGCCGTTTCCGTCGCCGGGATTGTCTGGTCATTACGACTCTCACCACGTTATGGTACCAACGGTAGCGTAGCGATACTGGTCATCCCTAGCCGCGGCTGAACGTGACAGTGTCACCGCTCTGACAGCCCTAAGCACGCGAAAGGCTGCGGACCGCCGATGACGACAACCGAATCGATCAGGCACGATTTCCTCACCGGGAGACTCGGCCGACGCGAGATCATCCTTGACTGCACCGCGACGATCGCCACGAGCGGTGGATATGACGCCGTGAAGATGCGCGCCATCGCCGATCGTGCGGGCATGGCAGTCGGCACCCTGTATCGCTACTTTCCGTCGAAGCCGCACGTGCTGATCGCCGTCCTCGCGCGTGAGTTCGAACGTATTGGCGCTGAACGAGATTGGACGGTCACAGCGGGATCGCCGCGCCTGCGGGTGGAGCAGTTGAACACCCGACTATGCCAGGAATGGCGCGCTCGGCCGGCCCTGACCGAGGCCGTGACCCGCGCATTCGTCGTCGCCGATGGCAGCGCGAGCGCCGAGGTGGCCCGCGCGGCGGGGGTCATCGAGCACCTGATCGGGCTGGCGATCGCCGGTGAGGAGCCGAGCCCGACACAACACCGAGTTGCCGCCCTGGTCGGCGATATCTGGCTGGCCAGCCTGATCGCGTGGGTCCGGCACGGCGCCTCCACCGAAGACGTCGCGATCGGACTGGAGCGCAGCATCGCGTTGATAGTCCACGACGAGAGGTAGCCGGGCCAACCCGATCCACACGAAACAACACTATTAGTAGCGCACCGATACTGATGGTATCGTTACGAATCAGATCGAGGTAGAGAGGTCTCATGATCACCCAGTGGATCGAAGCCTGCGAGGTCCAGCGCGTCAGCTTGGTTGGCGGCCTGGTACTCACCATGGCCGACTACAACGAGCTGGTCGTTACCCGACCACTGCGCTTGTCGCTTCCTGCGGTGGGGGCACACCCGGCCGAAGACGTGATGGTCGACCCGAATGACGTACCGAATCATCAGCGCCCGTTGTTGAATTTCGCCGGTAGCGTCTGCACGCTCGCCACCTGCGAGGACGACGGCACGCTGCGTGTCGAGTTCTCCAACGGCTACGGCTTCACCGTGGCCGCCGACGAGTGCTTCGCGGCGTGGGAGTTGTACGGCAAGCGCCACGGTTACATGGCTTGTCTACCCGGTGGCCGGGTCCGCGTCGTCCGCCACGACATGCCCGCGGACGACCTGGTGTCCGAGCGCCCTGCGGTGCGCCCTTGAGCGTCGACGGCCACGAAGCGGACCCGCCCGACGCCGCCGCCACCCGGGTGCGTGAACGCACCATTTCGGCTGCCAAGACCTCCGGGGAGTACAGCGAGCGCCTCGGCGCGTTGGCCCGATTCACCGTGCGACACAAGGCGTTGGTGATCGGCGCCTGGGTCGGACTGGCGGTGGTCCTGGCCCTGCTGTTCCCGCAACTGGAAACGGTGGTGCAGAAACAATCCGTCCAGCTGATCCCCCGCGACGTGGCGTCTTTTCAAACCCTCGACCGAATGAGCGAGGCCTTCGGCGAGCAGGGCTCCAAGACCATGCTCTTCGTCGCGATGGAGGACCCGGCAGGCCTGACCCCCTCGGCGCGCACGCAGTACACGGATCTGGTGTCGCGGCTGCGCGCCGACACCACGCACGTTCTGCTGGTTCAAGACCTGCTGGCCGACCCGGTGACCGCCACCCAGGCACTCAGCCAGGACGGCAAGGCCTGGTATCTGCCGGTGGGGGTGGCCGGCACGCTCGGTGACCCCGCCGCCGCCGAATCGGTCACCGCGGTCCGCGCGATCGCCGCCGACGCGTTCGCCGGATCGTCGACGACGGTGCGGGTGACCGGGCCGCCGTCGACGTTCAGCGATCAGATCGCCGAGGCCGAACACGATCTGCTGTTCATCTCCATCGCCACCGCCGGGTTGATCGCGCTGATCCTGCTCATCGTCTACCGGTCGGTGTTCACCGCGCTGTTGCCTCTGCTGGTGATCGGCATCAGTCTGGCGGTGGGGCGCGGAGTGCTGTCCGTACTCGGCGAGTTGGGTATGCCGGTCTCGCAGTTCACCGTGGCCTTCATGACGGCGATCCTGCTGGGCGCCGGCACCGATTACACCGTCTTCCTGATCAGCCGCTACCACGAACAGCGCAGGGCGCAGGTCGCCCCCGATCAGGCGGTGGAGCACGCCACCGCCAGCATCGGCCGCGTCATCCTGGCCTCGGCCGCCACGGTCGCGTTGGCGTTCGCCGCGATGGTGTTCGCCAACTTGAGCGTGTTCGCCGGGATGGGACCGGCCTGCGCGGTCGCCGTCCTGGTCGGGTTCGTGGCGACCGTGACGTTGTTGCCGCCGGTGCTGTCGCTGGCCGCGAAACGCGGTATCGGCGAACCCAAGTCCGACCGCACCCGGCGGTACTGGAACTCCGTGGCCGTGGCGGTGGTGCGCAAGCCGGTGCCGCTGCTGCTGGTCAGCCTGGCCATCCTGCTGGCACTCTCAGCGGTCGCCACGACGATGACGTTGAGTTACGACGACCGCAAGGGACAACCCGCCACCACCGCCAGCAACGAGGGTTATCAGCTGTTGGACCGGCACTTCCGCACCGACGTCGTCATCTCCGAATTCCTCGTCGTGGAGTCTCCCACCGACATGCGCACCGGCAAGGGACTGGCCGACCTCGACGAGATGGCCTCGCGCATCGCGCAGGTCCCCGGGGTGACGAAGGTGTCCGGGGTCACCCGACCCGCGGGAGCCCGCCTGGAGCAGGCCCAACTGGGGTGGCAGAACGGACAAATCGGCGACAAGATGGCCGGCGCGGTGGACGACGGCAACGCCCGCAAGGATGACCTGGCCAAGCTCACCGGCGGCGCGGACCAACTCGCCGGTGGCCTCGCCCAACTCGACACCACCCTGCGGACCGCGCTGACCCCGCTGACCGGAATCCTCGATCAGGCCCAGAGCGCAGGGCGGAAGGTGGACCAGTTTCGGCCCCTGTTGAGCCAACTCTCGGCGACCGCACCCGCGGTCGACCAGGCGCTGCGTTCGGGACCGGGGTTGCGCCCGCTCGCCGAGCAGGCCGATGGTGCCATCGCCACCATCGACCCGCTGGTGGGCGCGCTGAACACCTCGCCGTGGTGCGCGACCACACCGCAGTGCGCCCAGATCCGCGACCAGGTCCAGGTCCTCACGACGCTGCGCAACGCCGGGTTCTTCACCCAGGTCGCCGGGCTCGGGGACACCGTCGGCCAGAACGCATCCGTGGCCGACACCCTGGCCGGCGTCCAGACCGCAGTCACCTCGCTGGACAAGGCGTTCGGCGCGCTCGGTGACCCCGCCAACCTGGCCGGTAACGTCCGCCGACTCCAAGACGGCATCGGCCAACTCGCCTCGGGCGCCCAAGCCCTGGCCACCGGCGTGCACACCCTGGCCGACAGCAACATCGACATGCTTAGCGGGATGAGCCAGATCGCCACCCAGCTGCAGAACTCGGCGCGCGCCAGCACCGGCTCCGACACCTCCAGCGGCTTTTTTCTGCCGCCCAACGCCTTCGAGAACCGCCAGTTCGCCGACGTCGCCAAACAGTTCCTCTCCCGCGACGGCAAGACCGCCCGATTCCTCGTGGAATCCAGCAACGACCCCTACAGCGCCGAGGCCATGGACTTGTCCCACCAGATGGTCGCCGTCGCCGAGGCAGCCAGACCCAACACCTCCCTGGCGCAAGCCCGCATCTCGGTTGCCGGGTTCCCGGCGGTCAACTCCGACATTCAGCGCCTCCTGACCGCCGACTTCATCCAGCTGGCCGCCTCCACCCTGCTCATCGTGGGCCTGATCCTGGTGCTGCTGCTGCGCGCACTGCTCGCCCCGCTCTACCTGCTGGGCACCGTGGTGCTCAACTACACTGCCTCGCTGGGCATTGGAGTCTTGGTCTTCCAGTGGGGACTCGGTGGTGAAATCGCTTGGCCCGTACCGCTATTGGCGTTCATCATCCTGGTCGCGGTGGGCGCCGACTACAACATGCTCCTGGTGTCGCGGCTCAAGGAGGAATCCACCCGCAACATCCGCGTCGGGGTCCTACGCACCGTGGCCAGCACCGGGTCGGTGATCACCTCGGCCGGCATCATCTTCGCGGTCAGCATGTTGGGCCTGATGGTCGGCTCCATCGCCATCATGATCCAAGCCGGATTCATCATCGGCTGCGGTCTGCTGCTGGACACCTTCGTCGTGCGCACCCTCACCGTCCCCGCCATCGCCGTCCTGCTCCGCGAGGCCAGCTGGTGGCCCCACCGCCCCACCACCCCCCAGAGACGGACCTCATGAACGACCGCGTTGCCTGTGCTCACTCGTCCCGACCTACCGCAGCAGGCGATGTCCGTGTGGGGTCGACGCGGACATCGCTGCGGCGGAACCGGCGTCCACGAGCCGTCCATGTAGCCCTGCTGGCCATCGCTGTGGGCATCGGGGTCGCGACCGCGCCCACTGCGGTCGCCGATGAGGCCGGCTACCTCCAGCGACTTCAGAGCAGGCTGGCGTATCTGACAGCTCAACAACTGCTGACCGAGGGCTACAAGGTGTGCCAGCTGACCCACAGCGGCCATCCATCCTCTGACGCCATTGAGATGGTCTCGAAGGACTTGGCGATATCAGTACCGGCCGCCGTTGAGATCATCGTCGCCGCCGGAGGGGAACTCGGCTGCTGACAGCGGGCCGGGGAACTGCTGCGTGGAAAAGCAAAGCTTCTCGAGAGCTGACGTGGTGGTAGTCCACCACCGCTCGACATGTCGGATGAGTGATGCGCGGCGAAATAGTCAGTGCAGCAACGATTTTGGACACGTAGCCAGCCGACGGCGCAGAAACTCTACAGACTGAACACGTCACCGAACTGGCCGCGTCGCCCAAGCGTGGGCAGCGTGCCCGAGCGGTGCAGTGGCGCGGTCTAGAGAGTGCAGCGGTCGAGGAAGTCGGTGACCGCGGCGGTGAAGGCGTCGTTGTCGTCCCCGGCGATCATGTGACCGGTGCCGGACACGTCGACGGTTTCGGCGTGCGGGACCAGGTGGGTGAACTCCTCGACGGTGGCCTGGGAGACCACGTCGGACAGCAGCCCGCGGACGAGAAGTGTTGGGGCGGTGACGCGTCGGGCTCCGTCAATCAGCAGATGGCTGATCGCGTCGAACTGCTCGGTGCCCGCGGCCGCGCCGTCGCGCAGGAAGTCGAAGTTGGAGTGGACGAACGCCGGGTCCCATCGCCACACCCAGCGACCGTCGGGACGCTGCCTAAGCACCTTGTGCAGGCCGTCGAGGTTCTCGGGGCGCGCGCGATGCGGGTTGTAGGCGGCGATCACCTCGGCGGCATCGCCGAGGGTGGCGAAGCCGTCGGGGTGGGCGGCCATGAACGTCACGACGCGACGGGCACCCTCGAACTCCAACCGCGGGGTGACGTCGACCAGGATCACCGCCGCCCACGACGCCCCGGATGCGAGCAGGTGCGCGCCCAGGGCGGTCATTCCCCCCAGCGATGCGCCGACGACGGCGGGCGGGGTATTGGCGCTGAAGTGGTCACGGACGGCGAGCAGGTCGGTGGCGAGTCGCTCGACGTCGTAGCGCCCGGCCGGATCCCAGTCGCTGTCGCCGTGACCGCGGGTGTCATAGGCCACCACCGAGTATCCGCGCGACTGGAGCCGGCGCGCTGAGGTGGTCCACGCGTGCCGGTTCTGACCGCCGCCGTGCAGGAGGAACACGACGGGACGATCACCGTCGTGGGGGTAGTACTCGGCGGCAAGGGTGATCCCGTCTCCGGTCCGGACCCGATGCTGCACGACCGAAGTCACGATGCGTTGCCTGCGGTGCTCACGATCGTGACGGTGCCCTGCGCGGCGCATACGGCCTTGTGGCCGTTGGTGATGTCGATGCGCGCCACCCCGCTGCGTTTGCCCAGCGACACGATGTCGGCAATGGCGACGCACACCCCGCTGGACACGGGTCTGAGCAGGTTCAACTTGAACTCGGTGGTCGCGACCCACGATCCCGCCGGAATGACGGGGTAGAACACCACCCCGAGACAATGGTCGACCATCGCCGACAAACACCCGCCGTGCAGATTGCCGAACGGGGTCAGCAGGTCCTCGCGGGTATCCATCTCCGCCACCAGCCGACCCGCGGTGAGTGCGGTGTGTCGAAAATTCAGGAACGTCGACAGTCCGCCCGCCGTGTTCGCCGCGTGGAGCAGCTGGTCGGCGATCTGCGCGTCGAAGTGCGCGAACGTCGTGGTCACCATCGTCTGTCAATCCTCGCCTTCTCTGTCATCGGCCGACGGTCGTGCTCCAGCGAAACGCTCGAGCATGTCACCGAACGCGCCGAGGTCGCCGTGGGCGGCGAAGTGCTCGACGTCCACGGCAACGAACATCGCCGTGGCGGTGAAGCGCACGATGCCGTCCTGCCCGATCCCGGTCGCACTGACGTGCAGGGCTCGCCCCTCGCGGCTGTCGACGCGCGCGACGATGCGGTGGGGGTGATGCAACGGCACCGGCACGCGGTAGCCGACGGCCAGGTTGCGGGTGACCGCCGGGGTTCCGACGATCCACAGGGTGAAGCCGAACAAGTCGTCGCACGCCGCGGCGATCGCACCTCCGTGCGCGAGACCCGGTGCCCCGCCGTGCCGTTCGTCGAAAACCAGGTCGGTGTAGACCTGCTGCCCGGATCGGAACACCTCCATCTGCAGGCCGTGGGGATTGTCGGGGCCGCACCCCATGCAGGTGGGAGTGTGCGGCGGCAACCGCACCGGCTCACCGCTCAGCGCCTCGCTCACGGAGTGCTCGATTCTGTAGACGTGTCAATCTGCGATCCGACCGCGGTGATCGCCGACAGCGCCATCGCGGCCTGGCTGGTGCCGAAGACCAGTGCCACCGACAGGCACGACACCCCCAGCGTCCACTTCGGGCTGCCCGTGGGATTGCGGGTGGCCTGCGCGGGAAGGGACGGATCGTCGAGGCCGTCGGACAGGGGCACGGGCTAGACCGGTGCGGCCCACATGATGGGCAGCGACGTAAAGCCCCGGATCGGCCCGGACCGCAGACGACGCGCAGACTCCAGGTCGACCTCCCAGTCGGGCACTTTGTCCAGCAACGCATTCAGGGCGGTCCGAGCCTCCATCCGCGCCAGTGCCGCACCCAGGCAGAAGTGGACACCGCGACCGAAGGCCACCTGGTGTTCGCAGGTGCGATCGATGTCGAACACGTCCGGATCGGGGAAGACACGCTCGTCGCGGTTGGCCGAGCCGAACAGCAGCAGCACCTTCTCTCCGCGGCGCATCGTCGTGTCGTGAAGAACGACGTCACGGGTCAGGGTTCGCGAAAGCCCCTGCGCGGGTGAGTCATAACGCAACAACTCCTCCACCGCCGGTACCAGCAGCGTGCGATCGGCGACCAGTCGGCGACGTGCCTGTCGATGCTGGGCCAGCACGACCGCGGCGTTCCCCAGCAGGTTGGTGGTGGTCTCGTAGCCCGCGACCAGCAGCAGCGCGCAAAAGCCGAGGACCTCCTCGTCGGTGAGCCCGACCCCGTCCACGGTGGCGTTCGCCAACGCCGACATCAGGTCCTCGCGGGGATTGTGGCGGCGGTCGGCGAGGAAATCGGTGAAGTAAGCGTAGATCGACGCGGCCGCGGCCAGCGCGTCGCTGGTGTGACCGTGGGTGACGTCGACCTGCACCAGCTGGCTCGACCACGATCGGAACTGATCATGATCGGTGGCGGGAACGCCCAACAGATCGGCGATCACCGCGGCGGGCAGGATGGCGGCGAAGTCGGTCACGAAATCGGCCGACCCCGACCCCTCGTCGAGGCGTTCGAACAACTCCGCCGCCATCCGCGTGATGGTGGTCTGAAGGCCGGTGACCCTGCGGGGGGTAAACGCCCGGCTCACCAGGGCGCGCAGCTGGTCGTGTCGGGGCGGGTCCATCACGATCATCATCGGCAGAAACGACCCGATGAAGTCCGATCCCGGCGGGGTGGGGAAGATCCCGTCCACCGAGGAGTAGGTGCCGTGATCCAAGGCCGCGGCTTGGACGTCGGCGTGCCGGCTCAACACCCAGGTGTGCGAATCCTGCGCGCGGTATACCGGAGCCGCGTCGCGCAACACGCGGTACGTCGGATAGGGGTCTTCGAGTATCGAGGCGTCGAACGGGTCATACCGCATGGGCACCGCGACCACGAGGACCTCCCACCGCCATGAAGCAAGGGTTTAGACTCGGAGTCTAAACTTGAAGAACGGGATTGGGCAATGCGCAAGATTCCACGTCAGATCGCTGACCGGCTCCCCGCAGCGGCGGACCTGTTCGCCGAAAAAGGGCTCAACGACTCCAAGATCGAGGACGTCGCCGCGGTGACCGGCGTGCCGAAAGCGACGCTGTATTACTACTTCACGGGCAAGGAGGAGATCCTCGCGTATCTACTCGAAGACCTCCTCACCGACATCGCCGATGCTGTGGCGGCGATCGTGCACACCGACGGCACCGGTGCCGAACGCCTCGAACTCGTCATCGGCGCACAACTGCGGGCGATGGCGCAGCGGCCAGCGGTCTGTCGGGCACTCATCGGCGAACTGGGACGCGCGGCCCGGATGCCGGTCATCGCCGAGATGATCAACACCGCCTACCAGCAACCCGTCGAAGCACTGCTGGTCGCAGGCGCCCGCGACGGATCCCTTGTCGCCCAGCCAGATCCACGATCCGCCTCCATGGCGCTGTTCGGCGCGGTCACGATAAACGCCCTCATGTACCTGGTCGCAGACCAGCCTCTCGACGAGACGGTGGTCGCCGGAACCCTTAGAGCCGTCATGTTCGACGGACTACGCCCGCGCCGAGGAGACCGAGCATGAGCACTTACGGCCTCTCGGTCCTCGGCGCGGATCTGCCGTCGTTGGCCCGGACCGCCCAGGCCGCCGACGCGGCCGGGTTCGACGCCGCCTGGGCCTCGGAGTTCTACTCCCGCTCTGGGTCCATCTCCATGGCCGCGATGGCCAACAGCACACAGAACTGCCGGATCGGGTCCTCCATTCTCTACGGGATCGGACGAAGCCCCCTGGTGCTGGCCACCGAAGCACGCGACCTCGACGAACTCTCCGACGGACGACTGGTACTCGGCATCGGCAACGGCACCAAACGGATGATGAGCGACTGGCACGGCGTATCCGACACCGCCGCACCCGCGCTGCGCATGGAAGAACTCGTCGGTCTGCTGCGCCGCATCTGGAACCTGCACGACGGCCCGATCCACCACGACGGCCGCTTCTACACGATGCACCTCACCCCCACCGGTGAGGTACAACCACCCAGCCGCGCGATCCCGATCATCACCGCCGGTGTGCGCCCCCGGATGTGCGAGACAGCCGGGCGGGTGGCCGACGGCCTGGCCGGCCACCCCCTGTTCACCACCACCTACGTCCAGGAGATCGTCCGCCCCGCCATCGCCAAGGGCGCCGCGCACGCCGACCGCGACCCCCGTGACGTCGAAGTCGTCTCCATGGTCATGTGCGCCATCCACGACGACGCCGAGGTCGCCAGACGTGAACTGGCGCAACAGATCGCGTTCTACGCTTCGGTCAAGTCCTACGAAACCGTGCTCGACGTGAACGGCTTCGCCACCGAGGGCAGAGCCATCCGGGAAGCCTTCGCCCGACGCGACTTCCCCACGATGTTCGCCGCGGTGTCCGAGGAGATGATCGACACCATGGGCGTCGCCGGAACCGCCGACGACGTCCGCGTCGGGCTCACGCGCTACGAAGGCGTTCTCGACCACATCATGCTGTACTCACCATCGGTGGGCATCGCCCCCGAACGCGTGCAGCAGAACCTCGAAAGCCTCATCAGGGAATGCTCACCACGCAGGATTGCTCACGCCGCGCAATAGTGCTCACTCGACGCACGCCGTCGCGCCTTCGATGTTCACAACGGCCCGCTTCCCTGAATCCTGAAGCACTTGGCTGCAGGTGTCGGTCACTCCCGGCAACGACGAAAGCGATGACCATCACCAGGTGCGGTGACGAGCGACATGGGGTGCACCGAAGCCCACTTACCTCTCACCAAAGCAGCGGGAAGACTCTTGAGCATCAGAGGCTCAGGTCATAACCGCGATCGCGTTCCCGGCCGCGGTCACGGTCTAGTCCGCGGCTGCGGTCCAACGTCCGATCTCGTTGGGCGCGTTGACTTTTCTGATAGTCGACGTGCCGTCGGGTGACCGCCGAGTGGTGTTCGGCGACCAGGTTGGCCACCAGCTCGGGCAGGAGTTCGGCCGGGGTGTCGGCGGCGGTGCGGTGGGCGGTGCGGGCGGGTTCGTCGCGCCCGACGATCTGCCGCATCATCCGGGCGGCCTGGACGGCCCCACCGCGCTGGGCGACGTGCACCCCTGCCTCGTCGGGTGCCGGGTGGTCGCGGTGGTGGTCGGCTTCGGTGATCGTGCGTTCGTAGAGGTAGACCTCGTTGGTGTCGCGGCCGCGGGTCATCGCCACGTAGGCCAGGTTGCGGGTGGTGGTGTCACCGATGACGGCGCGACAGCTGTCGGCGGTGACCCCTTGGGCCGAGTGCACGGTGATCGCGTGGCCGAGCTGCACCTGCTTTTTGAGGTAGTCGCCCTCGAGGACCGTGACCGCGCCGTCGCCGAGTCGTCGGGCGGCGATGCGCGGATGATCGGGGGTGTCGTCGACTTTGAGGACCTGCCAGCGCTGCCCGTTACGGACCGGAGCCTCGGGCAGGCGCTGGGTGACGTCGGCCCGGTCGCGCACCTCGATGGTCGCGTCGTTGAGTCGGGTCAGGACGACGTCCCCCACCCCGACCTGGTGTCCGCGCGCGGCGGTGACGGTGGTGGTGTCGCGGCCCGTACGGGTCCGCTGTTCGGTGATCTGGTCGTGGATGCGCCGGTTGAGGGCGTCGGTGGTCTCGGTGGTGTCGGCGATCAGCAAGGCGTCCCGGCCGGCGGTGACGTCGCCCTGGTGGGCTTCGAGGGCGTCGGCGGCCATGGTGACCTGATCCCCACAGTGAAGGCGGTCGTGGTCGCGGTACCAGCCCACGGCGCGGCGCACCGGCGCCGGCCCACCCTGGCCCAACGCCAACGACGCCGACCGCTCACCGGGGTCGTGCATGCGCCACACCTCCGACAACCGTTGAGCCCAGGGCAGCTCCTCGCACAGTTGGGTGAACATCCCTCCACGGGCCTTCACCGGCGCCAACTGATGCGGGTCACCGACCATCACCGTCTTCACCCCCGCGGTGGTCGTGTGGGTGAGCAGAGCACGCCACTGATGGGTGCCGACCATCCCGGCTTCGTCGACCACCACCACGTCGAACGGACCCAACGTCAGCCGCCCGTCGGCCAACCGCGCCAGCGCGGCGTGCATCGTGAACCCCTCGCTCGCAGCACCTTCGGCGACGGCGACGTCCACGGCCTTCCCAGTCGGTGCGATCACGATCACCGTCCCCCGACGCTGGCGTTCCACCAAGGCCCGCAAGGCGCGCATCGAGGTGGTCTTGCCCGCCCCCGCCGGCGCCGACAACGGCTGCACCAGCTGGGGGCTGGCCGCGATCGCGGTCACCGCGGCGTGCTGCTGCGCGGAGAGCCCCAACGCCTCCGGGGTGTCGAACTCGCGGACCCAGCACGCGTTGCGCAGGCTGGTCTCGTCGACCATGTCGAACACCCGCCGTTCCTCGACCAGGATCAGGTCCACGGTGAACCGTTCGGTGCCTTCGCGTTGATGCGCCAACCGCGGCCCGGTCAACCGCATGGCGACTGCGTCGACGCACTCCTCGATGACCTGGCGCGGCATCACCACATCCCCTGCGGAGCCGTCCACGCCACCCTCCGCCGCGGCCACGCCAGGGTTGTCGGCCATCAGGGGAAGCTGCGCGCCGATCACCTCGACCAGGTCCGCGCGGGTCAACGCGGCCTTGTCCGCGCGGGCCGCCATCGCCGCCACCTCGTGCCGATCCACCACCACCCCGCCGCGGCGCGCCACCCGCGCCGCCGCGCGGCCAGCCGCGGCTTCCCGCGCCCGACGCGCCTCGCGTTGCGCGGCGCGGTCCACCCCGAACCCCCGCCTGTCAGCCGCCCACTGGGCACGGAGTTCGGTCCACGACAACGACTCCGGCTTGGCCGGTCTGGTGGCTTTTTGGGCGGCCGCCAACTGCCCCTGCGACAGCCCCTTCTTGCGGCCGGTAGCGGTGTCGACGACGGTCAGATTGTTGGCCGCCCACGCCCGCAACTGCGAGGACCTCTGCGACCACGCCGCGACGTTCTTGGGGTCGACGCCGGCAATCTCAGCCATCCCCGTGCCCGGGTCCACCGGGCCCCATTCCACCCCCGCCAACCGGTGCAACTCATGGCGCAACGTGGCCTGATACACGATCCCCGCCGCCCGGGATTCATGAAACAAACTGGTCCCGTCCACCGACACCAACCGGCCGTCGGCACGGGCTTGGCGGTTGGGCACCAGGACGTGGGTGTGCAGGTGCGGATCCCCCGCCCGCGACGTCTCGTGTTGATAGGCCGCGGCCACCAAACCCGGCAACTTTTGCAGATCTTTGAGCCCGGTGATCGGGTTGTGCACCCGGGTGTACCCGGCATGATCAGCCAGATATTCCAGCGCCTCGGTGATCGCCGTCTGATGCGCTGCAGACACCGCCTTGTCGACCACGTCGCCGCCGAACGCGCGCACCAACGACACCGATTTCGGGGCGCAAAACGTCAAGTCGAAACCATGCACACCGCGCTTGCCGTGGGACCTTCCGCACTCCCCCGAGGGCGCCACACCGGCGTCCAACCAGCGCGCGACGACGTCGGGATCGGCGTCCCCGCCCCGCTGCGCGTCGGTCAACCCCACCAAATCAGCGACCGTCCGGGCGTCCCCGGCGCACGTCCACACCGGAGTGCGGGTGTCACGTTCGGCGTAGTACTCCGCCAACCCACCACCGGCAGATTGGGCGTCCTTGGCGGCCTGGCCGACCGCGCGGGCGGTGTCGTTGTAGTAGTTCACCGACCACAACGACAACTTCGCGATCGTCAACACCCACCCCACCCCACCCTGTCCGGGCCGCCCGCCGGGCCCGCGGAAATCGGGGTTCACAGGCTTACCAGCGGACGGCTTCACCAGCATTGCACAAAACTTGTGCAAATGTGCCAAAGGTCTATCCGGTGTGGAGGAGTTGTCAGTGGGACGGGGCAGGATGCGGGTATGGGCGAGGCATGGGATGGGGAACTGGCAGTACCGGAGGACTGTGTGGCGTGGTGTCGTGAGCAGGACTACGGGGTGAGCGTGTGTGACGACATGGCCCCGGTGGATCTGGACTGGTGGAACCGCCGCCTCGAGCGGCACGCGATCCCCACCCGGATCGTCGGCCGCGACGCCGACGGCGCACCCACCGATCACGGCATCGGCTACCTACGCCGCGCGGACCTCACCGTCGACCTCCACGCCGACACAGTGACCGGGCACGGGTCACCCGAACTGGGCGTGCTCTACCGCGCCGCGGCGTGGCTGTCTGGACACCCCCACCGCGACCGACGCCGAACCTTCCCCGACGTCGGCACAGCGGCACGGCCAGGACACGATGTCGACGCCATCACCACCGCCCTGGCGGCATGCCGACACGCACCATGGCAGGCGATCCCCGACGCCGCCCCGCGCCGCCGGTGGTCGGGCTGGCCGCAGACCCCCGGCGTCGGCCCCACCGTGGTCTCGCTGTACTGCTGGGCCACCCACCACACCGAC
>WBZP01001869.1_pt1 | contig 25049 bp, 28 predicted proteins | sample 5204301 | NCBI WGS metagenome assembly WBZP01 (sample SAMN12412401, study PRJNA552823) | activated sludge metagenome | isolation source: activated sludge from nitrification reactor of wastewater treatment plant... | place: USA: Pennsylvania | collected 2017 | reverse complement strand
TCGCGGGACAGGCGCTGTGCGCTCTGACGGCTAGGAGGTGTCCATGACACCGTAGCGTTCGGCGAACGGTGTCATCAATCGGGCCAGGTCACCGGCAACATCGTGGTCGGCCTCGGGCGGCATCGACACGTAGCTCATGGCCAGCCGCACGATCGCCCGCGCCAGCACCCCGGCGTCCCGCTCGGTGGCGTTGACCCAGCTGTTCCTGAAGGCGTCGGTGAGTTTGGCCGACGCCCGGGTGATGATCGGGCCGGAATCGGTGGTGATGATCTGCAGCAGATCGGGTTTGGCGGCGCCGGTCAGCAGCGAGATCACCAGCGGGTCGGTGGCCGACTGCAGGAAGAAGGCCCGGAAGCCCTGCTGGAAGGCCTCGTGCACGTCGCCGATGTTGTGGTAGATCGCGTCGTTGATGCCATCGACCAGACGGTCGGCCAGCCGCAGCGCGTAGCCCTGCGCCAGGCCGTGGCGGGAACCGAACTCGTTGTAGATGGTCTGGCGGCTGATGCCGGCCGACTTGGCGACGTCGGCCAGCGTGATCGACGACCAGTCCTTGGTGAGCAGCAGATCGCGCATCGCGTCGAGCACCAGGTCGCGCAGCAGGACCTTGGACGCCTCGGCGTAGGGGATGCGGCCGCGCGATGGACTCACAACCGCGACCCTAGCGTTTGGGGCGCCGCTGCCGTCGCTACCGGGGAGACGAGTTCCCGGGTGCCCGCCTCGTAGCGACAACGAGCGACTCGGTGGGATCACATCGTCTGTCGTCGTCATGGTTCTCGTCCCACCTTGTCGCTCGTTGTCGCTCACAGCCGGACGTCAGCCGCGCGCGACTTCCACCATGTAGAAGTCGGACTTGGCGGCCCCGCAGTCGGGGCAGCTCCAGTCGTCGGGAATGTCGTCCCAGCGAGTCCCGGGCGCGATGCCGTCCTCCGGCCAGCCCTTGGCCTCGTCGTACTCGAACCCGCACTGCATGCAGACGAACACTTTGTAGTCATCCATCTCAAGCTCCTATCTCGTCGAAGTCGATCTTCTCGCGTACCCCGCAGTCGGGGCAGCACCAGTCGTCGGGAATCTGCGCCCACGCCGTTCCGGCCGGAAAGCCTTCCCGCGCAGCGCCTTTGGCCTCGTCATAGACGTAGTCGCAGACGGGGCAGCGGTACGAGGTCACTGTTGTGCCCCGTACTTGGCCAGCACCCGGCTACGCAGCCGCGGCTGGATGTTGACCTTGGTGATGTCGCCGCCGTAGTGCGCGACCACCCGGTGGTCCATCAGCTTGCGCCACAGCGGCGGGAAGTAGGTGAGGCCGATCAGCGTCGCGTACCCGGTCGGCAGTTCCGGGGCGCCGTCCATGGACCGCAGCGTCTGGTAGCGCCGCGTCGGGTTGGCGTGGTGGTCGCTGTGCCGCTGCAGGTGGTACAGGAACAGGTTGGTGACGATGTGATCGGAGTTCCAGCTGTGCTTCGGCGCGCACCGCTCGTAGCGGCCGGACTCGGTCTTCTGCCGGAGCAGCCCGTAGTGCTCCAGGTAGTTGACGTTCTCCAGCAGGCTGAACCCGAAGATCGCGGAGATCAGGATGTACGGGATGAGCGCCGGGCCGAAGACGGCGATCAGGACCGCGTAGAGCACGACCGTCATCACCCAGGCGTTGAGGACGTCGTTGGACCAATGCCACTTGCTCTTGCCGGCCCGTTCGAGGCGGGCGGCCTCCAGCTCCCAGGACGACTTCACGCCGCCGAACACGCTGCGCGGGAGGAACTCCCAGAACGTCTCACCGAACCGCGCGGACGCCGGGTCCTCCGGGGTGGCGACGCGGACGTGGTGGCCGCGGTTGTGCTCGATGTAGAAGTGGCCGTAGCCGGTCTGCGCCAGGGTGATCTTCGACAGCCAGCGCTCCAGCGAGTCCTTCTTGTGGCCGAGCTCATGGGCGGTGTTGATGCCGATGCCGCCCAGCACGCCGACGGACAACGCCAGGCCGATCTTGGTGGCCCAGTTCAGGGGACCCTCAAAACCGAGCCAGGACAGGTCCTTCGCGGTGAACAGGTATGCCCCGACGACGACGGACGCGTACTGGAAGGGGATGTAGGCGTAGGTGCAGTACCGGTAGTACTTGTCGTTCTCCAGCCGCTGCATCACCTCGTCGGGCGGGTTCTGGCCGTCGTTCCCGAAGGCCATGTCCAGCGACGGCAGGATGACGAAGAGCAGCATCGGGCCGATCCAGAACGGAATGGTCGCCGCGGTGTGCCAGCCCAGGTGGTTGAGGGCCCAGATGATGGGCAGGACCAGGAAGAGCGCCGTCGGCGCGACCAGGCCCATCAGCCATAGGTAGCGCTTCTTATCGCGCCACACCTCTGGCCGAACTTGCTTCTCGAGTGTCGTCATAACTTGCCTCTCATGTGAGTGCCGTCACCGCTTTTCCTAGACTATAGCGACCGATTTGTCTCCTGTCTAGACATAAGTGCCCTATTTGTAAAATCGCCGGCGTGCGTCGAGGGGCCACTTAAGTGACTTTTGAGCGCGTCCAGGGTCACTAAGTGGTCCCTCACGGTTCGTCAGGGGCGCCAACCGGCGGCAAGCAGCGCATTCTCGGCCCGGGCCACGATGCCCGGGGGGTGACGGAGGTGCGCGTGCACGACGTGAACCAATCGCCACCCGCGCTCCGCGAAGAACTCGCGCCGGGCGACGTCATCCCCGTGGGTGAACTTGTCCGTCCAGTGCTGGGCGCCGTCGTACTCCACGCCGACCTTCCACTCGGGCCAAGCCATGTCAATGCGCCTGTCGCCCACCCAGTGCTGCGTCTGCGGGCGCGGCAGACCGGCTCGGACCAGGATGAGGCGGACCATCGTCTCCTGCTTTGACTCGGCGCCTTCGTCGGCCAGATCGATGACCGCCCACAGCCGCCGAAGGTTACGTTCGCCGGCATGCCGTTGCGCCATTGCGATGACGGCCGAGAGCGGCGTCCGCGTGGCGTTCAGCAGAGCATCGACCTGGATGATGCCCCCGTCGTCCTCGAGGCGACGGCCGAGATCGAACGCCGTCCGCGCGACGGTCGTGCACCGGATTCCGCGCCGTCGGCAGACTTCGTCGGCCGGAACATCTCCCCGATAGGCCTTGATACCCTGCGGCGCGCGGGTGTGCGAGGCAAGGATCTCGGGGACGATGTCATCGTCGATCCACCGACTGCCATGCAAGAAAGCCGCCGACAGCCCGGCCATGGTCGCGGTTCGGCCGGTCGCCAGCCATGCGCCGTGGACAATCTCGCGCGCGGTCGGCTCGAATCCCTTTGGCACATATACGTTTCGGTACAGGCGGTCGTAGTCGCGGTTCAGCCGCTTCCTGGTCAACTCGCGAGCGGCGATGGCTTCTGAGGCGACGACGAGGTTCTTCATAAGGGCACATCGTGCTTCCGGGAAGAGCCCGGCGGTATTCACCTGGCCGCCCGTCTGTGTAGTAACGTCGCCGGCAATGCGCAGTGGCGGAGTTCACGCGATCACGATCGGCGGCAGCCTGGCCGGACTGTGCGCCGCGCGGGTGCTGGCCGACTTCTACGACAAGGTCACCGTCTACGAGCGCGACGAGGTCCCCGATCACCCCGAACAACGATCGGCGGTGCCGCAGGGCCGGCACGTCCACCTGTTGATGGCCCGCGGCGCCGACGAGTTCGACCACCTCTATCCGGGTCTGCTCGCCGACATGGTCGCGGCCGGTGTGCCGAAGGTGGAAAACCGCTCCGACGCTCTGTATTTCGGTGCCGCTGGCCACGTGCTCGGTGTCAACGCCGTGCTACTGGAGCCCTTCACCGCCTACATCCCGAGCCGGCCGCAGCTGGAATGGCAGATCCGGCGGCGCACCGCGGCATTACCCAATGTCGAATTGGTGCGGGCGTCGGTCGCCGCGCCGTGCTTCGACGCCGCGCGCGGCCGGGTGACCGGCGTCCGGCTGGACACCGGCGACACCGTGCCCGCCGACCTGGTGGTCGACGCCACCGGACGCGGCACCCGGTTGCCGGTGTGGCTGGAGCAGTGGGGCTACCGACGCCCGGTCGAGGACACCGTCGACGTGGGCATCTCGTACGCCACGCATCGGGTGCGCATCCCGGACGGACTGCTGGCCGAGAAGATCGTGGTGTTCGGCGCCTCCCGCGGGCAGCCGCACGGGCTGGGAATGTTGTGCTACGAGGACGGCATCTGGGCGTTGACGACGTTCGGGGTCGCCAAGGCCGCCGCGCCAACGGACTTCGAGCAGATGTGCGCCCTGGCCGATCGGGTGCTGCCCCGGCATGTGGCGAACGCCATCCGTCAGGGCGAACCGGTCGGCGACGTCGCCTTCCACAAGTACCCGGCCAGCCGCTGGCGCCGCTACGACAAACTCGACCGGTTTCCCGACGGGATCCTGGCCCTCGGCGACGCGGTGGCCAGTTTCAACCCGACCTACGGGCAGGGCATGACGATGACCTCGCTGCAGGCCCGCCGGCTACAGCAACTGTTGGCGGAGTCCGACGGTGACCTGTCCAGGGACTTCCGGCGCGCGGCCGCCAAACTCACCTTCCCGGTGTGGCACGCCAACGCCATCGGGGATCACATCCTGCACGGGGCCGGTGGAAGGCGTCCGGGGTGGTACCGCCCCGTCGGCAACCTTTTCGACCAGTTCCTCACCGCCGCCGAGACCGAACCGGTGCTGGCCGAATGGTTCCTGCGGCGGTTCAGCCTGCTCGACAGCCTGTACCTGGTCCCGTCGCCGCGACTGGTGGCCCGCACCATCCGCCACAACGCCGGCAGTTGGCTGGCCGGGAAGCGCGGCTAGGTGCCGGCGGCGAACCGCGAGTGCCGGCGACCGTAGAGGTAGTAGATGACGACGCCGACGGCCATCCAGCTCAGGAACCGGATCCAGGTCAATGCCGTCAGGTTCAGCATCAGCCACACACACGCCCCGACCGAGGCAACGGGCAGCCACGGCACCCACGGCACCCTGAACCCGCGCTGCAGATCGGGCCGCGTGCGCCGCAACACGATCACCCCGGCGGAGACCAGGACGAACGCGAACAGCGTCCCGACGTTGACCATCTCCTCGAGCTTGTCGATCGGGAACACCGACGCCGACACCGCCACCAGCACCGCGACCAGCACGGTGATCCGCACCGGCGTGCCGCGCGAGCCGGTGTGCGCGAGCTGCCGGGGCAGCAACCCGTCGCGCGACATCGCGAACAGCACCCGGGTCTGACCAAGCACCAGCACCATGACCACGGTGGTCAACCCGGCCAGCGCGCCGATCGAGATCACGGTGGCCGCCCAGTACACGCCGTTGGCGGAAAACGCGATCGCCAGGGTGGCCTGCCTGCCGGCGAAGGTCTTCAGATCGGTGTAGGGCACCATGCCCGAGAGCACCACCGACACCGCGACGTAGAGCACGGTGACGATGGCCAGTGATGCCAGGATCCCCTTCGCGACGTCGCGCTGCGGATCTTTGGTCTCCTCGGCGGTGGTGGCGACGACGTCGAAGCCGATGAACGCGAAGAACACGATCGACGCGCCGGCCAGCAGCCCGTAGAGCCCGTAGTGACTGCTCGCGGCGCCGGTCAGCAACGAGAACACGGACTGGTCCACCCCGGTGCCGGCGGCGTCACCGGCCTCCGGCGGCGGGAAGAACGGCGTGTAGTTGGCCGGGTCGATGTAGAAGGCGCCGACGATGACGACGAGCAGTACGACGGCCACCTTGATCGCGGTGATCGCCGCCGAGAAGTGCGATGACAGCTTGGTGCCCAGTGCCAGCAGGGTGGCCACGGCCGCGACGATCAGCAGCGCACCCCAATCCAATTGGACGACACCCAGATCGGCGACGCCGCCGTCGAACCCGAACACCGTGCCCAGGTACGACGACCAACCCTTGGCCACCACCGCGGCGCCGATCGAGAACTCCAGGATCAGATCCCACCCGATGATCCAGGCCACGAACTCGCCGAAGGTGGCATAGGAGAATGTGTACGCGCTACCCGCGACCGGGACGGTCGAGGCGAACTCTGCATAGCACAGTGCGGCCAGCCCGCAGGTGACGGCCGCCAGGAGGAACGACAGGGAGATCGCCGGGCCGGTGATGTTGCCGGCGGTCGACGCGGTCACGGTGAAGATGCCGGCGCCGACGACCACTGACACCCCGAACACGGTCAGGTCCCGCCAGGTGAGGTCCTTGCGCAACCGGGTGCCCGGTTCGTCGGTGCCGGCGATCGTCTGTTCGACGGACTTGATGCGCCACCTGCTCATTGCGGGAAATGTACGCCGTCAGATCCCGACGGCGGCGCGGAACAGTTTCGCCGGCTCGTCGGCGATCAGCCGGATCGGCCCGTCGTCGGCGGAAACCCATGCCGCCGAACCCTGTTCGAGGCGCAGCGTCGAACTCTTGGAGCTCACCTCGACACGGCCCGACGCGCACAACAGGATCTGCGGCCCGTCGTGACCGCACGGGGAGTCGACCTGATGCCCCAGGTGCTCGCCGTCGAGGGTGAGCACCGACACCGCGAATTCGTCGGTGGGCGTGCGGTAGTCGGCCTCGAAGCCCTCGCGTTCGACGGGCGGGTGCAGGGTCTGCGGCGCCGCGGGGCCGAAGTCGAGGACCCGCAGCAGTTCGGGGACGTCGACGTGTTTGGGTGTCAGCCCGCCGCGTAACACGTTGTCGGAGTTGGCCATCACCTCCACCCCGACGCCGCGCAGATAGGTGTGCAGGTTGCCGGCGGGCAGGTAGATCGCGTCACCGGGTTGCAGATGCATCCGGTTGAGCAGCATCGCCGCGAGCACGCCCGCGTCGCCGGGATAGCGCTCCCCCAACTCCAGCACCGTCTTGACTTCGGCCCGGAATTCGGTTGCCCCCGAACGCAGATAGCTGATCGCACCGTCGAGAACGGCCGGCACCAGGACGTCCAGGTCCGGCTGCGGGAAGGTGATCCAGGTGGTGAACAGCGCCCGCAGGCCGTCGGCGTCGCACTGACCGTGCAGCAGGGCGATGAACGGGTCGAGGGCGGAAACCGCCAGGGCGCGCATCAGTTCGACGGTGCGCTCGGGGGGCCGGAAGCCGGCCAGCGCCTCGAAGGGCCCCAGCGCGACGAGGATCTCCGGCTTGTGACTGCGGTCGCGGTAATTGCGTTCGGGTGAGAACAACGGCACGCCGGCGCGTTCCTCGCGCTCGAATCCCTCGACGGCCTGCTCGGCGCTCGGATGTGCCTGCAGCGACAGGGGTTCGTCGGCGGCGAGCACCTTGACCAGCAACGGCAGCGCGTCGCCGAAGCGGGCCCGCACCGCGGGACCGAGTTGCCCCTCGGGGTCGGCGGTGATGACGTCCATCAGCGAGCGGTCCCCGTCGGGCGTCTCGACGTGGGCCGGGTCGCCCGGATGCGCGCCGAGCCACAGTTCGGCCTCCGGATGCGCGGCCGGCGCCGACCGCCCGGTGAATTCGGCGATCGCCGTGCGCGACCCCCACGCATAGGTCCGTATCGCTCCGCGTAACAGTTCCACTTACTCCCCCAGCCGCAGATACACGGCGGCCATCTCGATGCGCAATGCCAGCAGGGCCAGTTGCTGTTCCGGGCTGCCGACGGCCACCGGTTCCGTCCCGGCGTCCGGAACATCTTCGGCGCCAACGACATCGACCTCGGTGAACCGCTCCACCCGGGCGCTCAGCTGCGCCCGTTCGGCGGCCAGCGTCAGGGCCAGCACGCGGAGCCGGTCCGGCAGCGGGCCGTCGATCTGCTCGTCGTGGAACAGGGCGTCCACGTCGCTCAGCGCGGTGCCGAACCCCGCACCGGAGTGCAACGCCACCAACGCATCCGACAGACCGGCCGCGGCCACCGCGCGGTGCCCGACGCGCAGCAGGATCGCCGACAGGTGCCGGGCCAGGGCCAGCGTCGCCGCCGAGTCGCCGGCCAGCACCACGTTTCCACCCGAAATCCGTTGCGCCAGAGCCTTCGCCGCGTTGGTGAACAGCTCGCGGGCCGCGCTGTTGCGCAGCGCCTCGCCGTCCAGTTCGTCGGCCAGCGCCGGCAGGTCGGCCCGGACCGCGGGGTCGACCGCGTGCAGCGTGGCCAGCCCGGCGGCCAGGTAACGCGACAGCGCGAACTCGTCGGGCACCCCCAGCCGCGGCGCCAGCACGGCGACGCGGCCGGCCCCGGCATCGCGCAGCGGGCCCTCGAACGGGGCGGCCACCACGACGCGGGCGCCGCGGCGCACCCCGGTGGCCGTCGCGGCGGCCAGCGCGGGATCGCCGGGATCGTCGCCGGCGATGACGAGCACGTCCAGCGGCCCGACCCACGGCGGCGCCGCGGCGGCGGTGACGATCGGTTCGCCCACCGCGCCGCCCAGCGTCGCCGACAGCATGACGCCCGCCGATTCGGCCGCACCGCGCCCGGATACCCAGATCACCGAGCGCGGCCGGTCGCCGGTGCGCAGTTCGTCGAGGGCGCCCTCGTCGACCGCGGCGGCCGTGGCCCGCACCTGCGCGCCGGCCATCGACACCGCGCGCAGCAGGCCGTCGCGGTCGGCGGCGATCAGCGCGTCGGTGTCGTCGAGGTCGACGGCGGCGCGGGTGGCGTTCACGGCGCCGCCCCGGACAGCACCCGGCGCACCTGCCCGACGATGTCGTCGATGCGGTCGGCGCCGGGCGCTTCGGCGTTGAGCCGCAGCAGCGGTTCGGTGTTGGAGGTGCGCAGGTTGAACCAGACGCCGTCGCCGAGGTCCACCGTCACGCCGTCGAGCCGGTCGATCGAAACCGTCTGGTCGGCAAAGGATTTCAGTACCGCATCAACACACGCGGCGGCATCCTGCACGGTGAAGTTGATCTCGCCGGAGGCCGCGTAACGTTGGTAGTCGGCGGCCAGTTCCGACAGCGGGCCCGGCTGGCCGCCCAGGGCCGCCAGCACGTGCAGCGCGGCCAGCATGCCGGAGTCGGCGCCCCAGAAGTCGCGGAAGTAATAGTGCGCCGAATGTTCGCCGCCGAAGATCGCCCCGGATTCGGCCATCAGCGCCTTGATGTAGGAGTGCCCGACGCGGGAGCGCAGCGGCTTACCGCCTTGGGCGACAACGAGTTCGGGCACGGCGCGCGACGTGATCAGGTTGTGGATGACGGTGCCGCCGGGTTCGCGGGCCAGTTCGCGTTCGGCGATCATCCCGGTCACCGCCGAGGGCGACACCGGTTCGCCGCGTTCGTCGACGACGAAGCAGCGGTCGGCGTCGCCGTCGAACGCCAGCCCGATATCGGCGCCGCTGTCGACGACGAAGCGCTGCAGGTCGACCAGGTTGGCCGGATCCAGTGGGTTGGCTTCGTGATTGGGGAACGAGCCGTCGAGTTCGAAGTACAGCGGCAGCAGCGTCAGCCCGGGGATCTTGCCGAGGACTGCCGGGGCGGTCAGGCCGGCCATGCCGTTGCCGGCGTCGACGGCCACCCGCATCGGGCGCAGCGCGCTGACGTCGACCAGCGAGCGCAGGAATTCGCCGTACTCGGGCAGCACGTCGCGGTCGGTCGCGGCGCCGGGCGGGCCGTCATGGCCGGGCACGCCGGCGACCAGTTCGTCGCGGATGGTGGCCAGCCCGGTGTCCTGCCCGACGGGTTTCGCCCCGGCCCGGCACAGTTTGATGCCGTTGTAGGCGGCGGGGTTGTGGCTGGCGGTGAACATCGCCCCGGGGCAGTCCAACAGCCCGGAGGCGAAGTACAGCTGATCGGTGGACGCCAGCCCGATGCGGACCACGTCGAGTCCCTGCGCCCGCACACCCGCCGCGAACGCCTCGGACAGCCCCGGCGAGCTCTCACGCATGTCGTGCCCGATCACAATCCTTTTCGCGGGGTCACGGCCCACGCGCACCAGCCTTGCGAACGCCGCGCCGACGTCGGCCACGAACGCGTCGTCGAGCTGCTCACCGACGAGTCCCCGGACGTCGTACGCCTTGATCACGGCGGCAACCGCGGAGGCGGATCGCGACATGCTGGCTCCTGATGGCGGGGACGTTTGCTGTCAGCCTAGCCGCTGGGCCACCGCGGCTGCTCAGTCCGCGGGGTCGGGCAGGACCCGCAGATGTCCGCGGCGCCGACCTGCGGTTTTCGGCCTGTCAAGCGGCGGGGCGAACAGCCCGGGGGCGACGGTTTCGGCGAAGCCGTCCGCCTTCCCCGACCCGGAGTGCACGAATCCGGCCGCCGGCACCGCGTTCCCGTCCCGGCCCTCGCGCACGGCATCGGCCAGCGCCACCAGATCGTCGTCGTCGGCGTAGGACGGCAGCGGCCCGGCGTGGCGGACCAACTCCCATCCGCGGGGGGCGGTGATCCGGCCGGCGTGCGTCACGCACAGGTCCCAGGAATGCGGCTCGCGCACCGTGGCCAGCGGGCCGACCACCGCCGTCGAGTCCGAATAGACGAACGTCAGCGTCGCGACGGCGTATTGCGGGCACCCGGGCCGGCAGCAGCGACGGGGAACATTCACGCCGTGAGGTTATCGTGCGCAAACTGTCCTGCGGCGCCGGACACGCAGCCATCTGCAGCCGATGTGCAACCGTTACGATCGGCCGGTGAGGCGTTCCCCCGGCAGTCGCGCGTCCACGCGGCACGGTCGCGAGTTCCGCGGGCCGCTGCTGCCGCAGAGCCTGCCGGGTTGGCGCAGCCGCTCGGAGCGGTTCGACATGGCGGTGCTGGAGGCCTACGAACCGATCGAGCGGCAGTGGCAGGACCGGCTCGCCAAGCTGGACGTGGCCGTCGACGAGATTCCGCGCATCGCGCCGCGCGACCCGACGAATGTTCAATTCCCGCCGGAGGTGGTCGCCGACGGGCCCATCGCGCTGGCCCGATTGATCCCGGCGGGGGTGGACGTCCGGGGCAATGCCACGCGCGCGCGAATCGTGTTGTTCCGCAAGCCGATCGAGCGGCGCGTCAAAGATTCTCTGGATCTGGCCGATCTACTGCACGACATCCTGGTGGCCCAGGTGGCCACCTATCTGGGTGTCGAGCCGTCGGTGATCGACCCGTCGATCGAGGACTAGATGATGCCGCGTTTGAGGCGACGGCGTTCCCGCTCGGACAGGCCACCCCAGATGCCGAAGCGTTCGTCGTTGGCCAGGGCGGACTCCAGGCAGGCGTCCTTGACCTCGCAGCCCAGGCAGATCCGCTTGGCTTCCCGGGTGGACCCGCCCTTTTCGGGGAAGAAGGCTTCCGGATCCGTTTGCGCGCACAGGGCACGCTCCTGCCAATCGCTGTCCGCGGGTTCCTCCGCGGGCTCCATTGAATCGGGTACCAGGCTCAGGTGGGGACGGGCGCCGAACTCGGTAGTCCCCCCGGATGCCGGACCGATGTTGGTGTGCGGGATCGGCCCGATTGCGCCGATAAGGTGCTGATAGGACATGTTCCGCCTCCTCACCTTGATATCGTCAATCCACGTGTGCTGTCAGTAATTTCCAGGCCGTTGTGGAACCGTGGCCAACCCAATTCGAACATGTGATCGAATCTCGGTCTGCGACACCGGATGTCGGGTTGCCGGCCGGGAAATGACACTGATGTGATTAGACACGCGAAGACTGCCTCGGTCAAGCGCTGGAGCGAAAATTCATACCATTGTTTCTCGACAATTCGGCGCGGCGCGCACTTGGCGTGTCGTGTGACGAAGCGCACGGCCGGTTTTCGGCGTGTCCGTGTGGCCCGATTAATGTCTTGCGGTGTGAAGGTGACGGTTCTGGTTGGCGGGGTCGGCGGTGCACGCTTCCTGCTCGGCGTCCGGAAGCTGCTCGGCGGGCCCGACCACGAGTTGACCGCGGTGGTCAACGTCGGCGATGACGCCTGGATGCACGGTGTGCGGATCTGTCCGGATCTGGACACCTGCATGTACACCCTCGGCGGCGGCATCGACCCGGACCGCGGCTGGGGCCATCGCGACGAGACCTGGCACGCCAAGGAGGAACTCGCCGCCTATGGCGTGCAACCGGATTGGTTCGGGCTGGGCGACCGCGACCTGGCCACCCATCTGGTGCGCACGCAGATGTTGCGCGCGGGATACCGGCTCACCGATGTCACCGAAGCCCTATGCGGGCGCTGGAATCCCGGCACCCGCCTGCTGCCGGTCTCCGACGACCGCAGCGAAACCCATGTCGTCATCACCGATCCCGAGACCGGCGAGCAGCGGGCCATCCACTTCCAGGAGTGGTGGGTGCGCTACCGCGCGCAGGTGCCCACGCACAGCTTCGCGTTCATCGGCTCCGAATCCGCCACCGCGACAGCCGAAGCGGTGGCCGCCATCGAGGCGGCCGACATCGTGTTCCTGGCGCCGTCCAACCCGGTGGTCAGCATCGGCGCGATCCTGGCGGTGCCCGGTGTCCGCGCGGCGCTGCGCTCCACGTCAGCGCCGATCGTCGGCTACTCCCCCATCATCGGCGGAAAGCCGTTGCGCGGGATGGCCGATGAATGCCTGACGGTGATCGGGGTGGAGTCGACGTCCGAGGCCGTCGGGCGGCATTACGGCGCCCGCTCGGGAACGGGACTGCTCGACGGCTGGCTGATCGCCGAGGGGGATGCTGCCACGGTCGACGGTGTGGCGGTGCGGTCGGTGCCTCTGCTGATGACCTCGCCGGAGGCGACTGCCGAGATGGTGCGCGCCGGAATCGAATTGGCCGGCGTGACGCCGTGAACCCCGAGCACGGCGCGGCGGCACCGGTGCAGATCCTGCCCGTCGAGGGCCTGCCGGACTTCCGCCCCGGCGACGATCTGGTGACGGCGCTGGCCGCGGCGGCCCCGTGGCTGCGCGACGGCGACGTCGTCGTGGTCACCAGCAAGGTGGTGTCCAAGTGCGAGGGGCGCCTGGTGCCGGCCCCCGAGGATCCCGAGGAGCGGGACGCGCTGCGGCGCAGGCTGATCGACCAGGAGGCGGTGCGGGTGCTGGCGCGTAAGGGCCGGACCCTGATAACCGAGAACGCGTACGGGTTGGTGCAGGCCGCCGCCGGCGTCGACGGCTCCAACATCGGCGCGGCCGAGTTGGCGCTGCTGCCCGTCGATCCCGATGCCAGCGCCGCGGGGTTGCGCGCCGGGTTGCATGAGCGCCTCGGCGTTCGCGTGGCCGTCGTCATCACCGACACGATGGGCCGGGCGTGGCGCAACGGCCAGACCGACGTCGCGATCGGCGCCGCGGGTTTGCAGGTGCTGCACGGATATGCCGGGTCGACGGACACCCACGGCAACGAGTTGGTGGTCACCGAGATCGCGGTGGCCGACGAGGTGGCCGCCGCCGCCGATCTGGTGAAGGGCAAGCTGACCGCGATCCCGGTCGCGGTGGTGCGCGGCCTGGACGTCGCCGACGACGGTTCGACCGGGCGTTCGCTGGTGCGTCCCGGCGAGGAGGACCTGTTCTGGCTCGGCACCGCCGAGGCTCTCGAACTGGGTCGCCAGCAGGCCCAGCTGTTGCGGCGCTCGGTGCGCCAATTCGACTCCGCGCCGGTCGATCCGGCGGTGATCTCGGCTGCCGTTGCCGAGGCGCTGACCGCGCCCGCGCCGCATCACACGCGTCCGGTACGGTTCGTCTGGCTGCGAGACGCTCTGCGGCGCACCGGTTTACTGGAGGCGATGAGAGACCGCTGGCGGGCCGATTTGCTCGGCGACGGCCGGGCAGCGGACGCCGTGGAGCGCCGGGTGGCGCGCGGGCAGATCCTGTTCGACGCGCCCGAGGTGGTGATCCCGTTCATGGTTCCCGACGGTGCGCACACCTATCCCGACGCGGCGCGCACGGCCGCCGAACACACGATGTTCACCGTCGCGGCCGGTGCCGCGGTGCAGGCACTGCTGGTGGCGCTGGCGGTGCGCGGCGTGGGCAGCTGTTGGATCGGTTCGACGATCTTCGCCGCCGATCTGGTGCGCGCCGAGCTGGATCTGCCCGCCGATTGGGAACCGTTGGGCGCCATCGCGATCGGTCACCCCCCGAACGGCGCCGTCGGGCCCTCAGGCCCGCGCTCGCCGGTTGCCACCGACGGTCTGCTGGTCGAGCGGTGAGCGTCCGCGAGTCGGTGATCGCCACCCTGAGCGACTGGACGGCTCCCGATGATGCGCAGGACGCGCTGCGCCAGGCGGTTCTCGCCTTCGTGCTGGGCCGGCCCGATGCGTGCGAACGCGCTTGTGTCCCAGGGCATGTCACGGCCTCGGTGGCGGTGTTCGATCACACCGGTGATCAGGTGCTGCTGACCCTGCATCCGCGACTGGGGCGCTGGGTGCAGCTGGGCGGGCACTGCGAACCCGACGACGACGATATTCTGGCCGCCGCGTTGCGCGAAGGTGTCGAGGAGTCCGGAATCACGGGGCTCGTCGTCGATCCGCGACTCGTGGCGATCCATGTCCATGCGCTGACGTGCTCGCTGGGCGTACCGACCCGGCATCTGGATCTGCAGTTCGCGGCGGTGGCACCGGCCGGTGCGTCGATCGCTGTCAGTGATGAGTCGCTGGATCTGCGGTGGTGGCCGGTGGACGCGTTGCCGCCCGGCACCGATCACGCGCTGGCCGCACTGGTTTCGCGCGGGGCTTCATAACACCCGTCACTTCCGTACCTGTCCGGAGAGCGTTCCCGTGGTGTCCACCTAAGCGCGACAACGCGCGACACGGTGAGACACGGGGCCGCTCACGCGCTTCGGAAGCCCTTCCCCCGCCGGGCGCTTCCCGGCCGGGTCCGTCCCGGCCGGGCCCGTCCCGGGCCTCGTAACACCCGCCACTTCCGTACCTGTCCGGAGAACGTTCTCGTGGTGTCCACCTATGCGCGACAACGCGCGACACGGTGGGACATGTCAGAGCCCGGTGCAATTCTGGCGGCATGGCACGAAAAATGTTGCGTGGGATCGAGCTTCGATACCTGCTCACGCTGATGCTCACCGAAGAGGGAGCGATGACGGTCGCCGATCTGGGTTACGAGGTGGAGCGCCGCGGCTTCGACGTCCGAGGGCGACCGTCGAAGGCGATATCGGACGCACTGCGCTGGGAGATCCGACTGGGCCGGGTCATCCAGATCGAGCGCGGCTGTTACCGGTACGGCGACGTCCCCAGGTCCACCGAATACCGGATGCGCCAGCGGGTCGCGGACCTTCGCCGGCAGGCCGAGTTGCTCGCCGACGATCCTCGCGATAGCGACGACCCCTGGGAGAACCGTCTCAACCGCCTGCTGGATTGAGATTGATGCTGTCTCACCGTGTCGCGCGTTGTCGCGCATAGGTGGACACCACGGGAACGCTCTCCGGACAGGTACGGAAGTGACCAATGTGACTCGGCGGCCCGGGTGGGGCGGCGGGAGGCGGCGTGGCCGGCGGGGAGCGCCACCGGCGGGAGGCGGCGCGGCGGGCGGGAGCAGCGCGGCGGTTACACGTCGCTGGAGTAGCGAATGCCGCAGTCGGGCAACACGACTCCCGGCCACACCCGGGCGCCGCGCAGGAGCTCGCAGCGCGCACCGATGTCGGCGCCGTCACCGATGACACCGTCGCGGATCAACGCCCGCGGGCCGATCCTCGCGCCCGCGCCGATGATCGACCTTTCAATCACCGACCCGGCCTCCACCTTCGCCCCGTCGAAAATCACGGCACCGTCCAGCCGCGCGCCCGGCCCGATCTCGGCGCCGCGACCCACCACGGTGCCGCCGATCAGCAGCGCCCCCGGCGCCACCGACGCACCATCGTGCACCAGTGACTCACCGCGGCGATCACCCAGGGCCGGCGACGGCGCGATGCCGCGCACCAGGTCCGCCGAGCCACGCACGAAGTCGTCGGGTGTGCCCATGTCCCGCCAATAGGTGGCGTCCACATAACCGCACATCTTGACGCCGTCGGACAGCAGATTCGGGAACACCTCGCGTTCGACGGACACCTCACGGCCGCGGGGGATGCGGTCGATGATGGCGCGGTCGAACACATAGCAACCGGCGTTGATCTGGTCGGTCGGCGGATCCTGCGTCTTCTCCAGAAACGCCGTCACCCGTCCGGAGGCGTCGGTGGGCACGCAACCGAACGCGCGCGGATCGGCAACCCGAACCAGATGCAGCGTCACCTCGGCGTCGTTGTCGTAGTGGAAGGCGAGCAACGCACGCAGGTCGGTGCCGGAGAGCACATCACCGTTGAACACCAGCGCGGTGTCGTAGCGCAACTTGTCGGCTACGTTGGCGATCCCACCGCCGGTGCCCAGCGGCTCCTCCTCGAAGACGTAGTCGATCTGCAGCCCGAGCTTGGAGCCGTCGCCGAATTCGCTCTCGAACACGGAAGCCTTGTACGACGTGCCGAGCACCACATGCTCGATGCCGGCCGCCGCGATCCGCGACAGCAGATGCGTCAGGAACGGCAGCCCGGCCGTCGGCAGCATCGGCTTGGGCAGCGCCAGGGTCAGCGGCCGCAACCGCGTCCCCTTGCCCCCGACCAGCACGACGGCATCCACCTTCTTCGGATCGAAGTCAGCCATCGCGCCTCCCCATGTCACGCCGCGCTTTGCGCACCACGAGGCCTGATCGTACGGCCAAAGCGCCGCGCATGGCCCACCTCAGCGGGGCTCGTGACCACCCGGTGTGTCGCGACGACAGGTACGTCCACGTGCTGTCGTGATGGGCCGCGAGGTTCCGTGCCGGATCGCGGCCCGTCGAATGACCCTTGTCGTGCAGCACCTCGGCCGACGGCACGTACACGTTGAGCCAGCCGGCCGCCCCGAAGCGCTCCCCGAGATCGACGTCTTCCATATACATGAAGTAGCGCTCATCGAACCCGCCGATCTGATCGAAGGCGGCGCGGCGGACCAGCAGACAGGACCCCGACAGCCAGCCGACCGGGCGTTCGCTGGGCGTCTCGCGGTCCTGCCGATACGCGGCGGTCCACGGGTTGTTCTTCCAGAACGGCCCGACGACGGCGTGCATGCCGCCGCGGATGACGCTGGGCAGATGCCGCGCCGACGGGTAGACCGAGCCGTCGGGATCGCGGATCAACGGCCCGACGGCGGCGGCCCGCGGCCAGCGCCGCGCGGCGTCGAGCAGCGCGTCGATGCTGCCCGGCGCCCACACCACGTCCGGGTTGGCGATCACGAGAAACTCCGAGCATGAGGTGACGAACGACGCGGCCGCGCGGTTGACCGCACCGCCGTAGCCCAGGTTGGCGCCGGTGCGCAGCAGCCGGGCAAAGGGATAGTGCCGCTCGGCGGCCTCGGGGGCGCCGTCGACCGAGCCGTTGTCGGCCATCACCACGTCAACGGGCCGATCGGTGGCCACCGAAAGCGACGACAGGAACCGCTCCAGGTGCGGGCCCGGTGAATAGGTCACCGTCACCACGGGCAGTTCGTCGGTCACGGCGTCGAGGGTATCGGCCGCGCGACGAAGGCCTGCCACGCCGGGGTCGGCTACCGGGATCGCGGGGTCTTCCCCAGTAGCCTGGGCTGATGCCTGCTCGGCTTCTGCGCGTCCTCGCAACGGTGTTCGCCGTCACAATCGTGGCGGCCACCGGCGTGGCGTGGACGACGCTCAACTCGTTCGAGGACGGCATCAAGCACATCAGCACCGCGGCCCTGGGCGGCGGCGGGGACGACGGCGCCATCGACGTGCTGCTGGTCGGGGTGGACAGCCGCACCGACGCGCACGGCAATCCGCTGTCGGCCGAGGAGCTGGCGACGTTGCGGGCCGGCGACGACGTGGCCACCAACACCGACACGATCATCTTGATCCGCATCCCCAACAACGGCCGGTCGGCCACCGCGATCTCGATCCCCCGCGACTCGTATGTCAACGCACCGGGTCTGGGCAAGATGAAGATCAACGGGGTGTTCGGCGAGGTCAAACTCGACACGATGAAGGAGCTCATCGAGAACGAGGGCATGGATCCGGCCGAGGGCGAGAAGCGCGGCATCGAGGCCGGCCGCGAGGCCCTGATCAAGACCGTCGCCGAGCTCACCGGCGTGACCGTCGACCACTACGCCGAGATCGGGCTGCTCGGTTTCGCGCTGATCACCGATGCGCTCGGCGGTGTCAACGTGTGTCTGAAAAACGCCGTCTACGAACCCCTTTCGGGCGCCGACTTCCCGGCCGGCTGGCAGAAGCTGAACGGCCCGCAGGCGCTGAGCTTCGTGCGGCAGCGCCACGACCTGCCGCGCGGCGACCTGGACCGGGTGGTTCGCCAGCAAGCCGTCATGGCTTCCCTTGCCCACCAGGTGATTTCGGGTAAGACGTTGTCCAGTCCGGCGACGCTGAACCGCCTCGAGGGGGCGGTGCAGCGAAGCGTGGTGCTTTCCGACGGCTGGGACATCATGAAGTTCGTCGACCAGTTGCAGAAGCTGGCGGCCGGCAGCGTGGCGTTCGCGACCATCCCGGTGCTCGACGAGAACGGCTGGAGCGACGACGGCATGCAGAGCGTGGTGCGGGTGGACCCGAGCCAGGTCGAGGAGTGGGTCAACGGCCTGCTGCACGACCAGGCCGAGGGCAAGACCGAGCAGATCGCCTACAGCCCGGACAAGACCACCGTCGACGTGCTTAACGACTCCGACGTCAACGGGTTGGCCGCCGCGGTGTCGGAGGTGTTGTCGGGCAAGGGTTTCACGGCCGGACAGGTCGGCAACAACGAGGCCGAGAAGGTGTCCAACAGCCAGGTGCAGGCCGCCACCGTCGACGATCTCGGCGGCCAGGCCGTCGCCCGTGAGCTCGGCGGCCTGCCGGTGGTGGCCAGCGCGGCGGTGCCGCCGGGCACCGTTCGGGTGGTGCTGTCGGCCGACTACACCGGTCCCGGTTCGGGGCTCGAGGGCTCGCCCGAGTCGGCGACCGCCGATCTGGCCGCCGCCGACGCCGGCGCCACCGGGGATGACGCACCGCCGGCGCCCTCGCCCATCCTGACCGCCGGATCCAATGACCCGCAGTGCGTGAACTGACGCTGACGGGCGCCCTGCTCGATCCCCTGCTGCGCGACAACCCCACCGGGCCGCGGATCACCTACTACGACGACGCCACCGGCGAGCGGGTCGAATTGTCCACGGCCACTTTGGCGAACTGGGCCGCCAAGACCGCCAACCTGCTGCGCGACGAACTCGGCGCCGGCCCCGGCAGTCGGGTCGCGGTGCTGTTGCCCGCGCATTGGCAGACGGCGGCGGTGCTGCTGGGGATCTGGTGGATCGGCGCCGAGGTGGTTTTCGACGGCGCGGACGCCGACATGGCGTTGTGCACGCGGGAGCGTCTCGACGAGGCCGGCATGGGCGAGGTCGCCGTGCTGTCGCTGGATGCGTTCGGCAAGGGTTACGACGATCTGCCGGTCGGCGTGACCGACTACGCGACGGCGGTCCGCGTGCACGGCGATCAGGTTGTGCCGGAACGCAATCCGGGTCCGGCGCTGGCGGGTTTGTCCGTCGGCGAGGTGCTTGCGCAGGCCGCCGGCGCGGGGTTCACGGCCGGGGACCGCGTGTGGTCGTCGCTGGGCTGGTCGACACCCGGGGAGCTGATCGCCAATCTGGTGGCGGTGTTCGCCGCGGGTGCGTCGCTGGTGCAGGTCGCCCATCCCGATGCCGGGTTGCAGGAGCGGCGGATGGCTATGGAGAAGGTCACCCGAACCCTGTCTGACCGGAATGGCGAGTAGGTAGCCTGAGGACCATGTCCACCTCGCGGGAACCCCTGGATATCGATGCCATTCGCGCGGCCGCGCACGGCTGGCGCGTCGACGTCATCGAGGTGACGGGCTCGACCAACGCCGACCTGCTGGCCCGCGCGGCGGCCGGCGAGGACATCGCCGGGGCGGTGCTGTTGGCCGAGTATCAGACGGCGGGCCGCGGCCGGCACGGCCGGCACTGGTCGGCGCCGCCGCGCTCACAGGTGGCGATGTCGGTCGGCGTCGACACCACCGGCATCCCGACGGACATCTGGGGCTGGCTGCCGCTGCTGGCCGGCGTGGCGGTGGTCGAGACGGTCCGCGAGTACGCCGATGCCGGGCTGAAGTGGCCCAACGACATTCTGGTGGGCGATGGCAAGTTGGGCGGGGTGCTGTCCGAGGTGGCCAACACCGGGGTGGTGGTCGTCGGGATTGGGCTCAACGTGTCGATAACGGCTGGTGAATTGCCGGACCCGCGGGCCACGTCACTGGAGTTGCTGGGCGTCTCCGTCGATCGCACCGAGCTGGCGGTGAAACTGTTGCACGCGTTGGCTTCCCGGGTGCATCGCTGGCGGGCCGCGTCGGGTGCCGACGGCGATCTGGCCGAGGCTTACAGACGCTACAGCCTGACGATCGGCACGCCGGTGCGGGCCGTGTTGCCGGGCGACACCGAACTGCGCGGCACGGCCGTCGGCGTCGACGAGTTCGGCCGGTTGCTGATCGACGACGGCACCGCGGTGGTGACGGTCTCCGCGGGGGACATCACGCATCTGCGGCCGGGGGAATAGCCCGGCGCCACCCAATGGGCGCCGGGCCACAGTCGTCACGTCCGCACCTCGGCGGAACGGCCGTCAGATGACGAGGTAGCCGAGACGTCGCGAAGCACCCGCGATCCGCAGCGCGAGGCCGGGATGGCTCAGCGAGATCGAGAGCTCAGGCCGGTTGGGCATTGCGGTACGGCCAGGCAGGAAAAGTGCGACGCAGGGGCCGCCGGCGAATCGACTGTTATAGCGCAGGCCGTCAAGATCGGGGAAGGCCTCGACGAGGCGACGCGCCCAGCGTTGCGTGACCGAGTGCGGTCCGGTGGACAGGCCGAAGGTGCCGCCCGCGCGGGTTGCCCAGGAACCTCGACTATCGGTCGCCAGGTCGAGCAGTTTCAGTTCACGGGTGAATCGCAGCCCGGTCAGATAAGGCTGTCCGCGAAAGCGATCGATGGTGCGGTCGGCCTGATATGCCTCAGCGAACGCTACCAGCGGCGTCGAGGCCGAATACCAGACTCCGTGGTTGGCGTGGTCCCGAGCCGGAGGCGGATGCGGGTCGAATCGAAGATGCGGGCCGTGATGTCGGAATTCGTCCCACGCCAAGATATGTGGACCCTGAGTGCGATGAATCCGCCACCACAGTTCACCGGTTCCCACGACTCGGTATTCCTCATCCCCGATTCCAAGGTGACGCAGCGTATCGACAGTTGGCGGGTTTGGCAGCCTGACGGTCACCGGCTATACCAGTCAGAGGTACGCGCGGCCGTCACCACACGGTCCACGTCACCCCCCTGGCGAAGCCATTCCAGCGGCGTGAGCGGCCGAATGTGGTCGAGATCGGGCTGGGCGGTGTGCAGGAATCCGTCCACTGATGCGGGATGCAGGTCTGACGGCAGCGCTTTGAACACCTGCGACAACCCGCGCACTTGGCGGATCGGCCCGCCGGTGTTCTCGTCGATCTCGAACTGCGACAACGGGAACAGCCAGGAGTGCCCGTCCTCAATCGCCCACAGCTCACCGGCAAGTCGTTTCTGTCGAACCCGGGAGGCGGAGATTTTCAACCCCAACGCCACTTCCTCGGCGGTGAACGCTGACACGGCCAGCCGGCCCACATGACCGGCAATCTCCGCAGCGGCGGCAACGTAGGCGTTAGGGTCTTCGCGGAAGTCCGCGTCATCAAGCAGCCGTGCTTCGCCCTCTGTCAGCGTCGCCGCCCACGGGCGAAGGTCAGGCAGCGTTTTCAGGGCGGTGACGAAGGCGTCGCGGTCGATATCGAATCGCTCTTTGAGCAGCTGGTCCAGTTCGTTACGGGGACTCATGATCGTTGTTCCTAACGTGAAGTAACAGTGTATCATTAGCGTTAATCAGAGTTCTACCAGCGCCTGCACGTTCCGAACGCGATTCCCGAAGTGCCATCTGGCCGCCGCGCCACAGCGGTCACTTCCGCACCTTCTCCGGAGTGGTTAGCTTCGTGCCCGGCTATGCGCGACAACGAGCGACACGGTGAGACGCCTGACTATGCGAACGCGGCTCCAGGCCGACGCGGGTCCATGCGGTTCACGGATCCATCGGCCGAATGCCCACGGTGTCGCTCGTTGTCGCGCATAGCTGGACACATCGCCAACCCACTCCGCAGAGGTGCGGAAGTGACGAATGTGGCGAAGGGGCTAACGAGGCCGGGCGACGGCGCCAAGCGACGGCTCCGCCGTTCTGTTCAGTAACCTCTGCGACGAAGTTCGAGTAGCCGGCGGGCGCGGGTGGCGCCCCGAGCACCTCAGCGCAGCAGCGCGCGCGACATGACGACGCGCTGAATCTGATTGGTGCCCTCGTAGATCTGGGTGATCTTGGCGTCGCGCATCATCCGCTCGACGGGGAAGTCGACGGTGTAGCCGGCCCCACCGAACAGTTGCACGGCGTCGGTGGTGACCTCCATGGCCACATCCGAGGCCAGGCACTTCGACGCCGCCGAGATGAAGCCCAGGTTGCCCTCGCCACGCTCGGCTCGGGCGGCGGCGGTGTAGACCAGCAGTCGCGCGGCTTCGACCTTCATCGCCATGTCGGCGATCATGAACTGCACGGCCTGGAAATCCGACACGCTCTGGCCGAACTGCTTGCGCCCCTTGGTGTATTCGATGGCCGCGTCCAGCGCGCCCTGCGCGATGCCGACGGCCTGCGCGCCGATCGTCGGGCGGGTGTGGTCGAGGGTGGCCAGCGCCGTCTTGAACCCGGTGCCGGGATCGCCGATGATCCGGTCGCCGGGAATCCGGCAGTTCTCGAAGTACAACTCGGTGGTGGGCGACCCCTTGATGCCCAGCTTGCGCTCCTTGGGCCCGACGGTGAAGCCCTCGTCGTCCTTGTGCACCATGAACGCCGAGATGCCGTTGGCGCCCTTGTCGGGATCGGTCACGGCCATCACCGTGTACCAGGTCGACTTGCCGCCGTTGGTGATCCAGCACTTGGTGCCGTTGAGGATCCAGTCGTCACCGTCGGCCTTCGCCCGGGTGCGCATGGCCGCGGCGTCGGATCCGGCTTCGCGTTCGGACAGCGCGTAGGAGGCCATCGCCTCACCGGCGGCGATCGACGGCAGCACCTGCTGCTTGAGTTCGTCGGAGCCGCGCAGGATCAGGCCCATGGTGCCCAGCTTGTTGACCGCCGGGATCAGGGACGCCGACGCGTCCACCCGGGCGACTTCCTCGATGACGATGCAGGCGGCCACCGAGTCGGCGCCCTGCCCGTCGTACTCCTCGGGCACGTGCACGGCGTTGAAACCGGAGGCCACCAAGGCGTCGAGGGCTTCCTGCGGGAAGCGCGCGTTCTCGTCGACGTCCGCGGCGTGCGGCGCGATTTCCTTCTCGCACAGCGCACGGATCGCGGCCCGTAACTCCTGGTGTTCCTCGGGCAACTGGAACAAGTCGAACGACGGATCTCCGCCCCATGCAGCCATCAAGGCCCTCCTTAAGTTACTAGCCGGTAACTTTACTTGATGCCCGCTTCGGCACCAACCGGGCCGGCTGCTTCCAGAGTATGACCGCCGGGGCACAAACTCAGTCGAAGTGGCGGTCGATATCCATCCGCTCGTGGAGGATGCGCACCACATCGTCGAATTCGAAAGGCACCGATTCGCCGCTTTCCTCACCGGCGATCAGCGCCTGACGCAATGCGCGCAAGCGGGTCTCACGGTCTTCGAGTAGCCGCAACGCAGTACGCACAACGTCGCTCGCCGAGCGGTAACGACCTGAGGCGACCTCATCGTCGATGAACGCGCTGTAATGCTCATCGAGACTGAACGACGTGTTCTTTCCCACGGACCGAGGTTACCAATTATTGGTATCAATGCCACTGCCCGACGCGACGCCGGTAACGGCGCCCCGACCCGCGCCTATACATCGGGTACAGAGAAGGGGCAGACATCATGCAGGTAGCAGCACCACCGTCCGACTTCTTACCCAACACTCAGGCTCCTCGTACGTTCGCAACAGATGGGCGACCTACCGTCAGGTACATGTTCGAGAGCCTGCTCCGCCATCAGGCCGAATGCGACTGCGGCTGGCTGGGCCAGCGGCGGTTGCTCCGGGGGGCCGCCGTCGTCGAGGCGTATCAGCACGCCGCCTTGCATCTCGAACCGTCGAAATTCACGACGCGCCCCTACGCGGTGTCCTCCGCGCGATGACGCTAATCGCCCAGCAGTTCGGCCCGTAGCGCCGCGTCCTTCTCCAGCACCATATTCGCCAACGCCTCCTGAAACGCCGCCATCCGCTCCCGTAGGCCGGGGTCAGACGCGCCGAGAATCCGCACGGCCAGCAGGCCGGCGTTGCGCGCACCGCCGATCGACACCGTCGCCACCGGGACGCCGGCCGGCATCTGCACGATCGACAACAACGAATCCAGCCCGTCCAGCCGCGCCAGGGGCACCGGCACGCCGATCACCGGCAGCACGGTGGCCGAGGCGACCATGCCGGGCAGGTGCGCGGCCCCGCCCGCCCCGGCGATGATCACCTGCAGGCCGCGGTCGGCCGCGCCGCGGGCGTAGTCGAGCATCCGGCCCGGGGTGCGGTGCGCGGAGATGACGCCCACCTCGAAGGGCACCTCGAACTCCGCGAGCGCCTCGGCGGCCTCGGCCATCACCGACCAGTCGCTGTCGCTGCCCATGATCAGGCCAACCCGCGGGTTATTCATGCCCATCCCATCCGTCAAGCCACTGCGCATGCGAAAGCCAGTGTGCCGCACGGTTGGCCCGCTCACGCACACTCGCGAGATCATCGCCCGCGACGCCGACGACGTTGACGTGCCCCAGTTTGCGGCCGGCCCGCTCCCCCTTGCCGTACATGTGCACCTTGACGTCGGGCATGCGGCCGAACAGGTGGTGGATGCGCTCGTCGACGCTCATCGCCGGCGTCTGCAAAGCGCCGAGCACGTTGGCCATCACGGTCACCGGGGCGCGCGCGGCGGTGTCGCCCAGCGGGTAGTCCAGCACGGCGCGCAGATGCTGCTCGAACTGACTGGTGACGGCGCCGTCCATGGTCCAGTGCCCCGAATTGTGCGGCCGCATGGCCAGCTCGTTGACCATTAACCGGCCGTCGGCGGTCTCGAACAGTTCGACGGCCAGCACCCCGACCACCCCGAGTTCGGCGGCCAGCCGCAACCCCAGCTGCTGCGCCTCGGCGGCCAACGACGACGACAACTCCGGGGCCGGCGCCAGAACTTCGACGCAAATGCCTTCGCGCTG